>Ga0126307_10001067_pt1 | contig 18122 bp, 15 predicted proteins | sample Plot28_FD_89955 | JGI IMG/M metagenome (GOLD analysis project Ga0126307, IMG submission 89955) | Serpentine soil microbial communities from UC McLaughlin Reserve, CA, USA - Plot28 | ecosystem: Environmental > Terrestrial > Soil > Grasslands | place: USA: UC McLaughlin Reserve, Lake County... | reverse complement strand
CCCCTCAGTAGGCACCCATCCTGTTCGGGGCGAGCTTCCTAGCCTCTACCGATTGCATGAGCGCGCCCACTCAAGCAGCGAGTGGCCTCGCTGTCAAACCACCCTCAGAACGAGCTCTAAAGAACACGCCTCCCACACCTCAGGGTCGACGGAAGGCCCCCACCCGGCGAGAGGACGGCGCCGTCCGAAAAATAATCACCAAATAACTCCAAAAAAGTATTGACCGGTTACCATAACCAGTGTACAATCTATGGTAGTTAGAAGAGCGGGGCTATGGCCCTCCTAAAGAGCGAAAAGGGGGCGAAGATGCACGATGGGTTGACCCGGCTAGAGGTAGTGCGCCTACACCGCGAAGAGCTGCTCGAGGAGGCCGAGAGGGCCAGGGTGGCGATGGAGGCCCGCCGGGGGAGAAGGGCGGCCGGCAGGGAGTGGCGGATAAGCCTGGGCGGATGGATGGTGCAGCTGGAGAGGATCCAGGAGGAGTACGGAGCTAGCCCTGCCCCGAAGGGTTAAAAACCCTCCAGGGCTAGAGCGGTCTTGGGGTCGCGCACCTGGGTTGGTAGCTCTCTGCGGTAGTAGGAGAAGAAAGCAATATGAGCGCTGTGCAAACAAACGAGGCGCCCGGCGAACTGGAGCTGGTTCGCCGGTTTGTCAATACCAGGGACGTCGAAGAGGGCACCGACGAGCTCCGCAGCCCCGACTCCCTGCTCGGGTGGTTTTCGGACATAGGCCTGCTCGATGGTGGGGCAACCGCCGACGAGGGGGACCTCGACCGCGCCCGCGCCCTGCGAGAAGGGATACGCTCACTGCTGCTTGCAAACAACGGCGAGGAGCGGGTGGAACCGGCCGGCCTCAGCGAGCTCAACCGTGCCGCGGCAAGCGTGCATCTTGCGGTCCGCTTCGATGCGGACGGCGGCCCGACGCTCGAGCCCGAAACATTCGGTGTATCCGCAGCGCTCGGTTGCATCCTGGCCGCCGTGGTGCAGGCAGCCGACGAGGGGATATGGGGCAGGTTGAAGGCCTGTCCCAACGATGCTTGCCAATGGGCCTTTTACGACCGCTCCAAGAATCGCTCCGGCAAGTGGTGCACGATGGAGGTCTGCGGGAACCGCATGAAGGCCCGTGCCTTTCGCCAGCGTCAGAGCACCCACGAAAGATAATCGACTCTAGCAGACTTTCGACAAGATTCGTATTACCCCTTTGCAAGCTCGTTCGCCGCTCAAACTCAGGAATCCCCCTCGCGACCTTCTGACGCTGGCGATCGTCCCCGGCCCGCGATCCGGGCCGCCAGCCACTTTGCGGTCCAGACTATGATAAGCATGACAGCTCCGCTGAGGAGCAGTATGCCGAGAAGAACAACCCCTGCTGTCTGATACGGATGGGCCGCCAGGTGTTCGCTTAGCCACCGTGCACCCCAGGTCTCGGCAGGATCACGGGCGACCGCTTCGTTCCAACGCTGCAGCAGCCAGACCACGGGCGCGAATACGATGGTAGCCCCAACCACCACGAAGAGGCTAGCGAGTCGTTCTTGTCTGCCTGACACCCTGCGCATGGGTGATCCTTGCCCCCTCATCGTAGTGGATTCCCGCGGAAGCGGGAATGACGTACGATATGGTCGCCCGTGGGTATGATAGGAGGAAGGGGGTAGGACTTCGGCTCACGGTTCGCTTGTACCCTCCTCGATCTCAGGGCGTATTGTCGCGAGGTATTCTTCTTTCTCCGCTATGTGTTGCTCCAGGCTCCTGGCCGGAGGCGCCGACCGTGTTCTCTCCAACCAGAATAATTGCAGGGCGGCATCGATAGCCGTTTTGTCGATGACGTCGGGATCTGAATCGCGTTTGAACTCCAGGTAGGCGACTATGGCGGTTGCTTCTTCCCGCGTGAAGATTGACAGGCGATGTCGCGCGTAGTCGTAGGAGGTCATGGCACCGTATCTGCGCGGGTTGATGAACGCCGACCTGCCGTGCCTGAGTACGAGGGTACGATCCCCGGCAGGGACCTCGGTGGTCCAGTCGGAGAACCCGTGCGTCAGATGGAACAGGGGATCAGCCGTCTGAAGCTGTCCGCGCAGGTCGGCGATCAGGTACGCCGGGAGGAAATACCTGAAGCCCGCCTCCGAGAAGAAGCTGAGCGCGCTCGCATGGCCATCCAGGAAACCAGCACCGATACCCCTCCAGTCCTCCACGTCTTCGAAAGGTCCGACTTCATCGTACGGTTCGCACCCTTCGAAACTACCCTGCAGGAAACGCTTTCCCGGATGCTCGTTCCCCGCGAAAGCTCTTCGAATCTCCTCGATGACGGCTTCATTGTTGTTCATGATTGCTCCCCAAGAGTTCCCAGGTTGAGTGTCCTTCACTATTGTGGACCATTGCCGACGTCCTGTGGAGAAGGCACTCTACGTAATCGGGTAGATCGCGTGTGGTTGGAGGCGCGGATGTGTGCCCCATCGTGGATTCCCGCTCCCCGCTTTCGCGGGGACAGGCCTCGCGGGAATGACAGGAGAAGAGGCGCGAACGTTCAGCGAAAGGGGCCGATATCTGAGGCCTGATGCCTGTAGCCTGACACCTTACTCCGGATGAGCCATGTTGCGCCGTAGAGTACAATGGCATCCGGTTGTTGTAAATTCTGGCTTGGATGGGGTCTTTTCAGCAGCCCGGTTGGTGTAGGGAACAGCCGGTAACGGGAGTAAGAGATAGCCAGGCAAAGACATGAAGCGGCGGGGCGACCCGGGCTGGGGGGTGACTCCATTCCTGGTCTTGTTTCCTCCTTGAAAACGTTCTCGCGGGCGTCGAGCATCGCAGCGATAGTCGTTGGCTGCATGGTCCTCGCCGGCTGGACGCTCGATGCCGGACCCTTCAGAGGCACCCTGCCTGGTCCTGTGGCGATGAACCCCGTCTCGGCGGTGGGTCTGTTGTTGGCCGGCGTCTCGGCCTGGCTGCTGCAGGATGAATGGGCGGATGGGAGGGTGCGTTGGATCTCACATGTCTGCGCCCTCGTTGTGGTTCTCCTTGGCCTGACCAGGCTGCTCCAGGTGGAATTCGGCCTCGAACCCGGCATCGACAAGATACTGTTTCCCGGGAGGCTAGCCTCGGAGGCCGCGGCCACAGGTTTCTCCAACAGGATGGCATTCGACACAGGGCTCGACTTCATCCTCATCGGGGGTGCGCTGTTGTTCCTGGACAGGAGGACCCGCCACGGACGCTGGATCTCCCAGTACCTCGCCCTGACCGTGTTCGTACTCTCCGTGCTGGCTTTCGCCGGCTATCTCTACGGCGTCGCGAACCTGTACGGCAACACCTCCTACATCCCCATATCGTCCCTGACTTTCGTCGTTCTCTCGGCGGGCGTCCTGTGCGAGCGTCCCGAACGTGGCCTTATGGCCGTCGTCACCAGCCGCAACGTGGGGGGTGTCGTAGCGCGCCGCTTGCTGCCTGCCGCCATCCTTGTTCCCCTGGTGCTCGGCTGGTTCAGGCTCAGGGGGCAACAGGTCGGCCTCTACGGCACGGAACTCGGGGTATCCCTGATCACGGTGGCGAACATGTTCGTCATCGCCGCCCTGGTGTGGTGGAGCGCCCGCCTGCTCCACCGGATCGACGGCGAGCGCAGACTGGCCGAGGAAGAGTTGCGGGCGGCGAGGGAGAGGGCCGAGGAGGCCAACCGCGCCAAGAGCGAGTTCCTCGCGAACATGAGCCATGAGATCCGCACACCAATGAACGGCGTTATAGGCATGACGGACCTCCTGCTCGATACCCCCCTCAACGAGGAACAAAGCGAGTACGCACGGACGGTGCGCTCCTCGGGCCAGAGCCTGCTGGCCATCCTCAACGACATCCTCGATTTCTCCAAGATAGAGGCGGGCAGCCTGGGCCTCGAGACCATAAACTTCGACTTGCGGCGGGAGGTCGAGGAGGTCACCGCCCTGCTCGCGGGACGCGCCCACCAGAAGGGCCTGGAGTTGTTCAGCTTCGTCGAGCCGGGCACGCCGACGGGTGTGCGGGGAGACCCCTTTCGCCTTCGGCAGGTTCTTACCAACATCCTTGGGAACGCGATCAAGTTCACCGAAGCGGGGGAGGTGACCCTGCGGGCCGAGTTCGTCGAGGACGCCCCGGATACGGCCACGGTTTGCTTCGAGGTAACTGATACGGGCATAGGCATGACCGAAGAGCAGAGATCCAGGCTCTTCAAACCATTTACCCAGGCCGACGCCTCGACCACCCGCCGCTACGGGGGTACAGGGCTCGGTCTGGCCATCAGCAAGCAACTGGTGGTGATGATGGGTGGAGAGATAGGCGTGAGGAGCGAGCCCGGCGTAGGCTCGACCTTCTGGTTCACCACGAGGCTCGAGAAGAGACCGGAAGGCGGGCGGGCGACCACAGCCCCCCGCACGGGCTTGCGCGACCTTCGCGTGCTCATCGTGGACGACCACGAGACCAACCGCCGCATACTGCACAAGCAGATCTCCTCCTGGGGCATGATGGACGGTATGGCAGAAAACGGGCCCGAAGCGCTGGAGCTACTGCGGGACGCGGCCAACCGCGGGGAGGCCTACGACCTGGCGGTCCTGGACATGCAGATGCCAGGCATGGACGGCATCCAACTGGCCCGCGCCATAAGCGCAGAACCAGCCATCTCTTCCACCAGGCTGGTGCTGCTTACCTCGATAGGCCTCAACATCAACGACGCTGCCCGCATGGCCGGCGTCGAGGTCGTCCTCACCAAGCCGGTGCGCCAGTCGCAGCTCCACGACGCCGTCGCAACGATGCTCGGCACTCCTGCAGAGACACAGGCCGAATCGTCGCACGAAAGCGCGGGACCCACTCCTCACGCCACCCCGGCGGCCGAAGTCCAGGCGTCCCGCGGCCACGTCCTGCTCGCCGAGGACTACCCCGTAAACCAGGTGGTCGCGATAAGGATGCTCCAGAGATCCGGTTACACGGTGGACGCCGTGAGCAACGGGAAGGAGGCCGTCGAGTCCCTCTCGAATACCCCCTACGCGGCCGTGCTCATGGACGTTCAGATGCCAGTGATGGACGGCTACGAGGCGACCGCAGAGATCCGGCGTCGCGAAGGCTCCGGGCGCCACACACCAATAATCGCCATGACCGCCGACGCCATGCAGGGCGACAGGGATAGGGCCCTGGCCGCAGGCATGGACGACTACATCGCGAAACCGGTTAAGCGTGAGGAGCTCGACTCCGTGCTGGAACGTTGGATCCCAAAGCCCGAACAGGAACCTCTCGCGCAGAGTAGCGACGGGGGTCACAGAGCAACTTCCACGACCCCCGCCCTCGATCTCTCCGTGCTGGAGAGCAGGCGCGGGCCCCAGGAGGGAGGGGAGCCGGACAAACTGGCAAGGATCGTCGGTCTTTTCATCGACGACGTCCCGCTCCGGCTGGAGGAGTTACGGCTCGCAGTCGAGAAGGGTGAGGCGCAAAACGTGGAGGAGACGGCCCACATGCTCAAGGGCGGCTCCGGATACATGGGAGCGGTGCACATGGCGGAGATCTGCGCCGAGATTCAAGCACTCGGCGCCTCCGGTGAACTGACACGCGTCCCTGAGCTACTCGACGCACTGGAAGCAGAATTCAAACGCATCCGCCCTGCTCTGGAAGCTGCGGTCACAGCGTCTTAGGAGTCGGTGACGTGACTACTACGGGTGCCAAGAGCACTTCTACCCTGATAATGGCGCTGGCGCTCTTCGGTCTGGCCGGCTCCGTTGTGATGGTAACGGTTCCAAGGCTCTTTCCCGGACCAGGGGGGCCAGGGTTTGCGATCTTCCTGGTGGCCGGGGTGACGGTCATCGTGTTGACCGCCGGCCTCTTCGGCTACGTCTACAGGCTTGGCATGGGCTTCGGCAGCACGGTCTTGGTGCTGGCCGCCGGCTACAACGCCCTTATAGCGGCAGTGAAGCTCGGCCTGGCGCCGGCCGCGCTCTACCAGGCCAATCGCGAGGAGGCGTTCGAGGCCTCGATCAGTGATCCCAACAGCCTGTGGTTCTTCCTCGGGATCGGCTCGGGGGTCCTCCTGCTCTACCTGCTCGTCTTCGGGGTGATGTACAGGATCTTCAGGCGACGCTTCAGGCGCCGCTCGCTCACGTCCGAGGCGTCGCCGGAACAGGGGGTCAGGTGGTCGGGCAAGACCATTGTCATCGGTATCGTCGCCTGTGTCGTTTTCGTAGCCAGCTTCGTCTGGCTTCTGCCCCTCGTATACATCGGGTTGCCGACCCTCTCCTACCTCGCATACATCTTCTCCACGTTCGGTGCCGCAATCTTGCTAGCCCTGATCCTGGCCGCCTTCCTGGCTTACAGGACTTTCGAGGAGGTCGAGAAGCGGGCGGTCCGCATGGGAGACGCCACGCTTCTGGCCAGCTTCTTCTGGCTTGGTCTGGCCCTGATCGTGCTCTACCACGTCATGTGGGTCGTCTTCCTGTTTACGCTGGTCAGCCTCTGGCCCTTCCGAACTTACACGCCTAAGTAACCATGAAGCTGCTTTCCCTCTATTGGAGCCTGCTGCGCTATCGCGTGGCAGTGATGATCATCCTGTTCATGCTGCTCGGGGCCGCGTGGCACGGGGGGCTGACGGCTATCGACCCGCCGGTGCTCTTGATGGTCCTCGCCCTGGCTTCGAGCTACGTGAGCGCGACGAGCGTCAACGACATCTCAGACAGGAAGATCGACGAGATAAACCATCCCGGCGACAGGGGAAGACCTCTCGTGACAGGCGCGGCCAGGACCGCGGACCTGTGGATCCTGTTCGGGGTGTCTAGCGTTCTTGCCGTGGCCGTAGCTCTCGCCGCCGGCCCTGCCGCGGCGGGCATCATGCTGCTGTCGGTCGTGATCGGGGTTGCCTACTCGCTGCCGCCGGCCAGGCTGTCGTACAGGACATTCCTGGCGCCGCTGACGCTGGCCGTAGCCTACGTCGGCATCCCTTACTGGGTCGGCGTAGTGGCGGTAGGAGAACGTCTTGGGACGTCAGATCTCCCCCTCATGCTGGCCCTTTATCTGCTCTTCGCGGGCCGTATCATCCTCAAAGACTTCAGGGACAGGGAGGGCGACGCCGCCTTCGGCAAGCCGACTTTCCTCCTGAAGTACGGCAAGCGGGCAACCTGCCTGCTCAGCCTCTGCGCCGTATGCGCCGGTGATGCCCTGCTCGTCGTATCCCTATCAGACAGATGGTGGCTCGCGGTCCTCCTACAATCTTACATCGTAAGTATAGCGATCATGCTCCACCGGCTCTACCGAATGAACAGCCGCAAGGATGAGCAGTTGTCCATAGGGGTTGGAGCCAAGATGGGTAACGGGCTCCTCTTGACACTGCTGGGGGCCCTGATCCTATCGAACCAGGGCGCCGATTGGGCCACGCAACTGATCTTCGGCCTGGCGCTGACGGGCCTCTACACGCTGAACTTCGTAGACTTCGTCCGCCATCCCGACCGGGCCGTTATCGGGTACAAGGGATAGGGTATGTCTTGAGACATCTCCCCACACGAGGACTCTCCTATTCGCTGGCGGGCGCGGCGACGCTGGCGGCCCTGATCTTGTTGTTGCCCCTGGTAGATGTGACAGAGCCTCCTCCTGTAGCACGGATCGCGGCTTATGCCCTGGTCCTCGTTCCTGTATCTCTCTTGCTTCACGGGTCTCTTATTGCGGCGGCGGGTTACGCCACGTCCAGACTTCTGGCTGTCGGCGCCGTGTCCGCCGCTCTCGGCCTCTCGTCGGCCTTCCTCACCAGCTCCGGGGTCCTGGAGCGTGGTTCAGGGGTCCTGCTCGCGCTCTGCGTCGCCAACCTATCGAGGATCCTCGCGGCCGCGTGCTTAGGCATCGCACTCGCCCGCTACGTAACCTCCGTTGGCGTGGTCCTGATCATCGTCCTCGCCGCGATAGCCTCCGATCTCTTCAGCGTTTTCGCGGGACCGACCAGAGTACTCGTGCAGGAGAACTCCCCGTTACTCGACGGGCTGCTGCTCGTCTTCCCGACGTTCGGCTCGGCACTCGGTTTCGGCCTCGGCCTGAGCGATTTCATATTCCTGGCCCTTTTCGCCGCCGCGAGCCTCTTCCTGAACCTCCGCTACCTCCCGACCCTGCTCGGCGTCTGCTTCGCCGCATTTCTCGCCGTGACCGCAGGCCTGATGCTCGAACGCCCACTACCAGCCCTCCCCTTCATCGCCATCGCCTTCGTGCTTGTCAACGCCGACCTGATCGTGGCCTCTCTCGTGAAGAGAGGCTAGGGGCGCAGGTCGGCGTTGCAGCATTTCAGCTGATCAGCACTTCAGCATTTCAGCTGGTCAGCGCTTCATGCCGAGTCCGCCTGAGCAGGAACGCGTTTTGAACTACCTTGGACGATATACTCTGTTGCATGGATGAGTCGAACACACGAGCAATCACGATGTTGTGTGGCGGTCGGATAATAAGCAACTCGCTATGACTCCAAGCGCAGCACAGAGAAGGCCTAAGAAGAAAGGCGCGCCCACCATGAGCAGGCAGGAGTCTGCCTGGCTCGCCTGGTACATGTGTGCCCTCACCTTGGTGCTGACGGCTTTCGGATTCCTCTTCTTGGTGGCGAGCCAATCCCGTGTGGGCGCTCCTGTCTACGACTACTTGCTACTGAACACCGTGATAGCGGTAAGCTTCTCACCGGTAGGGGCGCTGGTCGCTCCCCGCCTTCCTCCCGGGAACCCCATAGGCTGGTTATTTTGTGCGATAGGCCTTTTCGCAGCCGTGCGCCTCTTCGCCGCCGAGTACGCCATCGCCACGTTGCTGGCGGTGCCGGGCTCATGGCTGAGCGTGTTGCCGGGTGGTGAGGCGATTGCGTGGGTTTCTTCGTGGGTGTGGATCGTACACTTCGGGCCCTTCATATTCTTGGCCCTGCTGTTCCCCGACGGTAGGCTCCCTTCGACCCGTTGGCGGCCATTCGCTTTGCTCGTCGCTCTGGTGATCGCGGGTGGCGCCTTTGCGGTTGCCGCCTGGCCCGTGACGTCCGCCAGGTTCAACCCCGTCAATGACCCCCTCGGCATAGAGGTCGCCGCGAACGTCATAAACCCGGTCGAGACGATCTTGTACGTACTGGCGCTCATTGCGGCGGCATCGTTGTTGGTACGGCTCCTCCGTTCCAAGGGGATAGAACGCCAGCAGGTCAAATTGTTCGCCTACGCTGTGGCGCTGCTTGCCGTCAGCGCCACCCTTGCCTATGTGGTCTCTGAAGCGATAGCCGTGCGGTGGTTAGAGTGGGTGAGTTCCACTCTGGTAATGGCAAACATGGTGTGTCTACCGATTGCGATGGGCATAGCCATCTTCCGCTACAGGCTCTACCAGATAGACATACTCATAAACCGCACCCTCGTCTACGGTTCCCTTACGGCGGTTTTGGTGCTGGTGTACTTCTGTGCCATCGTGGTGTCGCAACGCGTCTTGATCTTCTTCACGGGTCAAGAATCGACCCTGGCGGTCGTAGCATCCACCCTGCTCATAGCCGCGTTGTTCAACCCCCTGAGGAGACGTTTCCAGTCCGTCATAGATAGGGGTTTCTACCGCAGGAAGTACGATGCGAGGAAGATCCTCGAAACCTTCTCGGCCCAGCTGCGCGACGAAACGGACCTGGACGCCTTGAGCCACGACCTTATGGGTGTGGTGAGGGAGACGATGCAACCGGCCCACGTCTCCCTGTGGCTGCGTCTCGATAAGCCTCGAAATGGAGAGTGGAAGTAGTAATCTCCGAGGTTCGATTACTCGATCGTGACTACGCCGTAGCGCACGGCGAAGACGAGCGCTTGCAGTCTCGAAGACACCCCGAGCTTGGAGAGGATGCTTGCGACGTGGGAGTGGACTGTTCCTGCGCCCACGTGAAATCGACGGGCGATCTCCTTGTCGCCCCAGCCCTCCGCGAGGGCCTGAAGCACTTCGCGCTCTCTCGGGGTCAGCGTGTCGATGGCGCGCTGCGCTTCGCGGTGGATCTCGCGCACGCGCACGAGGAACCGAAGGGCCTCTATGACCTCCTCCTGTGAGAGTAGCTGCTCTCCGGCGGCCAAGCCGCGCACCGCTTCCACGAGGTCGCTCATAGGCGCCGACTTGTGCATGGCCCCTGCTGCCCCGGCCTCTATCGCCCTGGCCAGGTCTTCTTGGTCGGTCGTGGCGCTCAAGACCAGCGCCAAAGCCCGCGGTCGAGAACTCTGCAGCTCACTGATAAAGTCCGCGCCCGACCCGTCGGGAAGGTTCAGGTCGACTATCGCCACGTCCACCGCAAACTCGGCACCCTCGAGGACCTCTCTGGCTTCAGATAGGGACCTTGGCCGGGCCACCACGGTGAGATCCGACTCCCGTTCCAGCATGAAAGCGAGTGGATCACGGAAGGTGTCATGGTCGTCGACCACGATGATCCTGATCTCTTCGCTCATCGCACCACGACCAGTTCGAACCCGAAGACCGAGCCCTCGCCGACACTCGTTTGCACCGTCAGCTCGGAACCGTGGCTCTGGACGATGCGCTGGCTGAGGTATAGGCCAAGCCCACCCCCGGCATCTTGTGACTCCGCAGGTCGCGGCCCCGGCCGAACTTCTCGAAGATCCGCGGCACGTCGTCAGGGGGGATACCCTGGCCGTGGTCTGCGACCTCTATCCTTGCCCGCCCCTCCTTGCCGGTCACCCGTATCTCGATGGGCGTGCCCCCGGGCGAGTATTTGGCGGCGTTTGAGAGCAGGTTGCGCAAGACCTGACCGATCCGCCCGGGGTCGGCGAGCACCCACTCTCCCGCCCGCAGGTCACCCTGGCGTACCTGCCTGACGGGATGATCGTCGGGAAGGGTCTGCGCGTACGCTTCGGCATCTGCCAAGAGCTTCTCCAGCCGTAGACGGCGCGCCTCGATCTCGAAACCCTCGCGCTCGACAGCGGCGACTGCCCGCACGTCTCTGACGAGGTTGGTCAGGGTGTCGAGCTCCCGTTCTGTCGCAGCCGTGGCGTAGGCGCGTACCCCGGCTTCTTCCCCCTCGACGGAGAGCAGCTCGTTGAGCTTGCGGACGGCGGCTATCGGCGTCTCTAACTCGTGGGCGATCATCGCGCTGAAGTCGGACCTCAGGGCGTTGAGTTCTTTCAAGCGCTGCGCGCGTTCCCGTTCGGTGGCCAAGAGCCTCGCGCGCTCCGAAGCAACACGCCGAAGCTCCGATATACCGCCGATCGCGACCACCACCGCGAAGATCAAGCTGAGTGCGTCCGCGGTCGTCAGCAGGCCGCCGCCGTAGGCCGAAGGCCATAGGTAATCGTGCAGGACCGACCCGGCCAGGAGCACCACCGCGAGGAGCAACCAGCTCCGCAGGAGCCCACGGCGACTCTGCCAGAAGGCCCCGACCACGGACGCCACCGCCAGCCCGAGCGGCAGCGCCGAGAGTACCCAGTGCCAGGGAGTCAGCCAGCCGAGGGGCGAGCCAAGCGCCATGGTTCTCTCCGGGTTCTCGACACGGGATAAAAGGGGCATCCACTCTTCCGCATGCAGGAACTCGAAAAGGACTACGTAGCCAACTACCAGGGCGACCGGGATTACAGTTGCAGCCCATACTAGAAGCCGTGGTGGCTTTCCGGGGAACAGACCTACCATGAAAAGCGCGCACACCAGTGTCTGGGTGACGAAGCTCTCGTAGAGCGACTCGTTGAGCTCTGGGGGATCCTCCTGGATCAACGGCTCCACGTACCCGAATATCAGGTGTCCCAGGCCCAGGACCACCAACCCCCCAGCTACCCAACGGGCACGCCACCCTACGGCGTCGGCCAGGAACAGACCGAGCACCAGGGCGGCGAAGAGACGAGCCAGAGCCGAGGCCGCCTCCTCCCCACCCACCACCTTGTCCGAGACGAGTACCGCAAACCCCTCTCCTCCCAGAACGAGATTAGTAGCCGCCCACGCCACGACGAAGACAGCGAGCATCGCGGCGACCAGCACGCTGCGATAGCCCCTCGAGGAATCTGATGGAACTGGCAGCATCGCTGTCGCGCTCTCCGGGAAGCGGCTCTTTGCTCCCACCGAACCTCCTTTGTCAACATCTGCGCTCTTCAATATAGGGCCTGGTCTCCCTTCTGTACATACGCAGGGCGCCAAGCTGAGATCGCCCAATGAGGCGACCACTTCAGCTGATCAGCACTTCAGCATTTCAGCTAGTCAGCTACTTGTCGTTGCTGAATTGCTGACTAGCTGACCGGCTGAAATGCGCGATTTGCATAGGGTCATACCCTATGCAAATCGCTTTGACCCGTTGACTCAGCAGTGAGAAAAGATCCATAAATTTGTATAGGTCAAACGGCTCCGGGTCGTGCATCCTTTCCGAGGATGTGCAACCGAGAACGAGGAGAAACAATGCGCAGATCCATATTGCTGGTCTTGTCGGTGGCGTTGGCCGTGTTGGTCTTCGCACCCGTCGCAGCGGCCCAGGGGGCCGATGATCGGGGCTTCGACGATAGGGGGATGGACGACCGTGGGATGGACGACCGGGGAGTAGACGACAACGTAGCGCCCAGCCCCGCCTCGAGTGCCTCAGCCTCCACAAGCGCGATGAGCGGTGCTTCGGCTTCCGCAAGCCCCACCTCTAGCGCGAGCGCCACGAGTAGCGCCGGTGGCGCTGCGTCGTCTGCAATGAGAGTGCTGCCTGACACTGGCGGCATACCTCTCATCCCCCTGCTGTCAGTGACGGTTCTGGCTCTCTTGATTGGCACTGGAGTGGTCACGACCATGCTGGTGCGCCGAAGCTCCTGATCCATGCAGCGGGATGCGGAAGGACCCTTCCGCATCCCGCGCATTTCAGCTAGTCAGCCAGTCAGCATTTCAGCCAAAACAAAATAGCTGAGTTGCTGAAGTGCTGAAGTGCTGACCAGCGCGGGTTTGGGAAGGGAGACCCTTCCCAAACCCGCTATCAGGTATCCCGGCTCATTTCTGATGCCGGGGCCATCTGTTATCTGCTTACTGTCTGCGCCTCTTTCAAGCGCTTTATGGCGGCGAGAGCCTGTGGTTCTAGGCGGTCGAATTCCTCGACGAGGGTTGCTGGCACGGCGTCGCGGAAGCGGGCGTAGAGGTAGATCTCCCCGAGCCGGGCCATTCCTGGCTCGTTCAGGGTGTGCGCCGCCCTGCGGGCGTACTGTTCTGGTGTCTCATGGGGTTCGCGGACGATTCCGGTTTCTTCGAGGGCGTCTGTGACCTTGTTGTACCTGCTGTAAAGGCGGGCGTCGGAGACTTTGATCGGGCGTACCACCATGGGCTTGCGGTTGCGATGGACAATGAGCTTCCTGGTGTAGAAGAAGGCCAGGTAGGCCCCTCCGACGAGCAGCCCGACGATAATTATGCTCGCAGGATCGAGGCGCGCCACGCCGCGCACAAGGGTTCCTGCGGTCGCGGCCACAGGCCCTGCGGCCTCACCCATCCTCTTCGCCAGAAAACCGAAGGCCTTGCCGCCCTGCAGGTTGCCTGCCGCCTTGTACTGCCACGGCGTGGAGTCGAAGCTCGGGGTGGGATCGAAGGTCGACCAGCCGTAGCCGGGGAAGTAGACCTCGACCCAGGCGTGGGCGTCCGAGGCGCGAACCTCGTAGTAGCCTGTGAACGGGTTGTACTCACCCGGGGCGTAGCCCGTCGCCACCCTGGCCGGTATCCCGAGGGACCGCGCCATCACGGCGAGCGAGGAGCTGAACTGCTCGCAGTAGCCGCGCTTCTGCTCGAAGAGGAAGTACTCGACGGCGTCCATGTCCTGGCTCTGGGGCGGGATCGAGAGGTCGTAAGGATAGGTCTCTTTGAGGTACTGGTTCATCTTGAGCACGGCGTCGTAGGGGTTTGTCGTGCCCTCGGTCAGCCTGCCGGCGAGCTCGCGGGTGCGTTCGAGGCCTGTAGGAGGAAGCTGTGTGTACCTGTCGGCTATCTCCCCTGGATAGACTGTGCCTGCGGACCTGAGCTGGTCGGGAGAGGCGTTCGGGACGTTTGAGATGACAGAGTACGCCGAGCCCTCGGGGATCTGGTAGGGCGCCCTCAGGGAGCCGTAGGGGTCGATCTTGATGTTGCTGGTAGGGAAGAAGACCGTCTCGGGGCGGTAGGCGCCGAAGATGATATTGGGGGAGTCCTTCTCGATGCGGAAGACCTGGGCGACCTCCCGCGACGGCCCCTCCCCCGGCTCGGTGTTCATGGCCGTGAAAGTGTCGAAGCGCATGCTATCTGAGGTCAGCTTCTCTGCTGCGTCGCCGGTCGAGATCTCCCACCCCTTCCCGTTGTAATCGTCGAAGACGACCCCCCGGTAGGGCACGGGCTCCTCGCTGCGCACCTTCATCACGACTTCGTCCGAGAGCCTTCCGCGGCTGCGGAGGTCCATGTAAGGCCGGAAGCCGTGGTAGGAGTCGGCGGAGATGGCCTGCGGGGGAGCAGCGAAGGGGTCGCCCCCGGGCGGCCTGTAGTACGGGTTCTGGACGCCGCCGGAGAAGTTCTCCCCAACGTTCTGGAAAGCCGAGGTCGGCATCATAGTAAGGTTCATCGCCTGACGCTGCGGCAGTAAGGAGAAGCAGACCAGACCGACCGCGACGACGGCGAAGAAGCAGGGCGCGACGGTGCCGAGCACGAGGCCCTTGCTTCTCGATGCGCACAGTCCCGCCCGCTGGCGGGCCTCCGAGAGGTTCATCTGGGTCAAAGCCCCCATGGCGCAGAGCAGGAAGGCGAGCACGAATATGCCGTACCACAGGCTCGTCGTGAGGACTGCGCCGACGGCGAGCAGGATCAGGCCGCTGACCAGCGAGTACGAGAGGTCCTTGCGGGCCGGCAGATCGAAGGCGTGTATGACCTGCACCCAGAGGAAGAGCCTGGCGAGCGGCACCCTCGTGTCGTAGAGCGAAGACAGGACCTCCCTGAAGAACATCGCGAGCGCCGCCAGCGCCCCGAACGCGAGCATAACCTTTAAGAGGATGTTCCTCTCCCGCCTCCTGAGATAGCTGACCACAAAAGCCACGACCGTCAGGAAGGGCACGAGGATGCCGGTAGCGACATCGAAATACCCACTCGTCAGGACGGCCGCCTCACCCACGAGAACGGCAGCGAGCACCCACACCCGCAGCTCGATAGAGTCCTCCGGAGGGCGTTTCCGGCGCCTGGGAAGATTGCTCCCCGTCTGACGGAACGACATCAGATCCTCCACGGCTCCGCTACTTCGGCCCCGAGCCGAGCAACCCTGCGGCCCCTCGCCTCCACGCCCTGCACGAACTCCCGCTCTTCACCCGGCGACATCCAGGGTCCAGGCCCCGCGAACTCGTGGCACGACACGAGCACGACGGCATGCACCTCGGTGACGCCTGGCTCCTCTGATACTGTGATCCCCCCTGCGGTCTCTGGCCTCCTCGTCGAAGGGCGTACCTCGACGCTGACCTCTCCCGTGGCCGGTGGCCCGGACGCCCGCAGGCCGGCGCACCAGGTAAGGATGCTGTCGCGGGTTGGTTCATCCGGGAAGGGCGCGTTGTCCGGCCCGGCGTCGCCCCTGACTTCCCTGCCGTCGCCGAGGGCGTAAAGGAGCAGCGAGGCGCCGGCCGAGACGACCATCTCCCTGGTCTCGGGCGGGGCCCCTGCGTCGAGGCTCATCGCCAGCACGAACGGGGGGTGCGTCTCCTGGGCCAGCTCGATGACGGCGAGCTTCCCTGAGGGCAGGCCGCGGGCGCTCTTCTTCCAGGCGACCAGGCGGGCCGGGTCCCCAGGACGGTAATCCCTCACGCCCCAGAACTCGCCCCCGTGGCCCCTGTGGAGCGTCGAAGATTCGCTCCTATCGCCCCACGCGGCGTCCGTGACCGCCGAAGGCGGTAGTCCCGCCACGTCAAACGTCCTCGGGTAGACCCCGGTATCGGAGGTCGCCCGCGTCCTGCGGCGCCCGTAGAAGAGCCCGAAAGGCGCCCTCGACTCGACGATGACATCGCCGCCGGCGTAGATGCCCCGGCGCGGGTTCTCGACCGTGTACCCGAGGGTCTCGGTCGCGCCGCTGCGGACCCTCATCGCAACGGCCCTTCCCGAATCGCCGGCGAAGGTGTCCTCGACCTCGAGCATGTACCTGGGGAGACGGCCCCTGTTCTCTATCTTCAGGGAGCACTCGAAAGGCTCGCCGGCCGTGGCCACGACCGGGGTTTGCCTCGTGACCTCGACGCCTCGCACGGCGAGCCACGGCAGTGGGGCGGAGACGAGAACCACTCCTACCAGGGTGGCCACGATCACGTAGAGCCAGCCCGCGCCGACGTTCGAGGCGATCACGTACAGCACGGCGCCGAGGAGGATGACAAGTGCCAGTTTCGCGATGCTCCTCACGCCCATGAGCCTATGCCGGGGACGGTACGGAGTCGAGGATCTCCGCCAGCGCCGTCTCCGCCGTCGCCCCTGACGTACCGCCGCGTATCGATAGCCTGTGCGCCAGGGCCTCAGGAGCCAGCTCCTTTACGTCCTCAGGTCCGACGAAGTCCCGGGCTCGTGTAGCGGCGCGCGCCTGGGCCACCCTGACCAGGGCGATCGAACCGCGTGGCGAGACTCCTAAAGAGACCGCGGGGTGGCTGCGCGTAGCCTCGGCGAGCGCGACCGCGTAGGCGAGTACCTCATCGTGGACCTGGACCGCCTTCACGAGCCTCCTGGCCTCCAGGATCTCGCGTATCTGTACGACGGGCTCGACCTCTTCGAGCGGACGCCGCTCGACCTGGGCACGCACGATCCCGCGCTCGGCGTGGTTCTCAGGATAGCCCATGTTCGTCGCGACCATGAATCTATCTAGCTGTCCCTCAGGCAGCGGGTAGGTCCCGTGGAACTGGTGCGGGTTCTGCGTTGCGACCACGAAGAAAGGCTCCGGCAGGGGCCGCGTCGCGCCCTCTACCGTTACCTGCCCCTCCGCCATCGCCTCCAGCAGCGCGCTCTGCGTGCGTGGGGTGGCGCGGTTGATCTCATCCGCGAGCAGGACCGGCGCGAACACTGGACCTGGCATCCACTGAAAGTGCGCCTCGCTGGGGTCGTAGATGCTCGTACCCGTGATATCAGAGGGCAGCAGGTCAGGGGTGAACTGGATGCGCGAGAAGTCGGCCGCTATCGAGGACGAGATGGCCCTCGCAAGCGTCGTCTTCCCGACCCCGGGTATATCCGTGAGAAGGACATGGCCTCCTGCGAGGAGGGAGATCAGACACAGGTCGACGACCCTGTCCTTGCCGAGGACCACCCTTCGCACAGAGCCAAGCAGCCGCTGATAGACATCCCTGACTTCGACCGGACTCTCGACTCGACTACCGTGTATGGCTACCCCTCCAACATCGAACGCCGCCGCACCCTCTATATACGTCCCGTTGAGGCCTCTGGCTCACGACGAAGCTAATTATGCACTACATCGCCACATCATGGGTACATCGAAAAACCCTCGAACCGGCTCTCCTTGCCCTGCAGTTGCCGGAGGAGGGTTAGAACCCCGGGACCGATGGCCCTTCGAGCCCAGCGAAGGCAGAAGCGAAAGTTGCGGCTCTCACCCGGCGCTGTGTATGCACCATTGCGCATGTTTATTCGGTGCCGCAAGATGTAGAGGGGCGGAGGGTGTTCCTCGCTGGAAAATGACATGGTGAAAAGAACCGTAGGACGGAGACTATACCTAATGCTGCATATGGGCTTCTGAGATTCTACCTTCCAGGCACTTCCGTGAATAAGCTCGCTTCCTTGGCGCGAGAAGCTTCTGCTGGGGATGCACGTGGGCGCTCTAAGTGGCATTATGCTTACAGTGGCAAGGGATGACCCGCTGGTACTGGGCGGGTCGGGAAGGAGAATACCTTATGGCCGAAGGCTTGCAGAATAAGAACCTGGAAACCTCTCCGGATGAGACCAGAACGTTCGACCATGGCGTGATGAAGACCGCTAGTGTCGGTGACTTCGAAGTCGCACGACAGGTGCTTGAACCCGGATGGAAGTGGTCGGAGGACATAAAGCCCATCGTGGGCACCGAGAGCTGCCAGTTCCAACACTACGGCGTGATGCTTTCGGGTCGGATGAAGGTCGTCGCCGACGATGGCTCGGAGATGGAGGTAGGTCCTGGCGACGCCTATAGCATCCCCCCGGGGCACGATGCCTGGGTCGTTGGTGATGAACCCGCTACCGGCCTCGAGCTCTCCCGTGCGGCGGTGG
>Ga0126307_10001065_pt1 | contig 18138 bp, 24 predicted proteins | sample Plot28_FD_89955 | JGI IMG/M metagenome (GOLD analysis project Ga0126307, IMG submission 89955) | Serpentine soil microbial communities from UC McLaughlin Reserve, CA, USA - Plot28 | ecosystem: Environmental > Terrestrial > Soil > Grasslands | place: USA: UC McLaughlin Reserve, Lake County... | reverse complement strand
GGGAGGCCCTTGCGCTCCTCGGCGCGCCCGACGAACAGGAGCTTCATCTCCTCGTTGGGGCGAAGGAGATCGGGGTGGGCGGCGGACAGATCGACCCCGTTCGGCACGATCCGGTAGCTCCCGCCGTAGAAGCGCTCGGCGGTCCAGCGCGCGGCCTCGGAGACCGCGATGCGCGCGCTCAGCTTCGAATAGAGGCGCCGGGCGCCGAGGAAGTTCGCCGTGAACTTGCTCACGGCCGCGCCCGTGGCATACGTGTGGAAGGTGGCGACGACCGGCACGCGCGCGGCCTCGGTGGCGTACCAGGAGACCACGGGCACGTTCGGCTCGTGCACGTGCACCAGGTCGTAGTTGCCGCTGCGGAGCTCGCGCCCGAGCACGCCGATCGTGTCGCCCAACGGGCCGGTCAGGTTCGTCACGGCGCCGTTCATCGGCAGCCCGAACGTCCGGCCGAGCGGGATCACGTGATCGGGCAGCGGCCGGGGCTGCGGCGAAGCGCCACGGTGGAGTACACGTGCCAGACGGTCGTCGGGATCGTAGGGCGCCAGGAGCCGGACCTCGTGGCCCAGCCCGGTCAGCTCTTGGGCCAGAGCTTCCACATGGCGCCCGACGCCGCCGGGATACGTGTACGAATAAGGCGACACCAGCGCTACACGCACAGGGGCCATCCTATCGGCCACACTAGTCGTGTGACTGAGCAGCGCAACTACGTGAAATACACCTTTCTGAAGGTGAATCCCGCGTGGCGCCGGCGCTCGAGCGAGGAACGGGCCGCTGACAAGCGCGAGTTTGCCGCCGCTTGCGGCGCATTCGCGGAGGAGAACTACCTACGTGCCTACTCGCTCGTCGGCACGCGCGGCGACAGCGACCTGATGATTCGATCGATCTCGCGCACGCTCGAGCCGATCCACGAGCTGCACGTGCTGCTCAACCAGAGCGGACTGATGCGCCACGCGACGATCCCCCACTCGTTCCTCGCGATGACCAAGGAGTCGCCCTACTCGGACGAGCCGGACAAGCCGCTCGGTCCGCGCGAGGGATCGGACTCGAAGTACCTGATCGTCTATCCCATGTGGAAGACGCGCGAGTGGTACCGGCTCGCGTCCGAGGAGCGCATGCGGGTCATGCGCGAGCACATCGAGGTGGCCCGGCGCTTCACCGGCATCGAGACGAACACCGCCTACTCGTTCGGCCTCGACGACCAGGAGTTCGTCGTGGCGTTCGACGCCGACGATCCTGCCGAGTTCCTCGACCTGGTGCACGAGCTGCGCGCCACGGAGTCGAGCACCTACACGGCGTCCGAGACCCCGATCTTCACGTGCATCCGCCTCTCGGTCGAGCGGGCGCTCGACGCGTTGGATGGCGAGCGCGCGGTGGCTGCGAGCGGTCCTGATCCCGGAGACGTCGTCAGGGCGCCGGCGTAGCGGCCTTGGCGGCTTCGAGCAGCTCCTCGATCGAGCACAGCTTTACGCGCGGTCGGCCGTGCGGCTCCCCCGCTTCGCGCTCGGCGCGGTCCACGGCCTGCCAGCCGGCGTAGCTCACGGCCTCGGGCTGGCGCTCCGCGAGCAGGGCGTCGAGAGAGTCCCGGTCGGGGGCGCTCGGCGCCTGCAGATTGCCTGCATCGAGATCCTCGAGCAGCACGTCCACCGTCTCCTGAGCATCGCGCTTGTTGGTCCCGATGATGCCCGTGGGACCGCGCTTGATCCAGCCGACCGCGTACTCACCCGTCCGCTCGAGGACGCGGCCACGGTCGTTCGGAATCACGCAGCTGCTCTCGTCGAAGGGCACTCCCTCGATCCGCGTGCCGCGGTAGCCGATCGACCGGAACACGAGCCCGCAGTCGAGCTCCTCCGTCACGTCGGTGGCGCGGGCTCTCACCGCGCCCGTGTCGTCCTCGACCAGCTCGTTGTGGACGATGCGGATGCCCTCCACGCGGTTCTCGCCGCGGATCTCGACCGGGGACACGAGGAACCGCAGCACTATCCGGCGCCGCTTCCCGAGTGGCTCCTGCGCGGCGTACCCGCTGAGGATGTCTACGTTCTTCCTGGCCGTGGCGTGCGCGGCCTCGCTCTCGATGAAGGCCTTCGAGAGCGGGTCGAGCTCGGCGTCGCCGGGGTCCACGAACACGTCGGCGTCGGTCATCTCGCCCAGCTCGAGCAGCTCGGGGTTCGTAAACGCCGCCTGCGCCGGACCGCGCCGGCCGAGCACGACGATCTCGGTCACGTTCGACTCCGCGAGCACCTCGAGGGCGTGGTCGGCCACGTCGGTCTCGGCCAGCTCCTCCCGGGTGAGCGCGAGCATGCGGGCGACGTCGGCGGCCACGTTGCCGTTGCCGACGACCACGGCGCGCTCGGCGGAGAGGTCGAACTCGAGGTCGCGGTAGTCGGGATGACCGTTGTACCAGGCAACGAAGTCGGTGGCCGCCCAACTGCCGGGGAGGTCCTCGCCGGGGATCCCCATGCGCCGGTCGGTCTGCGCGCCGACCGCGTAGATCACCGCGTGGTAGCGGTCCGCGAGGTCCTCGCGGAAGAGGTCGCGGCCGAGCTCGACGTTGCCGTAGAAGCGGAACTCGGGGTGCTCCGCGGTCTTCTCGTAGACGCGGCTCACCGCCTTGATGTTCGGGTGGTCGGGCGCCACGCCGGCGCGGACGAGACCCCATGGCGTGGGGAGGCGGTCGAACATGTCGACCTGCACGCAGAGGTCGGGATGCGACTTGCTCTTCAGCAGATGCCCGGCCGCGTAGAAACCCGCCGGCCCGGAGCCAACGATCGCCACTCTCAGTGGCTGCTCGGTTGTTCCAATCGCTGCCATCGCGAACCCACGAGTGTAGGCATCGCGAAGTTCGTTACGAGGCGGCCGGGCCCTCTGGGGCCGGATCCTGCGCCGAGGAGTCTTCCTCGGCGGCGCCGCCCATCACGAGGTCGATCGCGGAGACGGTCTCGACCGACCTGAGTGTCATCGGCTCGTCGGCGGGCTCGTCCTCGCTGGACTCGGCCCGCACGGCGACGTCATGGGCGAGCTCCTCAAGCGACGTCGTGGAGACCTCCGGAAGCTCATCCGCGGCGACCTCGCCCTCGACGGACTCGTGAACCTCGACGATGGCGAGGGGCGCAGCGGGCTCGTCCTCAACCTCGTCCTTCACGTCCTCAACGATCGTGAGAGCGGCGACCGGCTCATCCTCGAGCGGAGCAACCAGTGCTACCGGCACAACCGGCTCGTCCTCGACCGACTGAAGTTTGACCGGCTCGACGACCTCCTGCTCGACGGGCTCGACGGCCCCGTCCTCGACCGGCTCGACGGGCAGGTCCTCGACGGGCTGGACGGCCTCGTCCTCCGCGATCGGCGGATCGAACGGGCGCATCTCGGGCATCGCGGGTGCCTCGGGCGCGGCAAGGTCGGCCAGGGTGGCGGGCGGCGCGGGGCGTGACGGAAGCGTGATGCTCTGGACGGGCTCGCCCTCGCCAGCGTCGACCTCGACGGTCTCGTCGACCGGCACGGTGACGGAAGCAGGCGGCGCGTAGGGCGTGGCGGACGCGTCGACGACCATCGTGCGCGCGGCAAGGTCACCGAGGCGCTGGCGCCGCTGGCCGGTGGCCAGCATCACGATCAGACCCACGATGTACCCACCAATGCCGTCGACCACGCGCAGAACGGTGCGCGTCCCGACCTCGCGCATCCCGGCCGGGCGGCCGTCGACGAGCACAACACGGAGCTTCATCAGCCTCTTGCCCACGGTCTGGCCGTCGCCGGACTCCATAGCGAAGTGGTAGTAGAGCGCCCAACCGAGGATCACCGCGCCGAGCGCGCCGCGAAACTCGCCGCTATCGGCGGAAAGCGCATCGGCGGCGAACAGGATCACGGCGGTGCCGGCAAGCACGATTGCGAGGTCCACGAGGGCCGCCACAACGCGGCGGTTGTCGAGCTTGGGACCGCTGATGGAAGCTGCTGATGCCTGTGCGGTGGCGTTCATCACCAACAGCATCGGCAAGCGCGGGGCCGAAATTGAGGCTGGGGTGCATCATCCGGCGTGTGGAGCGGGTTGCGGTGATCGACATGGGGTCCAACTCGTGGCGTCTCGTGGTGTTCGGATACGCGCCCGGAACGCCCTGGTGGAGCCTCGTCGACGAGATCCGCGAGGCGGTGCGAATCGGCGCCGGGATGGGCGACGAGGGAGTGCTCCGCGCCGACCGCGTGGACCGCGCGCTTCACACCGCCGCGGTGTTCTCGGCCTTCTGCGGGGCCACCGGTGTGGACGAGGTGGTGGCGGTCGCGACCAGCGCGATCCGCGACGCCCGCAACGGCCCGGAGTTGCTCGCCGAGATCGAGCGCAGCACCGGGTTGCAGGCCCGCGTGATCAGCGGCAGCGAGGAGGCCCACTACGGCTGGCTCGCCATGGCCAACTCCACCACGATCGAGGACGGGTTCGGCCTCGACATCGGCGGCGGCAGCATTCAGGGAATGAGGATCGAGCGCCGGCGGCTCGCGGAGGCGCAGTCGCTGCCGCTCGGTGCAGTGCGTGTCAGCGAGCGCTTCCTGCCCGGCGAAAAGGCCAGCTCGAAGCAGATGAAGGCGCTGCGTGCCCACGTTGCCGACGAGCTCGAGCAGCTCGGCTGGTGGAGCGGCGGCGGGCGCCTTGTCGGCATCGGCGGGACGATCCGGAACCTCGCCGCCGCCGCGATGAAGCGTCTCGATATCCCCGACATCGACGTCCAGGGGTTCCAGCTCACCCGCCAGGCGCTGGAGCAGCTGATCGAGGAGCTGGCCGAGCGGCCGGCCTCGAAGCGAGCCCAGGTGAAGGGCATCAAGTACGACCGCGCCGACGTGATCCTGGGCGGAGCGCTCGTCCTCGCCACGGCGCTCCAAGAGGGCGGGTTCGACTCGATCGAGGTGACCGAGGCTGGGTTGCGCGAGGGCATCTTCTTCGAGCGACTGCTCGGCGAGGGCGAGCTGTTCGAGAACGTGCGCGCCGAGTCCGTCGAGAACCTCGCTCATCGCTTCGAGCACCACGGCGAGCACGACCTGCACGTGTGGGCGCTGTCGCGCTCGATGTTCGACGGGCTCGCGGACGCCGGGCTGCACGACTTCGGCGCCCAGGAGCGCGAGCTGCTCTGGGCCGCCTGCCTGCTGCACGACATAGGCGTGGCCGTGAACTACGACGACCACCACCGCCACTCGCACTACCTCACGCTGAACGCGGGCCTGCCCGGGTTCGGCCCGCGCGAGCTGATCCTGATCGGCCTCGTCGCCCGCTACCACCGCAAGGGCGCGCCCGACGCGTCGGAGCTCGGCGACCTCGCCCACCCGGGCGACGACGATCGCCTGCGCCTGTTGTGCGGCGTGATCCGCCTCGCCGAGCAGCTCGAGCGCAGCCGCGACCAGGCGATCACCGACGTGCGCGTCTCGGTGAACGGCCGCGGCGTGACCCTGGAGGCCGCGACTAACCCGGCGCTCGACGCAACCGTGCCCGTCTGGGCGGCCCGCCGCAACGCGGACCTGCTCGCCGAGGCACTCGGCCGCGACGTCGAGATTTCGGCCTAGGCCAGCCGCGTCTCGAGCACGCAGAGCTGCGGCGAGCTGATCACGACCTCGTCGCCCGGCTTCAGCCAGACCTTGGTGTCACGCAGGCTGCCGACTCCCCGGACGTGCGCGAACGCCTCTCCCCCGGATGTCATAGACGCATCCGTCTCGAAGCAACGCCGCGCGAGGATGGCCGCCGGCCTCGAAGCTCACCAATCTCCTAGGGGGGCCTATGCGTACTCTGGGGTCCGTGGCGAAGGACCTTCCGAAGGGCAGGGTGAGGAGGGCCGCGAAGGTGGGCCGACTCGCGGGCGGGCAGACGGCGCGCGGCTACGCGACGAAGGCCGCCAACCTCACCCGCGGCGAGGAGGCCCGCCGCTCCGCCGCCGAGCGGCGCCAGATGGAGGCTGCCGAGCAGATCTTCGACGTGCTCGGCCAGATGAAGGGCGCCGCGATGAAGGTGGGCCAGGTGGCCTCGTTCATCGATACCGGCGCGTTCCCGCCCGAGTTCCAGGAGAGCATCCAGGCGAAGCTCGCCGAGCTGCGCGACGCCGCCCCGCGCGTGCCGTTCCAGAAGATGCGCAAGGTCATCGAGGACGACCTCGGGGAGAAGCTGGACGACGTGTTCGCCGAGTTCCGCGAGGAGGCGGTGGCCGCCGCCTCGATCGGCCAGGTCTACCGCGCGCGTCTGCACGACGGGCGCGACGTCGCGGTGAAGGTGCAGTACCCGAACGTTGCCAAGGCGGTGCGCGCCGACCTGCAGAACCTCGGGCTGATCATGCGCGTGGCGAAGCGCATCGCGCCCGGGATGGACGCAAAGGCGATGACCGCCGAGATCCGAGAGCGGCTCACCGACGAGCTCGACTACGAGCACGAGGCGCAGCAGCACCGCGCGTTCGCGCGCAGCTGGCGCGGTCATCCGTTCATCTACGTGCCCGCGGTCGTCACCGAGCTGTCCACCGAGCACGTGCTCGTGAGCGAGTGGGTGGAGGGCATCGGCTTCGAGGAGGTGAAGGAGCGCGACCGCGCGACACGCGACCGCTTCGGTGAGATCATCTTCCGCTTCTTCTTCGGGTCGCTCTACCGCAACGGGCACTTCTCCGGAGACCCCCACCCAGGCAACTACCGATTGATGCCGGACGGCCGCGTGGCGTTCATGGACTTCGGTATGACGAAGCGCGTGGCGCGGGAGGACATCGACGCCGAGAGCGAGGCGCTGCGCGCGGCCATGGACGGCGACGTGGACGAGCTCCACCGGCGGCTCGCCGCGATGGGCTTCTTCGACCCGGACGACGAGGAGGTCACGCCCGAGGCCGTCTTCGACCACTTCCACGACGTGACCTCCTGGTACATCGAGGACCGCGAGGTCACCGTGGACCGCGCGCTCGTGGCGCAGACGCTGATCGACTTCGGCGACCCGCGCTCGCGCCACTGGCAGCTGATGCGCCGGGAGACGATGCCCCCGCAGGCGATGCTGGCGCGCAGGATGGAGGCGCTCACGCTCGGAGTGCTGGGGCAGCTGGGCGCCACCGCCAACTGGCACCGCATTGCACGCGAATGGCTGTTCGGCGACCCGCCCTCCACCGAGCTCGGCCAGCTCGAGGAGCCCTTCCACACCCGCGCGGCCGCCTGACGATGCCACGACCGAGCGCCGGCTCCCGCACCAGTCCGCTGAAGGCCTCGCCAACGGTGGTCCGCGCGCTGCGCACGGCCGACCCCGTGATGGAGCGCCTCGTGGAGGAACACGGCGCGCTCGTTCGCGAGGACCTCAAGCGCGAGCGGCCCGGCGATGCCTACGGCGCTCTGCTGCGCTCGATCGTCGGTCAGCAGCTCTCCACGAAGGCCGCCGCCACGATCTACCGGCGCATGCTCGATCTGTTCGACGGCCACGCGCCCACGCCGAAGCAGCTGCTCGCGGTCGACCCGGACAGGATCCGCGCCGCGGGGCTCTCGCGCCCGAAGATCAGCTACCTGCGCGACCTCGCCGAGCACGCCGAGCAGGGAGAGCTCGAGCTCGAGCATTTCGACGAGCTGCCGGACGAGGAGGTGATCGAGCAGCTCACAGCGGTGAAGGGCATTGGCGAGTGGAGCGCGCACATGTTCCTGATGTTCCACCTCCGTCGCCCCGACGTGCTCCCCGTAGGCGACCAGGGGATTCGGCGCGCGGTCCAGGTGGAGTACAGGCTGCGGAAGCTGCCCGACGCGAAGCGCCTAGAGAGGATCGCGCGCCCCTGGCGCCCGTACCGGACGCTGGCCTGCCTCTACCTCTGGAGCTCGCTCGACAACAAGCCGGGCACGTAGCAGCGGCCGGTCGTAGTCGAGGGTCGAGGCGAGGTCGGTCACGAGCTCGCGCGCGGACGTGCCCCTCTCGGCGAGGAACTCCTCGAGCGCCGGGTCGCGGGTGTGGGCACGCTCCGCGGCGAGCGCATAGTCGTCCGCGATGGCCTCGGCCGTGACGCCGGCGGCCGTGAGCGCCGCTATCGCGACGAGACCCGTGCGGTCGCGGCCTCCCACGCAGTGGAAGAGCACGCCGCCGGGCGACGCCCGTTCGATCGCGTCGAGCACATGCTCGATCCGGTCGGGGAAGCGCTCGATGAAGGCACGGTAATAGAGCGGGGTCCCGAACTGCGGGCCGTACATCCAGTGGACCCAGAAGTCGGGGTCCTCGTCGAGACGGTCGAGCGGGATGTGGATCGTCTTGACACCGCCGGGGTAATCGACTCGCTCGTCCTCGTTGCGGAGGTCGATGATCGTCCGCACGCCGTGTGCGCGGAGGGCCTCCCATCCGGCGGGAGTCAGGCGATCGACCGCCTCGGAGCGAACTAGTGCGCCTCGGCGGGTCACACGGCCGTCAGCCGTGGGCAACCCGCCGAGGTCGCGGGCGTTTACGCAGCCGTCCCAGTGGAGGTCGCGCTCGGCCGTCAGACCGAGGCGCCGCAGCTCGGCTCTTCCTCCGCAACGCGGAAGGAGGAGCCGCAGCCACAGGAGGCGACGACGTTCGGATTCGAGACCTCGAAGCCGGAGCCCATGAAGCTCTCGGTGAAATCGACGGTCGAACCGTCGACGTACTGCATGCTCGCGGGGTCCACCAGGACCCGGATGCCCGAAATCTCGAAGACATGGTCGTCCTCACGCTTTTCGTCCAGGGCGAGCGCGTACTGGAAGCCGGAGCATCCGCCTCCCTTGACGCCGACCCGCAGGCCGACGACGTCGCCCTCGGCACCCTGGCCGGACATGAACTCGGCGACCTTCTCCGCAGCTATGTCGGTGAGCTTGACCATCTGCCCAGATTGTATCGGCGTTCGCGTCGGTACTCTGAACGGGTACCCCGTGCGGCATGGTGCCGCACATCTGAAACGGGAGGCGCCGTTCAGGCGCCGAGACAATGCCCAGTGCAGAAGAACTTCGAGAACGGATAGCGCAGGCCCTGCCCGGGGCCCAGGTTTCGGTGCAGGACACAACCGGGGGCGGAGACCACTTCCGTGCCGAGGTCGTGTCCGACCGTTTCGAGGGCCTCAGCCGCATCCAGCAGCACAAGCTGATCTATGACGTATTCGGCGAAGACGTCGGTGGCGCGATCCACGCGCTCTCAATCAAGACCCAGACACCCGGAGAGGGACGATGACGAACGAAGAGATCCGTGGCTTTATTGAGGACGCGATCAAGGAGAACAAAGTGATGCTCTTCATGAAGGGCACGCCCCAGCAGCCCGCCTGCGGTTTCTCCATGCGTACCTCAGGAGCCCTGAACGCGCTTGGCGTGAAGTACGCCGCGCTCGACATCCTCCCCGACCCGCGCATCCGCGAAGAGCTCTCCTCGCTGTCCGGCTGGCCGACGATCCCGCAGCTCTTCGTCGACGGCGAGCTGATCGGCGGCTGCGACATCGTCATGGAGATGTTCGAGTCGGGCGACCTGGCCGAGACGCTCGGAGTGGAGCAGCCGGACCTGGACGAGGCGCCGTCCGAGCCGGAGCATGAGCACCTGCCGCAGCGGCAGAGCGGAATCGGGCTCGAGAACCGCCTGGGCTAGGCGGTCGCGGCCTGCGCGCCGCCGAGCTGCTTGAGCCGCTCCCAACGCGACGGCCTGCTCGGCCGCGTGCGCCGGTACTCGTTGAGCGTGAGCCCGGGACGGATGCTGCTCTCGATGTAGAGGACCTGGTTGTTGGGGTTCGAGTTCATGGGACCAGCGTCCCACCGGCCGGGGTCCCAAAAAATGCGGCGAGCAGGTGTCTGAGGGTGCGGCGGAGCGCCCCTCGGGGTGCGGCAAACCGCCCTACGGCCGAGGGCGTCTGCGCCGCTGCGCGTCCAGCGTCTGGCGACCGCGCTCCGCGAATCCCCGGGCCTGCTGCTTGTAGCGCTCCTTCTCCTCCGGGGAGAGGGATTGCCAGCGCTCCCAGGCCATCAGAACGTAGGGCCAGACGCGGCGGACGCCGCGGACGGCCCCGCGGGTGCGGCCGAGGCGGCCTATTGGTCTATTCGCTCTCGCCATTCGAGGTACTCCAGTATCCGGTGCGAGTCGTGGATCACGTCGTCTCCGTCCACGAGGACCGGTACCCATCTCTGCCCGGTCAACTCCTCGACTTCCGGCCGGTCGCGCTTCATGAACGGGACCCTGACCTCGTCGAAGTCGATCTCCATGGCGCGCATGCGGCGCGCAACCTTGCCGCAACGGCACACCAGATCCGTGGGGGCCTTGCAGCGGTAGAGCGTCGTCACCCGCCTGAGGTTATTAACGGACGCCCGGCTACTTCAGCGCGGCCGTGATCTCGCCGGCCGCGCGCTCGCCCGTCTCGACGGCGCCGTTCAGGTAACCCTGGAAGTCGATGGAGGTGTGCTCCCCGGCGAAGTGGCAGCTGCCGCCCTCGATCTCCCGCTCGACACCGGCGAAAGCCTGGTACTGACCTACCTTCCAGTACGAGTACGACCCCTTCGTCCAGCGGTTGCCTGCCCAGTAGTCGATCGTCGCACGACCGTTCCAGCGCACTGAGATTCCCGGCAGCACCGGCTCGATCTGAGCAAGGAACTGCTGCGCTCGCGACGACGGCGTGCCGCTGCCGAAGCTCGCCCCGATCTTGCCGCCGGTGTAGTCCACGAGGATTCCCGATGTGCCGCTCTGCGCGCGGGTGACGTCCCATGTGTTCTGGTAGCCGGTGTCCGAGAACGTGTCGCCGTTCGACCCGAGGGACTCCCAGTGCCGGCTCGTGAACTGCACATGCAACTTCGAGTTCGTCCCCATGCCCTGCTGGCGGATCGCCGTGAGCTTGCGGGAAGAGAACCCGGCCTTCGAGATGTCGACCGAGCTGCGCAGGATCGAGAACGGGATCGCGATCACCACGCGGTCGGCGGTGACCGTCCGTGTCGTCAAGCCCTGCTGGAACGACAGTACCCAGCTGCCGTCGGCGTTGCGCCGGATCGCCACGAGCTCTGAGCCGAGCGTGATCGGCCCCGCCAGCGCGCTCGCGAGCCGGGCGGGGATCTGGTCGTTGCCGCCGATCACGTGGTACTTCTCGTTCGACGGCCCGAAGATGCGCAGCTGCCCCTGCCCGGAGTAGGCCAGCAGGTAGAGCATGTTCAGCGAGCTCTGGTCGCTCGACTCTCCGCCGTACTCGATGTTGTAGGCCACGTCGAGGAGCTGACCCAGCTTTGAGGAGAGGCCACCCGGGACGTACGCCTTGATGTAGTCCGTGATCGACATGTTGTCGAGTTCGCGGCCGCGCTCGGTCGAGAGGTTGTAGAGCGTCGGATAGCTGGCTGCGGAGACGTCCGAGTGCAGCTGCTGCCAGATCGCCTTTAGGTCATCGGTGGCCTGCGCGTACGAGTACGGCTCCCCGTCGAAATAGAAGAACGGCTCGGTGCCGTTGCGCTCCGCGGAGAGCAGATTGTTGAGCTTAAGCCCGAGCTGCCCGGCGAGCTGCCGCACCGCGGTGTGACGCTGGTCGATCAGCTCGCCGTCGTGCTCGACCACCTGCCCGCTCGCGAACGACGTGCGGTCTGACCAGCAGCGTCCGCCGAGGCGATCGGAGCCCTCGTGCACCTCAGCGGGGTAGCCGGCCTGCTTAAGGCGGTACGCGCAGGAGAGGCCCGCCAGACCGCCGCCCACGACCACGATCCGCGGAGCCGTGGCGGCGCTTGCGGCGGGGGCGAAGCGGCTGGCCGCGGCGGCCGCCGCCGCACCGACCCCGCCAGCGAGCAGCTGCCGGCGCGTTGGACGCGGCACGCTGCCGCCGTCCGTAGATACCCCAGCGGCTATCTGCTGCAGCGCTCCTGCGAGCGGGGTGCGTGGCATGCGAGTCCCTCCCTAGGACCGGTTGTAGGTGTGTGTCCTACCCCGAAGTGACGAACCGCGCAATGGCCGGGTAGTCCAATCGCTACGAACGGGCTAGGACCGCGCGGCGTACGACGCCCAGAGCGCCTTCTGCGGCCCCAAGGGCCAGGCCTGCCACGCGGTACTGGATCTGCTGTGAGCGGCGCGTGCGGGCGATGCGGTCGTGCTCGCGCTCCAGGTGCCACGCGACCGTGGCCTCGAGCGTCTCCTCGTGCGGGCGCGCGCGCCAGCCGAGCACGCGCTGCGCCTTGGTCGAGCGATATGTCCAGCTGTTGCCAGCCGCGCGCACCTCGGACGGCGTGATCGGCCACGCGCGCCGCCCGGTGCCGAGCACCGCTGCTGCCGCCTCGGCCGCGCGTGGCGGAATCCGCACCGGGGTCGGCACGCCGGACAGCCGCCCCAGGTCCGCGAAGAGGCGCTCGAAGGTGAAGTTGCGGCCCGTGAGCAGGTAGCGCTCGCCAACGGCGCCGCGGAGGTCGGCCAGCAGATGCCCCGCGGCGGCGTCGCGGACGTCGACGATCCCGATCGCGCCGTCCGTGTAAACGGGGATCCGGCCCAGCAGGAAGCTGCGCACCAGGCGCGTCGAGGACAGCAGGTGGTCGCCCGCCCCAAGGCAGACGGCGGGGTTCACGCACACCAGCGGAAGCCCGTGCGCGGCCACGCGCATCGCCTCCACCTCGGCCTCGTGCACCGAGTTCACGTACGGGATCCCGAGCTTCGAGGCGGTGAACAGCTGCGCCTCCGTGGCGGCCTTACCGTCGGCGGCCGGCCCCACCGCCGCGGCGCTCGAGGTGTACACCACACGCTCGACCTCTGCCCTGAGGCTCTCCTGCATCACGATCTTCGTGCCGCCCACGTTCACCTCGAACAGGCGCGCCTCGTCGGCCGGCCGCACCGAGGTCACACCGGCGCAATGGAACACGCGCTCGACCCCCTTCAGCGCCCGTCTGACTGAGCGACGGTCGCGCACCTCGAGCTTCACGCGCGCGCTGTCGAGATCGGCGATTGCGACGTCTTGCGAGCCCTGCTCAACACCGAGCCGGACCTCGTCGCCGCGCTCCACGAGCAGCCGGGCCACGTTCGATCCGATGAACCCGGTCGCTCCGGTGACGAGGGTCGCGGCCAACTCAGAGTTGCGTGTGCTGCCTGTGCAGGCCTTCGAACAGCCGCTGGCAGTTCAGGCAGCGCACCGCCTCCGGAACCGCGCTCAGGCGCTCGGGCGGGATCGGCTGGTGGCAGTTCAGGCAGATGCCGTAGCTGCCGTCCGCGAGCGCCCGGCGCGCCTCGGCAATCCGACGCTCCTCCTCGTCGAAGAGAATCCCGGCGGTCTCGTCGAGCTCCTCCTCGTGGGTCTCGGTTCCGAGATCGCCCGGGTGGTTGTCCACGTGAGCGAGTTCGCCGCCGTGCATGCCATCGCTCTCGCGGTGCATTGCCAAGCGCGTGCGCTTCAGCTCGTCGAGCCGAGCGTCGAGACGCGCCTCGATGCGCTCTCGCTCCTCCACTCGTTTCGAGTGTACGACCTCGCGAGCCACGACAGTGGATAGGCTGCCCCGCGCATGGCCCCCGTTGCCGTGGTGACCGACAGCACCTCGTACCTACCGCCGGAGCTGATCGAGCGCCACGGCATTCAGGTCGTCCCTCTGTACGTCGTCTTTGCCGGCGACCGCACGGTGCCGGAGGTGGAAATCACCGACTATCCGGCGTTTTTCGAGGAGCTGCGCAGCGCGGAGTCACTGCCCACCACCTCGCAGCCATCAGTGGGCGATTTCACCGCGGCGTTCGAGCCTCTGCTCGCCGACGGTGGCGAGGTCGTGTCCGTGCACATCTCAGGCGGGCTCTCGGGCACGCCGGAGGCGGCGCGTCAGGCCAAGGAGGCGCTCAGCCGCGACGGCAAGGGCGGCGAACGCATCGAGGTGGTCGACTCCACCACGGCGGCCGGCGGACTCGGCTTCATGGTGCTTGCGGCCGCCAAGGCCGCGCGGGACGGCGCAAGCGCTAAGGAGGTGTCCGAGCACGTGGCCGACGCGCGCAAGGAACTGCGGCTCTGGTTCGCGATCGACACACTCGAGTTCCTCAAGCGCGGCGGGCGCATCGGCGCCGCCAGCGCCTGGATCGGCTCCACCCTGCGGGTGAAGCCCATCCTGACCGTGGAGAACGAGATGACTCCAGTCGAGCGCGTGCGCACGTCCTCGCGCATGTTCGAGCGGCTGGTGGAGTACGCCCGCAGCTGCGCGGAGTCGGGCGCCGACGCGTGGTCGGCCCAGCACATCAACGCGCCGGATCAGTGCGGCGCGCTCGTGGACCGCTGCGCCGAGGTGTTCGGGTCGCAGCCCACGATTGTGAGCGAGATTGGACCCGTGCTGTCTGCCCACACCGGGCCCGGGCTGCTCGGTATGGGCGCCGTGCCGAAGCACTACATCGAGTAGGAAGCGGGCCCGGCGGAGCGAATACCGCCCTTGGTGCTCGCTATCCGGGAGATCGTCCGCATCGTGCTCGTGATCGTGGGTGTGGCGATCTTGCTGTATCTCCTGTGGCAGCTCCGCAAGCCGATCAGTTGGCTGCTGATCGCCATCTTCCTCGCAGTGGCGCTTTCGCCGCCGGTCAACTGGCTCGCGCAGCGGATGAGGCGCGGCTTCGCCATCACGATCGTGTATCTCGGGCTCCTTCTCGTCCCGATCCTGCTGATCGCCGCCATCGTGCCGCCGCTGATCACAGAGGCGAACAACTTCGCCGACAACGTCCCCACGTACGCCGACGACGTCACGCAGTTCGTCCAAGACAACAAGCGCCTGCGGGACATCAACAAGGACTACGACATCACGGGGCAGCTCGAGAAGGAGGCGCAGAAGCTCCCGAATCGCCTCGGCGGTGCGGCCGGCACGCTGCGCGACGTGGGCCTGGGAATCGTGAACTCCGTGTTCGCACTGATCACGATCCTGGTGCTCACCGCGTTCCTGCTCGCAAGCGGCCGGACCTGGGTCGACTCGCTGATCGCGTCGCGACCACCGGAGCAACGCCGGCGCCTCCGCCGCTCCTTGGACAACATGGCCAACGCCGTAGGCGGCTACGTGGCCGGCGCGCTCACGATCGCCGTGATCGCAGGGGTTGCGACCTACATCGTCCTGGCGATCCTCGGCGTGCCGTTCAAGGGCCCGCTGGCAGTGCTGGCCGGCCTCTTCTCTCTGATCCCGCTCGTGGGTGCGACGATCGCCGCAGTTCTGATCGGCGTTGTGACGCTGTTCGAGGACTTCCCCACCGCCACGATCATCTGGACGATCTGGGCGATCGTCTACCAGCAGCTCGAGAACCATCTGCTTCAGCCGCAGATCCAGAAGCGCACCGTGAAGGTTCACCCGCTCATCACGATCGTGGCCGTGCTCTTCGGCGGCACGCTGCTCGGAATATTGGGCGCGATAGTGGCGATCCCCGTGGCGGCCTCCATACAGATCCTGCTGCGCGAGTACGTGGATATGCGCACGCTGTCGATCAAGGGGCCCGAGCCACCGCCGCCGCCCGTCGCGCCGCCGCCGCCGGACCCGGCTCCCGCGTAGCCTGCACGCATGTCGGCCGGCGCGCTCACCCGCCGCGGACTGCTGCTCGCGGTCACGGGGATCTCGCTCTACCTGCTCGCGCCGGCGCTGATCGGGGTGTTCGGCGCATTCGACGAGCTCGACGAGATCAGCCCGCTCTGGTTCGTCGCGATGGTCGCGCTCCAGGTCGGCAGCTTCGCCTGCATGTGGGGGATCCTGCGGCTCGCCGTCCGCGCCCGACAGTGGGGGCCCGTGATCCTCTCGCAGCTCGCGGCCAACTCGTTCGCGCGGGTCGTCCCGGGCGGCCCGGCCACCGTCGGCGCGGTCCAGTACGCGATGCTCGTACGCGCCGGCGTGCCCTCCGCGGCGGCGGCATCCGGCATCACCGCTTCGGCGCTGGTCGTATTCGCCACGCTGCTCGCCCTGCCGCTCCTCGCCCTGCCGGCGATCCTCACCGGGGTAGCGGTCGACCCGACCCTAACTAAGGCGGCGCTTGCGGGCGCGGTCGTCTTCGTCCTCATGGTCGTGGTGGGCGCGGCCTCGGTGATCTGGGATCGCCCGCTCGATCTGATCGGCCGCAGCGCGCAGGCGCTCCTCAACCGGCTGCGGCCGAACCACGAGCCGCTCACGGCGCTCCCCGAGCGGCTGCTGCGCGAGCGCGACATCGTGATCGGCGTCCTCGGTCGCCAGTGGTGGGAGGCCCTGCTGCTCGCGGCCGGCCGCTGGGTCCTCGACTACCTCACCCTGATAGCGGCGCTCTACGCCGTCGGCGCGACCCCGCGGGTGTCCCTGGTGCTACTGGCGTTCTGCGCCGCGCAGCTGCTCGGCAACCTGCCGCTCACCCCGGGCGGGGTCGGATTCGTGGAGGCTGGTCTCACGGGAACGCTCGCGCTCGCGGGCGTGGGACCGGGCGCGGCCGTGGTGTCCACGCTCGCCTACCGGCTCGTCTCTTTCTGGTTGCCAATCCCCGCGGGCGCCGTCGCGGCGGTGATCCACAGGCGCCGCTACGGAACGGCGGAGGTCGAGCCGCCGCCTAAGCCGGCAGTGGCTCCAACCCAAATTCGGTCCTGAACTCGTTCGTGTCGTGCAGCCGCGGGAACGGCCTGTCCGGCACGTCCACGCCGAGCGCCTGGCAGATGGGCTCCCAGCCGTCCACCCCGAGCTCCCAGACCACGAGGCGATCCTCCGGCAAGTACGCCTTGATCTCCTCGATGCGGTCGTAGTACACCTGGCGCGTCGCTTCCTTGTCCTTGAAGTTGCCCTGGAAGTCACCCTGCCAGATCAGCTTCTCGATCACGCCCCACAGCTCCGGAGAGGGTCCGTCGCGGTTCGCGTCCTCCCTCAGCTCACCCGCCATTGCGGCTTCCTTCACCGCCAGGATCGTGTTCGAGCAGCTCTTGTAAAAGCCGTCGAAGTCGCGGATGTTGAGGAGGACCGGCGCGTCGGAGAAGTGGTCCACCAGCTCCTTCCAGCGCGACGCGGCGGGCCAGTCGACGGTGGCCTCCCACGGCTCGAAGACCTCGTCCCAGTCGACGGGCTCATTGTTCGCGATCTTTATCCAGTAGGCGAGGTCGCGGTCCCGGTTCTCGCCCGTGATCAGGTCGATCATGTGGAAGGTCGGCAGCCCAAGTTCCTCGAGCGCGCCCTTCAGTGACATGGTTCCGGTGCGGCCGAAGCCGACGCCGACCATTCTCATTCGGGTTCCCCCTCTGTCATTGAGGTTAGGTTAAGCGGCGGGGCCGCACACTAGCTAGCGACGGCCGGTGATGAGTGAGATACCGGCGGCGACGCCGCCGCCGATCACGAATCCGGCCACAGCGGCGCCGATCAGCGCCGTCTTGCGGTTCTTCACGAGCTGGCCGCGCCAGTTCGTGACCTCCGCCACCTTCGAGCGGAGATCGTTCACGGAGAAGGCCAGCTCGTGGCGCGTTTCCTCGATCGAGGCGCGGATCATCTCCGGGCTTCGGGCCCTTGCCACTACGCCTTCACCTCCTCGCCGCGCTCGAGGCTTCGCTGGATCTGATCGCGCTCGACCTTCTGCGCCTCCAGCTCGGCGCGCGTGGCCTTGGCCTCCTGGATCGCGAGGTCAGGCGTGGGTGGCGCGCCCTTCTTGAACAGCCGGAACGCGATGAAAGCCGCGAGAATCGCGAGCAGGAAGAGCAGGAGGGACACGACGGCGAATCCGGCCCAGTTGTTGTCTTCCCAGTTGAAGACGTCGTTCAGGAACCACGCGAGCCCATGGAAGAACATCGTGATGCCGAACACGGCGAAGACGGCCGCGGCGCCCGCGATGACGGCCCCCTTCGTCAGGTTCGAGACCTTGTCCTTGATCTCGGCCTTGGCGAGCTCGATCTCCTCGCGGACGAGCTGGGACGCCTTCTCCGAAACCTCGGAGACGATTTCGCCGAGCGACTTGTCGGCGCTGCCGTCTGGTGGCATTCCGGTAGCGGTCATCGCGCGAATCGTCGCAGGATCAGGGCGACGACGAGTCCGCCGGCGAACGCTGCCCCGATGAAGGCCTCGGGGCGCTCGGCGAACGGATCGGTCTCGCTCGGGGCGCTGAGCGGGGTCTCGCCAAAGGGCCGCTCCCCCGTGGCGCCCTGATTGATCGGCTCGACCGGCTCGGTCCCTTGCGTCGGCTCGTCAGCCATCAGTCGACCGGCGGGTCCTCTTTGAAGACCCGCTGCCAGATCTCGGTCGCAATCCGGTTTGCGACGATCGTGGTGAGGGCGCCCACGCTGGCGAGCAGCCCGCCCCACATGAGGCGCTT
>Ga0126307_10001063_pt1 | contig 18154 bp, 20 predicted proteins | sample Plot28_FD_89955 | JGI IMG/M metagenome (GOLD analysis project Ga0126307, IMG submission 89955) | Serpentine soil microbial communities from UC McLaughlin Reserve, CA, USA - Plot28 | ecosystem: Environmental > Terrestrial > Soil > Grasslands | place: USA: UC McLaughlin Reserve, Lake County... | reverse complement strand
TTCCGGACTCGGCCTGGGCCGGGCTCTCGAGCGTCACCTCCAGGCGCTCACCGCCGACGCGATCCTTCAGCTGGTCCGAGGTGCCCTCGGCGATCACCCGGCCGTGGTCGATCACGGCGATGCTGTCGGCCAAGCGGTCGGCCTCGTCGAGGTACTGGGTGGTGAGCAGCACGGTGGTGCCGGCCGCCACCCGGTCCTCGATGGTCTCCCAGAGCCCCAGCCGACTGAGCGGGTCGAGGCCGGTGGTCGGCTCGTCGAGGAAGATCACCGGCGGGCGCGCGACCAGCGCGGCCGCAAGGTCCAGCCGCCGGCGCATGCCCCCCGAGTAGGTGCGGACCATGCGCTTGCCCGCCTCGGTGAGGTCGAAGCGCTCCAGCAGCTCGCCGGCCCGCTTGCGCGACTCGGGGCCGCCCAGGTGATAGAGGCGCCCCACCATCTCCAGGTTCTCGCGGCCAGTCAGGTTCTCGTCCACGGCCGCGTACTGGCCTGCGAGCCCGATCTGCGAGCGCAGCTTCGCCGCCTCGTCCACCACGTCGAGCCCGGCGACCTGCGCGGTGCCGCCGTCGGGGGGCAGCAGGGTGGTCAGGATCCGCACCGCGGTGGTCTTGCCCGCACCGTTGGGGCCGAGCAGGCCGAGAACCGTCCCCTGGGGCACCGAGAGGTCGATCCCCCGCAGGGCCACCACGCTCCCGTACGACTTACGCAGGCCCTGCGCGCTGACTGCCTCCTCGCCGGACATCGGCCGGGGACGGTATTGATCCCCCGGTGACTTTCGACGAGGACCTTGACCTGCGCCCGCTCGAGGAGGGCTCATGGAAGGGTCGGATCGAGGGTCGCTGGTGGACCCCGCGCGGTCCGCTCGGCGGGTTCGTTATGGCCCTCATCCTGCGCGCGCTCGAGAAGGCGGTCGCCGACGCGGACCGTCAGGCTCGCTCGCTCACCGTTCAGTTCCTGCGCCCGCCCGCCGAGGGCGCCGTGACCGTCAAGCCGCTGATCGAGCGCGCCGGCCGCGGCCTCACCAACGCCAGCGCGCGCCTGGAACAGGACGGCCGGGTGATCGCGCTGGGCCTCGCGACCTTCGCCGGCCCCCGCGAGGGCCCCGAGCTGACCGAGTCGCCGATGCCGGAAGTGGAGCCGCCCGGCGAGCGCGAGCAACCGCGGCGGGAGCTGCCCGGCGCCGAGGCGCCCAACTTCGTGGAGCTCCTGTCGACGCAGCCGCGCTTCGGCTCCGAGCCGTTCTCGCGCGCCGCGAACGCCCTGACCGGAGGGTGGATCGGTCTGCGGGAGCCCCGGGAGGTGGACGCCGCCGCCCTGTGCGTGCTCGCCGACGCCTGGTACCCCGCCCCCTGGCCCCGGTTGGCGGGGCTGGCCCCGGCCCCGACCGTGGAGATGAGCGTGTACTTCCGCGCGCCGCTCCCGCAGCCCGACGCGCTGCTCCTGGGGCGCTTTCGCTCAGCCCAGGTGCGCGACGGCTACTTCGACGAGGACGGCGAGCTCTGGATGCCCGACGGCACGCTGGTGGCCCAGTCGCGCCAGCTGGCGATCCTCTTCGGCGCTTCGGTCTGAACGAGCTGCTCGGCCCGCAGCCGGAGCAGAGCGACCATCTCGGCCGTGTGTTCGAAGGGGTCGGCCACGGCATGGCCATCGGCGAGCGAGAGGGCGGCGAGCAGCTGTCCGGAGCTCTCGGCCAGCAGGACGTCGCCCGAGGGAACGTCGGCACTGTCGAGGGCCGCGAGACGCACCAGCTGAGCGGCGTCCTGCGCGCCCGCACGTCGAACGGTGAGGGAATCGATGTTGATTGTGCGGGTCATGTGGGGTACTGTATGACCTACAAGGTCCATTGCAATGTCGTACAAAGTAGATATGACCGACATCGACCGGGAGGGCACGGTCTCGGTCACCCAACAGCTCGCCGACCGCTTCGCCGCGGCCATCGAGTCCAACGAGCTGGCCCCCGGCGACAAGCTGCCTCCCACCCGGGCGCTGGCCACGGAGGCGGGCATCAACCACCTCACCGCCGCGCGCGTGTACAAGCGGCTGGCGGAGGACGGCTTCGTGACGGCCGCCGTCGGCCGTGGGACCTTCGTGCGCTCGCTGACTCCGAGCGCCGAGGTCGAGCACGGCGACGACTGGCAGCGCCTGGCGCTGCCCGACCGCTCGCCGTCCTACTCCGAGGAGGCGCTGGCCGACGCTTTCGCCTTCGCCAACGACCGTGAGGTCATCTCGCTCGCCACGGGCTGGCCCTCGCCCGACCTGTACCCCACCGAGGCGCTCACCCAGATCACGCACGAGGTGGTCGACGAGGTCGGCGTCGAGGCCTTCACCTACCTGACGGCTCCCGGGCTGGACGACCTGCGCGAGCAGCTGGCCGAGCGCGGACGAAGGGTCGGCTACGCCACCGACGCAGAGGAGGTCATCGTCACCTCCGGCGCCCAGCAGGCGATCGACCTGACCGTGCGGGCGCTGCTCGAGCCCGGCGACGTGGTCGCCGTCGAGTCGCCCACCTACTCGGGCCTGCTCTCGGTGCTGCGGGCCGCGGGCGCGCAGGTGATCGGGGTGCCGGTGGACGACGACGGCCTGGACGTCGACGCGCTCGAGGCGCTGGTGGGCCACGACGAGGTCAAGCTCGTCGCCCTGCAGAGCGGCTGCCAGAACCCGACGGGCTGCGACCTCTCCGACGCGCGCCGTGAGCAACTGGCCGGCCTGGCCCGCGAGCGCAACCTCCTGGTGCTGGAGGACGGCGTGTACGGCGATCTGCGCTTCGACGGCGGCAAGCCGCGGGCCCTGCGGGCGCTGGCGCCCGCACACGTGGTCTACGTCGACTCCCTCTCCAAGACGGTGGGCGGCGGCCTGCGCGTGGGCTGGATCGCCGCGCGCGGACCGGTGCGCGAGCGCCTGGCGCTGCTCAAGCTCGAGAGCGATTTCCACAGCCCGACGCTCACTCAGCACATCGCCGCGCGCTACCTGGCCTCCGGCGCCTACGGCGAGCACCTCAAGCGCACCGCCCCGCTGTACCAGCGCCGACGCGACGCGCTGCTGGAGGCGCTCGACCGCCACCTCCCCGGCGAGATCCATGCGCCGGTGCCCCACGGCGGCCACCACGTATGGGCGACGCTCACGCGGCCCACCGACGAGCGCACGCTCTACACCGAGTCCATCCGCCACGGCGTGTCGTTCGTGCCCGGCGGCGCGGTATCGACCGAGCGCCGGACGCAGACCTCGATGAGGCTGTCCTTCTCGCTGCTGGAGCCGGCCGAGGTCGAGGAGGGCATCAAGCGCCTCGCCCGGGCGCTGCGCGAGGTGCGGCGCCGTGCCCGGGGCCCCTCAACGATGACCTTCTCCTAGCTCAACAGCTCCTCCCAGGCGCCGGCGAGCTCGCGGCGCCGGGCGGCCGACAAGGGCTCGAGGAACAGCCGGCGCACCCCGGCCAGGTGAGTGTGCCGCGCGTCGGCGAACAGCCCGCGGCCGGCACCGGTGATCACCGCGAGGCAGCCGCGGCCGTCCTCGGGTGAGTCCACCCGGGCAACGAGTCCCCGCTTCTGCAGCCGGTCCACTAGGCGCGACAGCCCGCTGCGGCTGAGCAGCACGCGGTCGGCCAGCTCGGACATGCGCAGGGCGCCGTCGGGGGAGTCGTTGAGGAAAAGGAGGACCTCGTAGGAGGTCAGAGGCAGGTCGTGCTCGGCTCGCAGCTCGGCATCCAGACGCTGGGTGAGCTCGGAGTGCACGTGCAGGAACCCCCGCCAAGCGGCCAGCTCCTCGGCGCTGAGACGCTCTTGCTTCATCGCGTTATGATTGCACATACAACTACATGGAGGCCATCCGGATGCGCCTTGAAGGGATCCACCACATCACCGCCAGCACCGCCGACGCCCAGCGCAACCTCGACTTCTACGTTCGCGTGCTCGGCCTGCCCTTCATCAAGAAGACGGTGAACTTCGGCCAGCCCGACGCCTACCACCTCCACTACGCCGACGAGCGGGGCACACCAGGCACGGTGCTGACCCCGCGCGAGAGCCCGCGTCCGCGAGAGGTCGCCCGGTGATCGGCCACCGCGAGCGCCCGGCCGCGGGCGAGCCCGAGGGCGTCCTGGTGCTGATGCACGGCCGCGGGACCGACGAGAACGACCTGTTCCCGCTGTTCGACATGTTCGATCCCGAGCGCAGGCTGCTCGGGCTGTCACCTCGCGGCCCACTGTCCCTGCCGCCCGGCGGGGCGCACTGGTACGCGGTGGCGCGCATCGGCTACCCCGACCCGGCGACCTTCGGGGCCACCTACCCCGAGCTCACGGGCTGGCTGGACGCGACGCTGGCCGAGCATGGCCTCGACCACTCGCAGACGGTGCTCGGCGGCTTCTCGCAGGGCGGCGTCATGTCCTATGCGGTGGGCTTCGGGAAGGACCGGCCCGCACCCAAGGCAATCGTGGCGATGAGCAGCTTCATCCCGACCGCCGACGGCCTCGAGGTGGAGCTGGACCGGGGCGTGCCGGTGGCCATCGCCCACGGCACCCAGGACCCCATCATCGGTGTCGAGTGGGGCCGCGACGCCCGGGATCGCCTCACCGGGGCCGGCGCGGACGTGCTCTACCGCGAGTACCCCATGGGTCACACGGTGCACCCCGACTTCATCGACGAGGCGCGCGGAGTCACCCAGGGTTAGCGGGACGGCAATCCGGTCGGGGAAATCGCTCAGGCGGCTGAGGTTTTTCTCGACGGTGTGCCTCGGTTCTGAGGCCCTTGACGGACCTATCGGCGCGATATATCGTGCGGATACGTGGAGTTGAGCAAAACCGCCTACGTCATCCTCGGGATGCTCGGACTGGGCAAGAGCACCGGCTACGACATCAAGGCCCTCGTGGATGTCTCCACGCGCTTCTTCTGGGCCGCCAGCTATGGGCAGATCTACCCTGAGCTGAAGCGCCTCGAGGCCCTCGGCTTCATCGCCGCTGTGCAGGAGCCTGAGGACGGGCGCCGGCGCAAGGCATACCGGCTCACCGACGAGGGCCGCCGGGCCCTGCGCGACTGGCTGAACTCCTCCGACGAGCTGCACACCGAGCTGCGTCACGAGGGTGTGCTCAAGTTCTTCTTCGCCGACGCGCTCGAGCTCGACGAGCAGCTCGCGCTCGTGCGCCGCATCCGCGCTCACCACGAGGCGGTGGCCCGGCAGCTGCGCGAGATCCAGGCCGTCAAGGAGGGCGAGGACGCCGATGACCGCTTCCCGGGCCTGACGCTGGCCTGGGGCATCGAGTACCAGGAGCGGCTCGCCGAGTGGTGCGCCGTGACCGAGCGACAGCTCCGCGAAGAGCTCGCGCGGGCCTAGCCGTGTTCAACGCCCTTTCGCGCCTCGCCACCGGGCGCGCCAAGTGGGTCGTCGCCGTGGCGGTCGCGTTCGCCGCCGTTGCGATGGCGCTCGGCGGCTCTGTGGCCCAGCGGCTCGACCCCTACGGCGCCGACGATCCCGGCACGGAGGTCGTGAAGGCCGACCAGGCGGCCGAGGCCGCCGGGACGCGCAACGGGGTGAACGTCGTCGCCCTGGTCCAGACCCCTCAGGGCGTCCGCGGTGCGGAGGGGCAGCGGAAGGTCGCCGAGGTCGCACGCAAGCTGCGCGCCGATGGCGCCGTGGGCAAGGTCACGAGCTTCCGCGAGGGTGGTCGGGCGCTCGTGGCGCGCGACGGCCGGTCCACCTACCTGGCGGTCACGCTGAAGCCGGGGGACGACACCGACGACGAGGCGGTGGCCGAGCGCCTGGAGAGCTCGCTAGCCGGCACGCCGGGCGTGAAGCTGGGCGGCGAGTCGGTAGCCGAGCCGCAGGTCAACGAGCAGGTGTCGGAGGACCTCGAGCGCGCCGAGCTGCTGGCCTTCCCCCTCCTCGCCCTGCTCTCGTTCCTGTTCTTCCGCAGCCTGGTCGCCTCGCTGCTTCCGCTCGTGGTAGGCGGCCTCTCGATCGTGCTCACCTTCCTCGGGCTGCGCCTGGCCAGCGAGCTCGGCTCGGTATCGGTGTTCGCCCTGAACCTCGTCACGGGACTGGGGCTGGGGCTCGCGATCGACTACAGCCTGTTCATCGTCTCGCGCTACCGCGAGGAGCTGGAGGAGGTCGGCGCCGGCGCCGAGGCGATGCGCCGCACGCTGGCCACGGCGGGCCGGACGGTCCTCTTCAGCTCCATGACGGTCACCGCGGCGCTGGCCTCGCTGTTGGTCTTCCCGCAGCGCTTCCTCTACTCGATGGGCCTCGGCGGGATGATGGTCTCGATCATCGCGGCGGTGGTGGCGCTCACCGTCCTGCCCGCCGTGCTGGCCCTGCTCGGCCCGCGCGTCAACTCGTTGGCTCCCAGCCGGCTGCAGCGGGCACGGCAGAGCGAGTCGCGCGGCGCCCGGCAGGGCTTCTGGTACCGGCTCTCACGCGGGGTGATGCGCCGCCCGGGCCGCACCGCGGTGGCCAGCGCCGCGGTGCTCCTCGCTCTGGGGGCGCCCTTCATCGGGATCAAGTTCACCTCGGTCGACCCCAGCGTCCTGCCCGAGACGGCGTCGGCACGGCGGGTGGACGACGCGATCAACCGCGACTTCCCGCCGGCCCAGACGGCGCCAATTGCCGCGGTGGCCCAGAACGCCACGGCGCCCCAGCTGAAGCGCTACACCGAGCGGCTGGCCCAGCTTCCCGGCGTGGCCGCCGTGAACCCGCCGCAGCGTCTGGACCGCGACACCAGCCTGATCAACGTCGTGTCCGAGCACCGGGTGCTCGACGACCGCACCCAGGACCTCGTGCGCGAGGTACGCGACACGCCCGCCTCCTTCTCGGTCCTGGCCGGCGGCGTGACGGCGGAGTTCGTCGACCTGCAGTCGAGCCTCACCGGCCACCTGCCGCTCGCGCTGGCGATCGTCGTGGTGTCCACGCTGCTGGTGCTGTTCCTGATGACCGGCTCGGTGGTCCTGCCGCTGAAGGCGGTGCTCATGAACGCGCTGACGCTGAGCGCGGCCTTCGGCATCCTCGTGCTGATCTTCCAGGACGGGCGGCTCGAGGGAGTGCTCGACTACACGTCGCAGGGCGCGCTGGAGAGCACCCAGCCGATCGTCCTCTTCGCGCTGGCCTTCGGCCTGTCCACGGACTACGGCGTGTTCCTGCTGTCGCGCATCAAGGAGGCGCGCGACGCCGGGGCCTCCGACGAGGAGTCGGTGGCCATCGGCCTGCAGCGGACCGGCCGCATCGTGACAGCGGCCGCGCTCCTGTTCTGCGTGGCCATCGGCGCCTTCGCCACCTCGGAGATCATCTTCATCAAGCAGGTGGGCCTCGGCACGGCGCTTGCCGTGCTGATCGACGCCACCATCGTCCGCGCGCTGCTCGTGCCCGCGCTGATGCGACTGCTGGGCCATTGGAACTGGTGGGCGCCGCGCCCGCTGCGCCGGCTGCACGCCCGCCTGGGGATCAGCGAGGGCGGCGCGGCGGCGGCAAGGGCCTGACATGTAGCTAAGTTCGCGGCATGACCTACGTCATCGCCGGCAGCTGCGTGAAGGACGACGTGTGCATCGAGGTCTGCCCCGTGGACTGCATCCATCCCAAGCCGGGTGACCTGGACTTCGAGACCGCCGAGCAGCTCTACATCGATCCCGAGATCTGCATCGACTGCGACGCCTGTGTCGAGGTGTGCCCGGTGGACGCGATCTTCGCCGACCACGAGGTCCCCGAGAAGTACGAGTACGCGCTCGACCTCAACGCCGAGTTCTTCGCCGAGAGGGAGCCCGTCTCGTGAGCGAGCGGCCGCGCGTCGCCGTCGTGGGCGCCGGGCCCGCCGGCGCCTTCGCCGCGAGCCAGCTCCTGAGCGGCACGGGCGGTCCCGACATCGACCTGTTCGAGCGCCTGCCGACCCCCTGGGGGCTCCTGCGCGGCGGGGTGGCGCCCGACCACCACGAGATCAAGCGCCTGGACCAGCTCTTCGACCGCCAGGTCCTCCGCCGCCCGCGCTGCCGCTTCTTCGGCAACGTGGAGGTGGGCAGAGACGTCTCTCACGGTGACCTGATGCGCCACTACGACGCCGTGGTCTACGCGGTGGGCGCCCAGACCGACAAGTCGCTCGGCATCCCGGGCGAGGACCTGCCCGGGAGTCTGCCCGCGACGGACTTTGTCGGCTGGTACAACGGCCACCCCGACCGCCGAGACCTCGACCCCGACCTCTCGGGCCGCCACGCGGTGATCATCGGCAACGGCAACGTGGCCGCGGACGTCGCGCGCATGCTGACGCTCAGCGCCGAGGAGCTGGCCCGCACCGACACCGCGGACCACGCGCTGGAGGCGCTGCGCGAGAGCGCCGTCGAGGAGGTCGTCGTGCTCGGTCGCAGGGGGCCGGCGCAGGCCGCCTTCACCAGCGCCGAGCTGCGCGAGCTCGGGCACCTCGAGGGAGTGGAGCTGGTGGTGGACCCCGCCGAGGTGGAGCTCGACCCCGTCTCCGAGGAGTGGCTGGCCAGCGAGGGGAGCTTCACCGCCCGCAAGAACCTCGAGCTCCTGCGCGAGTTCGCCGCCCGCGAGCCTCAGCCCGACGCCCCCCGGCGCATCCGGCTGCGCTTCCTCTCCTCGCCGGTGGCCATCCGCGGGGAGGAACGGGTGGAGGGCGTGGAGATCGGCCGCAACCGCATCGAGCGCTCCGACGACGGCACGTTGCGCGCGCGCCCGGTCGATGAGGAGCCCGAGCTGTTGGAGTGCTCGCTGGTGCTGCGCTCGGTGGGCTACCAGGCCGTGCCCCTGCCCGACGTCCCCTTCGACGAGCGCCGCTACGTATTGCCCAACGAGCGCGGGCGCGTGCTGAGCGTCGAGTCCGGCCAGGCGCTCCCCGGCGTCTACGCGGTGGGCTGGATCAAGCGCGGTCCCACCGGGATCCTCGGGACCAACAAGCGCGACGCCCAGGAGACCGTGCGCTGTCTGGAGGAGGACCTCGAGGCCGGGGCGCTGCCCAGGCCGCCGGAGCCGGGGGCGGACAAGGTCGACGCCCTGCTGGCCGAGAAGGCGCCGCGCGCGGTGAGCGTGGACGGCTGGCGGGCCATCGACGAGCTCGAGCAGCAGCGCGGCCGCGAGAGCGAACGCCCCCGCGTCAAGCTGGCCTCCCTCGAGGAGCTACTCGCCGCGGCCGAATAGCCGCCGCAGGCGGTCCCTCAACACGCTGAGAAAGAGCGAGAAGCCCTTGATGGGCTTCGCGGACTGCGGTGGGGGGCGGACCGCCTCGGTGGGCGTCGGCGCCGGGCCTCCGGCGGGCGGGTCGCCGGACGGCGTTGCGGACTCGCTCTCGATGGTCTGGGCCAGGCAGCTCGAGAAGTCGCCCAGGAGCCTGTTGGAGACATCCTTGATCATCCCCCCGCGCCCGAAGCGCGCGAGCTTGCCCGTGATCGTGAAGTCGGTTTCCACGTCCACATGCGTGCTGCCCGCCTCCTCGCGCAGCGCGCTCAGGATGGTGGCCCGCGCCGAGCCCTGGCCGCGCTTGTCCTGCCCGGAGGCCTTCATGGCGACGCGGTGTGCGGCCTCGTCCACCTCTTCCAGCGACAGCTCGCCGCGGTAGGCCGCCGTGGTGGGTCCGAGCTTGACCGTGAAGTCGCCGCGGTAGACCCCGTCGTCACCCTGCTCGGTGATCTCTGCGCCCGGTAGGCAGGGCGCGACGCGCTCGACGTCGACGAGCGCCGCCCAGACCCGCTCGAGCGGGGCCTCCACCTCGAAGTGCTGCTCCAACTTCACAGCGCCCGCCTCAGCTTTCCGAGCTCGTCCGCCGTGTCCACGTCCTCGCCCCCTCCCAGGTCGTCGCATGGCACCAGCCGCGCACCGACCCGGCGCAGCAGGCTGCGCGCGCCGCGGTCGCCGGTCACGTGGCGCAGTGGCCCCAGCAGCTCTGCCTCGAGGACCACCGGGTGCCCCGGCTCGCCGTCGTAGGTCGCGCGGGTCGCCGGCGCGCCGTCGCGCGCCTCGATCACCCGGCTGATCGCTTCAACGGAGAGCCGCGGCTGGTCGCCCAGACAGACCACGACCGCCTCTGCGCCCTCCAGGGCGGCCAGCCCGGCGGCCAGCGAGGCTGACAGCCCCTCCTCCCAGCGGTCGCAGACCACCGGGCGGGCGCCGTGGAGGTCCACATGCTCCATGACCTCCTCGGCCGCAGCGCCGAGCACCACGACGGTCTCGTCGACCGGCGCCTGCGCGACCGCCGCGAGCGCGTGCTCCAGCAGCGGACGACCGTCGAGCTCGGCCAGCTGCTTGCGCCCACCGAAGCGCGTGCCGGCGCCGGCGGCCAGGACGAGGGCCGCTATCACGCCCCCACCTCGGGGGTCCGCCCGCCGGTCTTCTGCGACCCCTCGTCCTGGACGTCGGTCATCTGGCTTCGAGGCCCCTCTCCATCAGCTCAGCCAACCGCTCGAGCGAGGCCAGCGTGTTGCCGGCGATGAACAGGTCGACGTGCGGCAGGGCCGCGTTCATACCGCGCGCCAGCGGCTCGTAGCCCGGCGCTGCCTTGAGCGGGTTCAGCCACACCAGCCGGTGGGCGCAGCGCCGCAGACGCGCCATCTCGGCCCCGAGCTGCTCGGGGTCGCCGCGGTCCCAGCCGTCCGAGCAGACCACCACCACGGCGCCGCGGCCCACGCGCCGGCCGTACTCGCGGTTCAGCTCGGCCAAGGCATCGCCGATACGGGTCCCGCCCGACCAGTCGGCCACCGAGGCCGAGGCGCGCGCGAGCGCCCGGTCGGGGTCGCGGCCCTTGAGCTCGCCGGTCACACGGGTGAGGCGGGTACCGAACACGAAGGCCTCAGCGCGCCGGCGTGCGGCCACGCAGGCCTGCAGGTACTGCAACAGGACGCGGGCGTAGGGCTCCATCGAGCCCGACACGTCGCAGATCAGGACCAGCGGGCGCGGGCGCTCCTGTGGGCTGCGCCAGTGGCGCTCGAAGGGCTCGCCGTCGTGGCGCAGCGAGGCGCGCACGGTCCGGCGCAGGTCGGGGTGCGAGCCGCGCCGGCGGCCATGGCGCAGGCGCCTGCCGGGCCGCTCGGGGCCATGGCGCGCCAGGCGCTCCAGCACGCGGCGGGCCACGGCGCGCTCGGCGTCGCTGTACGCGGCGAAGTCCTTCTCGCGCAGCAGCTCGATCTCGCTGGCCGCGGAGGGCACGGGGTCCAGCTCGGCGTCCAGCGGCAGCTCGGCGACGCCGGGGACCGCGGCACGCGGCAGGGCCAGCGGGCCCAGCTCGTCGAGCATCTCCGCGCCGGGCGGCGCGGGCTTCGGCGGGGCGACCAGCTCCGCGAAGGCGGTGTCGAACAGGACGAGGTCCTCGCGCCGCGAGCACAGCGCGGCCCGCAGGGCGTCGCGCGCCTGGGCGGGGTCGGAGGGGTCGACGGCGCGCAGCGCCCGGTGTGCGGCCAGCAGCTCCCCCACGCCGAGGCGGGCGCCGCCGGCACGCATCGAGGCGGCGAGCAGGCCAAGGCGAACGGTCGGGCTAGACGCCACTCAGCACCCCCCGTTCGCGCACGCGGTCGATGTCCTCGCGCACCTTGAGCGCAACCCCGAGCGTGTCCTCCAGTTCGGCGTCGTCGAGGGCGAGTAGTGCCTGCGCCCAGGCGATGGTCTCGCCCACGCCCGGCAGCTTGTAGAGGTCCTCCCCGCGGAGCCTCGTCACCGCCTCGCACACCCGCGCGGCGATCTCGTCGGGCACGCCGGGAAGCCGAGCCTCGACGATCGCCCGCTCGCGCTCCGGCGCCGGGTAGTCGATCCAGTGGTAGAGGCAGCGGCGCTTGAGCGCGTCGTGGAGCTCGCGCGTGCGATTGGAGGTGATGACCACGAGCGGGCGGCTGGGGGCCTTCACCGTGCCCAGCTCGGGGATGGAGACCTGGAACTCCGACAGCAGCTCGAGCAGGAAGGCCTCGAACTCGTCGTCGGCACGGTCGATCTCGTCGATCAGCAGGACGGTCGGGCCCTCGGACTCCAGCGCCTCCAGCAGGGGCCGACGCAGGAGGAAGCGCTCGGAGTAGAGCGGCTCCTCGCTGCCGCCGCGCAAGTGCAGCAGCTGGCGCGCGTAGTCCCAGTCGTAGAGCGCGTTGTGCACGTCGATCCCCTCGTGGCATTGGAGGCGGATCAGCCGCGCGCCCGTCGCGCCGGCGAGCGCCTTGGCTACCTCCGTCTTGCCCACCCCGGCCTCGCCCTCGAGCAGCAGCGGCTGCTCGAGCTCGCCCGCCAGGTAGACGGCCGTGGCCAGCGCGTGATCGGCGAGATAGCGCTCCCGCGCCAGCGCCTCGGCTACCGCCGACGGCTCCGACAGCATCATGCCCCCCACCCGAGAGGAGACGTTGTGCTGAAGGACTTCCGCGAGTTCATCACGAGGGGCAACCTGGTCGAGCTGGCCGTGGCCGTGGTGGTCGGCACCGCCTTCGCGGCCGTGATCGCGGCGCTGGTCAAGGACCTGATCACGCCGCTCATCGCCGCGGTCGGAGGCAAGCCGGACTTCTCGGACCTTAAGTTCGAGATCAACGGCAGCCAGTTCCTGTACGGCGACTTCATCAACGCCTTGCTCTCGTTCCTGATCGTGGCAGCCGTTGTCTTCTTCCTCGTCATACGGCCGATGAACCAGCTCGTGGCTCGGATGCGAAGCGCGCCCGGCGGAGAGGAGACCCGCAAGTGCCCGCAGTGCGTGAGCGCCATCCCGGTGTCCGCGAAGCGCTGCGCCTTCTGCACGGCTGAGGTCTAGACCCCGGCAGCCGTCTCCAGCGCGCGGCGGGTGAGCACCCGCGCGAGGTGCTGCTTGTACTCGGAGGTGGCGTTGAGGTCGCCCGGCGGGTCGGTGCCTTCGGCGGCGTGCTCAGCCGCCGAAGCGATGGCCTCCCTGGAGGCGTCGCCGCCCTTCAGAGCCTCCTCGACGGCGGTCGCGCGCAGAGGCGTCGAGCTCATGTGGGTCAGCCCCACGCGAACGTCGCTGACGTTGCCGCCCTCCATCTTGAGCAGGGCCACCACGCCGACCATCGCCCAATCCTCCGAGCGCCGGACGAACTTCTCGTAGCCGAAGCTCCAGGCCGCCGGATCGGGGACGGTAACGGCGGTGAGGACCTCGTCGGGCTCCAGCGCCGTGGTCAGGTAGTCCTCGAACATGTCGGCGGCCTCGATCGTGCGCTCCCCGTCGGGGCCGGTGGCCGACAGCTCGCCGCCCAGCGCCAGGACCACTCCGGGGAGGTCGGAGGCCGGGTCGCCGTGCGCCAGCGACCCGCCGATCGTGCCGCGGTTGCGCACCTGCTGGTCGGCGATCTTCCCGGCGGCCGTTGCGAGCACCCCGAGGTCCTGGCGCGCCTGCAGGTCGGCGTGCCGGGTCAGCGAGCCGATGCGGTAGCCGCCGTTGGAGCGCTCGATGCCCCTCAGGCCCTCCACCTTGTTGATGTCGATCAGCGGCGAGGGCTCGGCCAGCCGCAGCTTCATGAGTGGCAGCAGGGAGTGCCCGCCGGCGAGGAGCTTGGCGTCGATGCCGCCCTCGCTGAGCGCCTTCACTGCCTCGTCGACCGACGAGACCCTCACGTAGTCGAACTCGGGTGGAATCACCGCAAGCCACCTCCTTCCTCGGTCCGGGCTGGGCCGGAACCCGCCGTGCCCTGCCCGTGCGTGTCGATCTCGCGGCCCTGCTCGGTGGGCCGCGCGCCGCCCTGGATGTGCTCCAGCACGCGCATCGGCGTGAGCGGCATGTTCATGAAGGTCACGCCCAGCGGCTTGAGGGCGTCGGTGACCGCGTTCACCACCGCGGGGGTGGCGGCGATGGTGCCCGCCTCGCCCACGCCCTTGACGCCGAGCCGGTTGACCGGCGAGGGGGTCTCGGTGCGGTCGGTCTCGAACATCGGGACCTCGGCCGCCGTTGGCAGCGCGTAGTCGACGAAGGAGCCCGTCACGAGCTGCCCCTCCTCGTCGTAGACGATCTGCTCGTACAGCGCCTGGCCGATTCCGTGCGTCACCCCGCCGTGGATCTGGCCGTCGATGAGCGCCGGGTTGATGGCCGGCCCGCAGTCGTCGACGGCCACCCAGCGCACGACATCGACCTTGCCGGTCTCCACGTCAACGTCCACCACGCACGCGTGCGCGCCGAACGGGAAGACGAAGTTCTCCGGGTCGTAGAACGAGGTCTCCTCCAGGCCGGGCTCGATGGCGGCCGGCAACTCGTTGGGCGGGATGTGGGCCGCGCCGGCGATCTCGCCCATCGTCATCGACTTGTCGGGCGAGCCGCGCACCTGGTACTTGCCGGCGGCCAGCTCGATGTCCTCGGGCGCGGCCTCCAGCAGCGCGGCGCAAACCTTCTTGGCCTTCTCCTGGACCTTCTCGGCCGCGCGGCCCACCGACTCGCCGCCCACCGCGAGCGTGCGCGAGCCGTAGGTGTCCCAGCCGAAGGGGCCCTGGTCGGTGTCGCCGTGCAGCACGTCGACGTTCTCGGGGTCGATCCCCAGACGGTCCGCGGCGATCTGCGCGAAGCCGGTCTCGTGGCCCTGGCCGTGCGGTGAGGTGCCGGTGTAGACCGTGGCCGAGCCGCTCGGGTGCACGCGCACCATCGCCGACTCCCAGAAGGCGGCCTGCAAGCCGACCCCCTGCGGGCCCACCGCCCGCGAGGGCGCGAGGCCGCACACCTCGACGTAGGTCGACAGCCCGATGCCGCGGTAGATGCCCTGCTCGCGCAGCCCGGCCTGCTCGCGGCGGAACGAGTCCATGTCCACGTGGTCCAGCAGCATGTCGAGCGTGCCCTGGTAGTTGCCCGAGTCGTAGACGATGCCCAGCGGCGTCTCGAACGGGAAGGCGTCGGCGGGGATGAAGTTGCGACGCCGGAGCTCGACCGGATCCATCTCCAGCTCGTCGGCCAGCTGGTCCATCATCACCTCGCCCCAGTGCATGATCTCCGGCCGGCCGGCGCCGCGGATGGCGTCGGTCTCGAACTTGTTGGTGAAGACGCCCGTGAACCGCAGGTCGACGTTGGGAACGTCGTAGCAGCCGTTCCCGACCGGGAAGCCGAGCTCGGGGGTAAATGGGGTGAGCAGGCCGAAGTAGGCGCCCAGGTCGCAGATCGTGTGAAGCTTGATCGCGGTCACCTTCCCCTCGCGGGTGGCCGCGAAGGTCACGTACGAGACCTGATCGCGCCCGTGGTGCGAGGTGGCCATGTGCTCCGACCGGGTCTCGGTCCACTTGACGGGCCGGCCTAGCCTGCGCGCCAACCCGAGGATCAGGGCCTCCTCGCCGTACACCTGCAGCTTGGACCCGAAGCCGCCGCCGACGTCCGGGGCCACGACACGAATCTTGTCCTCGGACATGCCGAGCACCCCGCTCAGCACGAAGCGCGCGATGTGTGGCACCTGTGTCGAGGAGTAGAGGGTCACGCCGTCGCCCTGGGCCTCGGCCAGCGAGCAGCGCGGCTCGATGGGAGCGCCCGAGGTGCGGTGGTTGACGATGCGGCGCTCGACTACCACGTCGGCCTCTGCGATGGCGGCGTCCACGTCGCCGCCGCCGACCGACCAGTCGTGCGTGCGGTTGGTCCCGAAGGACTCGTGAACCAGCGGCGAGCCGTCCTCCAGCGCCTGCTCCGGGTCCACCACGGCGGGACGGGTGTCGTAGTCGACGAGCACGAGCTCTGCTGCGTCGATCGCGGTGCCGCGGTCGTGGGCCACCACCACGGCGACGGCCTGTCCGACGTGCTTGACCTCGCCCTTGGCCAGCGGCCACTGCCCGGGGTCGTGCATCTCCACGCCGGGCGGGGCCCACACGGTCCCCAGCGGCCCCAGGAAGTCATGGGCCATGTCCTCGGAGGTGAAAACGGCGACGACGCCCGGGTGCGCCTCGGCCTCGGACTTGTCGATGTTGGTGATCGTGGCGCTCGCCTCCGGGGAGCGGACGATCGCCGCGTGCAACATGCCGGGCAGGTACATGTCGTCCGTGTACTCGCCCTGGCCCTTGATGAGGGGCGGGTCCTCCTTGCGGCGGATCGCCTGGCCGACCCAGCCGTTGGAGCCGTTGCCGGTGCTCATGCCCGCACCTCCTGGCCGGCCGCGGCCTGCACTGCCTTGACGATGTTGTGGTAGCCGGTGCAGCGGCAGAGGTTGCCCTCGAGGCCCTCGCGGATCTCGTCCTCCGAGGGATCGGGGTTGCGCTGGAGGAGGTCGGCCGCGGCCATGATCATGCCCGGCGTGCAGTAGCCGCACTGCAGGCCGTGGTGGTCCCAGAAACCCTGCTGGAGCGGGTGCAGCTCGCCGTTGCGGGCCAGGCCCTCCACGGTCGTCACCTCGGCTCCATCGCACTGGGCCGCGAGCAGCGTGCAGCTCTTCACCGACTCGCCGTCCACGTGCACGATGCAGGCTCCGCAGTTGGTGGTGTCGCAGCCCACGTGGGCCCCGGTCAGGCCCAGGTGCTCGCGCAGGAAGCCGACCAGCAGCGTCCTCGCCTCGACGTCGCGGCTGTGGCGCTCACCGTTGACGGTGATGTCCACGTGCGCGGTCTTGCTCATACCGATCCTCCCCCGGATTGGCGACGAGACTCCTCACTCCGCAAGATACCCCTCGGGAGGCGGGGGTAGACTCAGCCGGTCGTGAAGGCCCGTAGACGCTCCTTTGTCCACCAGGGCCACCGGCTCGTGTTCGACGAGTACGGCGGCGGCGAGCGGACGGTCGTGCTGCTCCCGGGCCTGCTCTTCTCGCGCAAGATGCAGGGCCCGCTCGCCTCGGCGATCGCCGACCGTGGCTACCGCGTCCTGTGCCTGGACCTATTGGGCCACGGGGACTCCGACCGCCCGCCGGAGATGAGCAACTACAGCATGACCATCTTCGGTGGCCAGGTCATCGGCCTGCTCGACCATCTCGAGATCGGCCAGGCGGTGATCGGCGGCACTTCGCTGGGCGCCAACGCGACGCTCGAGGCCGCGGTGGCCGCGCCGGAGCGCGCCAAGGGCCTGATGATCGAGATGCCGGTGCTCGACAACGCGCTGCTCGGCTGCGCCCTGGCATTCACGCCGCTCCTGCTCCACCTGACCTTCGGCGCCCCCGTCGCGCGCGCCATCGGCGCAGTAGCGGGCCGCATCCCGCGTCCCGGCCCGCTCCTTGCCGACATGCTGCTCGACTGGGCCTCCCAGGACCCGAAGCCCTCGGCCTCCGTGCTCCAGGGCCTGTTCTTCGGCCGGGTCGCGCCGCCGAGCGAGGAGCGCCGGCGGCTGGACATGCCGGCGCTGGTGATCGGCCACGAGCGCGATCCGATCCACCCCTTCTCGGACTCCGACCAGCTGGTCCATGAACTCGAGGGCTCGCGGCTGGTGCAGGCCGGCTCGATCCTCGAGCTCAGGGTCACGCCGGAGCGACTCACCAAGGAGATCACCACCTTCATCGACGACTGCTGGTCGGGGACCGAACGGCAGCGCCGTCGCGGGCGGCGGGTCGCCTAGCCGCTCACTACGCTTCGCGCGCGATGGCCAGCCGTAAGGAAGAGAAGGAGCGCCTTCGGCGCGAGCGCGAGGAGCGCGAGCGCGAGGCGGCCGAGGCGGGGCGGCGAAAGCGCCTCGTGGGCTACGGGATCGGGGGTGCGCTGGCCCTGGCCGCCGTCGTGGTCTTGGTGGTGCTCCTGGTCTCCGGCGGAGGCGATGACGAGGGCTCCGAGCAGCAGGCCTCGCTGTACCCGCCCGGGGGGACCGTGGCCAAGCCCGGCGGGACCGACGTGGGCAAGGCGGCCAAGGCCGCCGACTGCGAGCTCAAGCAGGAGCGCGCTAAGAGCCGCGACCACGTGGGCAACCCCAACGAGCGGATCCCCTACAGCTCGAACCCGCCCATGTCCGGGCGTCACTACGAGATCCCGGCCGAGGACCAGGCTTTCAGCCAGCCGCCGGCCGACTCGTCCGTCGTCCACTCGCTCGAGCACGGCCGCGTCGACATCTGGTTCAAGCCCGACGCGCCGCGCCAGGTGCGGGCGGACCTCAAGGCCACCTACGACTCCGAGCAGGGCTACCAGCTCCTGCTCATCCCCCGCCCGAACATGCCCTACCAGTTGGCCGCCAGCGCGTGGGGCCGAGAGCCCGAGCCGCTGGGCACGGGTTACCTGCTGGGCTGCAGCACCGGCGGCGCCAAGGCCATGAGCGCACTGCGGGCGTTCATCGACGAGCACCGGGGCAACGGCCCCGAGCCGGTTCCGTAGCGGTCGAGCCGCGGTCGAGCGGGCCATA
>Ga0126307_10001062_pt1 | contig 18162 bp, 20 predicted proteins | sample Plot28_FD_89955 | JGI IMG/M metagenome (GOLD analysis project Ga0126307, IMG submission 89955) | Serpentine soil microbial communities from UC McLaughlin Reserve, CA, USA - Plot28 | ecosystem: Environmental > Terrestrial > Soil > Grasslands | place: USA: UC McLaughlin Reserve, Lake County... | reverse complement strand
TTATTCCCCCTGATTGTCGCTGCACTCCAACCATGGGCTCAAATTAGCCAAACGCCTTCGGCGTTAATTCAAGTATCTTGTGCCTTTTTGTGGCGATATTACGCGACTTGAACGCCGGCTGCTTCGCGGTCGCCTTCGTAGAAGAAAGTCGACAGCTCCTGCTCGCAGGCCCCGAGCTCGCGCCTCGCCATCGTCATGCGCCGAGATGAAAACAATCGGAATCGAGAGGTTGGCTGCATTCAATCGTTCTTGAAGCTCGAGTCCGGTCATTCCCGGCATGCGGATGTCGGCAATCAGGCAGTTCGTTTGGGAAACGTAAGGCGAATTCAAGAACTCCTCTCCCGAACCAAAAACAACAGCGCGAAATCCCACCGAGTCGATCAGACTCTTCAGCGCCACGCGCACCGAGTCGTCGTCGTCAACAATGGAGATCAGCAGAACATTAGTCTTCATTGCGAGAGGAGCTTACGAGGGTGTGAGATGGAAAACTATTATACGGAGGTATTCGCGCACTATACTTTGGTATAGGGGAGCTTTTCTGCCATTCGGACGAGGTCGGCGAGGGAGTCGGCCTGCATCTTTTCCATTACCTGGCGGCGGTGAAGCTTGACTGTAATTTCGCTCGTGCCTAATTGGAGAGCGATCGTTTGTTGAGCATTCCTTTTACTACAAGGCCGAAGACTTCTGTTTCTCGTGGCGTCAGCGAGTGATAGCGATCGAGAAGTTGCGCGTTGTCTGCGCGCTGGGAACGCATGAGTCGATCGCGTTCGAGTGCCTGTTGAATCGCATCGAGTAGATCCTGGTCGCGAAACGGTTTGGTGAGAAACTCGACCGCACCTGCTTTCATCGCGCGCACAGACATCGGAATGTCGCCATGACCCGTGATGAAGATGATGGGAATGTGAATGTTTGCCCCGGTGAGATCGCGTTGCAGATCGAGACCGCTTAGTCCCGGCATGCGCACGTCGAGTATCAGACACGCAGGAATGTCCGGACGCCGGCTCTGTAGAAACTCTTGCGCCGACGCGAACGTCTCCACGCTGAGTCCGACCGATCTGATGAGGCTCTTAAGCGCCTCGCGTATTGATTCGTCATCGTCAATGACGAATACGATCTGTTCAGCGTTGTTCATCGCGCGCTCTCAGAATCAGAAGCTGCTGGCAACGTAAACTGGAAGACCGCTCCTCGCGGCGAGTTTGCGGTGGCCCAAAGACGGCCGCCATGCGACTCGACGATCGTGCGACTTATCGCGAGGCCCATGCCCATACCGTCCGGCTTCGTCGTAAAGAAGGCATCAAAGACACGCTCGAGATTTGCCGGGTCGAGTCCTGCGCCGGAATCGCGCACGGCGACGATCAGATTATTCGATTCATCCTTGCCGGAGCTAATCGACAACTCACCGTCCGTGCTGTCCGCGATTGCTTCCATGCCGTTGACAACCAGATTCAGTATGACCTGTTGCAACTGAACTCGATCTCCAAGCACTGGAGGCAAGTCGTCCGCGAGCTCTCGTTTCAAGTAAACACCGCTTCGTCGTGCCTGATCTTCCGCGAGGGCCAACACCTCGAGAATGACTTCGTTGAGATCGACCAGATCATTTCGCGGCGGCGCCTTTTTCACCAGTGTCCGGATTCGCGAGATGACTTCGCTCGTCCGGTAACCGTCTTTGATAATACGTTCGACGGCGTTCCTCGCCTCAACGAGATTTGCTTGCTGGCCGCCTAGCCAACGCAGGCAAGCATTGCCGTTTGTTACGATCGCGGCCAGCGGTTGGTTAATTTCATGAGCGATGGAGGCGGTGAGTTCTCCGAGGGTCATCACTCGCGTGACGTGCGCCAACTCCGTCTCGCGCTCCCGGAGAGTTTCGTTTGCCTGCCGAAGTTCTTTTGTTCGCTCCTGGACTCTCACTTCCAGTTCATCACGAGCCTGTCGCAGATCTTCCTCAGCCTGTCGACGCTTGGTGCTCAACCAACTGGTCAGGACAGCCAAAAACCCAAACACGATGAGGGAACTAATATGCTTTGGTCCCAGGCCCAGTGTGTAGAGCGGCGGAGTGAAAAAAAAGTCGATCGCTACAGTGGCCAGGACGACGGCCAGCAGACTTGGTCCCATGCCGCCGAACCACGCACTGACGACGATGGCGGCATAGAAAAGAGGCGTGATGTCGATGTATTGCTCGAACGACCTGGTGATGATAAGGGCCGCTGCGACAGTTACGACAGCCAAGCCATATCGCCACAGTGTTCTCAGCATTCATTGCCTCCGAGAACACAGATTACACAGATCACAAATAGAGCAACAAACTTCGATTCTGTGATTCCGGCGCTGAGGTGACGTTTTTAACCTACGAATGAAAGCAGTGTTCCTTACATTACTGCGGCGGTTACCACGCACGTACGAGCGTAGGCGCTTTTAAGACATTTCTCGCTTGAGCCATGCGCGAGTGAAGTTCCAGTCACGTTCAACCTTTGTTTTTGAGAGGCCCAGAAGCTCGGCTACTTCCGCAATGGTCAAGCCAATGAAAAAATGACACTCAACGATTGTTGCCTTTTGTTCATCCTCCTTCGCAAGTTTGTCCAGTGCTGCATCGAGCATCAGAAGTTCCCCGGATCTTTCTGTCGACAGGTCTTTGGCCATGCGATCATCAAGCTGCTCGACTGTCCGGTTTCCTCTTTTAGCCGCTGACTGTTTCTTGGCGTAATCAACGAGGACCTCTCGCATCCGCTTCGCGACCATCCAATAAAACTGCTTGCGGTTTTCAAAACTGATCTTTTCAGGGATCAGCTTTATTAATGCTTCATTAACCAGAGCGGTCGTTTGCAATATGTTTCCAGGTCTTTCAGCACCCATGTATTTGTGCGCAATCTTTTTCAGTTCCTGGACAACGAGTGGCATCAGCTTATCCAAAGCCTCCTTATCCCCGTTGTTCCAAGCTTTTAGTAATTTAGTGATTTCATTCATTGGATTAGTTTGGTTTCAGGAGAGCTCTGAGCGCGTACCTCAACAAAGTAATGAAATGCAAGGATGATTCATTACATGTGAAGGTGTTACCGGGTTGTTTCATCGCCAATCGTTGTCAGAGGTGCCACCGGTGTATAGAATGCCCCGCAACTGAGACCCAGAGACGTTCAAAATCTCTCTTTAGCCGCTCAAATCTCCCCGCTCCAGGAGGCAAATCGAATGAAGAAGCCGGACTGGGATCGGATTCAAGAAATCTATCATGAGGCCCGCGAGCTGCCTTCTTCTGAGCGCCGCGCTTTCGTCGAAAAAGCCGCTGGAGACGATACAGTTCTTGCGCGCGAGGTCATACATCTTCTTGCCCTCAATGGTGAGTCTTTTCTCAAACCACCGGCCGTCAACTTACCCCTCACTTCTTCAGCAGATAATTTGGTGGGAGCAACAATCGGCGACCGATACTTCATTGAGAGGGAACTCGGCCATGGAGGCATGAGTCGAGTTTACTTCGCCCGCGATCTAAAAGTTAATTGCAAAAACGTTGTCGTAAAAATTCTTTCACAACAGTTATTAGAACATCTTTATGCGCGCCAAAAGTTTGAACAGGAGGTAGAAGCATTGGCGCGCATTCGTCACCCCGATGTTGTCGAGGTGTTCGATAAAGGAGAATTGGATGATGGCAGGCCTTACTTTGTGATGCAGTTTATCGACGGAAAAGATTTACGCTCTCAAATAACAAGTGGCGGGATGAATCTAGAGCATGCTGCAACGATTCTGAAGCAGATTGGAGCGGCGCTCGATCACGTTCATGAGAATGGTGTTTTTCATCGAGACCTCAAGCCTGAAAACATCATGCTCAGGCGCGGTACAGATTCGGTCGTGCTCATCGACTTCGGTATTGCGAAGGTGAGGGATTCAGTCGTTGCTCCAACTACAACTGATGGACAGTCGGCCGGAACTTTGATGTACATGTCTCCGGAGCAGCTACGTGGTCAAACACTCACATGCGCGAGTGATATTTACTCAATGGGCGTAATTGCCTATGAAATCGTTACGGGTCGAAGGCCGTTCAATCCAACGACACCATCTGAACTGCTGGAATGCCAGCGCTCAGGCGTCGACGTAAAGCCAGTCGCGCTGCGTCGAAACCTTCCGCCGAAAGCCCAGGACGTCATACTTCGTGGGCTATCGTTTAAGCCGGCATCCCGGTATTCAAACGCAAAGCAATTTGGTGACGATCTGTCAGTCGCTCTGCTGACTTCGCGCATCGCTCCAAAGAAGACCTCATGGATCAAAGTGATGCGCGCACCTCTATTGATTCTGCTCGGTGTGGCCCTGATCTTCAGCATTTACAAGATTATTGATGGGCCACGCGAGCCGAATCGTTCATTTAATTACTTCCTGACAGTTCAAAAAATGCGTGACGGGCAGCCCTACCATGATCCATTCAGATCACACGGTGATGAGATATATGAAAATGGCGACAGGTTCCGCCTAACCGTTTCCACTCCTGTTCCCGCTTATTTCTACATATTCAAGGAAGCACCACCACTCAAGTCTAGCGACACGAGCTTCAAGATGATCTATCCACCTCAGGCGAACGACGAAGGCGCAGCAAGCCTCGGTGCAGATCAGCCGTTTGCATCGGAGTGGTTCACCTTCACAGGTCCGGCAGGCGCTGAAAATTTCTGGCTTGTCTGGTCCACTGAACCGGTCGTTGAACTTAACTCCATGATTAGCAAGGATTCCACAAATCCTGACGGAAATCTCAGCAGGCCAACGCTAGTGGTTGTCAAACAGTATCTGATTGCTAAGAAAGCTGAAATTAACGCGACAACCTACAATTACAACGCCAATCAAACCGCAGTTGTGCGTGCGAGGCGCGACCTACTTGTTACGCTGGCCCAATTTAAGCACCGGTAGCCTCTCCTAACCCATCCAAAAAAGTATTTGATTAGGTGACGGATTCCTGCTCATTTCCGCGCCATGTTTAGGTGAAGAAACTAAACGAAGGCGCCGATATCCCAGCTTGGGATGGCCCCCATTGTAGGAGGACACGATGACAGAAAATATTCGAATCCTATTTCTATCCGCAAATCCATGGACAACCAGCCGGATCTTAGTGGATGAAGAAGCCAGAGAGATCTTCGAGCGAATTCAGGAAGGCCCATTCCGCGACAGTTTCGAATTGTACAACCACGCCGCTATAAGGCCGCTCGATCTTCAGAAATTGCTGTTGAAGTACCAGCCACAGATCGTCCATTTCAGCGGACACGGAAGCAAACATCACAGAATTATTCTTGGTAGTACACATGGCAGAGGTAAGACGGTCGATCAACAAGGGTTTGCCGATGTCTTCGCCCTCTATAACAACCACGTGCGCCTGGTTCTGCTTAACGCTTGTTTTACTAAGGCGCAGGCTCGCTCCCTCTCTGAGGTCGTCAACTATTCCATCGGTACAGGTAAGGGGATTGGTGACAAAGTGGGTGTGGCCTTCGCCGGCGCGTTTTATCGTGCGCTTGGGTTCGGCAAATCCGTCAGAGACGCATTTGACTCCGCTCGAGCGGAACTTGCCCTAACCAAAATACCGCGATCACGCGGCATCGAGCTCTTCGTTCGAAACGGCATTAGTGAAAAAGATAAGTTTCCTCAGATCGACGTCGATCGAAACACATCACGCCTTGCGATCAACACAAATCCGACGTTGAGAGCACAGGCGAGATTTGAAACGCAAATCACAATACTCAAAACCGTTCGGCAAACGGTTTTTGTTTGAAGCTTATAAGTAGTCGGCCGCAGGCGCGATTCGCTCAGGTGACGACGACACGCCCGGCTTAGTGAAACGTGCCTGGTGACTGCGGCACCATGTACTGAATAAAGGAGATGAAACATGCCTGTTAATAACAACATTCAGTTGCAAGAAAATTCGACAACCAAGCGACAACCAATGAGGAATTCTTTCGGTCAATCGGGTCGCAAAACACCTGGAACCAGACTGGGTACGTGGGAAGATTGGCGGGAAGGCTCTCGCAGATCGGGTAAATTACCGGGCCGTCATGGTCATGTGATTCGAGATGGACGATAATCACTGCTCCTCTGGAGAAGGTAGTTGTTGGTGAACTGCCTTTCTCCAGAGGAGCCAACTAACTACCGCATTGCGCTTGTGAATGGCTGCAGAATGCCTGATAAATAGTATGTTTCGTCTAAGACCCCGCTGACTCGAATCAGCGACGCTGTACGTAAGCAGATCTCATAATGTTGATTTTCTCTCACAAAACAGAAGCTCAAGCACCGGCAAGAAAAAGAACGAAAACTAAAACAGCAGTACTCTTACTTACATCGTTGATGTGCTTCTGTAGCACCTTCGTCGAGTTAGGAGTTGTATCTTCCGCCGATAATGCGCCAACGGACCAAAAGCAAAGTGAGACTCAAAAGGCGATGGAACGTGGCGATGTACTGCGCGCAAAATGGACAAAGGACTCGCTGAGAGAAGCTATTACTCAATATGAAAATGCTGTGTTCATCGCGACATCTGCTTCCGATTTTGCAAGCGCTTCACAAGCGACATTGAAATGCGGCGACGTCTATTTGCTTTTCAGCGAATACGGTGAAGCTCTGAAGCGATATCAGAACGCTGCAGCACTTGCTCGAAAAACAGGTGACTGGCTGATGAAGGCGAACGCCCTGAGTCGTATGGGCCGTTTACAGTCTTTTGTTGGGAATAACGAGCTGGCGCAGCAGCAGCTAACCGAAGCACTGCACCTCTTCAAAGAACACGAGCCTAACCAAAGCGGCATCGTTGCCAATGCATATGGTGAAGCACTCAGCAATTTAGCTGAAGTCAGTTATGCGAAGGGCAATTTTGTAAGGGCGCGGGAGCAATTTAAGGCAGCACTCGAAGTTTTGCAGAATGATCCTAAAGGTGAAGCGAAAGTACATCTCTTTAACGGCTACATAACGGGAAGCATAGGCGATCTCGAGAAAGCAGTTACAGAGCTTTCCAGAGCCCTGGAGCTTTACCGCGAAGTCAACGACAAGATCGGTGAAGGGCTTGCGCTTACCGCTCTGGGGATGGGTCCTTCCTTAAAAAGAGATGTGAACAGTGCGACTGAGTTGTACCGCAAAGCGATCGAAATTTTTCGTGCCGTGGGCGATCGGCATAGCGAGGCCGTAGCCCTTAACGCGTTAGGACAGGTTTACGATGGTGTCAATGATTATCAGCTCGCAATCGCTAATTATGCTCAGGCCTTGCGGCTCTTCGAAGAGATTGGGTCTATGGATGTATCCGTCAGTATATTCAAACTCGCCAGGATAAACAGCCGCATCGGGCGTCCAGATCAGGCGCTTGCATTTTACGAACGTGGTCTGCGGTTGAGCCGTGCCGCGGGAAAAGTCCGTACTGAAGCGAACGCGCTTAACGAGATCGCAACAATCTACGCCTCCCACGGACGTCATGAACTGGCATTGCAGCAGTATAAGAAAATAGGCAGATTTTATGAGGCTATTGGCGACCTCCGGGGACAGGCGACAGCGTTGAACGCGTCCGCAGATCTTCTTCTTCGCCTCAAACAAAACGAACAGGCGTTGGAGACCTGCCGTCAAGCCCTTCCTTTGAGCGAGAAAGTAGGCGATAGAGGCATTCTGATTTCCACGCTTTATAACCTGGGGCGCGCGAATTTAGCAGCTGGTTCTCCTGAAGTTGCGTTGCCCTTAATCCGGCGATCGCTCGAAACTATTGAAGATCTGCGCGCAAACGTGGCCAGTCCGGATTTCCGCGCCTCCTACTTTTCCGGGTTCGAAAAGCATTACGAATTGTGCATCGACATCTTGATGCAACTTGAACGGTTGCGGCCCGGAGAAGGCTTTGCTACTGAAGCATTACTGATAAGTGAAAGAGGTCGAGCTCGCTTACTTTTCGATCTTGTCATGGAATCACGGGCCAATTTACGGGACGGAGTTGCTAAGGAACTTCTCGACCGGGAACGCGAGTTGGGGAAATTATTTCAAAAACAAGCGCAATATGAAATGGACTTGTCTTTGAGTAAAAAAGAGTCAACAGAGATTCTCGAAGTTCAGAATCAGATGGCCCAAATCGAAGCTGAATATCAGGATGTCCAGGCTAAGTTAAGGGAACAGAATCCCCGTTTGTTTTCTATTGAAAAGTCTGTGCCGCTCACCTTGCAACAGATTCAGAATGAGTTGCGGGACACTGACACTATGCTGCTGGAATATGACTTAGGGGACGACCGCAGTTATCTGTGGGCAGTTACGTCCAACTCTATCCACAGTTACGAGATGCCCGATCGTAAGACCATCGAAGACGCCGTGCGCGAACTCTATAAGTTGACTACTGCGCGACAGGGAATCGATGGCGGAGTTACCGATTATGAGGCCAACGTTAAATCGGCAGACGCGCTTCTTCCTGGAAAAGCAGCCAATCTCAGCCAGATGCTGCTGGGCCAAGTGACACAACTCCAAAACAGAAGACTGCTCATCGTAACAGAAGGAGCATTGCAGTATGTACCGTTTGAAGCGTTGCCGTTACCAGTGCCACAAACGACTGATCGAATCGGATCGGAAAACACATCACAAACACTATTAGAAACGAACGAAGTGGTGGTATTGCCTTCAGCTTCGACATTGATCGCAATCCGCAGTCCGCGCAACCATCTGAGTTCGGCCGGCAAACTTGTTGCCGTCATTGCTGACCCGGTGTTCGGTCGGAACGATGAACGCGTGCAGAGTGAAACACTTTCTTCGGTCGCGCTAGCGGCACCTGACAAAAATCCCGATCAATCGCTATCACGGTCTCCCCAGACGTTGACGGCCGACGCCGAGCTCCCGCGTCTCGCCCATGCGTCAGAGGAGGCTAATGCGATCTCCGCGGTGGCACCTTGGGGAACGACGATGGTGGCCAAAGGTTTTGATGCTAACCGTGAAACTGTTATGAGTGCCAACGTCGCACAATATCAGATTGTCCACTTTGCTACTCATGGGTTTCTACATAGCTCACGCCCTGAACTTTCGAGCATTGTTCTCACAAGGATGAATCGTAACGGTGAGAAGATAAATGGCTTAATGCCGCTTTACGACATCTACAGTTTAAATCTCTCCGCTGAGCTCGTGGTTTTGAGCTCATGTCAGACTGCTTTAGGAAAAGATATTAGGGGGGAAGGGCAAGTTGGTCTAACCCATAGCTTCATGTCTGCGGGATCGAAGAGTGTTGTCGCAAGTCTTTGGAAGGTAGACGATCGGGCTACTGCTATTTTAATGTCTGATTTCTACGAGGGTATATTTAAGAAGGATATGACCCCCGCGGCCGCGCTTCGAGCCGCTAAGCTAAAGATGATGCAGGACAAGCAGTGGAGCGCGCCTTACTACTGGGCAGGTTTTGTGTTGCAAGGTGAGTACTCGAACCACGTCGCCGTTGACCGCCACGCATGGTTGCGACTTGGTTTGGTGTCTTTGTTCTTACTGATTCTGATTGCAGCCCCCCTGTTAATCTTCCTAAAACAAAAGCGGCGAATCTCCCCAGAACAGTTCCGCTAAACGGAACACCACGAGTAAATGGCCCGAGCTTCGGCAATTCCAACCGAAAACTTCGAGGAGATTCTCGCTTGGCTGGATCCCGATCGTGATATCGCTGCAACCCTGTACCTTCAGCTCCGCGAAGATCTGGCAAATACATTTAAGTGGAGGGGATGTTCCGATCCTGAAGGGTTGACTGATGAAGTGTTCGATCGTGTTGAAAAGAAAGTACACGAGGTAAGACTGACCTATAAAGGCGATCCGCGACTTTATTTTCGCGGCGTGGCGAACAATCTGGTCAAGGAAACTCTCAAGAAAATTAAAACTCAAGTCGCGTTAGAAGACGTGGACCTGCCGCAGCTAACAACAACTGAAAGCGAAAAAGAGAAGGCAGCAATCATCGAGGAATGTCTGCAATCGTGTTTGCAAAAGCTTAGCCCTGAGAACCGAAAGTTGATCCTGGGTTATTACGCCAAAGAAAAGCAGGCTAAGATCGATTGTCGCAGCGAACTGGCACAGCGGCTCGGGATATCCGTAAAAACTCTGAGAGTTAAAGTGTACCGGATTCGTGTATCTCTCCAGCAGTGTATTGAACGTTGTCTTGAACGTAAGGCCCAAAACAAATGAAACGGATTGCGCGAATTTTCATTGTAAGTGAATGGCGACACCCGGAGTATGGCCCATGAAGGAAGAATCGATCACTGACGCATTATTGCGTGAGTTTCTCCTGGGCAAGATTAATGACGAAGAACGCGAGCGAATTGAGGATCTGTACTTAACAGACTCTCAGACAAGGGAGAGAGTGCTCGCTCTCGAACAGGATCTGATTGAAGACTATTTAGAGAACAGCCTTACGCCGGAAGACAAAGCCAGATTCCTTTTACGTTATGCTCAAACTGACGAACAACAACGTAAGCTCAGGATTACAAAATCGATAAAAGATTGGGCAATTAAGGAGGCACGAGCACCTGAAGCGGCTGCAGCTACAGTCTCAGCCTTCCGCGGGAGGCTTCGACTCCGGCCGGTCTTTGTTGTTCCCATCGCGGTAATGATTGTGGTTGCAATCGTGCTCGCAATTATTGGGCTAAACAGCCGGATAGAACAACAACGGAAGCATTTGGCAGTTGAGCAAGAACTGGCCCAACTCAATTCTCCCACGAGCCTTCGCGAAGTTCCTCCGCACATGACTACTTTAGAGCTCAGGCCTGTTACGGTAAGAAGTGTCGAAGCGCAAAAGGAACTAAAGACGACTGCCGACATTCGCATTGTCGAATTACGTCTTCCCTGGGTTCGCCCGGAACGCTTTTCTACATATCAGGCAAAAATTAGCCGGCTAGGCGATGATAAGTCATTCACGATTCCCAATATTCAAGCGGACGGCGGGAATGTCATTCGGATACGACTTCCTGCGCACATGCTTATCCGAGGCCACTATCAAATAAACCTGAGCGGCATCACCAGTGACGGCTCTTTGAGTCCACCTGAAGAATACACGTTCGCTGCCAGCAGTTAACGATCAGCAACGCACCACGCGATCGAAATTCAGATTGTGATTTGTGCGATTTACGTTTGATATAAACCCGTCAACGCCACGTTGGATCGCGTAGGGCAGTGAGTTCGAACTGAAGTGACGGTTTGACTCATGACGTCTTCTCACGCCGTGGCGCCGAGAACACCGCACCACTGTGTCGTAAACGATCCCGGAAACGACTCGAAAAATAGTTCATCAATGTAACACCAGCCCCAATCCTCACCCGGCTCGAAAGATTTGATTATGGGATGATTCGTTGAATGAAAATGCTTTGTCGCGTGTTTGTTCTTTGAATCATCGCAGCAGCCGACGTGACCACATGTTTCGCAGAGTCGCAAATGAATCCACCGGTCGCCGATCTTCAAACACTCTTCACAACCGTTTGGTGTTTTCGGAATAACGTCACTAATTTCAAATAAGTGCGAACAGCATCTCATGGTTGTGGTCCTCCTGATGTTCGTGAAAAGCCAAAAACCGCTGACTGAGCCAGTACTCAAGAGTGTTTTCTCCCTGAAGATGGTTGAAGGCATCCCCTTCCTGCGCATCCACTGGCTCATCTAGTGTTATCAGCAACTCCAGGTCTTCTTCGCTCATGTGAATCTCCTTCTGCTCAAGCTGCAACCGCTGCGGACTGGTTAAGCCAGTCTTCAAAACGCGTCTCGCCGAGCAGCGCGCCATCGCTTGGAACAAGCGAGCGTTCGCTCAACTCTGCGCCGAAGTAGCGCGCGTGCGGGTCAGCAATAACCTCGCGCGCATCCTTGCGGGCCCTGAGCCCACGGCTAATGAACTCATCGAAACGGAACTGCTCGGGCCCCGCCACTTCCACAGTTCCATTCAACGGCGATCCAACAGCGACTTTACACACCACACTCGCCACATCGTCGGCCGCCAATGGCTGGAAGCTGACAGACGGCAAACGCACGGTGTTGCCTTCGGTAGCGGAGTCGGCGATGCCCTTCAGGAACTCGAAGAACTGCGTCGCCCGCACAATCGAATAAGGGACCGAGGACTCCTTGATTAGCTTCTCCTGAGCGACCTTCGCACGGAGGTAGCCGCTATCGGGCAGACGATCTGAGCCGACGACGGACAATGCCACGTGATGGCCCACACCTGCGGCCGCTTCGTACGTGAGCAAGTTGCGAGTTGATGTCTCGAAGAACTCCATAACCGCCGTATCCTCGAATGACGGCGAGTTCGACACGTCGACGACTACCGACGCGTCCTCGAGAACTTCGGCGAGTCCTTCGCCAGTTAATGTATTTACCCCCGAGGTTGGTGACGCGGCTACGACCTCGTAGCCGCGCTCACCAAGCTTCGTTACTACCTTCGATCCGATGAGACCAGTGCCGCCGATAACCACGATCTTCATATTTGATTTTTCCTTTGTCACAGTTAACCTTCTCTTACGCTGTCGCTGTCGAGCTTTGCTGAGCTTGTACGAACTCGAGCAAATCCGCATTGATCAGATCCTTATGTGTTTGACACATCCCATGCGGCAACTCTGGATAGACCTTTAGGATCGCGTTCTTGACGATCTTCGCCGAGAGAAGCGCCGAAGCAGCGATCGGTACTACCTGATCGTCTTCGCCGTGCATAATGAGCGTCGGCACGTCAAACTTCTTAAGATCTTCGTGGAAATCTGTTTCAGAGAAGGCCTTGATTCCGAGATAGCTGGCGGGAAAGCCTGCCATGCTGCACTGGCGAAAGAACGAGTCGGCCAAGCCCTCGGAGATCTTAGCGCCCGGGCGATTCAAGCTGTAGAAGATATAGCAAAAGTCCTTCCAGAGTTGGTAGCGGTCGGCCTGGATGCTCTTCCGGAAACCGTCAAAAATCTCGAGCGGTATGCCGCCGGGATTAGCCGGTGTCTTCACCATCTGCGGCGGGACAGCACTGATAAGTACGGCCTTTGCGACGCGCCCTGTGCCATAGCGGCCGATGTAGCGGGTGACGACGCCGCCTCCGGTAGAATGGCCGACCTGAATCGCATCATTTAGGTCCAGCTTCTCAACCAACTCCGCGAGATCGTCGGCATAGGTATCCATATCATTACCATGCCACGTTTGGTCCGAGCGCCCGTGGCCTCTCCGGTCAAGGGCAACGCATCGATAGCCATTCGAGGCGAGAAAGAACATCTGGTCTTCAAAAGCATCTGAGGTCAGTGGCCATCCGTGACTGAAAACGACCGGCTGTCCCGTGCCCCAGTCTTTGTAGTAAATCTGCGTTCCGTCTTTAGTGGTAATCGTGCTCATATCAATCTCTCCTTTCGGTTCCTATGAATGAATTGCGGCAAGAAATCGCGTGCGCGCGGTAAGTTCGTCAGCGCGCCTTCGTTGCGCCAACTCAAAGATCCAATCCTTGACTGTGCTGGCAATCTCGCGCTCACTCTGTCGGCCGGTCTTTTCATCCTGACCAAGCGGTGAGCTTTGCAAGCCACGGTCGCGCTTGATGATGCGCACTCCAGAGTTCATTGGACCAACCTCCCTCGCAACTACGATCTCGATGCTGAGGATTTTGCGCCCACTCGTTTTCTCTCGAAACCCTAAATGGTGCGAGCGGAAGATTACTCAATGGAGTTATTGCGGGATCACTCCAGGGTTGCATACACAAAGGAAGGAGTGTGATTTCAACAAATGCGCAAAGTGCGATCTATAAAGCAGAGTGAGGATTAAGTTCTGTCTTCAGATTATGTTTCTTTTTCTGCGATTAGCTGCTGAATCAGTTGCTCGGTCTCATCGTAAGCTCCTTCACCAACGTGCTTCCATCGAATTTGTCCTCGTTTATCCAACAGGAAGAGAGTGGGCCAGGCTTCGACGTTGTAAGCTTTCCATGTTTGGTAGTCGTTATCCGTGACTACTGGATAACTAATCCCCAGTGAAGCAACTGCACGGCGGAGGTTTTCGACTTTTCTTTCTTCGTCAAACTCAGGTGAGTGCACACCGATTATAGTGAGGCCTTTCTCGCGGTAGCGAGCATCCCAGTTTTTGACGTAGGGCACCGTGTTACGACAGTTATAGCAGCCGAAGGTCCAGAACTCGATTAGCACCACACGACCGTGCAGATCCTTGAGCCTTATCGGTTCTGAGTTTATCCAGTCACCCGTAGCCAGCTCTGGAGCAGCAGCAGATTCTGAACCTTTATATTCAGCGCTGCTGCTGCGAAAGGGTTCCAGCAATTGTTTTGATAGACCCGTAACGTAAACCGATGCCGCTACAACAACGATGCCCACAACAATCCCGATTAACATGTTCTGTTGTCTCTTTAAAAATAGTTTCATCAGCTTATTGCGGCAGCTCTTCGCCGGACTGTTCGCGCGCCATGTACTCGGCGTACCAAGCCGGCCAGTTTGCGTCGCGCTGTCCGGTGCGCTTCTCGTGCTCGCCATGAGCGACCTCCGCACGCCGGAGCGCGCTCGCAAGGTCGCTTGTGGAGCCAAACGAAGTTACACCAGAGTTGATGCGCCCGGGAAGCCGTGTCGTGATCTCCTGGAGTAACCAGGTGTTGCCGTCGGGATCGCTGAACGACGCGAACGAGCGATAGGTGCGATGCTCGGGATCGGGCCCACTCTCCGGACCATTCGGTCCGAGGTGGAAGATCTCGCTCACCTCGATGCCGGCAGCGATCAGCGCATCACGGGCAGCGTTAATATTAGAGACGATTAGAAACGTACTCTGCGCAGACCCGGGCGCTGCTGACGTAAGGTTCGTGCCGAATTGGACCGAGCACGGGGAACCATGCGGCGTGAACTGGACTACGCCAGGCGGCGTGACATCCTGCCTCCACCCGAGCTTCCTGTAAAACTCCGTTGCTTGGTCAACATTCGAAACCGGGATGACGATGACCTCGAGCTTCATGTCGACTCCCGCAACGCTTGCATCACTCGCGTCATTACTGCGCAGTTCATATTCCAGAATTGTCATTTTCTTTTTCCTCACTTTCATTATCACCGTGTGTAGCGGGTAAAGACGAAGTCGCGATCTTTGATCGCCTGGTGGCACGGAAAGCATTTTTTGAGATCTGACTCCGGGCCAGGTTTGCCGTCCTTATCAAATTGAGCGTAGCCCCACCCACCTGTTGCCGCGTACTTGATTGAGTCCTTCACCATAAACTGGAGGTACCAGGGCGGTTCGGACCCGGCGACGAAAGATTGGGCACGGCCGAAGACTTTGTTGTTCTCCTCTGACGCAACGTGGTTCCAGGCTATTCGCGCAATGATTGCGCCTTCCGGGAAGGGAACTTTCCCTTCGCGATAGGTGTTAATCGCTATGTCGTTGCCCAGAATCGCGCGAATATCTTTGAGATTGCCTTCTTCGTGGGCCACTGAGATCAAGCGCCAGTCGCGGTATCCCGGGGGAATTTCTTTAACGAAGATCGGAGTGGCCTCTCCATCAACGTGTCGAGATGCGGTCACGCTGAAACCTACAACACCCGCCAGTGTAGCAACTGCAACCAGTAAGAAAATGATCCTTTTCATGATGCTTCCTCCTGAAATCTATGGTGATGATTGGACATCGGCTCAGTACCGGGAGCGGTAGCGACCGCTCCCGGCACTGACCGGATTGGCTACGAAGAACGGAGCGATCGAAACGTGGCACGAACCTCTTCACAGAAAACTTTCGGCTGCTCCCATGCCGCAAAGTGCCCGCCTTTGTCGAGCTTGTTGTAATGAATGAGGTTGGGATATGCCCGCTCTGCCCACCTCCGCGAGACCGTGTATAACTCGTCTGGAAAGACGCTCACACCAACCGGGACGGCGACGTTTTTCGGCGCAACAAACGACAGCTTGTTTTCCCAATACAGACGAGCCGAAGAGACCCCCGTGTTCGTCAACCAGTAGAACGTGATGTTGTCGAGGATGTCATCTCGCGTAAGGCCCTCGGACTGGCCGTCAAAGACGCGTGCCATGAGCTGGTAACTGAGTTGGTCGTGGTCGAGTATCCAGGCGGCGAGTCCGACAGGTGAATCCGCAATCCCGTACAGAGTCTGCGGACGGTTCCCCATCTCCAGCGCGTAGGCGAGGCCCTTCGTATAGAAAAACTTGAGCCGCTCGTATGCATGTATCTCTTCTGCTGAGAGGCCGGATGGCGCCGGCGCGCCGGCTTGGACCGCCTTGTCAATTTCGAGCGGAACAGCGCCAGGCATGTTGGTGTGAATGCCGAGCAATTCCGGAGGTGCGTTCACGCCCATCAAATCGGTGATGAGGGCGCCCCAATCGCCGCCCTGGGCCACGAATCGCGTGTATCCAAGACGCTTCATCAGCACGATCCCGGCACGCGCGATGCGGTCAGCATCCCAGCCGGTATCTGCCGGCTTTTCTGAAAACCCGTAGCCTGGCATTGAGGGTATAACGACGTCGAATGCGTCCTCGGCACGTCCGCCATGGGCAGTAGGATCGGTAAGCGGCTCGATGACTTTCAACTGCTCGATAACCGAGCCGGGCCAACCGTGTGTGATGATCACAGGCAAGGCATTCGCCTCCTGAGATTTCACGTGAATGAAATGAATGTCCAGCCCGTCGATCCTCGTGATGAAGTGCGGCAGGCTACTCAGTCGGGCTTCCATCTTTCGCCAGTCGTAGTCGGACTGCCAGTAGCTCGCCAGTTTCTTCATCGTCGCGATCTGGACGCCTTGCGTGTCATCAGTGACAGTTTCCTTTTCGGGCCACTTTGTGGCGGCGACGCGCCGGCGCAGGTCGTCGAGCGCTTCTTGCGGAAAGCTGACATTGAAGGGACGTATTGCGTCTGGGGCGGTTTGCGTCGCGGCAGCAGTGCTGAGTTGAGTCATGTTGGTCTCCTCTAATTCGTCGTTATTGAAGTTGACGGGGATTTTGCGCGCACTCGTATTCTCTCGAAACCCTAAATGGTGCGAGCGGAAGGTCACTCAATGGAGTTATCGTTTGATCACCCGACGCGGATTAACGGACGCCGATTAACGCAGATCAGAAGCTTTGCGTGGAGGGACAACGGTGACGCGAAGTCCAAACAGCCTTGCGTCCACCGAATATGCACCTGGACCAAGAAAGAAGAGCGCCGCCGAGGTTAATATCGTGAGGATGTGGACCAGGCTAATCGGCTGGTCAGCCAAAAACAGATTTGCGACGGCTGCTATGCAGGCAAATATCGAGAGAATGGGCGTCAAGAACCCGAGAAGAAGACCGAGCGAGATTAGACTTATTGAGGAAACCACCAACCAATACAGAGCACTGGAAGGGAAGTTGAACGGATGAGTGAGGTTCAATGCAAACATGCCGGTTGTCGCCATCCTCAAGAGGAGTAGCCCAATTCCCGGACCACCTTGAGGAAACATGGAGTAGAGTCTTTGCACAGACGTAAGTTATCGGTTTTCCTGAAAACCAAACACCCGAATTGAGGCTATCCGTGCGTAACTCTTTCGAGGGATACGCGTTTGCGCGCTCTCAGCCTGCGAAGCAGGCGTAAGCATAAAGCCTGGGGCGCGAGCCCCAGGATCACGGAACAAAATAATTTGCAGCCCGTGGAACGGGCGGCAGCGCTGTCGCCCGCTCCGCGGGCTTGACTGCATTTATTGATCGGTATCCTGGGGCTTGCGCCCCAGGCTTTATGCTTCCGCCCGCTCCGCGGGCTCGGTTCGGCAGCGATCAGAACTGAAGCTTGAGAGCAAACTGGATCGAGCGTGGACCGCCAATTTGATATAGAGGATTGAAGCCGCCATTGGCGCCACCCGAACCAAGACTGTTCGCCAATGTTTGAGTTGAGCGACCGAACAGTGGGCTGGTCAAAAGATTTGTGGGACTGCCGAAGTTCGGATGATTGAAAATGTTGAAAAACTCAGCGCGGAAACGAAGCCTTATTCCCTCGGTCAAGTGAAATTGCCGCTGCAATCCGACATCCGCCTGCCACGCTCCAAAACCTCGCAGAACATTGCGCCCGAAATTACCCTGTGTTCCCGCTGGCGCTGCGGTAAAAGCTGCGCGATTAAAAATCTTGCCACCGGGAAATTGCGAGCCATGAATCTCCAGAGGAACGCCCGGGTTTAGGCTTGGTCGGGGAGCCAGCTGCGTGCCCGCAGCAAAAAAACTTCAGCCAACCACGTTTACTGGTGGAGCTGATTTGGCGAAAATAAAACTGTCCAGTGACCAGCCGCGCAATATCCAAGGCAGCTCATACGTGACA
>Ga0126307_10001061_pt1 | contig 18169 bp, 17 predicted proteins | sample Plot28_FD_89955 | JGI IMG/M metagenome (GOLD analysis project Ga0126307, IMG submission 89955) | Serpentine soil microbial communities from UC McLaughlin Reserve, CA, USA - Plot28 | ecosystem: Environmental > Terrestrial > Soil > Grasslands | place: USA: UC McLaughlin Reserve, Lake County... | reverse complement strand
TCGCCGGGATCCTCGCCTGCTTCACGCAATGGCCGGCTGTGCAGGCGTTCGTGGACGACTCCAGCCTCGGGACGTTCGGCACCGTCGTCAAGGGCGTCTATGGCGCGATGGCGACGGGGTTCGTCAGCCACAGCGGGATCGAGCCCGTCGACGCGCTCTTCTCCCGCGGCGGCATGGCGAGCCTCCTGACGACGGTGTGGCTCGTGCTCGCCGCGATGGCATTCGCGGCTATCCTGGAGCACGCCGGCTTCCTCGAGCGGCTCCTGTTGCCGATCGTGACCCGGGCGCGTTCGCGCGGACAGCTCGTCCTCGCGGTGAACGCGAGCGCGATCAGCCTCAACGTCACTGCCGGCGACCAGTACGTCGCCGACGTCCTGCCGAGCCGGATGTTCCGCGGCGAGTTCAAGCGCAGGGGCCTTGCGCCGGAGGTGCTCAGCCGCGCGGTCGAGGACTCGGGGACCGTGACGTCGCCGCTGGTGCCGTGGAACACGTGCGGCGCGTACATGTCCGGCGTCCTCGGCGTCCAGACGGCCTCGTATCTCCCGTTCTGCTTCTTCAACCTCCTCAGCCCGGTCCTCGACGTCCTGTACGGCTTCATCGGCTTCAAGGTGAAGCAGGTTCAGCCGCCGGTCGTCACGGCAGCCCCCGAAGCAGTAGAGGCGCAATCGGCATGACCAGCGACGCTGCGGAGCGGCCAGACGGCAGCCGGCGCCTCGCGGTGCTGCTCGCCATGGCGATGTTCGTGCTCGTCGTCGACACGTCGCTGATGAACGTGTCGATCGCGAGCGTCGTCGAGGACCTCGGCACGACCGTCAGCGGGGTCCAGGGCGCGATCGCGCTGGAAGCCCTGGTGTCAGCGGCGTTCATCCTGATCGGCGGCAAGCTCGGCGACCTCTTCGGGCGCAGGCGGGCGTTCGTCCTCGGTCTGCTCGGCTACGCGATCGGGGCTCTGGCGATGACGCTCTCGCAGAGCCTCACCGCGATCATCGTGTGCTGGGCGATCATCGGGGGACTCGGCGCGTCGATGCTGCTGCCGGCGATGCAGTCGCTTATCCACGGCAACTTCCAAGGCCCCGCCCAGAAGAAGGCGTACGCGTTGGTGGGCGCCGCGGCGGCGATCGCCGCCGCCGTCGGGCCGCTGATCGGCGGCTTCTTGACGACCTACCTGTCGTGGCGCGTCGGCTTCCTCCTGGAGGCCGTGGTGATCGCGATCGTCCTCTCAGGCCTCAAGCTGATCCGCGAGGTGCCCTACACAGGCCCGCGGGAGGTCGACGCCGTCGGCGCCGTGCTCTCGGCCGTCGGGATGGGCGGTTTGGTCGTCGGCATCCTCGTCTGGCAGGAGGGCGGAGAGTACGTCGGCGTCCTGCTCGCGGTCGGTGTTGTCGGGCTCGGGTCGCTCGCGCGCTGGCTTGTCCGGCGCAAGCGGGTCCGCAAGCCGACGCTGATCGACCCGGACCTCTTCAAAGCCGACCTGTTCCGGCTTGGGATCACCTCCCAGATGCTGCAGAACATCGCGCTCGGCGGCGCGATGATCGCCCTGCCGATCTTCCTGCAGATGGTGCTCGAGTACAGCGCCATGGAGACCGGCCTGACGCTCGCGCCGCTGTCGCTGACGATGTTCGCGATCGCGCTGCTCGCCGGGAGGCGCGCCGGCAAGCGGCGACCGGCGCGCATCATCCGGGCCGGATGGGCCTTGCTCGCCGTCGGCATGCTGCTGCTCATACCGGTCGTCCCGCGCGCGCACTCCGGCTGGGCGCTCGTAGTCCCGCTGATCCTCGCCGGCGCCGGACTCGGCCTGCTGGTGTCGCAGCTCAACAACTACACACTGTCACCGATCTCCGACGAGCGCGTCAGCGAGGCCGCCGGGGTCAACTCGGCCGCGGGGTCGTTCGGGCTGTCGTTCGGGCTCGCGTTCGCCGGCGCGATCATGCTCGCCACGCTGTCGATCGCGTTCACTCAAAAGGCCCAGGACAGCGCGGTGCTCCCGGCCGCCACCCAGGAGCAGGTCGCCCAGGCGCTCGAGGACGACGCGCAGGTGCTGAGCAACACGCAGCTCCAGGAGCAGCTCGCCGACCAGCCGGCCGAGATCCAGGAGGAGATCACCAGCATCAACACCGACGCGCGACCGCTGGCGCTCCAGGTGGCGCTGCTCGTCCCGATCCTCGCCGCGCTGCTCGGGCTGCTGCAGGGATTCCGCATGATGCGGCGGCCGGACCCGGCGCCATCCGAGGCCGCGGAGATGGCGCTTGCGTGAGCCTCCCCGGCCGGCCGGGACGCGCCGCGGCCGCCGGGCCGTGGGCGTCGTCCCGCATCCTTCCGTGGAGGAGCGCGCGGCGCGCGGCAAGGGGGCGCGCAAGCAGGTGCCGCGTGCAGCCCACGCCGGCTGGAAGCCTTCCAGCGACCGCCGGGGGCCCGTTCCGGTGCTCTTGGAGCAGGCACGATCCCTGGAGCCGGATCTCGTGCCGCTTCGGCACGCACGAATGCTCGCGTCGCCGTTCGCGTTCTTCCGCGGCACCGCCGCCTTGATGGCTGCCGACCTCGCGATGACACCGCAGTCTGGACTGCCCGTCCAGCTGTGCGGCGACGCCCACCTCTCGAACTTCGGCGGCTTCGCTGCGCCCGACCGCGAACTCGTGTTCGACATCAACGACTTCGACGAGACCGCGCGGGGTCCCTGGGAATGGGACGTCAAGCGGCTCGCGGCAAGCATCGCGGTCGCCGGTCGCGACGTCGGACTGGGAGAAGCGGAGCGGCGGACGGCCGTCGAGGCGGCGGTCAGGTCGTACCGCGAGGCGATGCGGCGCTTCGCGCGGATGCGCAACCTCGAGCTCTGGTATGCACGCCTCGACGTCACTCGGATCCTGCAGCACGTCGGCGACCAGGTGAAACCACGGGAGCGCAGAGCGTTCAAGCGCCGGATCGCGAGCGCCCAGACCAAGGATCACCTGCGCGCGCTGGCGAAGCTGACGGAGCGCGTCAACGGCACGTCGCGCATCGTCGCCCGTCCGCCACTCATCGTGCCGGTCGAGGAGCTGTTCCCGGCCGCCGACGGCGAGGCCGTCGAGAAGGGAATGCGCACGATGCTCCGCGCATACCGCCGGAGCCTGCCGATCGATCGGCGCCATCTGCTCGAGGGTTATCGCTACCGGCATATGGCGCGCAGGGTCGGCGGCATAGGGAGCGTCGGCACGCGCACGTGGATCGTTCTGCTGACCGGCCGCGACTCTGCCGACCCGCTGCTCCTACAGGTCAAGGAGGCCGGCCCCTCGGTTCTGGAGCCGTATACCGGCCGCGACCGCGTGCGCAACCACGGCCAGCGCGTGGTCCAGGGCCAGCGGTTGATGCAGGTCGACGGCGACATCTTCCTCGGCTGGCTGCGCGCCTCATGGACGGACGACGCGCCGCGCCACTACTACGTGCGTCAGCTCTGGGACTGGAAGCTCGGAGCGGAAGTGGAGCTCATGTCAGCGGCGCGCCTGACCGTCTACGGCAGGCTGTGCGGCTGGACGCTGGCGCGCGCGCACGCGCGCTCCGGCGACCGGGTCGCGATCGCGTCGTACCTGGGATCGGGGCAGTCCTTCGACGGCGCCGTCGCCGCCTTCGCCGAGACCTACGCGGACCAGAACGAGCGCGATCACGCCGCACTGGCGGATGCCGCGCGCGCAGGGCTCGTCGCCGCCGAGCAACGCGTATGAGGGGAGTCAACTTCTATGACGGTTACGCCGGCGCCCATGCCGGATCACGTCGGCGAACGCCGGGCGCCACAAGCGCGCTCCGAGCCAGCCTGCCGTGCGGACGTTGAGGACGGCGTCGTCGAGCGCACGGCGGTAGCGGGCTCGCCGCGAACGGCGGCGACGGTGGGGGGTGCGCGAATACATGAGCAGGAGACTGCACCGAACGCGGACCGCCGATCAAGGGCGCGTACACGCGGTTGCGAGTAGTGCCGGTACCGTCACTTGGCCGCCGGTCGACAGCTGGACCGACGGCCACCCGTGGCGCGCGAGGACGTACGCGCTCGTGCGTGCCAGCCCGGCCTTATGGGGTGCGCACCCTCGCGCGCGCGGCCGCGGCCGTTCAATATCGCGTGGCATCCCACACCGATCGGGCTCGGGTGACCGCCTTGCGGCGACACTCCCGCGCCTACGAGGGAGAAGATGACGTCATGACGACTCGAGCGCTCTCGCATACAGGCTGGGTCACCTTCGCGGGGACCGTCGCGCTGGTCGCCGGCGCATACAACGGGGTGAGCGGACTCAGCACGGTGACCAGCGACTACGCGCGCATCGAAGAGGCGCAGGAAGTGCTCTTCGGCATCAACGTCGACGCTTGGGGCTGGTTCTGGCTGATCATCGGTGCCCTCCAGCTACTCACGGGGTTCCTGCTGCTCGCGCGCAACTCGTGGGGACTGATGCTCGGGGTGTCGATCGCCGGGCTGAGCGCCTTGATGGCGGTGTTCGCGATCTTCGAGTGGCCGCTGTGGGCCTTCTCCGTCCTCACCCTCGATCTGCTCGTGATCTACGCCCTCCTCACGCACGGCGACGAGTTCGCATGAGATATCCGCGGCGCGTTATCGACCGGTTGTGGGACGGTACCCCATGCTGATCGAGGATTACGGCCTGATCGGGGATTTGCAGGCTGCGGCGCTGGTCGGTCGTGACGGCGCGATCGACTGGCTGTGCGTGCCGCGCTTCGATTCCGCATCGTGCTTCACCGCTCTGCTGGGCGATGCCAGGCATGGGCGCTGGCTGCTCGCACCGGATGGCGAGGCGCGCGCCAGCTCCCGTCGCTACCGGACTGGGACGCTCGTGCTCGAAACCGAGTTCGAGTCGGCGCATGGCGCGGTCCGCGTGATCGACTTCATGCCGCCCCGGGGTCGAGGCGCGCCGCGCGTGATGCGGATCGTCGAGGGTCTGCGGGGCCGGGTCCCGATGCGGATGGAGCTGTCACTGCGTCCGGACTACGGGTCGATCAGGCCGTGGGTCGAGCATGCGGCGGACGGGGTCATCGCCACGGCGGGGCCGGACGCGTTCCGTCTCAGCACGCCGCTGACGCTGGAGATCGACGACGGGACCGCTACCGCGCAGTTCGAGGCGGTCGAGGGTACGCGCGCGCGGCTGACGCTGACCTGGCACCTGTCCTACGAGGAGAGCCCGCCGGTCGAGGATGCCGACTCGGCGCTGGCCCGCACGGAGGAGTGGTGGCGCGAGTGGAGCGGCCGCTGCCCCTACGACGGCGCGTATCGCGAGGAGGTCCTCACGTCGCTGATCGCGCTCAAGGCGATGACCTCGGAGACGACTGGAGCGGTGATCGCCGCGCCGACAACCTCGCTGCCAGAGGACATCGGTGGCATGCGCAACTGGGACTACCGCTACTGCTGGCTGCGCGACTCCGTGCTGGCGCTGGAAGCGCTGCTCGCCGTGGGATACACCGAGGAAGCGCTTGCGTTCCGTGACTTCCTGCTGCGCGTCGGCACGGGCGACCCGACGACGATCCAGATCATGTACGGGATCGGCGGTGAACGGCGACTGACCGAGTTCGAGCTCGAGCAGCTTCCCGGTTATGAGGGCTCCACGCCCGTCCGGATCGGCAACGCGGCTTCCGAGCAGTTTCAGCTTGACGTCTACGGCGAGGTTGTCGCCGTCATGTTCCTCGGCGCCGAGATGCTCGGGAGGATCGACAAGCGGCTGTGGCCACGCTGGCGCACGGTGATCGAGCACGTCGAGACGATTTGGCCCCAGCCCGACGACGGGATCTGGGAGGCGCGCGGGCCGCAGCGCCACTACACCTATTCGAAGGTGATGGCCTGGGTCGTGTTCGACCGGGCCGTCCGGCTTGCAGAGCGGTTCGAGCTGGACGCGCCGTTCGAGCGCTGGCGGCGGATTCGCGACGAGATCCACGCCGAGGTCTGCGAACGCGGATATGACAGCGAGCGTCGCACCTTCACCCAGTATTACGGCTCCCGCGAGCTCGACGCCAGCGTGCTGAACATCCCGCTCGTCGGCTTCTTGCCGGGAACCGACGACCGCGTGACGGGCACGATCGACGCGGTCTGGCGAGAGCTCGGTCGCGACGGCTTCGTCTCGCGCTACTCGACCGCCGAGACCGACGACGGCCTGCGCGGCGACGAGGGCCAGTTCCTGGCCTGCTCCTTCTGGCTCGTCAACGCGCTGGCGCGCAACGGCCGCGTCGACGAGGCGCGAACACTGTTCGAGCGGCTCGTCGGCTTGAGCAATGATCTCGGCTTGCTCGCCGAGGAGTACGACGTCGGGCGCCGGCGTCAAGTGGGCAACTTCCCGCAGGCCTTCAGCCATCTCACGCTCGTCCTCGCGGCGCGAGCCATCTCCGACGCTGAAACCGCCGCCGCCCCGTCCGCCGCCGTCCGCGAGCCCAGCCACGACTATCGCCATCGCCCGTCGCACGCCGGCACGTAGTCGCACCGGGTTGGGCGATCCCGGATGTGGTGTGATCGGCGAGATGCTTCAGGCGATCGAAGCCCATCTGGGATCGCGCCAGGTCGCTCGCGTCATCTACGGCTCGATCATCGGCCTCGCGCTGGTCGTCGCACTCCAAGTCCATCCGCCGAGCTCGGGCGTGGTTGTGGCCTCGCTGTGGGCGACAGCGCTCGCGGTCGGGCTGGCCGAGCTCTACAGCGAGATCGTCGGTACCGAGACGCGCACGCGTCATCGCATAGCGCACTCCGAAGTGGTCCACATACTCGAGGAGGTTGGCGCCGTGGCGTTCGGGATCGCGTTCCCGAGCGTGTTCTTCGTCCTCGCCGCGCTCGGATTTCTCGATCTCAACTCCGCGTTCGACGTCGCGAAGTGGTCGGGACTTGGCCTGATCGGCGCCTACGGCTTCGGTGCGGCCCGGCTCGCCGGGGCGAGCGTCGTCGCCTCCCTGGTGCAGGGCTTCGCGGTCGGGGCCATCGGCGGGGTCCTGATTGCGGTCAAGGCGCTGCTGCACTGAGCGCGGCGGCGCCATCCGCGGTGCCGCGGCGCGCCCTGAGCCCGCCCATGAGCGATCGGGCTGGAGGTGGGCACCCTGTCACGACGGGTGCCCGCCGCATTGCGGCGCCGGCGCCGCGGGCGGAGGATCGAACGGCAAGCCTTCGAGCGCAAGGGAGCGGGCGATGACCGACACCACACCTCGATCAGATTCGGCGTATCTGCCGGGAGAGAGAGCGCCGCTCCGGTCGCCGCACGGCGTCAGCTGGGTGCTGTTCGCGGGGATCATGGTTTTCCTCGCCGGCCTGCTCAATGTCATCTTCGGGCTTGCCGCGATCGGCGACTCCCGCATCTTCATCGATGACGCCACGTACATCCTCAGCAACCTGAACACCTGGGGCTGGATCATGCTGTTGCTCGGCGTCGTGCAGCTGCTCGCCGCGTACTCGATCTGGCGTGGCGGGGAGATCGGCCGCTGGTTCGGCATCGCCGTCGCCGTGGCCAACGCGGTCGGGGCACTGCTGTCGGTGTCGGCCTATCCGTACTGGTCCGCCGCCGTCTTCACGCTCGACATCCTCGTCATCTACGGGCTCGCAACCTACGGAGGCGATCCGCGCCTCACCACGTGACCCGGGACGGTTCGGCGACCGGTCGTCGCTCGCTTGCATGAGGCGCTCCCGGCCTCTAGAGAAACTCGTCCGGTCGCGCGTTGACGCGCCGCAAAGCCGGTGGATATGGTGCGGGTCGGGGAAGATCTTCGTGCGGACGCCGCGAGCCGCGGATAGGTCCGCGATATGGACGTCGTCATTTGGCCGAAGGTGAGCTCGAAAGACAGGTGGGCCCCGGGGGAGCTGAGAGCCCTGTTTCGGTGCTCGTGGTCGATGATCAGGAGGTGTTCCGCGACGTCATGCGCGATGTCGTCCGCGCCACGCCCGGAATGTCACTGGTAGGTGAGGCGGCGTCCGGTGAGGCGGCCGTCGATGCCGTCGAGGAGCTCTCGCCCCGGATGGTGATCATGGACAAGCGCATGCCGGGCATCGGCGGCATCGAGGCCGCGCGGCGCATCCGTGCCCGCCACCCGGAGATCCTGGTGGTGCTCGTGTCGGTCGAGGTCCCAGCCCCCGAGGCGCTGGAGGCGAGCGCTACGCTCGCATTCCTGCACAAGCGCCAGATCTCGGCGCGCGCCGTGATGGAAGTGTGGCGGACCTTCGGCGCGTGACTAACCGGCGACCGCCGTGGCCGGCAGGACGGCGAGGATCCGCGTTCCCCGACCTTCGGTGCTCTCGATCTCGAACGAGCCGCCGATCGCTTCGACGCGATCGCGAAGGCCTTGGAGGCCCGACCCGGCGCGCTCGCTCGCGCCACCGCTGCCGTCGTCGACTATCTCGACGCGGAGCAGACCCCGTGAGGCCGCCGCGCGCACGTCGATCGACCCGGCATCCGCGTACTTGCGAGCGTTGGTGACGGCTTCGGAGATCACGAAGTATGCGGTCACCTCGGCGGCGGTGTCGAGGCGGGTGGCGGGCAGCTCGACCAAGCGGATTGGAAGCGCCGACCGTGCCACCAGCCCCATGAGCGCGTGCCCGAGCCCGTACACAGTGACCACGGAGGGGTGGATCCCGTGCGCGAGCTCGCGCAACTCCTCGATCGCTGCCGACACCTCTTCCGCCGCGGCGTGAAGGCCGCTCGCCGTCGTAGGGACGTCGCCTGCCTGCTCGGCCGCGAGGTCCAAGCGGACTGCCAGGGCCGTGAGGCGCTGCTGGGCACCGTCGTGAAGATTCTGCTCGATCCGCCGGCGCTCGTCGGTCGCAGCCTCGACGAGTCGTGCCCGCGACGCGGCTAGGCTGGCTGCGAACGCTTCGCGCTCGGAGACAACGGCGGCGAGACATAGCGTAGAGAGCGCGGACACGGCCAGATACAGCTGCGTGACAAGGACGCTCTCGGTGGCCGACTGGAAGGCGAACGGACCCACGCTGCGGGTGGTCTCCCAGATCACGAAGCCGGCGGCGACCGCCACGGCGAGCGTGGCGCCGCGCGGGCCGAGGCGGAGCGTCGGCCAGATCAGCGCGGGAAAGACCAGATAGGCGAGCGGTTGGGTGTTCCGCATCGCAAGAGCGCTCAACGCGACGACCACCGCTAGCAACAACGCCGTCTCCAGCCCGTGCCGGCGCAACCAGCGGCGTGGCGGCCTCGCCCACGCTATGGCGAGTGGGAGCACGATCAGGGCTCCGGAGGAGTCGCCGAGCCACCACGTGCGCCACACATCGGGCACCTGATGGGCCGCGATCACGTCTCCGAGCAGCAGCGAGCAGGCACCGACGGTCGCGCTGACCGCCGTTCCTGCGCTGATCGCGACGAGCATGCGCCCGAGCCCGCCGAGAGTGGCGAGCGGATCGCCGCGCGGCACGAGCCTGCGCAGCAGCAGCGTCGCGACGAGCACCTCGAGCACGTTGCCGCACGTCTGGCCGAGCGCCGACCCCAGTGGGAGGCTGCCATAGTCGTTCGCCAAGAGGTCTCCCACCAGGACGCCCGGCCAGTACCGCGGCCCGGCGAGGTAGAGGAACGCGGTCCCCACCCCCACCGGCAGCCAGGCGATCGCGGCAACCGGACCGGCGAACTGCAGCGCATAGCCGATCTGCGCCACCCCGCGATAGAGAACGGCGAGTGCGGCGACGCCTAGGACGTGGCGAGTGCGGGGATCTGCGAGGAGATGCGACGCTCGCGCGCGCCACGAACGCGGCCTCAACCGCTCCATTGGGACACGGGCCGCGAGCCTGATGTCCGGCATGCGCGCGGTATTTTAGAACGCGAGCGCCGCGTGGTCATGATCGGATGTCGACACCACCGCGCGTAAGCAGGCGCCCATCATTGTGCTGCGCGCGATCTCGGCAGATGCTGCGTTCATGGCAGCGGTCCGCGAGCCGTTGCCTCCGCCCAGCACTGGAGGTCTGTGATGTCATCGGCGTACACGCCTGTCGGCGGCCCAGCCCGCGGAGGGATGGACTACTCCTATCTCGAGGATGAAGCGGGGTACGGACTCGTCACCTTCGCAGGCGTCATGCTGATGATCGTCGCGACCCTGAATACGCTCTGGGGGATCGCCGCGATCGACTCGGCCAACGTCTTCGCCAAGGACGCGCGTTACGTCTTCGGCGATCTCAATACGTGGGGCTGGTTCGTGCTCGCCCTAGGCGTACTGCAGTTCTTCGCCTCGCTTGCGATCTGGCGCGGCGCGCCATGGGGGCGCTGGTTCGGTGTCGCCTGCGCGAGCGGCAACGCGATCCTTCAGACCCTCTGGATCCCCGCCTATCCGATCCTCGCGATGACGATTCTGGCGCTCGACATCACGGTGATCTACGGGCTGCTGTCCTACGGGGGTCGGCGACGCGCCGCCCGCGCGGCGCGTGCTCGCGCCGAGGCGCGTTCCGCGAACTGAGCGCCGGCGCCGGGGTGCCTGCCAGCATGAACCAGCTCGTGGCGATCGCTTATCCGGACATGGCCACCGCCGAGCGGGTGCGCCAGGAGCTGGTCCGGGCGGCCGACGAAGGCCTCGCTCGGCTCGAGGACGCGGTGGTCGTGGCGCGCACTCCCGACGGCAAGGTGAAACTGCACCAGCTCCGCAGCATGGCGAAGCATGGCGCCGCCGTCGGCGCGGCGGGCGGCGCGGCCATCGGCCTGCTCTTCCTCGCTCCGCTCCTTGGCGCCGCCATCGGAGCGGTCGCCGGCGGCGTCGGGGGCAAGCTGAGCGAGGAGGGCGTCGACGACCTGTTCATGAAGGACCTCGGCGCGCGGCTCCGTCCGGGGGCCGCCGCGGTGATCGTCCTCGGGAGTACCGAGGCGCGGGAAGAGCTGATCGAGCGCGTGAAGCCGTACGGCGGCGAGGTCGTCCAGACGTCCCTGAGCTGGGACGTCGAGGAGGAGCTGCGCGACGCGCTCGGCTCGCACGCGGCGAACGTCCGGGGCGAAGCACCCGATGTGACCGTTCCACCGCAACCGATGCCGCCGAAAGGATCGACATGACCGCCGCCACGCGTCCAGTGCTATCCGACGCCGAGCTCGCCGAGCTGCTCCGCCTGCTGCGCGGCGCCGACAGCGTCGAGCTCAAGCTCACCGTGCCGGAGGTCGCTCAGCGCTCGTCCGTCACGGCGCTCGGCATGGACCCCATCGCGGCTCAGATCCGCCAGGTGTACTTCTTCGACACGCCCGACCTTGCGCTGCACGAGGCAGGCGTCGTGGTCCGCGCGCGGCGCGTGCAGGCGAAGGGCGACGACTCCGTCGTCAAGCTCCGCCCCGTCGTGCCCGACGACCTTCCTCGCGCGCTCCGCCGGTCGCCCGCGTTCGGGGTCGAGGTCGACGCGATGCCCGGCGGGTTCGTCTGCTCCGGGACAGTGAAGAGCCTCCTCGGGCCGGTGGGCGTCAGAGCGGGCGTCTCCGGCGAGCGACCGCTGCGCAAGCTCTTTTCGAAGGAGCAACGCGCGTTCTTCGCCAGGTACGCGCCCGACGGGATAGGGCTCGACGACCTGTCGGTGCTTGGCCCCATCTTCGTCCTGAAGCTGAAGTTCTCGCCCAAGGACTTCGGCCGTAAGCTGGTCGCGGAGTTCTGGCTCTATCCGGACGACTCGCGGATCCTCGAGCTGTCGACCAAGTGCCCGCCGCCGGACGCATTCACAGCCGCGGCCGAGACACGCGCGTACCTCGACGGGCGTGGGATCGACCTGTCGGGCGAGCAGCAGACGAAGACGCGTCGCGCGCTCGAGTTCTTCAGCGCCAAGGCCGCCGAGGGCGCGCCGGCCTGAGATGACGTCGCAGCAGGCGCAGGAGCTCGCTTGGCATCCCGTACGGCCGCGCCTGCGGCCGCTACGGCTGGCGTTCGCCTGGCTGTCGTCCGCGCTCGCGCTGCTGCTCGCGGCAGAAATCGTCCCGGGCGCGAGCGTGAACGGGTTAGGGGGCGCGATCCTCGTTGCCGCGATCGTCGCGGTGCTGAACGCGATCCTGCCGCCGCTGATCGCCGCGCTGCGGCTGCCGTTCACGGTCGCGGCCGGGTTCCTGCTCGTGCTCGCGCTCGACGCCGTGATCCTGCGGCTCACGGCCGACATCGCGCCCGAGGCGATGTACGTCGAGGACTTCTTTGCGGCGCTGCTCGTCGCGCTCGTCGCCTCGGCGGTGGGCACGACGATCGCGGTCGTGGCGGGTGTGAACGACGACGACGACGTGTACACGCTCCGGGTTGCGCGACGCGTGGCGCGGCGGACCGGCCCGGCGGTCGAGACCGATGTCCCGGGCCTGCTGTTCCTCGAGATCGACGGCCTCGCGCTGCCCGTGCTGCGGCGGGCGATGCGGGACGGCACGACGCCCAGGATGGCCCGCTGGATCGCGGACGGCGGCCATGCGCTGGTCGAGTGGGAGACAGATCTGTCGTCACAGACGGGCGCCAGTCAGGCGGGCATCCTGCTCGGCTCCAACGAAGACATGCCGGCGTTCCGGTGGGTCGAGAAGGAGTCGGCCACGATGGTGACGTGCTCGGACCCTGATGACTGCGCCGAGATCGAGCGCAGGCACGCGAGCGGCATCGGCCTGCTCACGGCGGGCACCAGCCGCGGCAACCTGCTGTCCGGCGAGGCCGACAGCGCCCTGCTCACGGTCAGCCGGCTGGCCGACGAGCGGGCACCGAATCCCGGCTACCGAGCGTTCCTCGCCAACGGGTCGAACGTGACCCGCACCGTGGTCCTCTCGGGATGGGAGGTTCTGCTCGAGCTGATCGCCGCGGCCCGCCAGCGCAGGCGGGACGTGCAGCCGCGCGGGCACCGAGGCGGGATGTATCCGTTCCTGCGGGCGGCGATGTGCGTGTTCGTGCGCGACCTCGTGGCGTTCTCGGTGCTGCAGGACATGTTCCGCGGCGTGCCCGCTGTGTACGCGACGTTCGCGAGCTACGATGAGGTCGCCCACCATTCCGGGCTTGAGCGCCCCGACACGCTCGAAGCTCTGCGCAAGCTCGACCAGCGCTTCGCGATGCTGGACGACGCTCGCCGCTACGCGCCGCGGCCGTACGAGATCGTCGTGCTCTCCGATCACGGGCAGACGCAGGGCGCGACGTTCCGGCAGCGCAACGGCTACGGGCTCGACGAGCTCGTCGCGCGCTCGCTCGGCTCGCGGCGCGTGGACGGCATCGACGCCGGCGACGAGCATGCAAGCGCCGTGAGCCAGGCGGTCGACGAGGCTACCGGGCGCACCCAGGACCGCAAGCGCACGAGCAAGGGCGACGTCAGCGGGCGCGACGTGATCGTGCTCGGCTCCGGCAACCTCGGCCTCATCTACCTGATGGGGCAGCCGCGGCGCATGAGCCTCGAGGAGATCCAGCAGCGCCATCCGAAGCTGCTCGACGCGCTGCGTGACCACCCCCACGTCGGGCTCCTGCTCGTGCGCTCGGAGCGCGACGGGCCCGTGGTGCTCGGCGCGCGCGGCATGCGCAGGCTGGCCGACGGGTTCGTGCAGGGCGAGGACCCGCTCGCCGCATTCCCGCCGGGCGCAGCGCGGCACCTGCTGCGTACGGACGGCTTTCCGCACGTCGCCGACATCATGGTCAACAGCTTCTACGACCCGGTCACCGAGGAGGGCTGCGCGTTCGAGGAGCTGATCTCGTTTCACGGCGGGCTCGGCGGACCGCAGACGCGGCCATTCATCCTGCATCCCCGGCACCTACCGGTGCCCGCCGAGCCACTGGTGGGAGCGGCCTCCGTCAGCGAGCTGCTGCGCACGTGGCGGGCCGTAGTCGGCGGTGACGACGCCCCGGCGCCGGCGCAGGCCCGCCCCAGCCGTGCTCGCGTCGGCGCCTGAGTCCGCGCCGCCCCCGCGACGGCTCGGCGACCGGCTCGAGCAGGCGCTCGAGCACCACGCCGACGTCGAACGCGAGATCGAGCGCGGCGAGGCGGAAGCTCCCGCGCGGCCCACGCTCATCCGCACGATCGTGAAGCTGGCGATCTGCGGCGTGTCGCTGTACCTGGTGGCGCCGAGCGTGCTCGACCTGCTCGCCTCATGGCGTGACCTCGACGAGATCGCGCCCAAGTGGCTGCTCGCGATGACGATCCTGCAGGCGGCGGCGGTCGTATGCCTGTGGGCGCTCCAGCGCGTCGCCCTACACACCAGCGACTGGTACGTGATTGCGACCTCGCAGCTCGCCTCGAACGCGATCTCGAAGGTCGCCCCCGGCGGCGGCGCCGTCGGGGCCGCGCTGCAGTACAGGATGCTCACGCAGGCGGGCATGGTGAGGGCACGCGCTGTGGCCGGCCTCACCGCGGCGAGCCTGCTGACGCTCGCGATCGTGCTGGCGCTGCCCGTCCTGGGGGTCCCCGCGCTGGTGCGCGGGGGAGTGCACCGAACGCTCCTCGAGGCGACGGTCGCCGGACTCGTCCTGTTCGGCGCGCTGTTCGTGATCGGCACGCTGATGCTTGCGCTGGATCGCCCGCTGGCCTGGACCGGCCATACGATCCAGCGCATCCGCAATCGCCTGCGCCGCGGCAGCGAGCCGCTCAGCGGCCTGCCGAAGCGCCTGCTGCGCGAGCGCGACACGATCCTCGGCACGGTCGGACGCCGGTGGAAGGCGGCGCTCGCCGCGGGGATCGGCCGCTGGCTGTTCGACTACGCGACGCTGCTCGCCGCGCTTGCGGCGGTCGGCTCCATGCCGCGACCCGGACTGGTCCTGCTCGCCTTCTGCGCGGCGCAGCTCCTCGCGCAGATCCCGGTCACCCCCGGTGGCCTTGGATTCGTCGAGGCGGGTCTGACGGCGACGCTCGCGCTGTGCGGCGTGCCGGCCGGCGACGCCGTCCTCGCCACGTTCGCCTACCGCCTGTTCACCTACTGGCTTCCCCTGCCGCTCGGGGTCGCGGGAAGCCTGCTCTTCCGGCGCCGCTATGGGTAGCTCACTCTGACGCGAGCACGATCAGCGCGCCGGGGCGGAGATCCAGGATCGCGTCGCACACGCGTTCGGTGCGCGGGCTCGGCGGGCCGTTGAGGTACACCGCCATCGGTGCCGGCACGGCGAATCCGGCGGCGGGCGCGCCGGACGACTCGTGCGGATCGGGCGGAGGAAGCTGGAGCGCCATGATCGGATCTCGTACTCGCTGCATCGGCACTCCTCGCCGGGACCTCGACGTCCGAGCGCCGAAAGTCGGCACGTCGATCAGGTCGCGATCGGGCGCGTCGCGCCGAACGCGCGCGCGGAAGCCGACACGCGCGGGATGCAGGTGCGCGCATCATTGCCGGCCCGAGCCGGCCGCCAGACGATTCGTCCTGAAGTTCCTGCAGAGCCGAACGAGGAGCTGACCATGGTCATTGCGGCGGATTACCCCTTCATGGACGTCATGTGGTCGATGGTGGTCTTCTTCGCCTTCGTCGTGTGGCTTTTCATCATGGTCGCGTTCCTGACCGACATCTTCCGGCGGCGCGACATCTCCGGCTGGGCGAAGGCGGCGTGGACCGTCTTCCTGATCGTGCTGCCGTTTGTCGGCGTGATCACGTACCTGGTGATCAATCACCATGGGCTGGCCGTACGCTCGGCCAGCGACACGAAGGTCACCGAGGCGCAGGTCGATTACCTGAAGGGCAAGACGAACGGCGGGGCCCAGCGCGAGATCGAGATGGCGAAGGAGCTCCTCGACAGCGGCGCGATCACCCCGATGGAGTTCGACGCGATCAAGGCGAAGGTGATCGCGTAGGCGGCAGCAGGTAGCGCCGCGCCGGCGAGAACAGTGAGTGGAATCGCGTAATCCCCAGAAGGAGCTCCGTGTCCGATCCTCAGTATTCGCGTCCTGAACCGTCGGGTTGGGCCGCGAGCGGCATCGTGTTCGCCGGGTCCGTCCTGACGCTGATCGGCTGCTTCCAGGCAATCACCGGCTTGGTGGCGATCTTCGACGACGAGTTCTACGCCGTTACGCGCGACTACACCTTCGACCTCGACACCTCCGCCTGGGGGTGGCTGCACCTGCTGCTCGGGATCGCGCTCGTGATCACCGGCTTGGCGCTGTTCTCACGTCGCACGTGGGCCGGCGTCACCGCGATCGTGCTCGCAATGCTCAGTGCTCTGGGGAACTTCTTCTTCATCCCGTACTACCCCGTCTGGGGGATCGTCGTGATCGCCGTCGACGTCTGGGTGATCTGGGCGCTGACGCGTCCCGGTGCGATCGGGACCTAAGGCCGACGGTCGATCCGGCCGCTGGGGCGATGCGGCCGGCTCGCCGTGCTCCGATATGAGCGATCGCTCCACCCCAGAGCAGGTCGAGCTCCTGGTGCCGGTGCGGACCCTGCTCAGGCTGGGGCTGTTCGGCGGGTTCGTGGTGCTGGTAATCGTCGCGCTCGACGTCCTGCTGTCGATCTTCGTCGCGGTCGTGCTCGCGATCGGGCTGGACCCGATCGTTGGCGCGCTCGTGCGTCGCGGGTGGGGGCGTGGTCGCGCCGCGCTGGCGGTCTTCGCGGGTCTCTTCGTGGCGGTAGCGCTGATCGTGCTGATCACGGTCGGCCCGCTGTGGGACCAGGTGCGGGAGTTCGTCGCGGCGATCCCCCAGTACTGGCAGGAGATATCGAGCACCGATGCGTTCGAGACCTTCGTCTCCAGCGGCACGCAGGAGAGCGTCCGGTCCGCACTCGAGGACCTCGCGAAGGGCCTGCCCGAGGCGGCCTCGACGCTGCTCGGAATTGCCGGGGGGATCTTCGGAAGCCTGCTGTCGCTCGTAACGCTGACCTTCCTCGCGCTGTTCCTGCTGATCGAGCGCCCGGCGATCACCGAGTCGCTGTTCGGTTTCGCGCGCCCCGAGGCCGAGGATCGGTGGCACCCCGTGCTCGAGGAGTCGATCGGCGCGGTCTCCTCGTCGCTGATCGGCAACCTCGCGATCTCGGTGGTCGCCGCCACGGTCGCGGGTCTCTCGGCCTGGGCACTCGGATTGCCGTTCCCGATCGTCCTCGCAGTGATGACCGGGTTCCTGGATCTCATCCCGCAGGTTGGTGCGACGGTCGCCGGCGTGATTCTGGTGCTGGTCGCCCTGACCGTCAGCACCCCGGCCGCGATCGCGATGGCGATCATCCAGATCGTCTACCAGCAGCTCGAGAACTACGTCGTCTACCCGGTCGTCTACCGGCGCGCCGTCGAGCTCTCGCCCTTCACCACGATCGTCGCCGTGCTGATCGCGAGCTCGATCCTCGGCCTGCTCGGCGCGATCCTCGCAGTCCCCTTCGCGGCCGTCATCAAGGTCGTCTCGCGGGAGGCGGCGCGGCCGCGGCGCGAGCGGATGGCAGCGCTCCGAGCGAGCGGCGCCTGAACCGGGTCGGGGCATGGCCGCCATCGACTCCTCGTCGCCGCCCCGCCATTCGTGGCTGCCGTTCCGGGACAGGTCGCGGCCGCGTCGGCTGGCCAAGGTCGGTGGGTGGATCCTCGGCACCGCCGTGCTGGTGGCCGCGCTCGAGGTGGCCGGTGTCGGCGTGCGCGGCTGGCTGTCGGACCTCTGGGACGCACTGACGGAGATACCGCTCGGGTATCTCGTGGCCGGCTGGTCGTTGCAGACCGTGCAGACGACGCTGACGGCGCTCGGATGGTTCTTCATCTTGCGCGCGGGCTTTGCCGATGCGCCGGTGCTCTACCGCGGCGTGCTCGCCGCGTATGCGACGGGAGTGGCCCTGAACGGGTTCCTCCCGGCGAACATCGGTACGTTCGTGATGCTGCTGATGTTCGTCGCGATCATCCCGGGCGCGAGCTTCGCCGGTGTGCTCGGCGGGATGGTCGTTCAGAAGATCTTCTTCACGGTCGCGGGCGCGTTCGTCTACGCGTACCTGTTCGTGTCCGTGGAGGGCTCCTTCGAGCTGCATCTGCAAGCGCTCCACGATCACCCCGTCCTGTTCGGGACGCTGATCGTCGGCGCCGCACTCCTGATCGTGGTCCTCGCGCGCATCTTCTGGCGGAAGCTGAAGGGTCTCTGGGAGAAGGCCAAGCAGGGCGGGGCGATCCTCGCCCGCCCGCGCGAGTACGCGCTGCGGGTGGCGCTCCCATCATTTGGCGCGTGGCTCGCCAAGCTCGGTGTGATCGCCGTATTCCTCGCCGGCTACGGGATCCCGGTCACTTTCCACTCGGTGATGTCGGTGGTGGGCGGCAACTCGATCGCCAACACGGTGTCGGTCACACCCGGCGGCATCGGCGTCAACCAGGCCACCAATGTGGCCACTCTCGGCGGGGTCACCGACGC
>Ga0126307_10001060_pt1 | contig 18173 bp, 15 predicted proteins | sample Plot28_FD_89955 | JGI IMG/M metagenome (GOLD analysis project Ga0126307, IMG submission 89955) | Serpentine soil microbial communities from UC McLaughlin Reserve, CA, USA - Plot28 | ecosystem: Environmental > Terrestrial > Soil > Grasslands | place: USA: UC McLaughlin Reserve, Lake County... | reverse complement strand
GGGTTCTCATCCAGGATGCCCAGCAGGACAGGCCAGATATACCGGTTGGGCCAGCTCGGCTCGGCGCTGGGATAGGCGGTCTGGGGGATGGCCGGCGCGCTTGCCGCCAAGTCTCTGTCGGCGCTTTCCTGAGACATTCATCGATCTCTACGGAGGACGCTGCTCGGCTGCAACCCTCATGCACATGGTGCATTATCCCCCGTCCATGCGCACGCTCGAGATCGTCCACCACACGCGGTATGAGTATTCGCAGCCGGTGGCCTTGGGCGAGTACCGCCTGATGTTCCGGCCGCGCGACAGCCACGACCTGCGCCTGCTGCACACCGCTCTCGCCATCGAGCCCGCGGCGTCGGTGCGCTGGATCCACGACCCGTTCGGCAACTCGATCGCCATTGCCACCTTCGAAGGCGAGACGCAGGTGCTGGAGCTCACCAGCACCATCAGGCTCGAGCACTTCGCCCTGCCGCTGGAGTTGCCGCCGATCGAGGAATACGCGCGCACCCTGCCTTTCAGCTACCTTGCCGAGGAGGCGCCCGATCTCGCGCGCTATGTCGAGCGTCACTATCCCGATCCCAACGCCATGGTCAGCAGCTGGACCAAGCAGTTCCTCGAAGGCGAGAACGCTGCGGAGACGTTCACGGCACTGACACGCATGTGCAAGGGCATCCAGGAAGGCCTGAAATACTCCATGCGCTTCGAGCTCGGCACGCAGCCGCCCGGGGTCACCCTGGAGACCGGAACCGGCACCTGCCGCGACTACGCGTTGCTGATGATGGAAGGCGCCCGCGCGCTCGGCCTCGCGGCGCGGTTCGTCACCGGCTACCTCTACGATCCCGCCCTCGACGGCGCCGACGCCAGCCCGGCCTACCCGCATGCCTGGATCGAGGTCTATCTGCCGGGCGCCGGCTGGGTGGAATTCGATCCGACCAATGGCATCATCGGCACCGAACGGCTGATCCGTGTCGCCGTCGGCCGCGATCCGGACCAGGTGATGCCGATCAAGGGAGCTTTCACCGGCGCCGCCGATGTCGTCGTGACGGCCGCGGTCGACGTGCAGGTGCGCACGGTGGCCAAACCCCAGCCGGCCGCCACCGAAGCCGCGCCGCCGGCGCCGGCCGCACCCACCGGGGCCTGACGCTTCGACGTACGTCTTTGTCGCGTATTTGAAGGTAATTTCAGGTAGAATGCGATAAAGTCCCGGTGGTAAGCGGGCGCATCAACGAGGAAAGACCGACCGTTTGAATGCAATGACCTGGATGCTGCGCGGCCTTCTCGGCGTCGGCGGGGCCATTCTCGCTGTCGTGGGCTGGCCGGTCGCGAATGGCGCCTGGCAGGCGCAGAAGGCCGACGCCGTCGTCTTCGAGCTGCGCACCGGCCAGGCGCTGCACCTCGCCAGCGTGCAGGACGCCATCGCTGCCCTCGACCGCGCAGTCGCGGCCGATCCTGTGGCGGGCCGCCGGCTGGGGCGGTCGGAGCTGCTGGCCGGTGCTGCGCTCACCACCGACCTGCCGGTGACCAGGGAGCAGCGCGCCGAATGGATGAAGCAGGCGAAGGGCGATCTCGACTTCGGGCTGGCCAATGCGCCGGCCCGCGGCGTCGGCTGGGCGCGCCTTGCCGCGGCCCGCCAGGCGCTCGACGGCACCTCGGTCCGGGTGGTGGCGGCACTGATGATGTCGATCGACGTGGCGCCGATGATGTCGTCGCTGTGGCCCAGCCGCCTGCAGCTCATCCTCGACAACTGGCAGTATTTCACGCCCAAGGAGCGCGAGCGCATCGCCGCCTACGTGGCCATGAACTGGCGGATGAGCCGTGAGCGGCGCTGGGTCGCCGAGACGATCCGCTCGCCGATCGACGAACTCTTCGTCCGCTACTTCGTGCGCGACGAGCCGAACGCCCAGGAGGAGCTGACGCAATGGCTCACGCACCTGAGGAAGAAGTAGCCTTCGACGCCGAGGCGCGGGTCGAGCGGCGGCGCCATCCGCTGCTGGCGCTGCGCGGCCTTGCCGACTGGTCTGTGGCAGTGCTGTTCTTCGCCGTCGTGTCGTTTGCCGCCCTGCCGATGGGCGCCAATCGCGATTGGGCGTGGGCGCCCATTGGCGTGATGCTGGGTGTGCTTGCCGTCCTCGTCGCCGCCGGGGTGGGGACACGCAAGGGCTTCGACGTGAGCGAGGCTGAGCGCAAGCCGCTGCTGGCGGTTACTGCCTGCTTTTGCCTGTTCGTCCTGTTCGGACTGTTCCAGATGTCGACCATGGCGCCGTTGTCGGGCAGCGCCTGGCTCTATGAGGCGGCCGCCCGCCTGCTCGGCAGCGCCCACGCGCCGGTGCCCGACCTCGCGATCGATGCGGCGCGCAACACGCTGCTCAAATGCCTGACCTGCGGTGCGATCTTCCTGACCGCCCGCGCGCTCTGCCGCGACCGCGACCGCGCGCGGCTGCTGCTGCTGATGTTCATAGCCGGAGCGGTGCTGGTCGTGGCCTACGGCGTGCTGATGCAGGTGACGACGCACTCCTGTTATCTCGGCAGCTACCTCAAGAAGGTCGGTCCCTACGACCCGGCGACGGGACGCTGCGTGATGTCGGGCACCTTCGTCAGCAGCAATTCGTTCGGCTGCTACTGCGGCATGGGCATGGTGGCGGCCATGGCGCTGATCTTCGCCGGCAGGCGACGCAAGGGCGACATGCCCTACGGCTACGACGAGGACGACGAGGAAGGCATCATCGCCTCGTTGACCGGATTTCGCATGACCATGCTGGCGGTCTGCCTGCTGCTGCTGGGCGGCCTGCTGTTTTCGGCATCGCGCGCCGGCCTCGCCGCCACCTTCGTCGGCGCCGCAGCCCTTACCGTGTTGATGCTGCGCGGCCGCTGGCGCTCGCGGCCGGACCTGGTGCGTGTCTTCGTGGCGATCAGCTTCGTCGTCGGCATCATCGTGCTGGTGATCGCCGGCAACACCATCGTCAACAAGGCGATACGCGCCAGCGACGGTGGCGACCGCATGCAAATCTGGCTGGCCTCGCTGCAGGCTGTGCGGATGTCGCCCTGGCTGGGCTGGGGGCTCGGCAGCTTCGCCGACATCTACGCCATCGTGCAGCCGATGCGCGTGCCGATCGCCAACGATCTTGCGCACTCCACGCCACTCGAGACCATGGTCGAGGTCGGCGTGCCGATGGCGCTGGTCGGCTTCGCCATCGTGCTCATACCGTGGGGCGTGTCGCTCTACGGGGCGGTGACGCGGCGGCGGGCGCATCGTTATCTGCCCGGAGCGGCTTTCGCCGCCGCGGCCGTGGCGATCCTTCATTCCGTGGTCGATTTCAGCCTGCAGATGCCGGCCATCGGCTTCGTCGTCAGCGCCCTTCTCGGGATGGGATGGGCGCAAGCATTTGGCCGCAGGGAAAGATCAAGAGGCGACTTTACGCCGTGGGAGTAGTTCAACTATACTCATTGCGGGTGCAAACAGTATGTCTGGGGGCATGCTCGTAGAAGCAGTAATTGCATGATGCGAGGCGTGGGCCGCTGGCCTGGCAAGACGCCTCGCAGGTCGGTATGGCAAGGACGTGGGGAGGGCGTTGGCGTGCGCAGAGCGATCCCGGTCGGGCCGGAGGCCTCGTCGGTCGAACGCCCGCTGAATAGCGGGCGGGCGATGCGGTCGGCGCCGCAGCGCTTCGTCGAGACGTGGATCGACGCCATCGTCGGATTCCTGTTCTGCGTCGTGCTGCCGATTCCGATCTATGCCACCGGCGAGCCGTTTGCCGCCGGGCTGGGCGGCACGGAGTTCACCATCATCGCCACGGCGGCGGGCTATTCGGTGGTGTGGTACTGCGGCCGCAGGCTCGACGCCTTCCCGCGCGCCACCCTGCAGGGCAACATCGGTTACGTGGCACCGGTCGCCGTTCTCACCTACGCCCTGATCGCCGCCATCCTGCTGTTGCTGCGCATCGATTATTCGCGCGTCCAATTCTTCGGTTCGGGCATCCTGACGCTGCTCTGGATGGCGGGCGTGGCGCAGCTGCGCTCGCGTTACCTGATCCGCAACTATGCGGTGATGCCGCACTCTTCCATCGCCGCCATGCCGGTGCTTGCGACCTGCCGATGGCTCGATTTCGACGATGTGCAGGGCCGCGGCATGCGCGTCGACGCCATCGTTGCCGATCTCAGCGCCGATCTCGGTGAGGGAAGGCTCGCCGCCCTGGCGGACGCCGCGATCGCGGGCGTGCCGGTGCTCGATCGACGCTACATCGTCGAAACAATGACCGGGCGCACGCCGCTCGGCGGGCTGACGCCCAACGAGTTCGGTGCGCTGCTGCCGTCGCGTCAGTACCTCGTCGTACGGCGTGTCATCGAGCTCTGTCTCACCGTGCTGCTGCTGCCGGTGCTGCTGCCGGTGCTGCTGGTCGTGGCGGCGATCGTGCGGCTGGACAGTCCTGGTCCGGTGTTCTTCGTGCAGACCCGCATCGGCCGGCGCGGCCAGCCGTTCCGCATGATCAAGTTCCGCACCATGTTCCACGGCGCCAGCGGGCCGAGCTTCACCTCGACTGTCGATCCGCGCGTCACCCGGGTCGGCGGTTTCCTGCGACAGTGCCGGCTCGACGAGCTGCCGCAGCTCTTCAATATCCTGCGCGGCGACATGAGCTGGGTCGGGCCGCGGCCGGAGGCGGCGTCGCTGGAGCAGGGCTATGTGCGCGACATCGAACACTTCGCGCTGCGCGGCATCGTACGGCCCGGCGTGACGGGATGGGCCCAGATCAACCAGGGCTACGCGCACGCGCCCGACGAGATGCGCTCGAAGCTGGAATACGATCTCTATTACCTGAAACACTGCTCGCTATGGCTTGATCTCGTGATCGTGTTGCGTACCTTTGCCGTGGTTTTCCGCGGCACCGGTGCGCGTTGACAGTGGCCGCGACCTCGCGAGCAGGATGATGTGCGGCATAGCCGGTATCCACGCCTATCTCGACGTCGCGCCGCCGGTCGATCGCGCCGAGCTCAAGCGCATCAACGACCGCATGGCGGCGCGCGGCCCCGACGGCAACGGCCTGTGGCTTTCCGGCGACGGGCGCACGGGGCTCGCCCATCAGCGGCTCGCGATCATCGACTTGAGCCAGGCCGGCGCGCAGCCGATGCACAGCGCCTGCGGCCGCTACACCATCACCTTCAACGGCGAGATCTACAATTACCGCGAGCTGCGCGAGGGACTGGTCACGCGCGGCTACGCCTTCCGCAGCGGCTCCGACACCGAGGTGCTGCTGCAGCTCTATGCCGACTGCGGCGCCGACATGGTGAAGAAGCTGCGCGGCATGTTCGCCTTCGGCCTGTGGGATGCCGAGAAGCGCACGCTGCTGCTGGCGCGCGATGCGCTGGGCATCAAGCCACTCTACTGGGCCGACGACGGCTGGACGGTGCGCTTCGCTTCCCAGGCCAAGGCGCTGCTGGCCGGCGGCCGGATCGGCCGCGATCCCGATTCGGCCGGCATCGTGGGCTTCCACCTGTTCGGCAGCGTGCCCGAGCCGTTCACGGTCTGGCGCGAGGTCCATACGCTGCCGGCAGGCACCACGCTCACGATCGACGCCAGCGGGCCGCAATCACCGAAGCGCTACTATGACGTCGCCGAGGCCCTGGCCGAGCGCGCCAGCGCCCGCCATGGCGATGGCGATGGGCGCCGGCTGCTGTCGGACGCGGTGCGCGATTCGGTGCGTCATCACCTGGTGGCCGACGTGCCGGTGGCGGTGTTCCTGTCGGCCGGTCTCGATTCGGGTGCGCTGCTCGGCACCATGGCGGCCTTGGGCGGACAATCGGGGGCGCAATCGGTGTCGGCCGTCACGTTGGCTTTTGCCGAGTTCAAGGGCCTGGCGGTCGACGAGGCGCCGCTCGCCGCCGAGGTCGCCCGGCGCTATGGCGCGCGCCACATCGTGCGTACGGTCGATCGCGCCGAGTTCGAGGCTGACCTGCCGGCCATCCTCGATGCGATGGACCTGCCGACCATCGACGGCATCAACACCTGGTTCGTCGCCAAGGCCGCGCACGAGGCAGGCATCAAGGTGGCGCTGAGCGGCCTCGGCGCCGACGAGTGCTTCGGCGGCTATCCATCGTTCGCCGACGTGCCGCGGAGCGTGCACTGGCTGCGCCCGTTGTCGTTCGTGCCCGGGCTCGGTCCGCTGGTGCGGCATGGTCTTTCGGCTGCGATCAATGCCGGTCTCCGGCTGCATCCCAAGGCGGCGGGCCTGCTGCAGTACGGCGGCGACTGGGCCGGCGCCTATCTTCTGCGGCGCAGCGTCTACATGCCGTGGGAGCTCGACGGGCTGATCGACCCGGGGCTGGTGGCCGACGGCCTGCGCCGCCTGGCGCCGCTCAGCCATATCGCGGCTGCCCTGCAGGGCGCCCGGCCGCTCGGCGACTTCGACCGCGTGGCCGCGCTCGAGACGGCGCTCTACATGCGCAACCAGCTGCTGCGCGACGCCGATTGGGCCGGCATGTCGCACGGGGTGGAGATCCGCGTGCCCTACGTCGATCCGTTCTTCCTCGCCGCCCTGCCGCCCGGCGACGTTCTGGCCCGCGTCAACGCCAAGGACGCGGTGGCCGACGTGCCCGTGCCGCCGCTGCCGGCGGCCGTCCGCGAGCGACGCAAGACGGGCTTCGTGACGCCGGTCGGCCGCTGGCTGCGCGAGGCGGCCGGCACGCCGGCCGGGGACGCGGTGGATTTCTCCGCTGCCTCTCGCAGCTGGGCGCTGCGTGTGTGGCGGAACGACTGGACGACGCCGGTGGTGGCCTGACGCCAGATGACCGTCCGCATCCTGGCTCTGGTCGGCGACGCCTTCGGCGCGCGCGGCGGTATCGCGCGCTATAACCGCGACCTGTTCACCGCGCTTGCCTCGGCCGGTGCGGAAATCCTCGTCTTGCCGCGGCTTGGCGATGCGGCGGGCATCGCGCTGCCTGACGGTGTGCGCCAGCGGCCGGCGATGTTCGGGAAGCTGCGCTTCTCCCTGGTTTCGCTGTGGACGGCCTGGCACTTTCGTCCCGTCGATGTCGTGTTCTGCGGCCACGTCTTCATGGCGCCGCTCGCCGTGCTGCTGGCGCGCCTGCTGGGCGCGCGCTACTGGCTGCAGGCGCACGGCACCGACATCTGGAACGATCGCCGCTCCTCGGTGCGCCGCGCCATCGAGGCGGCCGACCAGGTGACCACGGTCAGCCGCGGCACGCGCCAGCGCCTGCTCGGCTGGGTCGATCTCGCGCCTGAGCGGGTGCGCGTTCTGCCCAACACGGTCGACGAGCGCTTCGTCCCCGGACCGGCATTGCCGGCGCTGCGCGAGCGCCTGATGCTCGGAGCCGGGCCGATCCTGCTGACGGTCGGTCGGCTGGCGGCCAGCGAGCGCTACAAGGGCCATGAGCTGATCTTCGCGGCACTGCCGGCGCTGCGCGCGCGCTTTCCCGGGCTGGTACACGTCGTGGCGGGTGACGGCGACGATCGTGCTCGGCTGGAGGCGCGCGCCGCCGAGCTTGCCGGCGATGCCGCGGTTCGCTTCCTGGGCTACGTACCGGACGAGGAGTTGCCCGATCTCTATCGCCTGGCCGATCTCTTCGTCATGCCGAGCGCGGAGGAGGGGTTCGGCATCGTCTATCTCGAAGCAGCCGCCTGCGGGCTCAGGGTGATCGGCGGGGCCGGCGGCGGCAGCGGCGATGCCGTGCCCGACGCCCGGGTCGGCGAGCTCGTCGATCCGGCCGATCTGACGGGCCTGGTCGAGGCGGTGGCGCGGCTCCTGGGCCAGGGCCGGGTCGACGCGGCGGCGATCGAGCCCTATCGTCGGCCGCACTTCGCGGCGGCGGCGGGCCTACTCCTCGCTCGCCTTATGGCCCAGCCGCGTCGTATGAGGGGTGCGGCATGAGCACCTTCGACCAGGACAACCGACCGCTGATCCTCGAGGCGGGCCGGGCCGACCACCAGTACTGGATCGATCTCTGGCGCTACCGGGAGCTCTTTTTCATCCTGGCCTGGCGCGACGTGGCGGTGCGCTACAAGCAGACCGTGATCGGCGTCGTCTGGGCGTTCGTGCGGCCGTTCATGACCATGGTGGTCTTCACCGTGGTGTTCGGCTCGCTGGCCAAGCTGCCGTCGGAAGGCAGCGCACCCTACGCCGTCATGGTGTTCGCGGGTCTGTTGCCCTGGACGCTGTTTGCCTCGGTGCTGAGCGAGGCCTCGGTCAGCGTGATCGGCAGCGCCAACCTGATCACCAAGGTCTACTTCCCGCGTCTGGTCGTGCCGCTGTCGACGGTCGTGGTCGCGCTGATCGATTTCCTCGTGAGTCTCACGATCCTGGCCGGCCTCATGCTGTGGTACGGCGTAGTGCCCGGATGGCAGATCCTGCTGTTGCCGGTCTTCGTCCTGCTGGCGCTGCTGGCGGCGATCGGGCCGGCGATCTGGGCGGCCTCGCTGATCGTCAAATATCGCGACTTCCGCTTCATCATCCCTTTCGTCACCCAGATCGGCCTCTACGTCTCGCCGGTCGGCTTCTCCAGCAAGGTCGTGCCCGAGCACTGGCAGATGCTTTACAGCATCAATCCCATGGTCGGCGTGATCGACGGCTTCCGCTGGTGCATCCTGGGCGGCGACAGCCCGATCTACTGGCCGGGCTTTCTGGTCAGCCTCGTCGTCATCGCCGGCATGCTGGTGTTGGGTGCGCGGTCCTTCCGCCGTAGCGAACGCGCCTTCGCCGACATGGTCTGACATGTCCGACGTCGTCATCCGCGCCGAGAAGCTCGGCAAGAAATTCATCATCGGCCACCGCACCGAGGCCGGTCCGGTGTTCGTCGACGCACTGTCGCGCGGCTTTCGCAATGCGCTGCGCAAGGGTGCCGACATGCTGCGCGGCCGCGCCATGGTCGAGGGCGACGTCGTCGAGGATTTCTGGGCGCTGCGCGACGTCGATTTCGAGATCAGGCGCGGCGAGGTGGTCAGCATCATCGGCCACAACGGGGCCGGCAAGACGACGCTGCTCAAGGTCCTGTCGCGCATCACCGAGCCGACCGAGGGGCGGGTCTCGATCAAGGGCCGGGTGGCGAGCCTGCTCGAGGTCGGCACCGGCTTCCATCCCGAGCTGACCGGCCGTGAGAACGTGTTCCTGAACGGCGCCATCCTGGGCATGACGCGAGCCGAGGTGCGCCGGCGCTTCGACGAGATCGTCGACTTCTCGGGCGTGGAAAAGTTCATCGACACGCCGGTGAAGCGCTATTCGGTCGGCATGTACGCCCGGCTTGCCTTCGCCGTCGCCGCGCACCTCGAATCCGAAGTGCTGGTGATCGACGAGGTGCTGGCGGTCGGCGACGCCGAATTCCAGGCGCGCTGCCTCGACCGCATGTCGGCGGTCGCCAATGCCGGGCGCACCGTGCTGTTCGTCAGCCACAACCTTGCGGCCGTCACCGCACTCACCAAACGCGCCATCGTCTTCCAGTCCGGCCGCGTCTACTTCGATGGCGCCATCGACGAGGCGGTGGCGCATTACGCGACGTCGCTGCGCAAGGTCAAGACCGACCGCAGCTGGGGCAAGGGCAACACGACGTCGCTGATCTCCGCCACGCTGGTCGACGCGGGCGGCATGCCGACCGACCGCTACGAGCCCGGCACGCCGCTCAGGCTGCGGGTCGTGCTGGAGACGTCGGGGCTGCGCGGCATGTCGCTGGAGCTCGTCCTGCGCGACGAGCACAATCTGCCAATCGGCTTCTATTCGACCAGCGTGTTCAACCAGGTGTCGCTGCCCGGCAAGCCCGGCCAGTACGAATGCAGCCTGGTGCTGGAACCCTACTGGCTGGCGTCGGGCGAATACTGCTTCGACCTGATGACCGGCCTGACCTACGTCGACACCGATCATCGCGTCGACAACGCGCTGCGCTTCTTCGTCGAGCGCTGCAGTCCCGACGCCATCCCGTTCAACTTCAGCCAGGGCAAGGGCAACGGTGCCCTGGCGATGAGGCTGGCCGGTCCCGTCGAGTTCACCGAGCTGCCGGCGGCTGGCCAAGAGCCGAAGCCGGGGCCGGAGTGATCGGCAGGCGATGCCGGGCGCCGTCTGCATCGTGAGCCCGGGCAACCTGGCGTCCAACCCGCGCGTGCTGAAGGAAGCCGACGCCCTGCACGAGGCAGGCTATGCCGTCACTGCGGTGGTCTGCGACTACACCGAGGCGCTGCGCCCGTTCGACGATGCGATCGACGCCGGCGCGCCGTGGAAGGTCGTTCGCGTGGCGCGTCCGGCGGGCGAACGGCAGATCGGTCGGGCAGCGAGGGGCTTGGCCAAGGCGGCGGTCGGTCTCGGCCTGCGTGTGCCTGTTGGTTTGGCGGCGTCCGCCTATGGCGGCCCGGTCTCGGCGCTGCGCCAGGCGGCGAGCGAGGTCCCGGCCGACCTCTACATTGCGCACTATGTCGCCGGGCTCTCGGCCGCGGCCGACGCCGCACGACGGCGCGGCGCCATGCTGGGCTTCGATGCCGAGGATTTCCATGCCGGCGAAGGCACGCCGTTCGACATGAGCATGGTGCGCACCATCGAGGGCGCGTTGCTGCCGGCGTGCCAGCACGTCACCGCCGCCGCGCCGCTGATCGCCAAGGCCTATGCCGCGCAATGCCGCGTCGAGCCGACGACGGTGCTCAATGTCTTTCCGCTGGCGATGGCACCGACGCAACCGCACCCGCCGGCAGCGCCCGACACATTGAAGGCCTACTGGTTCTCCCAGACCATCGGCCTCGACCGCGGCCTGCAATCGTTCATCCAGTCAATGGCGCGCACCACGACGCGCGTTACCCTCGACGTCCGCGGTGGCAACCGGTGGGGCCACGGCGAGCGGCTGGTCGAGCTGGCACGCGGGCTCGGCATCGGCGAGCGGGTCAATCTGCTGCCGATCGCGCCGCCCGAGGAGATGGTGAGGCTGGCCGCGTCCTATGACATCGGCCTGTCGCTCGAGACCGACGTCAGCGAGAACCGCCGCGTCTGCCTTACCAACAAGATCTTCACCTATCTGCTGGCCGGCGTGCCGGTGTTGCTGAGCGACACGCCGGCGCAGCGCGCGCTCGCGCCGGACCTCGGCGCCGCCCAGCGCCTGGTCTCGCTCGCCGATCCCGCGGCCATGGCGGCGACGCTCGACGATCTGGCGGGCTCGCCGGCGGCGCGCGCCGAGGCGTCGACCAGCGCCTGGCGGCTCGGCCGCGAGCGCTACAACTGGGAGGTCGAGAAAGCGGCGCTGCTCGGCTCCGTGGCGCGGGCTTTCGCGTCCAGGCAGCAGGCGTCGCCATGACGACGCTGAAGCAGCGCCTGGGCGCCTGGCTGGTTCCGCGGCTGCCGGTCAATCCGTGGGTGTTCCGCACGTTTCGCGTCGAGCTGAATGCCGTGACGGTGCGTTTGCTCAACCGCATCCTTCCCGGTCGTATCGCCCAGCAGCGCGCGCTGCGGCAGCGGACCGGCGTGCTGGTCAATGTCGGCTGCGGGCCGTTCGGGCAGGACGGTTGGGTCAATCTCGATCTTTTTCCCGGGCCCGGCGTGACCATGCGCGTCGATTGCCGGCGCGGACTGCCGCTCGGCGACGGCGCGGCGCGCGGCATCCACGTCGAACACTACTTCGAGCACCTCGAGCCCGCGACCGAGCGGCCGCGCTTCCTCGGCGAATGCCGGCGCTGCCTGGAGCCCGGTGGCGTACTGCGCATCATCGTTCCGGACATGCGCAAGTACGTTGAAGCCTACCTGGCCGACGACTGGACGATGCTGAACGAGATCGGCTGCGGCGGCGAGCTGCCGCAATCGGTCTTCGCCACCAAGATGGAGGCGCTGAACCACGTCTTCGTGCAGGACGGCGAGCACTATGGCGGCTTCGACGCTGAATACTTGCGGCGCACGCTCGAGCAGGCGGGCTTCGCCGACATCGAGCAGGTCGGCTGGCGCGAGGGCCGTTTCCCGGAGGGTCCGATCGATCGCGAGCAGCATCGGCCTTACTCGCTGTTCATGGAGGCGCGTCGCTGATGCGCATTCTGATCACCGCCGATCCCGAGATCGAGGTGCCGCCCAGGCTCTACGGCGGCATCGAACGCATCGTCGACGGGCTGGTGCGCCGCTTGCGCGCACGCGGCCATCAGGTCTGCCTGGTCGCCAAGCCCGGCTCGCAATGCGAAGCCGATGCCTTCTACCCGTGGCCCGGCGCGAGCTCGCTGTCGCGATCCGACACGCTCGCCAACACCTGGGCACTGTGGCGGGCGGTGGGCGCCTTCCGGCCGGACATGATCCACAGCTTCTCGCGGCTTGCCTACCTGGCGCCGCTGCTGCGCGGGTCGATCCCGATCGTCATGACCTTCCAGCGCGATCCGACGCTGCGCACCGTGGGCCTCGCCGTGAAGCTCGCCGCGCCGCAGGTGCTGCGCTTCACCGGCTGCAGCGACTACATCGCCGCCTGCGGCCGGCGCGCCGGCGGCGACTGGCAGGGCATCCCCAATTTCTTCGAGATCGATGCGCTGAAGTTCAGCCCGACGGTCGCGCCCGATGCACCGCTCTGCTTCCTGAGCCGCGTCGAGAGCATCAAGGGTGCGCACTGGGCGATCGAGATCGCGCGCCGCACCGGCCATCGGCTGGTCATTGCCGGCAACCACGCCGAATCCGGCGCCGAGGGCGACTACTGGAGGAAAGAGATCGCGCCATGGCTCGGCCGCGACGGCATCGAGTATGTCGGCCCGGTCGACGATGCCCGGAAGAACATGGTGCTGGGCGAGGCGCGCGCCATGGTCGTGCCCATCCAGTGGGACGAGCCGTTCGGCATCGTTTTCGCCGAGGCGCTGGCCTGCGGCACGCCGGTGATCTCCTGTCCGCGCGGCTCGCTGCCGGAGATCGTGCGCCAGGGCGTCGATGGCTTCCTCATCAAGTCGATCGACGAGGGCTGCGAGGCGGTGGGCAAGCTCGGCAGCATCGACCGCGCCGGCTGCCGGCGCCGCGCCGAGCAGGAGTACGCCCCCGAGGTCGTGGTCTCTCGCTACTACGATCTCTACGAGCGCGCGCGTGCGGCGCTGGCGGAGCGACGATGAGGCGGGTCGCCCTGGTGAGCGGCCATTTCGCGCCCAGCAACCTCGTCGGCGCGCACCGGGCGCGCCTGTGGTCGCGCCATCTGCCGGAGTTCGGCTGGGAGCCGATCGTCGTCACCGGCGATCCCGCGCGCTACGAGGAGCGGCCCGATCCCGATCTCGAGCGGCTGGTGGCGCCCGCGCTGCGGGTGATCCATGCGCCGACACTGCCGACCCGGCCGATCCGCCTGGTCGGCGACATCGGCGTGCGCGCCCTCTGGGGATGCTATCGTGTGCTGGCCGATCTCGCGGCAAAGCGTGAGATCGATTTCGTGCTGGTGACCATCCCGTCGAATTTCCTGGCGCCGGTCGGCCGCCTGGTCCATCGCCGCCACGGCGTGCCGTTCGGCATCGACTACCAGGATCCGTGGGTGAACCGTTGGCCCGGCATCGAGGTGCCGCTGAGTCGCGCCTGGGCCTCCTACCACCTGTCGTCGATCCTCGAGCCATGGTCGGTGCGCGGGGCGAGCCTGATCACGGGCATGGCACCGGGCTACGTGGCGGGCATGCTCGAGCGCAACCCCGAGGTCGCCGAGCATGCCGTGATCGCCTGCATGCCGATGGGCATCGCGCCGGAGGATTATAAGCTCGTGCGCGAGCTCGATCGCCCGCCGTTCCTGTTCGAGCCGGGCGATGGCCGCTTCCACATGATCTATGCCGGGGCGCTGCTGCCGGCAGGCATTGCGGTGCTCGACTGCTTCCTGGCCGGTCTTCGGGAGCTGAAGGTGCGATCGCCCGACGCGGCCAGCCGGCTAAAAGTTCATTTAGTCGGCACCGGCAGCTCGCCGGACGACCCGCGCGGCCACCAGGTGCGACCGCGGGCGCAGCAGATGGGCGTCGACGACATGGTCGACGAGCACCCGCATCGCATCGGCTATGTCGACGCCCTCAACCATCTGACCAGGAGCGATGGCGTCCTGGTGCTGGGCTCGACCGACGCGCACTACACGCCTTCGAAGGTGTTCCAGGCCATGCTGTCGCGCCGCCCGGTCTTCGCCATGCTGCACAAGGACAGCACCGCGGTGGACATGCTCCGTTCGATGGCTGCCGGCAGCGTCGTCACCCTGACCGAGACGGCGCTGCCCGGCGCAGGCGAGGTGGCCGGCGCGCTGCATGCGTTCATGGCCGATACGAGTCACGACGCCGACACCGTCGACCGCACGGCGTTCGACGCCTACTCGGCCCGCGGCTCGACGCGCGCGCTTGCTGCCGCGCTCGATCTCGCCTGCGAACGGGCGCAAGCGGGGCGAGGCTGACATGGCCAAGCGCATCGGCTTCCTGGTCAGCCATCCGATCCAGTACTACGCGCCGATCTTCCGCGAGCTCGCCAGGCGCTGCGATCTCACGGTATTCTTCGCCCATCGGCAGACGCCGGAGCAGCAGGCACGCGCGGGCTTCGGCGTGGCCTTCGACTGGGACGTCGACCTTCTGTCAGGCTACGACAATCGCTTTCTCGTCAATGTCGCGCGCCAGCCCTCGACCGACCGCTTCGCCGGCTGCGACACGCCGGGCATCGCCGACGAGATCACGCGCGGCAAGTTCGACGCCTTCGTCGTGCCGGGCTGGGCGCTGCGCTCCTACTGGCAGGCCGTCCGGGCGTGCCGGCGCCTCGGCGTGCCGGTGCTGGCGCGCGGCGATTCGCAACTCGGCAGCCAGCGCAAAAGCATCGTCCGAATCGCAAAGGCGCTGGCATTCTCACACCTGCTGCGACGCTTCGACGGTTTCCTCTATGTCGGGCAGAGGAACCGTGAGTACCTGCTGCATTACGGCGTGCCGGCCGAGCGCCTGTTCTTCTCACCGCACTGCGTCGACAACGACGCTTTCGCCGCCGCCAGCAGCGGCATTCGCCGCGTCGAAGGCCGTCGGCGTGTGCTGTTCGTCGGCAAGCTGATCGGCCGAAAGCATCCCGCCGACCTGCTGCACGCTGTCGCACGGCTGGGCGACGAGGCCGTACAAATTGCATTCGCAGGCGCGGGTGAGCTCGAGGCCGAGCTTCGCAAAATTGCAGCGGCGTCGTCGGTTCATGCTGATTTCATGGGCTTCGTGAATCAAAGCGAACTGCCCGCCGTCTACGCCTCCGCCGACCTGCTGGTCCTGCCGTCGGACGGCCAGGAGACTTGGGGACTGGTCGTCAATGAGGCGATGGCATGCGGAATTCCTGGCGTTGTATCCGATGCCGTCGGCTGCGGACCTGATCTGATCGATCCCGGACGAACCGGCGCAATGTTCCCGTTCGGCGACACGGCGGCGCTCAGCGCCGCCATCAGGAACGTCCTGTCGTTCGATCCTGGGCAGACGCGTCGCCACCTTGCCGCCAAGATGGCGCTGTACTCGCCCGCGCAGGCAGCAGGAGCCATCGTCGACGCGGCGACTACTCTTGCCGCCGACGGTCAGCTACAATGACCGAGGTTCCCGCCGGACACGCGCTTCGACACGCCATCTCAGGACGATGAATTACCGTCAAATGCCCCTCGCGGTTCGGGCGGCGGCTCCGGCAGCCGTGCTGGACCTCAACGGTCTGAAACGCGCGTTTTTCTACATCGCCGTCGGGCTGATGTTTTTTGCGCCGTTCTCGCAGGATCCGCTGGCGCTGGCCGTCGGCGCGGCCGTGCCGTGGTTGATCCTGCAGATCATCGCCCGGCCCGGCATGCCGGTCGCGGTCGTATATCTCTTCATCTGGCAATGGCTGCAGATCTTCACCCGTGTCTTGCAGTCCATCATCGACAACGAAGCGATGGGCAGCGGTCTCTACGGACCGAACGTGGCCCGCGCCTACTGGTACATGCTGGCTGGCCTGGTGGCGATGGCGCTGGCCATCCGCATGGTGCTGGGCAACGTCAAGCCACCGACGGTCCAGGACCGCACGGCGCATTTCGAATGGCGGCCGCTCGATCTCTTCGCGCTCTATGTCGGGATGCTGTTCCTGGCCGTCGCCTGCCGGTACGCGGCCGCCTTCGTGCCGGCCCTCGACCAGCCGCTCGATGCCGTGTCGCGCCTGAAGATCATCGTGCTCTTCATGTTGTTCACCACCGTGATGACGACGGGGCGCAGCACCAATCTGCTATGGGGCGCTGTCGTCCTCGAAATCGTCCTTGGCTTCACCGGCCTGCTGTCGGACTTCCGTGGCGTGTTCATCTATCTGGCGATGGCGGCTCTGGCGTCGCGCGTGCCGCTCAAGGGAACGACCGTGGCGGCCGGTCTTGGCTGCGCCGGCTTCCTGATTTTCCTGGCGCTGTTCTGGACTTCGGTGAAGGCGGAATACCGTGAATACGCCACGCAATCGTCGGATTCCCAGAACGTCAAGATCGCTATCGATGATCGCTTCGGATACCTCGGCAATCGCCTGCTCACGCCTGATGCGATCGACTGGAATCTCGCCTCGTACGCGCTGGTGGTACGGCTTGCCTACACCGACATCTTCGGCTCGGTGATCGGCGTGCAGGAGACGTCGCCCGAGCCGGTCTTCGTGCGCCAGTGGCAGGACGCTATCGAGCACGTGGTCAAGCCGCGCTTCCTGTTCCCCAACAAGCCGGCGCTGTCGGACACCGAGGTCTATATCCGGCTGGCGCGCGGCGATTCTTCGGAGCAGATGAGGCTCGGTACGTCGATCAGCGTCGGCTACATGGCGGAGAATTTCGTCGATTTCGGCTTCCCCGGCATGCTTGGCAGTCTGTTCGTGCTCGGCCTGATATATGGTCTGGTCATCCGCTACTTCCTGATGCTGAAAGTGCCCTGGATCCTGCGCGAGGGGATCGTCGTGGGATTCGTGTTCAGCGTGGCGCACAACGGCGTGGAGATGTCGCTGCCCAAGATCATCGGCGCCACGGTCATGTTCTTCCTCGTCTACATGCTGCTGGCGCGCTTCGTCTTCCCCACCGTCCTGAACTGGCTGAAGGGCCGTGCGGCCATTGGTCATCCGCAGCTTTCGTGATGGCGACGGCCCGGTAAAGGCGGCAGCATTTCGCCGATGAGCCCGGACCGTCCGTTGAACCTGTTCTATGAGGAACCCGACCCCGACCGCTGGATTCCCTTTGATCGCCATCCGCGGCGGCTGATCAGGCAGCTGGTGCGCGGACCGGATCAGCCGGGCGGGGCGATGCGGGTCTTTCTCAATCTGCGGGCCGGCCTCGATCGACTGGGCGCCGCTTATCGCGTCAACGACTATCGGCACATAAGACGAAATCCGTCCGAGCTTGCCTGCGTCATCGGCAAGCCGCAGGTGCTGGCCAAGATCCCGACGGAGACGCCGATCCTGTTCGGCACGTCGATCTACAGTCATCCCAACGACGATCCCGAGCTGCCCAGGCGCCGGCCGATCCGCCAGGTCCTGGTGCCGAGCGACTGGGTGAGGGACATGTTCGCCGAGGTCTGGCCCGGCAGAGTGTCGGTGTGGCCGGTCGGCATCGACACCGAACGCTGGCAACCGGATCCGGCCATGTCGCGGACCATCGACGTGTTGATCTATGACAAGATCTTCTGGCAGCGCGAACATCATCAGCGCACGTTGCTGGAGCCGCTGCTGGCCGAGCTGCGGCGACGCCGGTTGAACGTCAAGGTGCTGCGCTATGGCAGTTACCGGGAAGAGGAGCTGTTCGACCTCAGCCGTCGCGTCCGCTCGATGGTCTACCTCAGCCGGCACGAGACCCAGGGCATTGCCGCCCAACAAGTGATGGCGTCGGGCGTGCCGCTCTTCGTCTGGGACGAGGGCGGACAATGGCAGGACCCGAGATATGCGCCGCACCACGTGCAGTTCGGGCCGGTCTCCTCGATGCCGTACTGGGACAAGCGCTGCGGCGCCAAATTCTCCCATGCGAGCGGTCTCGCTGCCGGCTTCGAAGCCTTCTGGCAAGGCGTGGAAGCCGGCACATTCACGCCGCGCGAGATGATCCTGCAGCGACTGAGTCTCGAAGAGCGCGCGCGCGCCTACCTCAAGCTGGCCGACAAGTATGCCTAGCTATGGCAGGGAAGGCAGGCGGTTGCGGTCCATCGGCACGAACGATGCGCCGGCACGAGTGCCGCAGCTAGCTGTGGAGCCTCAACAGGTTATTCCCGGCTAGGCCGAGTTTGCTGATGGGTGGCACGGATCCGATACTGCCATGAGGTC
>Ga0126307_10001059_pt1 | contig 18174 bp, 17 predicted proteins | sample Plot28_FD_89955 | JGI IMG/M metagenome (GOLD analysis project Ga0126307, IMG submission 89955) | Serpentine soil microbial communities from UC McLaughlin Reserve, CA, USA - Plot28 | ecosystem: Environmental > Terrestrial > Soil > Grasslands | place: USA: UC McLaughlin Reserve, Lake County... | reverse complement strand
CGCGGTACGACTCCGGCAGCCGGCTGTCGAACCACGCTTTCGCGACGACTCCGAGCACGACCAGCAGCGCGAGCAGCCCGGCCGCGGATGCCGTCCGGATCAACAGGTGGCGCATGTGGAACAAGCTAGACCAGCGAGAGCTGGCGATGAGGCTCGAGGCCGGAGAGGCCGACTCCCACGAGGCGCAGCGCTCCCGGACGATCCTTCAGCGCCCGATCGAGGAGCCCGCACGCGAGCTCCCAGATGCGGTCCGCCTCGTCGGTGCCGACGGGCAGCGTGATCGAGCGGCTGCGGATCGTGAAGTCCGGGTAGCGGACCTTCGTCGTGACTGTGCGAGCCGTTTCGCCGGAGCGCCGCAGGTGCTCGGCGAGCGCGTCGGCCATCGGCCGCAGCTCCGTGCGGAGCTGCTCGACGTCGGCGATGTCGCGCGCGAACGTCTCCTCCTGGCTGATGGAAACCCGCTGCGTCTGCGTATCGAGCCCACGCGGATCGATCCCGCGCGCCCGATCGCGGAGCAGTTGCCCGACCTTCCCCGGCAGCAGCGCGCCGAGCCGCTCGTCGGGGAGCTCGGCGAGGCCGCCGATCGTCTCGATCCCGGCAGCGCGGAGGCGGGCCTCGGCGCGCGGACCCACCCCCGGCAGGCGCCGCACGTCGAACGGCGCGAGGAACTCGGCCTCCTTGCCCGGCCGCACGACGACGAGCCCGCCGGGCTTGCGCTGGTCGCTGGCGATCTTGGAGACCACCTTGCAGGTCGAGACGCCTAGCGCGCACGTGAGGCGCGTCGCCCCACGGACGGCGGTCTGCACCGCCTCCGCCAGCCGTCGCGCCTCGGCGAAGCCGGACGCGACCTCGCCGAGATCGAGGTAGCCCTCGTCGAGGCCGGTGCGCTCGACGGTGGGCGCGACCTGCCGCACCGTGTCCCACACTGCTTTCGAGTACGTGGAGTAGACGCTCTTCCGCGGCCGGACGAACACCGCGTGCGGGCAGCGGCGCAGGGCCTCGGCACAGCTCATCGCGGAGTGGATGCCAAACGCGCGTGCGACGTAGTTCGCGGTCGCGACCACTCCGCGGCCGTGCGGATCGCCGCCGACGACGAGCGGCTTCGTCCGCAGCCTTGGGTCCTCCAGCTCCTCGACGGCCGCGAAGAAGGCGTCGAGATCGAGGTGCGCGACGATCATCCCCGCAAATCTACGGCCCACAACGGCCGTGTCCGGGGGCCAGGCCCCTGGACCTGTCCCTACGGGGCGAGGCGCTCGATCAGCCACGCACCGCCGTCGCGCCGGTAGCGGAAGCGATCGTGGAGCCTGCTGTCGCGGTGCTGCCAAAACTCCCAGACCTCGTGCTCTACGCGATAGCCGCCCCAGTGGGGCGGTAGCGGCACCTCGCCGCCCTCGAATTCCCGCTCGAGCTCGGCGACGCGGGCCTCGAGCGCTTTCCGCGATTCGATCACCTCGCTCTGCGCCGAGGCCCACGCGGAGATCTGGCCGTCACGCGGGCGCGTCCGAAAGTACTCCTCCGACTCGTCGTCGCTCACGCGTGTGACCGGCCCCTCGACCCGCACCTGGCGACCCAGCGGCCGCCAGTAGAAGAGCAAGGCGCCGCGCGCATTCTCCGCCAGCTCGCGCGCCTTCCGGCTCCCGTGGCCCGTGTGGAACTTGAAGCCGCCGTCGCCGAAGCTCTTCGCGAGCACCATGCGCACCGAAGGCGAGCCGCCGGCCGATGCCGTTGCCAGCGCCACGGTCTCGGGAAACTCGACCACCGCCGCAGCCTCCTCGTACCAGCGTTCGAACTGCCGGAGCGGATCGGCGTCGAGATCGCTTCGGCGCAACCCCGTCATGAATACCGATTATTCAGTATGCAGAGGGCCGGTCCCTCCGCTATCGTCGGCGTCATGGCGACGACGAAGACGATCGACATCCGCACGGACATCCCCGGCCCACGCTCCCGCGAGATCATCGAGCGCAAGGAGCGCGTGATCGCCGACCCGCTCTCATTGACGTTCCCGGTCGTGATCGAGCGCGGCGAGGGCGCGACGCTCACCGACGTCGACGGCAACACCTTCATCGACTTCACCGGCGGCGTCGGCTGCCTCAACGTCGGCCATTCGCACCCGCGCGTCGTCGAAGCGGCGCAGGAGCAGTTGGAGCACTTCAGCCACACCGACTTCACGATCGTCCCGTACGAGACCTACGTCAACCTCGCCGAGCGGCTCTGCGAGCTCGCGCCGGTGCCCAGCGCGAAGGCCGCGTTCTTCAACGCCGGCACCGAGGCGGTCGAGAACGCGATCAAGTTCGCGCGCTCGTACACGAGGCGGCCGGCAGTGATCGCGTTCGAGGGGGGCTTCCACGGGCGGACGCTGCTCAGCCTGACGATGACGTCGAAGACCCACCCCTACAAGGCGGGGCTCGGCCCGTTTGCGCCGGAGGTCTACCGCGTCCCCTTCCCGAACGCGTATCGCGGCCCAACCGCGACGGACGCGCTCGCGGCGCTCGAGCGCGCATTGATCACGCAGGTCGCCGCCGAGACGGTCGCGGCAATCGTGATCGAGCCGGTCCAGGGCGAGGGCGGCTTCATGGTCGCGCCGAAGGAGTTCATGGAGGGCGTTCGCCGCCTGTGCGACGAGCATGGGATCGTGATGGTGGTCGACGAGGTCCAGACCGGCTTCGCCCGCACGGGGAAGCTCTTCGCGATCGAGCACTACGGCATCGAGCCCGACCTGATCACGATCGCCAAGTCGATCGCGATGGGCCTGCCGCTCTCCGGCGTGATCGGCCGCGCCGAGATCATGGACGCGCCGCCGGATTCAGCGATCGGCGGCACCTACGTCGGCAACCCCGTCGCCCAGGCTGCCGCGCTCGCGGTGCTGGACGTGATCGCCGAGGAGGATCTTTGCGCGCGGGCGACGTTCCTCGGCGACGAGATCCGCGCCCGCATGCTTGCGTGGCAGGAGCGCTGGCCCCAGATCGGCGATGTCCGCGGGCTTGGGGCGATGCTCGCGATCGAGCTCGTGAGCGACTCCGCGGCGAGGACGCCGGCTCCAGAGCTCGCCTCCGCCGTGACCGATGCCGCCGCGGAGCGGGGACTGCTGCTGATCAAGTCGGGGATCTACTCCAACTGCATCCGCGTGCTGACGCCGCTGACGCTCGGCGACGCCGAGCTGGACGAGGCGCTCGCGGTCTGGGAAGCGTCGCTCGAAGCTGTCCTCGCTTAAGGCGGCAGTAGCCTTAACCCCCGTGTCTACGGGGGACGTGATGGCAGGCCGGTACGAGCTCCTCGAGCTGATCGGACGCGGCGGGATGTCGAGCGTCTGGAAGGCGGACGACCGGCTGCTGGACCGGACCGTCGCGATCAAGGTGCTCCACGAGCAGTTCACGACGGACGAGGAGTACGTCGAGCGCTTCCGTCGTGAGGCCCGATCGGTCGCCCAGCTGAGCCACCCGAACATCGTCACCGTGATCGACCGCGGTGAGGAGGAAGGCCGGCAGTACATCGTCTTCGAGTACGTCGAGGGCGACAATCTCAAGCAGGTGCTGGAGCGGCGCGGGCCGCTACCCGTTCGTGACGCGCTGATCTTCGCGCTGCAGATGGCGCGCGCCTTGGGATTCGCCCACGAGCGTGGCCTGATCCACCGCGACGTCAAGCCTCAGAACGTGCTCCTGAACGACGACGGGCAGGCGAAGATGACCGACTTCGGGATCGCGCGCGCCGTTGACGTCGACGGCATGACGATCACCGGAACCGTCCTCGGGACGAGCGAGTACATCGCGCCCGAGCAAGCACGTGGACAGCAGGTCGACGCGGTGACGGACGTCTACTCCCTCGGCGTCGTCCTCTACGAGCTGCTCACCGGCAGCGTGCCGTTCCACGGCGAGAACTTCGTCGCAGTCGCGCTCCGCCACGTCAACGAGCCGGCGCCCAGCGTGCTCGAGCTCCGACCTGACTGCCCCGCGCGTGTCGGGCTGCTGATCGAGCGTGCGATGGCGAAGCGCCCCGAGCAGCGCTTCCGCTCGATGGACGAGCTCTGCCAGGAGCTCCAGGCGTGCCTCGCCGAGCTCGATCCGGTCTCGGAGGAGGCGACGTTGATCGCGCGCCCAGCCGCGTCGCCGCCGGCCCGCCGGCGCGAGTCGCGACAGCGCCGACGGCGCGGCGGAATCCTCTGGCCGGTCGCGGCCCTCGTCGTGATCCTCGCGGTCGCCGCCCTCGCGGCCCTCGGCGCGATGGCGCTGCGCGACGACGGTGGCGGCGGGTCCGCCGCGACCAACACGCCGATCAAGCTCACGGGAATAGGCGCCTACGATCCGCCTCCGGGCGACAACGAGGAGCACGACGCCGAGGCGCCGCAGGCAACGGACGGCGACGCTTCCACCGCGTGGAGCACCGAGGAGTACAGGTCCGGACTCAGCTCGCTCAAGGACGGCGTCGGCCTCGTGCTGGACGCCCGACGCGACGCGGAGCCGAGCACGATCACGGTCTCGAGCACCACGCCCGGGTTCACCGCCGAGATCCGCACGGGGAACTCGGCCAGCGGGCCCTTCGATGACGAGGTCTCCGATGCGATGACGGTCCGCGAACGGACGACCTTCGAGCTCACCGACGCAGATTCGCGCTACTTCGTCGTCTGGATCACCGAAGTCCCGCCCGGGACGCGCGCCTCGATCACCGAAGTCACCGCGAGCTAGTACTCGAGGTTCCGGCGCCGCTCGTGCCGCTCGAGCGCCAGCTGGATCAGGCGGTCGAGGAGCTTCTGGTAGGGAACCCCGGAGGCCTCGAACAGCTTCGCATAGACGCTCGTGGCCGTGAACCCCGGGATCGTGTTCAGCTCGTTGACGAGCACCTCGCCGTCACGCGTCACGAAGCAATCCGCCCGCGCCATGCCCTCGCAGTCGGAGGCGACGAACGCGTCGACCGACAGCTGCTGCACCCGTTCCACCGCATCCTGAGAGACGCGCGGCGGGATGATCAGGTCCATCCCGCCCTCGTCGTACTTCGCCGAGTAGTCGTACCAGTCGGTGCCGCCGAAGCCGTGCGCGACGATCTCGCCTGGCAGCGATGCGATCGGCTCCCGGTTGCCGAGGACGCCGCACTCGACCTCGACGCCGTCGACGAACTCCTCTACGAGCACCTTCTCGTCGTGGCGCCGCGCGAGGGCGACGGCCTCTTCGAGCCCCTCCTCGCTCGCCACCTTCGTGATCCCGACCGACGAACCGAGCCGCGCGGGCTTGACGAAGACGGGGTAGCCGAACGGGTTCGACGGCCGGTCGCCGTTCCGAATCGTCACCGACCGCGTCACGGGGATGCCCTTGTCGCGGCAAACGGATTTGAAGAGGTCCTTGTCCATGCAGAGCGCCGACGCGGTCACACCGGCGCCGATGTACGGGACCCCCGCCAGCTCCAGCAGGCCCTGGACCGTTCCGTCCTCGCCAAACGGCCCGTGCAGGATGGGCAGGACGACGTCGACCTGGCCGAGCGTGTCGGGTGGAGAGCCGCGGGACGGCACCGGCAGGGTCTCGGCGACGGGCCCTCCGAGCTCCCGAGCGCTGCCGGAGTCGAGCTCCCAACGCCCATCGCGTCCGATCTCGATCGCCTTGACCTCGTAGCGATCCGGGTCGAGCGCCTCGATCACCGAGCGGGCGGACGCGACCGAGATCGCGTGCTCGCTCGAGCGCCCGCCGGCGATCACGGCGACGCGGACACGTTCGGTCACGGCGGCGGCGGAGGCGATGTCGGAGGCGGAGGAGGCGGCGGCGGCTCCGTCGGTGGCAGGCGGCCGATGTAGATGGTCACGCGCGATCCCGGCTTCGCCTCCTCGCCCGGCCGCGGCGTCTGGCTGAGCACCATGCCGTCTTCGTCAGGGTTGTCGGTGCCGCTATCCCGAGCGACGACGACCCAGCCGTCGTTCTCGAGGTTCGTCCGTGCAGTCTCCTCGTCGAGTCCGAGCACGTCCGGCACCGTCGTCTTCTCCTCGCCTGTCGAGATGCTGAGCTTGACCTCGGTCCCAGGCGGCTGCAGCGACCCCGGCCCCGGATCCTGGTTGACGACGCGCCCCTTCGGCTCCGACGACTCGACGTCCACGCGCACGGGCGTCAGGCCCGCAGCGCGCAACTGCCTCGCCGCCTCGTCGAAAGACTGTCCGATCACGCTCGGGATCCCGATGTTCTGCTGGCCCTTGGAGATGTTCACCCGGACAGAGCTGCCCCTGACGACGCTGGTGCCGCCCTTCGGGTCCTGCGCGATCACGGTGCCGGTCGGCTTCTCGGAGAAGATGTCGTGGACGTCGGGCACAAGGCCCGCGCGACGCAGCGTCAGCAGCGCATCCGCCTCGCGCGCGCCCAGCACATCGGGCACCGCGACCCGCGGTTTGCCCGTGGAGACGAAAATCCGCACCGCGTTGCCCTTCGGCACGCGCTCGCCCGCGTCGGGGTCCTGGCGGAAGACGAGGCCCGGGATGACGGTTTCGTGCGAGCGGCGGAGGATGGCCGGGCGAAGGCCCGCGTTGGTGATGTTCTTGCGCGCCTGCGGCAGCGTCTGGCCCTCGACGAACGGGACGATCACCGGCTTCGCGCCGCTGATCTCGTCCTGGATCTGGTTCCAGACGTAGTAGCCGGCGACGAGGCCGCCGACGAGCAGCAGGATCGCGAGCAGCCACGGCCACATCGGACGGCGTCGCCGCCGCGGCTCCTCGTAGTCGTAGTAGTCGGCGCGGTAGGCGTCCGGCCGCGGGGCGACCACCGGCCGGCGCGAGATCATCGTCGGAGCCGTGTCCGCCAGCCCCGCCCCGGCCAGTACGGCTGTGGCGGCCTCCGCCGTTTCCGCGGTCACACCGGAGCCACTTGCCACGCGGGCGAGCTCGCGCTCCATCTCCTCGGCGCTCTGGAATCGGTCCTCCGGATCCTTCGCGAGTGCCCGGAGGACGACCATGTCGAGGTCGGCCGAGATGTCGGGGCGCAGCTCGGACGGCGCGGTCGGGATCTCGGAGAGGTGCTTCATCGCGATCTCGAGCGGCGTCTCCCCGCTGAACGGCAGCTTCCCGGTCAGGAGCTCGTAGAGGACGATGCCGACGGAGTAGATGTCGGAGCGCTGGTCGACGGCTGCACCGCGGGCCTGCTCCGGTGAGAGGTACTGGGCGGTCCCGACGATCGATCCGGCCTCGGTCATCTGACTCGCCGCGGTCCGCGAGATCCCGAAGTCGGTCACCTTGAACCGGGGCTCGCCGTCGCTTGCGCCGTCCTGCACGAGCAGGACGTTGTGCGGCTTGATGTCGCGGTGGACGATGCCGCGGCGGTGCGCGAAGCCGAGGGCGCGGAGGATCTGGCGCGCCACCTCGATCGCCGCGGAGACGGGCAGCGCTCCCTCCGAGACGATCCGGTCCTTCAGGCTGCGGCCCTCGAGATACTCCATCGCGATGTAGTAGGTGCCCTCGGCCTCGCCACGGTCGTACACGGAGACGATGTTGGGATGCGAGAGGCCGGCGGCGTTCTTCGCCTCTCGCCGGAAGCGCTCGACGAACGAGTCGTCGCTGGCGTGGCGGTCGTTCAGGATCTTGATCGCGACACGGCGGCCGAGCTCCTCGTCCTCAGCGAGGTAGACGTTCGCCATCCCGCCCGAGCCCAGCTTGCGGAGGATGCGGTAGCGCCCGTCGAAGAGCGTGTTGATCAGGGTGTCCGAGACGGCCATGGGTTTAATCCGCCCTCTTCGACGGCGTGCGCAGGATCGCCTCCATGATCTGCTTGGCGATCGGCGCGGCTGTCGAGCCGCCGGTGCCGCTCTGGTTCTGCAGCACGACGGCGACCGCGACCTTCGGATCGTCCACCGGCGCGAAGCTGATGAACCAGGTCGTGTTGCGGCCCTGGCGCCCCGTCTCCGCCGTGCCGGTCTTCCCCGCGACGCGAACGCCCGGGATCTGGGCGGCGGTTCCGGTGCCGCCGGAGACGACGCCTTCCATCATCGCGGCGATCTTGTCGGCGGTCTCGGTCTTGACCGCGCGGCGCAGCTCGTGCGGCTTCATCTTCACGAGCTGCGTCCCGTCCGGCTTGCGAACGCGATCCGTCATGTACGGCTTCATCACGACGCCGCGGTTCGCGATCGCGCCGGCGACCATCGCCATCTGCAGCGGCGTCACCAGCATGCGCTCCTGCCCGAACGCGAGCCGCCCCGGATCGGCACGCGACTCCTGCGAGCGCGGGAGCAGCTTGCCCGCCTTGTAGAGGCCGCTCGGGGCGCGCTCGCCCGAAGGCAGGTCGACCGGCGGGTCGGCGTAGAAGCCGTAGCGCCGCGCGTAGTCGAGGATCTTCTCCGGCCCCAGCTTCTTGCCCATCTCGCAGAACGACGAGTTGATCGAGTTGACGAGCGCCTGCGTGAAGCTGACGGTGCCGAACGGCGTTGAGGTGTCGTAGTTGTTCACGCGCTGGCCGTACTCGACGCAGTAGCCCGGGTCGACGAAGGTCGATGCTGTGCTGTAGGTGCCGGAGTCGAGGGCCGCAGAAGCCGTGATCACCTTGAAGATCGAGCCGGGCGCGAAGAGGCCGCTCGAGGCGCGGTTCAGCAGCGGCGCGACGCCGCAGGGGCCGGCGCCGCGCTGGATCCTCGAGAAGTTGCGCTCGACGAGGTTTGGGTCGTAGCTCGGGCTCGATGCCATCACGAGCACCTTGCCTGTCTTCGGCTCGAGCGCGGCGGCGGCGGCGCACTGGCCGGCCAGCGCCTGGTTTGCGACCCGCTGCGGCACGGGGCGCAGCGTCGTGATCACGTCGTTCCCCTCGATCGTCGCGCCGCGGAGCCGGTCGAGGGTCGTGTCCAGAAGCGTCGAGAGGTTCGCGTTCGCGCCGGTGAGGAAGTCGTTGCGCGACTGCTCGAGTCCGGCGCGTGATCGGGCCTGCGTGGAGTAGCCGACGGCATGCGCGAAGCGCTCGCGCGCCGGATAGCGGCGGAAATAGAAGGTCCTGCCGCTGACACGGCGAGGCCGGTTGCGTGCGAGCACGGAGCCGTCGGCGGCGAGGATGGCGCCCCGCTTGATCGTGAACTGCGCGACGACCTTGATCGCGTTGTCGCGGCGGTCGGCCAGGTCGGGCGCCGCCCACGCCTGCCAATACGTCGTACCGACGATCAGCGAGATCACGAGCACGAGCGAGGCGACTGCGAGCCGGCTGATCTGATGGTTCACTGCCGCAACCCCTCGTTGGCACGGTTCGAGACCAGCAGCAGGCCTGCGAGCAGCACGAAGTTCGCGACGATGCTCGAGCCGCCGTAACTGACGAACGGCAGCGTGATCCCCGTCAGCGGGATCAGCCGGACGATCCCGCCGATGATGATGAACGCCTGCAGCGTGAAGGCGAACGTGAGCCCGACGGCAAGGAGCTTCGAGAAGCCGTCCTGCGCGAGGAGCGCGATGCGGAACCCGCGCGCCGCGAAGAGCATGTAGAGCAGGAGGAAGGCGGAGATGCCGATCAGCCCGAGCTCCTGCGCGAGCGCCGAGTAGATGAAGTCGGTGTTGACGTAGGGAATCAGCTGGTGGCCGGCGGAGTCGGTGAACGTGCCCTTGCCGATCCCGGTGCCGCCAAAGCCGCCGTTGGCCATCGCGTAGTGCGACTGCACCGTCTGGTAGCCCTGCCCGTACGCGTCGTCCCAGGGATCCAGCCAGATCTGGACGCGCTGCTGGACGCGCGGGATCGCCATGTAGACCGCGGCAGCTCCCCCGAGGAACAGGACGAGACCGGCGGCGACGAACCACACCTGCGCCGTCGCGACGTAGAGCATCGCGAGGAAGATCCCGAAATAGAGGAGCCCGCCGCCGAGGTCGTTCGTGACGACGAGGACGAGCATCGCGGCGCCCCAGATCAGGAGGAGCGGCCCGAGGTCCTTCAGCCGGAACTGCGCCAGAACCTCCCGCTTCTCGCGGAGGTAACCGGCGAGGAAGACGATCAACAGGATCTTCGCCAGCTCACCCGGCTGGAAGTGCAGCGGCCCGACGTCGACCCAGAGGCGCGCGCCGTTGACGGTCGAACCGAGCCCCGGGACGATCGGCAGCAGCAGGAGGCCGACCGCCGCGAGCCCGAAGATGTACTTGTAGCTCTCGAGCTTGCGGAAGTCGTCGCGGAGCAGGACCAGCGTTGCGGCGAAGGCGCCAAGGCCGACGACGATCCACAGGCCCTGACGGAACGCGTCGTTCTCGTCCAGCCTGTAGATCTCGGTGGCCCCCATACCGCTCAGAAGAACAGCCATCGGCAGCAGGTACGGGTCGGCGTTCGGCACCGTCAGCCGCGCGATCACGTGGGCCACGAGGTAGAGGCCGAGGAAGAAGAGCCCATAGGAGAGCGAGGCCGAGCTGACGACTTCCTCCTGCGCGATGTACGCACTCGCGAAGCCGCAGCTGACCACGAGGCCGACGACGACCAGGCTTGCAAGCTCTCGGGTCCGCAGGCTCATAGGTGGTCGAGGAGCCAGAGGACCGCGGCGGCGATGATCAATAGCACCGCGAGGGCCGCCAGGATCGGCAATAGCCGGCCGCGGCGATCCTGCTCGACGACATCGATCGCCGGCTGCCGGTCGCTCTCGTCCATCGTCTCCGCATCGTCGGTCAGCCGCTCGGTGACGACCGTGTCCTCCGTGCGCTCGGCGGGCTCGTCGCCGCCGCCGACCTCGAAGAAGACGACGGTGATGTTGTCCTCGCCGCCCTCGCGGTTGGCGGCGTTGACGAGGGCCTTGGCGGCATGCTCGAGGTTGGGCCGGTTCTGCCTTACAGCATCGAGGATCGCCTCGTCGTCGACCATCGTCGTCAGCCCGTCGGAGCAGAGGAGGAAGAGGTCGCCCTCGGTTGCCTCGACGGAGAACGTGTCGACGTCGACGTCAGCCTCCGTCCCGAGTGCGCGCGTGATCACCGACCGCTGCGGGTGAGCCTCGGCTTCCTCCGGCGTCAGCTTTCCGCTGCGCACGAGCTCGGCGACGAGCGAGTGGTCGTCCGTCAGCTGTTGGAGCCGACCGTTGCGGATCAGGTAGGCGCGCGAGTCACCGACGTGTCCGATCGCGACCTTGTCGTCCTCGACGAGCGCGACCGTCATCGTCGTCCCCATCCCAGAGGCCTCGCGGTCCTCGCTCGCGCGCCGGAAGACACGCCGGTTTGCCTCTTCGATCAGCGCCGCCACGCGGGCCTCGCCGCTTTGCCCCTCGCCGTCGCTCTCCTGGACCGCAGCGGCTGCGAGGCCCGACGCAACCTCGCCCGCCTTCGCGCCGCCCATCCCGTCCGCGACCGCGAACAGCGGCGGCTGCACGACGTAGGAGTCCTCGTTGTGCCTTCGCCGGCGCCCGGGATGCGAGAGCGCTGCGGTATCACCGAGTCTCACGGCGTCCTCTCGCGACTCGCGGCGAACCGACCCGTCGTTTCCGACGGTCGCGCGAGCAAAGCCCGCATCGCCTGGAATCGACATCGCAAGCGACGTCTCACAGCTCGTACCTCAGATCGGTCTCGCCGACGCGGATGACGTCGCCGGAGGCGAGCTTGCGGGGGCGCGTGACCTTGACTCCGTTCACGAAAGTGCCGTTCGTGGACTCGAGGTCCTCCAGCCAGACGCCGTCACGGCGCGGCTCGATCCGCGCGTGCTGCACCGATGCGAACTCGTCGGCTTCGAGGACGAGGTCGTTCTCGGACGAGCGGCCGAGCGTCACAGCCGAGGAGTCGAGCTCGCGCTCCGTGCCGGGCTCGAGCGCAGGGCTGGTGAGGACGACGAGCAGCCCCGTGTGCGTCCGGCCCAGGCCCGCCGCTGCCGCCTGCTGCGGCCCGAGCACGAAGCTCTCCTGGGGCAGCCGAAGATCCTTTGCCACCGACCGGACGATCCGCCAGATGAAGAGGTACAGCAGGACGAGGAAGCCGACCTTGAGGCCGAGCAGGACGGCTTCGACCTCGACCGCGGCGACGATCATGATCGTCCGAACACGACCTCGGTGGATCCGAGCGTGATCCGGTCCCCGTCGTCGAGCTTCGAGCGCTTGAGGTTCCGGCCGTTGACGGAGATGCCGTTCGTCGAGCCGAGGTCCACGACCCAGTAGTTCGAGCCCTCCTGTCGGATCTCGGCGTGTCGGCGCGAGACATTCGGGTCCGAGACGCGGATGTCGCACTCCTTCGAGCGGCCGATCACGACGCTCGCCTTCCTGAGGTCGTGCGCTTTGCCACCGATCGTCACCGATGCCACGGGCTGCGGCTCCGGCTCCGGCTCGAGCCCGAGCTCCTCCGCCGAGGCGGCCTCGGTGTCGGCCGGCGTCGCCCGGTAGACGCGCGTGGCGCCGGGCTCGGGCGCGGCCTCGGGCTCGGCTTCGGGCGACTCGCGTTGGATCATGCGGTTCGCGATCCCGAAGAGGCCGACCTCGAGGTCCTCGTCCGTCTCGAAGGAGACGTCGGGCTTCGACAGGAGTACGTAACCCTCGCGCCGCGAGTGCTCAGTCAGGTACTGCTCGAGCTCCTTGATCAGCGCCGGCTCGTAGCTCTCGAACTGCGCGCGGTCGCCGGGAGAAAGGTAGACGACGTACTCGTTCGGCGCGTAGACCTGCGAGACCGAGACCATCTTGTAGTCGTCCATCTCCTTCGCGAGCTTCCGCGCCAGCTCGACCGGCTGCACGTTGCGGCGGAAGGCGCGTCCGAAGGCGCCTTCGAAAAGCGACTCGATCTTCTGCTCGATAGTCCGAAGCACGGCGACCCTCCGGCGCCCGAGTCTACCGAGCCTCTTTCGCGCCGACGGCCAGGCAACAGAGCCAGATTCCGGCAACCACCGGGAGCGGATTGACCGCGACCGCGGGAAGGAGTAGGAGGGCGAGCGCGGCGGCGCCGAGCGCGGCGACAGGCCAGAGGCCGCGGGTGCCTGCGATCGGGAGCAGGGCGCTGACGAGACCCAGCACGACGGCGGTCGCGATCAGCTCAGGCCGCGCGGCGAGGCCGCGGAAAAGGGCGGTGACGACGGCGCCAGCATCCTCGCTCCCCGCGAGCCCGAGATCGGGCGCGCGGCGATCGCTGAGCGGCAGCGTCTTCCCGACCAGCCCCATCGCGACGGCGCCGACGAGCACGGCGACGGCCGTATGGACCCCGCGCCAGATCGGCCGGCGAACGGGCAGGAACGCGAGCGGGAGCACGGCAGTCGCGCCGAGCGGCGCCAGCAGCGCTCCAGCGGCCGCAGCGAGCAGTCCCTCGTCCGGGCGGCGCCACGTCGCGACGAGCCACGCGGCCGCAGCGAGCGAGTAGGCAAGCGCGAGGGCGAGTGACACGTTCCCGAGCGGGAGGATCCCCACCGCGAGTGCGAACGCGAGGCCGAGCCGCGGCCGCAGAGCGGCAGTCAAGGCGGCGAGCGCCGCGAGACCCCACGCCCAACCGATCGGGTAGAACGGAACGAGCGCCGCGATCCCGCCGGCAAAGAGCGAGGCGGCGAAGCCTGCCGCCACTCGGCGGAGCGGCGGGACGTGGAGCCTCGGGAGCGTTGGCCGGCCGCGCGCGCGCCGGCGGGAGCCGAAAGCATCTCGGAGCCGGTGTGCGAGCTCCGCAGCCGAGGGTCGCTGCGCCGGATCGACCTCGAGCGCTCTGTCGACCGCGTCGAGGACGGGGCGCGGCAGGTCCGGGCGACTGGTCTCGAGCGGCGGCGCACCCGCCTCGATCCGGCGGGCGGTCTCGACAGGCGACGCCGCCCAAAACGGGTGGTAGCCGACGAGCGCCTCCCAGAGGAGGACGCCGACGGCCCAGACGTCGGCCGCGAACGAGGCCTCCTCGCCCTGCAGGCGCTCCGGCGAGATGTAGGCGAGCGTCCCTGGGACGTCGCCCGCCGCGGTCAGCGTCTCAGCCTCGGCGAACTGCGCGAGCCCGAAGTCGAGCAGGCGGACCTCCACCTCGGGCCCGTCCGCGACGAGGACGTTGGTCGGCTTGACATCCCGGTGGACGATGCCGTTGGCGTGCGCGTGCGCGAGCCCCTCGAGGATCTGGATCGCGACCTCGACGGCCGCCGCGTCCCCGAGCTCGGCGGCGCGAAGGCGATCGCGCATCGTCCTCCCAGGCACGTACTCGTAGGCGATGTAGACGTTACGGTCGTCGCCGGCGTAGGCGTAGGCGCGCAGGCAGCGCGGGTGCCGGAGCCGCGCTGCTGCCTCGGCCTCGCGCTCGGCGCGGGTGCCGGCTTTCCCCTCGCGCGCGACGATCTTCAGCGCGACGTCGAGACCATTTGTCTCGTCGCGGGCAAGCCAGACGGAGCCCGAGCCGCCGCTACCGAGCGGCCGCAGGGGCCGGTAGCGGCCAAGAACGAGCTCACTGGCCGAAAGGGTCGCGACCGCTGTCGCCATGTGCGCTCCGGTTAGGCATCGCACCTCGAACTCCTTTGCCGGCTATGCAGGCCGAAGCAGGCGCTAGGGTGCTTGGCGGGCGCGATGTCTGAGCGCGACAGCACCGAGATCGAGTTCGATTTCTTCGAGGAGCCGGCGACGACGGAGGGCGCCGGCCCGGAGCGCGCGCCGCGCCGGCCGCGCCGCTCGAGGCGACCGCCGGGACCGCCGTCCGGGCTCACGCCGCTGCTCCGCCTCATCGGTCTGATCAGCCTGGCGATCCTCGTCGTCGTCCTGCTCGTCTTCTGGGTCTCGAGCTGCAGAGGCGAGGCGAAGAAGGACACGTACGCCGACTACATGGGAGACGTCGACCGGATTGCCCGCGAGTCGGAGCAGATCGGCGGGCAGCTGAACTCGGCGTTGACGCGCGCAGACATTCGCCAGGCCGAGCTGGCACGCACGCTCGACGGCCTCGCGAACCGGCAGGCTCAGCTGGTCGACTCCGCCGACGAACTCGACCGGCCGGGGCCGCTCCGAGCGGCGCACCGGGAGATGGTGGACGCGCTCCAGTTCCGGGTCAGCGGCCTGCAGGGGATCAGGAACGCCTTCTCGTCCCGGACGACGAACGCGACGCAGGCAGGCGACCTGCTGTCGGCCCAGGCACGGCGGCTCGTCGCGAGCGACGTCGTCTGGGACGACCTCTTCAAGGATCCCGCCCGACAGGAGCTCAGTCGCCAGGGGATCCGTGGCGTCAACGTTCCGGACTCCAACTTCGTCCAGAACCCGAGCCTGGCGAACCCCACGACGATGCAGTCCGTCTGGCAGCGCGTCCGCGGCGGCGCCTCCGGCGGCACGGCGTCACCGGGCCTCCACGGTCACAACCTCGTCTCGGTCAAGGTCGCCGGTGGCGCGACGCTCTCGCAGGAAGAGCTCAACGAGATCGTGGCGACGACGGATCTCAGCTTCGAGGTCGCCTTCGAGAACTCGGGCGACTCGACGGAGACGGGCGTCCAGGTGACGCTGACGATCCAGAAGAGCCCCGAGCCGATCGTGCGCCGCCAGACCGTCGACGTCACGGAGCCGAAGCAGGAGAAGACCATCGTCTTCCGCAACATCGGCAACGTCCCGTTCGTCCGGCGGACGACGCTGGCGGTCGAGATCAAGCCGGTGCCGGGCGAGACGAAGGCGGACAACAACTCCGCCGAGTACCCGGTGATCTTCTCGTATCCGGGCGGCTAGCCCGCCATTGCCCGCTCGACCGCTTCCTGCTCCTCCGGCGAGAGGGCGACCGGCGCACGGCCGTGGTCGAGCTCCTTGACGTAGATCCGTGCGTAGTCGCGCCCCTGGATCGCCGTGAAGACGACACCCGTCCGGGCGGCGTCCATGAAGACGAGCGACGCGGACTGGTGGCCGCCGGCGCCTTCGTAGGCGTCGTACCGGACGATCGAGGTCTTCGAAACGCAGCCGTCGACCCTGCGGTCGACGCGGGAGAGACCCGCTGCGACCTCGTCCACGGCGCCGTGAAGGTCGTCGATGCGTCCCTGCAGCGAGACGGCGAAGTCGACGAGGTCGGACTTCCCGCCGCCGAGCAGGACCATCTGCGCCTCGCGCACGCGCCGGAGCTTCAGCGAGACGTACACGGCGAGCGCGCACGCGACCGCAGCGACGCCGCAGGCGGCAATCGCGATCCACGCCGCGGTCGAGGCCGAGACACTCACGGGCGCAGATCCTAGATGCGCCTCGCCGGAGTTCCCGCTCGCTATCGTTTTGCCGGTGCCATGACCCAGGTTCTCGTCCTGAACGCCAGCTACGAGCCGCTGAACGTGACGTCGGTGCGGCGTGCGCACGTACTCGTGTTCAAGGGCAAGGCCGAGGTGCTCGAGGCGCTGGACGAACCGCTGCACTCGGCGTCGGACACCTACCCGTGGCCCCACGTGATCCGACTCGTCACCTACGTGTCGGTGCCGAGAACGGTGCAGCGGAAAATCTCCAGAAGAGCGCTCTTCGCGAGGGACGGCTGGCGCTGCGCCTACTGCGGCACGACGAGCGGGCGGCTCACGCTCGACCACATCGTCCCCCGCAGCCGTGGCGGTGATTCCGTGTGGGAGAACGTCGTCACCTCCTGCGCGCCGTGCAACCTGAAGAAGGGGAACCGCCTGCTGGAGGAGGTCGAGATGGTGCTGCGGACGAAGCCCCGCGTGCCCCAGCCCGTGCTCTACATCCGGCTCGCCACCCCGAAGATCCCCGTCGGCTGGCGGCAGTACCTTCCAGACCTCGGCGAAGCGACCGCCGCGGCCTAGCCGCGCTCGACCGGCAGGTCGTGCGTCTCCCACTGGCTCCACGAGCCCGGGTAGAGTCGAGCGTCCCGGCCGGCGAGCGCCAGTCGGTGGACCGTGACGGACGAGGTGACTCCCGAGCCGCAGTACGCGACGACCTCGCCTCCGGGTAGCTGCGGCAGATCCTCGTTCCACGGCGCGTTGAACGCTCCTGGGATGCGGCCCGGCACCTTGTCGATCGGATTCTCCTCGCCGCGCCAGCGGGGGGCGAGGCGAGCGTCGACGAGGACGAGCGTCGGATCGTCTAGGCGCCTGGCGATCTCGTCCGCGTCGATTGTGTCGCCGCTCCGCTCCCGAGGCGTAAAGACCGCCGGCTCGATCTCTTCGTGGCCCCTCGAGAGAGCCCCGAGCCACGCATCGAGACCTCCCGCCAGCACGGCGCAGTCGCCGTGGCCGAAGTGGCGGAGGAGCCACCAGAGCCGCTCCGCGCCGCCCATCGTTCCGTAGGCGACCACGTAGACGTCGTCGCCGATTCCGGCTTGGCTCGCAGCGGTCGCGAATCGCTCAGCGCTCGGCAGCGGATGCCGCCCCTGCCCCTGGACCGAGAGGTCCGAGAGATCCTCGTCCACGTCGAGAAACGAGGCGCCGGGAATGTGGCCCGCGAGGTAGAGCTCCCGTCCTCGTCCAGGGCTCCCGAGCTCCCAGCGGCAGTCGACGAACCGGTAGTGCATCACGTGCGTCCGACGGCGAGCAGGTGTCCGCTTGCGCCCAGGACCGAAGCCTCTGTCTCGAGCGCTCGGGCGACCCGGAGGACGTCCTGCCGACGCTCCTCGCTTTCGAGGTCCTCGGTTCCAAGTGTCCCGGGGCCCTCCACGCCATAGACGGCGTCGACGGTGAACCCAGCCTCTTTGAATTCCTCGCGCAGCTCCTCGGGCCGATGGAAGTACGCGGTCGTGAAGAGACCGGATCCCGGCCGGCTGAAGTGCTTCCCGTCCGCGAGATCCTTCTCGACGACGGACCAGACGTCCTCGTCGCGGACGATGCCACGGACGAATGTGTCGAGGAGCGACGCGAATCGAGAGATGGCAGCCGCGGCCAACAGCCCGTGCGGCCGAAGCACGCGCCGCGCCTCCCGTAGCGCCGCCAGCCGGTCCTCCCTCTGGACGAGGTGGTAAAGCGGCCCGAGCAGGAGCACCGCATCGCACGTCGCGTCGTCGTCCTCGAGAGATCTCGCCTCTCCCTCCCGCACCGCAAAGCGGCCGCGTGCGCGCGCGGTGGCCTCTCGCACGTGGAGCGGCGTTGGGTCGATCAGCTTCACGTCGTAGCCGCGCTCAGCGAGCCATTCGGCGTAGACGCCCGGCCCACCGCCGATATCGAGAACGCGTGCCGGCGGCGGCGGCATGTGCCGATCCAGGAGCTCCTTCGTCCGGATGAACTCGATCAGCGACGAGCCGTGCGTGAGTCTGTCCAGCTCGGCTCCGGTCTCGTAGTACGCACCGATCTCGGCGTCCACCCTCGCGATTGTGACCGCTGGCCACTCAGCGACGTATTACGGCGATGAAGATCCTGACGATCACCGTCGCGGCGGTCCTCGTACTTGCCCTTACTGCACTCGCGG
>Ga0126307_10001057_pt1 | contig 18183 bp, 15 predicted proteins | sample Plot28_FD_89955 | JGI IMG/M metagenome (GOLD analysis project Ga0126307, IMG submission 89955) | Serpentine soil microbial communities from UC McLaughlin Reserve, CA, USA - Plot28 | ecosystem: Environmental > Terrestrial > Soil > Grasslands | place: USA: UC McLaughlin Reserve, Lake County... | reverse complement strand
CCGTCGCGCGAACTGTGTCCTCGATCGGCCGGAACGTCAGCCCGTGCGCCACCGCCTTCCTCACGTCGACCTCGAGCAGCCCCTGGTGCTCGGCATCGAGCACGCCGACCCAGAGCGGCAGCTCCATCCACTCGCCGACCTCGTGCTCGCGCAGGAACTCGACGTCGACCCACACCAGCCGCGCGTGCGGCGACAGCGCCTCGCGGCAAGTTTCCAGGAAGGCTTCCATCGTCGGCGGCGGCACCGGGCCTGCTGCATTGAAGGGGCCCGCCGCGCGTTGCGCGATCAGCCGCACCATCCACTCGCCCAGGTCGCGAACGTCGATGTATTGCACCTGCTTCTCGCGCGGCTCGGGCGCGAGGACATCGCCGCCGCGCACGATCCGGTGCGGCCAGTACGTGAAGCGGCCCGTCGGGTCGTGCGGCCCGACGATCAGGCCAGGGCGCACGATCAGTCCGCGATCGCCGTACGTCTCCTCGACGACCCGTTCGCACGCGGCCTTCAGGCCGCCGTAGTTGGGGAGGATGTCCTCGGTGTCAGGGTCGTCAAGCTCCGCTCTCACGTCGTCCTCGGTCGGGCCGCGCTCGAAGCTCGCATAGGCCGAGACACTCGAGACGAACGTGTAATGCGAGACGGCGCCGCGCAGCAGCTCCGCCGATTGCCGCACGACCCGCGGCACGTACCCGGCGGTGTCGACGGCCGCGTCCCATTCGCGACCGCGAAGCGCCTCGAGGTCGCCGTCGCGATTGCCGTGCAGGTGCTCCGCGTCCGGGAAGAGGCCGGGGTTCGTCTGGCCGCGCGTGAAGAGCGTCAGCTCGTGCCCGCTTGCGAGCGCCGCCTCGACGAACGCCCGTCCGAGGAACTTCGTTCCGCCGAGGACGAGGATCTTCAGAGCTCGCTCAGCCCTTCCAGCAGCCGGTCGACCTCGCCCGCGGTGTTGTAGTGGACGATCCCCGCGCGCACCGCGCCGTCGGGAAGGCCGAGCCGCTGCATCACCTCGACGGCGTAGTAGTCGCCCCACCAAACGGCGATCCCGAGCTCCCCGAGCCGCCGTGCAACAGCCTGCGGCGACAGGCGCTCGTGCGTGAAGGCGAACGTTGCGACGCGTCCGTCCATCGTCGGCAGCCCGTGCAGCGTGTAGCCGTTCGGCAGCCCGGCGAGTAGGCGCTCTCCGAGGATGTGCTCCTGGGTCTGGATCGCGTGCCAGCCGATCGAGTCGACGTATTCGACGGCAGCGACGAAGCCGGCGAGCAGCTCGTGCGGCAGCGTTCCGGTCTCGAACCGGTGTCCGAGCGGCTCGTCCGCTGCCGGGCGCACCTTGTAGGGGCGCCAAGACTCGAGCAGCTCGGCGCGCGCGAAGGCGAGCCCGAGGTGCGGCCCGAAGAACTTGTACGGCGAGCAGATCAGCACGTCGACTCCCAGCTCCCGCACGTCGATCGGCCCGTGCGCTCCATAGTGGACGGCGTCGGCCCACGCGAGCGCGCCGACCCCGTGCGCGAGCTCGGCGATCCGGCGCACGTCCGTCAGCGTCCCGACCGCGTTCGACGCGACCGGAAACGCGACGACGCGGATGTGGTCGTCGAGCTGCCGCTCGAGGTCGTCGAGGTAGATCGTCGTGTCGTCGCGGATCGCTGCGAACCGCACATCGAGTGAGAGATCGTGCGCGAGCTCGAGCCACGGCGAGACGTTGCCGTCGTGGTCGAGCTGAGTCACGACGATCCCGTCGCCCTCCCTGAGCGTTCGCCCGACGGTTCGCGAGAGCATGAAGTTGAGGGTCGTCATGTTCGCGCCGAAGATCGTCTCCTCGGGCCCGCAGCCGAGGAACTCGGCGGCCGTCAGCCGCGCCTGCGCGATCAGCGCGTCGGTTCTGCGGCTCGTCGCGTACTCGCCGCCGACGTTCGCGTTGTCCTCGCGGAAGTAGTGCGCCATCGCCTCGGTCACCGAATCGGGAACCTGCGTCCCGCCGGGCCCGTCGAAGAAGGCGAGCGGCGAGTCGAGCGCGGTGAAGCGCGCGCGTACGGCGTCGACGTCGAACTCGACCGTCGTCACCGCACCGGGCCGCCGTTGATGGTCCACCGGTAGCGCGGCGAGATCGTCATCGAGGCCGCGATGAAGCAGTCCCGCTCTGCCTTCGAGAGCAGCTCGCGCAGCTCCTCGCCTCCGAGCGGCGGCGCGATCTCGGCGTCGATCTCACAGCTCACGTCGACGAAGGCGTAGCGCCCGTCGCTCTCGCGCTTCGTGATCGTTCCGTATGCGTCTCCCGACGCCTCGACGCTCGCCCCGACGCGCTTCGCGTGGTAGCGCAGGCTCGTGATCGAGCAGCGGACGAGCCCGGCGAGCACGAGTTGCTCCGCCTGCCAGTGCGAACCGAGCTCGAGCGGGTCGCATCCCTCGGCCTCGACCCGGCCGCCGCGCGTGACACCGGCGGCGTATTCGAGCGTCTTCGCCTGCGCGGTCGGCACCTGAGGGAGCCTAGCGGCGCGCGTGGGAACCCCCCGCAGGCACGCCTCGTCGTCCGGCGACGTGCCTACAGTCGGCGCATGCGCAGGCTGCGGCGGCTCACGGAGGCGGAGTGCTACGCGCGTTGCTACGGGACGCGCGATGACCTCGTGCGCGTGCGCAGGTTCGAGCCGCGGCCGACCGACCTCGTTGCCGTTCCGGCGGGCGAGCTCCTGCGGCGGCTGTTCGAGGAGCGGCTCGACGCGCGTACGGAGCCCGAAGCGGCGTAGCCGCCGACCGAGCCCCGAGAACACTGGGCTCAAGGGGGCGTCGGACGGTTCATCCCATCGAGTCGATCGTTCGAGAGCAGCCCCCGTGGGGGCGAATCGAGCGCCCCTAGACAAACGATCGCAGGAACAATCGGCCGCGTGGGTGCCGATTCTGTGCCGACTCAGCGCGCGCCGAGCGCGGTGCCGGACGTGCTCGCTCCCGGGCTCACCGTCGTCTTCTGCGGTATCAATCCCGGCCGAGTCTCGGCGGCCGCAGGAGCGCACTTTGCGAACCCGCGGAACGACTTCTGGCGGCTGCTGCACGACGCAGGCTTTACGCCGCGCACGTACGCGCCGCACGAGCAGTTCGACGTGCTCGATCTCGGCATCGGCCTGACGAACGCGGCGTACCGCACGACACCCGGCTCCGGCGACCTCCGGCGAGATGACTTCGCCGGCGCGGCCGAGCGGCTCGACGAGCTCGCGCGGACGCTCCGGCCGCGCGCGGTGGCGTTCGTGGGCAAGGAGGCGTACAGGGGAGCGTTCCGCGAGCGCCCGGATCTCGGCCCACAGCTGCGAACGCTGGACGACGTCGGCCTGTTCGTGTTGCCGTCGACGTCACCCGCGAACGCCGCCGTGCCCTACGCGGAGCGCCTCCGCTGGTTCCGGGCGCTCCACGAGTGGCTCGTTCCGATCGAGCGCGACGCCGTCCGAGCGCTCGTGCTCGACGCGCGCGACCGCGTCCTGCTGGTGCAGTTCCGCGACGTCGCCGGCCAGACGTGGTGGGCGACGCCCGGCGGAGGCGTCGAGCGCGGGGAGACGCGCGAGCAGACCGTGCGCCGCGAGCTCGCCGAGGAGGTCGGCCTCGTCGACGTCGTGCCCGGCGCGGAGATCTGGACGCGCGAGCACGTCTTCGCCTGGGACCGGCGGATCCTTCGCCAGCGCGAACGCTTCCACCTCGTGCGTGTCGTCGACCACGAGCCGGCGCCGTCCGTCGATCTCGCAGCGGAATGGGTCGCCGCGGTGCGTTGGTGGACGCTCACGGAGCTGGACGCTCTGCCCTCGGAGCAGCTCGCGCCGCGGCGCCTGCCGGAGCTCGTGCGGGAGCTGCTCGAGCAGGGGCCTCCTCCGGCACCCGTCGACGCCGGCGTGTAGTCGCGCTAGCCGCCGACCTCGAGCACTGCCAGGAGCGCGAGCACGACCGTCAGCACCGCGAGGAGGCCGTGCAGCGCGACGATCGGAACCGGGAAGTGCTGCTCCGCCGGCTCCGCAGGCTCGCCGGCTGCCGGGGCGGGACGCGGCTGCCGGCTCTGCCGCTGTTGCGCCCAGATCGCGAACATCGTGAAGCCGAGGAGCGCGACGATTGCGAGGAGGGCGAACGCGATCCAGGCGTAGACGTCTTCATCGGTCGCGACGTAGGCGATCCAGAGGACGAGGCCGGCGGCGGCGAGCACGAAGTGGGCGAGGATCAGCGGCGCCTTGATCCGGCCGCCGGTGCGCTGCTTCATCCCGTCGCGCCCGAGCCACGTCGCGAGGAGGATGAACCCGCCGCCTGCCGTCACAACCCACGTCACGAGAGCCGCGAGCGCCATTTCCGTCCTCCTTTCTCGGTGCCGGTCGCGCGCAAGGATGCCGTGTCAGCCGCGCCAGCGGTTCGTGATCGGTGTGCGCCGGTCGCGACCGAACGCCTTCGGGCGGAGACGGACGCCGGGCGGAGCCTGCCGTCGCTTGTACTCGGCCCGGTCGATCATCGCGACGGCGCGGTCGACGAGCTCGGGGTCGAAGCCGTCGGCGGAGAGCTCCTCGCGCGAGCGGTCCAGCTCGACGTACGCCTTGAGGACGCTGTCGAGCTCGGGATAGGGCGGCAGCGAGTCGGCGTCGAGCTGGTTGTCGCGGAGCTCCGCGCTCGGGGCGCGCTCGATGATCGACGCGGGGATCAGCTCGCGGCCGGCGCGCTCGTTGACGAATTGCGAGAGGCGAAAGACGTCTGTCTTGTAGACGTCCTTGAGCAGCGCGAATCCGCCGGCCATGTCGCCGTACAGCGTCGCGTACCCGACCGAGAGCTCCGACTTGTTGCCGGCCGTGACGACGATCCACCCGAACTTGTTCGACAGCGCCATCAGGAGCACGGCGCGGATCCTCGCCTGCAGGTTCTCCTCCGTCAGGTCGGGCTCGCGTTCGTCGAAGTGCGGCGCGAGGGCGACGTCGAACGCCTCGACCGCGCCCTCGATCGCGATCTCGCGGAAGTCGCACCCGAGCGAGTCCGCGAGCCGGCGCGCGTCGCCGCGTGTTCCCTCCGACGAGTAGCGCGAGGGCATCGAGACGCAGTGGACGCGGTCGGCGCCCAAAGCGTCGGCGGCCAGCGCGGCGGTGAGCGCCGAGTCGATCCCTCCGGAGACCGCGACGACGACATCGCCGAAGCCGTTCTTCTGCACGTAGTCGCGGAGCCCGAGGACGAGAGCGCGCCGCATCTGCTCGAGCTCCGGCTCGAACGGCACGAGCGCCGCCTGCGCGCGCGACTCGGCCGGCTCGCGGGGCGCCGGCGCCTCGACGTGGACGGGCTCGAGGTGCGGCACCGTCTCGCGGTCGCGCGCGAGCGCCCGCCGCCGCACGTCGCGCAGGCGGCGGCCGAGCACGCCCTTCAGATCGACGTCCACGACGAGCAGGCACTCCTCGAAGCCGGGCGCCCGAGCGAGCACGTCGCCGTCGTCCTCGAGCACGCACGAGTGACCGTCGAAGATGAGCTCGTCCTGGCCGCCGACGGCGTTGCAGAACGCGACGAAGCACGCGCTGTCGCGCGCGCGCGTGACGAACATCTCCTCGCGCTCGACCTCCTTGCCGACGTGAAAGGGCGATGCGCTGATGTTCACGAGCAGCTCGGCGCCGGCGAGGGCGAGATCCGTCGCGGGCGGCCCAGGCTGCCACATGTCCTCGCAGATCGTGATCCCGACGAGCGCTCCGCCGAGGTCCAGCAGGACGAGATCGCGGCCGCTCGCGAAGTAGCGCTCCTCGTCGAACACGCCGTAGTTCGGGAGGAAGCGCTTGCGATAGATCGCCTTGACCGTCCCGTCGGCGCAGACGGCCGCGGCGTTGTAGAGGTCGGTGTCGAAGTGGGGGAATCCCACGACGGCGACCAGCCCCTCGGCGCGCACCGCGATCGTCCGCAGCGTCCGTTCCGCGGCGCGGACGAAGCCCGGGCGGAGCAACAGGTCTTCAGGCGGGTACCCGGTGACGGCGAGCTCCGGGAAGAGAACGAGGTCGCAGCCCGCCTCGCGCGCTTCGGCGATCTGCGCGCCGATCGTGTCGGCGTTTCCCTCGAGGTCGCCGACGACGGGGTTGATTTGCGCTAGCGCGAGCCTCAAGGTTTACGCCTCACGGTCGAAAACCTAGTCTACGCGGATGCAGCTCGTCATCGAGAGGCGGTTCCGAGGACCCCGCGGTTCGGGCAACGGAGGCTACACCTGCGGCCTCGTCGCGTCCGCGGCGCGCGAGCCGGTGGAGGTCACGCTGCGCGTGCCGCCGCCGCTCGACACGCCGCTGCACTTCGACGGAAGCAGTCTTTGGGACGGGGAGACGCTCGTCGCCGAGGCACGGCCGTCGCGCGTCGAGCTCGACCCGCCGGAGCCGGTGTCGTTCGAGAAGGCGCTGCACGCGGCGCGGCCGGACGTCGACAGCCCCTTCCCGGAGTGCTTCGTGTGCGGGCACGCGCGCGCCGACGGTCTCGGGATCTTCGCCGGTCCGGTGGCCGGACGCGACGTCGTCGCCGCGCCCTGGGTGCCGGACGCAGGGCAGACCGAGCCTGTCTTCGTGTGGGCGGCGCTCGACTGCCCCGGCGCGTATGCGACCGGCGTGCCCGGGCGGGGCACCGTCGTGCTCGCGCGGCTCGCGGCAGACGTGCGGCGGATGCCGATCGTGGGCGAACGCTGCGTCGTCGTCGGCTGGCCCCTCGGCTCCGAGGGGCGCAAGCACGAGGCGGGCACCGCGCTCTTCGGCGAGGACGGGGACGTGGTCGGCCTTGCGCGCGCCCTCTGGATCGAGCCCCGCTGATGCCGAGCTGCGGTCACGAGAACCGCGACGGTGCGAAGTGCTGCAAGGGAGCGCGGCTTCTCGTTCGCGGTCGCAGCCGCGCCAGGCGGGCAGCGGAAGACCGTCGCGGACGCTCTCGTGCGATCTGGCCGGCTCCGCACGGCGATGGACGAGGAGCTCGATCCGCGTCTGCCGACGCCGGCTAGCGCTGGAGCCTGATCGCGTTCAGGTCGCGCTCGCGGAGCTCGTCCGCGCGCCGGATCAGATCCTCCACGTCGTCGTGCTCCGCGTGGATGTACCGCCCTGCGAGCGCATCCGCTCGGCCGGAGGCGAGCACGCGCACGAGCCGCGGCGCGAGCTCGGGCGGCGTCCAGGGCATGTTGTCTCCCCAGCGGTCGGTCATCGCCGTGCGGACGAGACCGGGGGAGAAGACGAAGACGGGGATGCGTCCCTCGAGCTGGCCGGCCAGCGTCTCGCCGAAGCGCCACGCCGCGGACTTGCTCGCGCTGTAGGCGGTGTTCCCGCCGCCCGGGAGATACGCGGCGCCGCTGCCGGTGATCGCGATCCTGCCGCTGCCGCGGTCGAGCATGCCCGGGATCACGGCGCGGCAGCAGAGGTAGACGCCGCGGACGTTGATCTCGAAGACGCTCCACCAGTGCTCAGGGTCGACCTCCCAGGCGGACTCCTCGTGGATGCCGATGCCCGCGTTCGCGGCGAGAAAGTCGATGGGCCCGAGCTCCGATTTGACCTGTCGCAGCATCGCCTCGACGTCCTCGCGTCGTGAGACGTCGGCGACGACCGCGAGCCCGTCGATCTCACGCGCGACCGTCTCGACCTCGTCTTCGGAGCGTGCGGACACCGCGACACGTGCCCCCGCCGCCGCGAGCTCGCGCGCGATGCTCGCGCCGATCCCGCGCCCGCCGCCGGTCACGAGCGCGACCTGGCCGTCGAGCTCCCTCTCCGCGTTCACGGTTGCATTGTGCGGCTCCCGATCGCGCCGTGCGGCGCCACCCGGAGCCGGACCACGTCCGCTGTGGGGAAGCGTCCGCGGAGGGCGTCCGCGCACGCAGCGGAATCGGAGGCCCAGGCGACGACGGTCGGCCCGGAGCCGGAGAGCGTGGCGCCTTCGCAGCCCGGAGGCAGGTCGGCGCGGATCGCGTCGAGCACGGGCGACGCGCGGTACGGCTCGTGGAGACGGTCGGTGAGCGCAGCGGTGAACAGGGCGGCGTCTTGGCCGGCCGCGCCCGCACCGAGAAGCGCGGCGCGCGCGGCGGTTGCGGCCGCGTCGGCGTGGGACACGGTCTCGGGCAGGGTCGCCCGCGACGCCGCCGTCGAGACGCGCGTCTGCGGCACGACTGCGACGGGTGCCAGGGGAAGCGCTTCGGCGACACGGGCGGCATGGCCGTCCCAGGCGAGCGTGACGCCGCCGAGCAGCGCGGCCGCGAGATTGTCGGCGTGATCCTCCAGCGTCAGGCCGGCCGCGAGCAGCTCCTCGAACGGCGCCGCCGGCGCTGCGGCGACGAGTCCGAGCGCGATCGCCGCAGCAGACGAGCCGAGCCCGCGCTCGAGCGGAATCCGGTTCAGGAACCGGAAGCGCCTGCCCGCGGGATCGCCCACCAGCGCGTACGCGCGGACGGCGACGTTCGTGTGGTCGCGGGGAAGCTCGCCGGCGCCCTCGCCCTCGACGATGACTCCCTCGCCGTCGCCGATTTCGAGCTCGTTCCAGAGCTCGAGCGCGACCGCGGCACAGTCGAATCCGGGGCCGAGGTTGGCCGACGTCGCCGGCGCGCGAACGATCATCCCGCTGCGGCGGCCGCGATCGCGTCCGGATCCGGGTCGACGAGGAGCGGCGGTGGCGCGTACCGCTCGGCGCTCGCGGTGTCCTTGAGACCGTGACCCGTGATCGTCAGCACGATCCGTTCGCCGTCGACGCCGCCCTTGCGCAGCGCCGCCAGCCCGGCCGCTGACGACGGTTCGCAGAACAGCCCTTCGAGCGCCGCGAGCTCGCGCCACGCCTCCACGATCTGCGCGTCGGAGACGGAGACGACGTGCGCGTGGGCCGCGCGGACGCTCTCGGCGTGGGCCGGCTCGCCGATGCGGATCGCGGACGCCATCGTCGCCGGTCGGTTGTCCGCTTCGGCGGACACGATCGGCGTGTCGAGTCCGAGCTCGCGCAGTGCCTGTGCGTATGCGGACGTGTTGCCGCCGCCGCCGTATGGGACGACGAACACGTCCGGCGCGCTCCCGAGCTCCTCCACGATCTCGAATACGGCCGTCTTCTGCCCGTCGCGCCGGTAAGGGTTGAGCGAGTTGACGAGCGCGTGCGTGCCGCGGTCGGCGAGCTCGCGCGCCGCCCTCAGCGCCTCGTCGAAGTCGCCGCGCACCTCGAGCACTTTCGCGCCGAGCATCCGCGTCTGCGCGACCTTCGCGCCCGCGACCGCTCCCTGCGGCGTCAGCACGAGCGCCGGAATCCCGGCGCGCGACGCGTACGCCGCCGCCGATGCCGCCGTGTTGCCGGTCGACGCGCAGATCACCGCCGCCGCACCTTCCTCGAGCGCCTTCGAGACGGCCATCGTCATCCCGCGGTCCTTGTAGGAGCCCGTCGGATTCGACGCTTCCCACTTGAGCCAGACCTCGGCGCCGTGCCGCTCCGAGAGTCGCTCGGCGCGGAGCAACGGCGTCGAGCCTTCGCCGAGCGACACGACCGGTGTCGCGGCTGACACCGGCAGCCGGTCGCGGAACCTCTCGATCAAAGAGACGGTCACGCCCAGCCGAGCTCTTCGACGCCGCGATCGGACACGACCGGCAGCGCGCTCGCCTCACCGCGCGACTCGCCGAGCGCGCGGATCGCGGCGAGTGCGGCGCCCACGCGGCCCGCCGGCGCTTCGTGCGTGACGACGTGGAGCACGGCGTTGCCGTCAGCAGGCTGCTGCACGAGCCGCGCGACGGAGATTCCCTCCCGCGCGAGCTCGTGCGCGATCCGCGCCAGCACACCGGCGCGATCCTCCACCGCGAGGCGCAGGTAGTACGGCGACGGCAGCTCTCCGGCCGGGAGCCGGTCGAGCTCGCGCCAGACGGGATCGTTCTGGAGGAAGCCTGTCCCCGTCGTGCCGACGATCGAGACCATGTCTGCGACCACCGCCGACGCCGTCTCCATCCCGCCGGCGCCGGGACCTTCGAGGGTGATCTCGCGGATCGCGTCGCCCTGCAGCATCACCGCGTTGAAGGCGCCGTCGACGGCCGCCAGCGGGTGGCGCCGGTCGACGAGCGCAGGCCCGACGCGGACGTCGACGCGATCGCCGACGATCGTCGCGCGGCCGATCAGCTTCACGTGCATCTCGAGCGCTCGGGCGGCCGAGATGTGGTCGAGCGTCACGCCCGCGATCCCGTCCACCTCGACCCACTCGAGCGGGACACGCGACCCGAACGCCACCGTCGCGAGGATCGCGGTCTTCGCAGCCGCGTCGAAGCCGCCGACGTCGTCGGTCGGGTCGGCCTCCGCGAACCCGAGCCGCTGCGCCTCCGCGAGCGCATCGCCGTACGACCGCCCCGCCTCCATCTCGGAGAGGATGAAGTTGGTAGTCCCGTTGACGATCCCGAGCACGCGGTGGACGTTCGTCACGATGAGCGACTCGCGCAGCAGCTTGATCACCGGGATCGCCGCACAGACGGACGCCTCGAAGCGAAGCTGGACGCCTCCTTCGGCGGCGGCGCGGAAGAGCTCGCTGCCGCGGCGCGCGACGAGTTGCTTGTTGGCGGTGACGACGGAGCGTCCGGAGCGCAGGAGCTCGAGCACGTAGTCGCCGGCCGGCTCCAGGCCACCCATGACCTCGGCGACGACCTTGATCGAGGCGTCGTCGCGGATCGCGGCGAAGTCGTCGGTCAGGACGCCGCCGTCGGCCGTGAACTGCCGTTCGCGTGCGGGATCGCGGACGAGCGCGCGCGCGATCCGGAGGCGGTGGCCGGTGGAGCGCTCGATCTCGTCCGCAGATTCCTCGACGAGCCGGTGGACAGCCGAGCCGACGGTGCCGTAGCCGAGGAGCGCTACGGGGACGTCAACGGCGGCCAAGCTGCGCGGCTCCTCCTCGCGGCGTCCCGACGGCGAGCTCGATCTCGTCCAGCGACTCGGGGTTCTCGAGCGCCGAGAGGTCGCCGGGATCCTGGCCGAGCGCCTTCGCGCGAACCGCGCGCCGGACGATCTTCGCGCTCCGCGTCTTCGGCAGGGCGGCGACCCACACGATGCGCTCCGGCGCGAATGCCTTGCCAAGCTCTGCCGACACGGCCGCGGCGACGGCCTGCGTCTCGTCGTCGCCCGTCGCGGCGCCGGGCTTGGGCGCGCAGAAGATCCACGCGACCTCGCCCTTCACATCGTGCGGAACTCCCACCGCGGCCGCCTCGGCGACGAGGCCGGAGCCGATCGCGGCCGACTCCAGCTCCGCCGGTCCTATCCGCTTCCCCGCGATGTTGAGCGTGTCGTCGGAGCGGCCGTGCAGGAACCAGTAGCCGTCCTCGTCGACGGACGCCCAGTCGCCGTGGGTCCACACGCCGGGGAAGCGCCGCCAGTACGTCTCGAGGTACCGATCCGGATCGCGCCAGATCCCACGCGTCATCCCGGGCCAGGGGCCGCGGCAGACGAGCTCGCCAACCTCGCCGCGCAGAGACTTCCCCTCCGCATCGACGACGTCGACGTCCTGCCCGAGCGCGGGGAACCCGAGCCCGACCGGCTTGATCGGCTCCGTGATCACGCTGGTCAGGAAGCACGCGCCGACCTCGGTGCCGCCGGAGATGTTCACGATCGGCACGCGCCCGTCGCCGACGTGCTCGAACAGCCAGAGGTACGGGTCGTGATTCCAGGGCTCGCCGGTCGTGCAGAACGCGGTCAACGAGGACAGATCGGCATCGGGCTCGCCTTTCGGGATCAGCGCGCGCACGAGCGTCGGCGAGAGGCCGAGCATCGTCACACGCTCCTCCTCGACGATCCGCCAAAGCCGGTCGTGCGGCCAGTCCGGGGCGCCCTCCATGTAGACGACCGTCGCGCCCGCGGCGCCCGCGCCGACGACCGTCCACGGCCCCATGATCCAGCCCATGTCGGTCGAGAAGAAGACGCGGTCGCCCCTCCGCACGTCGGTCTGGTACGCGGCCTCGCGGGCGATCGAGACGAGGAAGCCGCCCTGGACGTGCAGCGCTCCCTTCGGCCGACCTGTCGTCCCGGACGTGTAGGCGAGCAGGTACGGATGCTCCGCGTCGACCTCGAGCGGCGGCAGCTCGCCGGGCTGCGAGCGAACGTCGTGTGGCCAGCCGCCGTCCCGGCTCCACACGAGCACGTCGGCGCCCTGATTCGCCTCCTCGAGCGTCTGCTGCATCTCGACGCGGCGCCCGCGGCGAAGCGACCAGTCGGCGGCGATGACGAGCTTCGCGTCCGAGTCCTCGAGACGGGCGGCGATCGCCGGAGCGGCGAAGCCGGAGAAGATCGGCACCTGCACCGCACCGAGATGGGCGCACGCGTGCGAGGCGACCGAGGCGGCCGCAGACATGGGCATGAAGATCGCGACGCGGTCTCCCGACTCGACGCCTCGTGCGCGCAGCGCCTCCGCGAGCTGCGTGACCTGGTGTGACAGCTCTTGCCACGAGACCGCGGTCCGCGCGCCGTCCTCGCCGCGAAAGACCGCCGCGTCCCCCGGCAGGTCCGCCCAGCGGTGGACGCAGTTCCACGCGAGGTTGAGCCTGCCGCCGACGAACCACTTCGCCCACTCGACGCCGTCACTCGTATCCAGGACGTGCTCCCACGGGGTCGAGAAGGCGATCCCGAGGTCGTCGACGACGGCAGGCCAGAAGCGCTCGGGCTCCTCGACCGAGAGGCGGTGCAGCTCGTGGTAGTCCCCGCAGCCGAGCCTGCGCTGCAGCCGCGTCACGTTCGCGTGCTCCACCTGCTCGCGAGTTGGAGTCCAGACGTAGCCCGACACGGCCGCTGTAGCCTACGCCGAAGTGCGAGCCCGCCTCTTTGCTCCGGAGTTACGGAAGTGGTGGACGCTCGCGGCGGTCTCGTTCGGCCTCTTCATGATCATGCTCGACAACACGGTCGTCAACGTCGCGCTGCCCTCGATCCGCGATGACCTGGGGATCTCGATCTCGGAGCTCGAGTGGGTCGTGAACGGGTACGCGCTCACGTTCGGCGTGCTTCTCCTGACCGGCGGCAAGCTCGCGGACCTGCTCGGCCGGCGGCGGATCTTCATGCTCGGGCTCGTCGTCTTCACGGCGTCGTCGCTCGCGTGCGGGCTTGCGGGCAGCGCCGGCATGTTGATCGGCGCCCGCGTCGTGCAGGGCGTCGGCGCCGCGCTGATGAACCCCGCGACGCTGTCGATCATCACCGCGACGTTCCCGCCGCGCCAGCGCGGGATGGCGATCGGGATCTGGGCCGGCGTCTCTGCGCTCGCGCTCGCGATCGGCCCGCTCGTCGGCGGGATCCTCACCGAGCACATCGACTGGAGCTGGATCTTCTTCATCAACATTCCGATCGGGATCGCGGGCCTCGCGGCCGCGCGGATCTTCATCGACGAGTCGCGGGACACCTCCCACGAGCAGCGACTCGACCTGCCCGGGCTCGTCACGTCGGGGGTCGGGCTGTTCGCGTTGACGTTCGGGCTCATCGAGTCGAACGAGCGCGGCTGGGGCGACCCGCTCGTGCTGGGGCTCTTCGCCGTCGCGGCGCTGTTCCTCGCGGCGTTCGTCCTGCTCGAGCGACATCAGCGCCTGCCGATGCTCGACCTCTCGCTGTTCAGGAACTCGACCTTCGCCGCCGCGAACGCAGTCATGCTGCTCGTCGGCTTCGCGATGTTCGGCACGTTCTTCTTCGTCTCGATCTACATGCAGTCCGTGCTCGACTACTCGCCGGTCCAGGCCGGCGCGATCTTCCTGCCGATGACCTGCCTCATCATCCTCGTCGCGCCCGCCGCGGGCCGGCTCTCGGACCGCGTCGGGCCACGCGCGCTGATGGTGCCGGGGCTGGCGCTGATCACGGTCTCGCTGGTGCTGTTCTCGCTCCTCGATCAGAGCTCGAACTTCTGGGACGTCCTCCCGGCGCTCGTCGTCGGCGGGCTCGGGATGGCGATGGCGATGGCGCCGACGACCTCGGCGGCGATGGGATCGGTCCCGATCGACAAGGCCGGCGTCGGCTCCGCGGTCATCAACTCGATGCGCCAGGTCGGCGGCGCGGTCGGCCTCGCGCTCATCGGTGCGATCATGGCAACGCGGTTCGATCCCGCCAGTCCGCGGCCGGACGAGTACGTCGAGGGCTTCCAGCTCGGTCTCCGCGTCGCGGCCGCGATCGCGGCGGTCGGGATCCTCGTCGCTGCGCTGTGGGTCGGCAAGGTGCGCCACGAGGCGCACGAAGCCGCCGTCGAGACTGCCTAGCGCTTCTTCTCGTCCGGGGGCCGCTCCACCTTCGGCATCTTCCCGGGCCGGAACCCGCCGATCAGCTTGCGGACGGGCTGCCCCTGGCTCTTGCGAAGCTCGCCCAGGAGCGGCGAGATCCGCTTCTCCGTGTCGGGCGCGAGGCGGACGATCCGCTCGACGAGCTTGCCCGCGGTGGCGACCGTCTTCTCGTCCAGCTTGCGGTTGAGCACGTCGAGGCTCGTCGCCGCAGTCGCCCATGGCTCGAGCAGCTCGACTGCGAGCCCGAACGCGGTCGCGTCGAGCGCGAGGACGCGGGAGATGTCCGGCGCCGTCTGCTCGATCGCCTCGGAGATCACCTTGCCGACGGTCGATTGCTCGAGCACGCCGTCGCGGAACGTTCGCATCATCTTCTCCGCGCGCATAACGCGACCCGCCGTGAAGCCGCCGCTCCGCTCGGTGGTGCGGTCCGATGCGGAAGCGGACGTGGACGACGACGTGAGGATGCCGTCGAGGATGCTGCGAACGATGCACGTGCACACCGTCTCGAGGCCGAGTTGCGCCATCACGTTGCCGATGTCGAACGCGATGCCGGTGACGGTGAAGTCGTTCGGGTTCGGCTGCTGCGCGACGAACGCGCCGTTGCCCGCGAAGTAGAGGCCGACGCAGGGGAAGGTGCTCTGAATCCGTCCGCGCGCGGTCCCGAAGACCAGCGAGCCCGAGTCCCCCGGCATGCCGAAGGCGACGGCGATTCCGGTGCCGGGCGAGCTGATCCTGAAGAGGCGCGGCTGTCCGGGCAGCCCGAACGTGACCTGGCCGCCGGTAGGGCTGGTGACGTTGGCGGCGAGAAACGGTCCGCCGCCCGCCTGCGTCTGCACGGTGCCGTTCCGCAACCGGGTCGTGCGGCCGCGCTTCTGGACGCCCATCCCGGCCGTGACGGTGCCGATCTCGAACGGCGCGGGGCCGATCTGCAGCACCTGGAAGTCGGCGTTGACGCCGGTCGAGAGCCTCCCGATCGCCGCGTCGACGACGCCGGCGACAGTAACGCCCGGGCCGGGGAGCGGGTTCGGCCAGCCGCTGATCGCTGTCGTGTTGCCGATCACGGCGCCGCTCCACGGCTGTGTCATCCGCGAGTCGGCCGGAATCGTGGAGAAGTTCGCCGGCGCCGCAACGTGCGCGTTCGTGAGCCATACCGCGTTCCAGCCGCGCCCGGTTCCCGCGCGCGCGCAGAACCAGCCGCCGAGCGTGCCGAGGAACGCCGACCCGATCGGCGCGATCTCGCAGCCGCCGGGAACGGGCCTGTAGACGGCGCTGTCCTGGTCAGGCGTGAAGACCGCGGTCGAATCCTCGACGACGTCGGTGCCGATCACCTTGCCGTTCGGCAGCCGCAGCTCCTTCGGAACGACGGCCGAGGGCCCGAGCTGCCCCTCCGTGAGCTTGCGTGCAACGGTCACGACCACCGTCGGCTCGCGCGTCTCCTTGCCCCCGCGCACTCGCCGCCCCGTCGAAACGGTGACGACCCCCGGTAGCTTCGCGAGCTCCGCCGCGTAGAGCTCCCACGCTGCGTGCGTGTCGTCAGTCCACGCGCTCATTCGTGACCTCCCCCCGTACGATGACGCTCCGCGCCGATCTTACGACAGCCGCCGGTGACGCGCGGCCCGGGCGTCCACGGCGACCGAGAACCCGACAGCCGCAGGGCCGAGACTCCGAGAAACCCCTAGCGCGCGGCGGATTCGGCGGTCACAACAACGTCGGCACGGCAATGAAAAGAGCCCGGCTGCGGCTCCGGGCTCTTCTCGACGGGAGAGCGGGCTGCGGCCCCCACTCGATCCCTATGCCGCACTGGAGAGATCCAAAGCGATGACTCTGCGGCCCAGCCACCTGCGGGGGATCGTTCCGTGCGACGTCTTGCGGGTTCCGGGTCTTTGCATCGTGACCCTTCCTGCAAGTCTCGCTGACTGTATTCGCATCGAATCGATCTGTCAAGTAGTCCGATCAAGTGATCTGCAGGAACGACGCTTCACTCGAGATTTGCGTTAACCATCACCTTTTTGGGTGAAGATGTCCGGCTTTGGGTTGCGCTTCTGTCAAGTATGCGCTTGACTGCGATGTGCCCCCGATGCATGAACTGACCCGTTCGACCTCCTTTGGATCGTCTGTCGCGCCCGCGGTGCGGCTGGGCGAGCGCCTGCGCCAGCTCCGCATCGCGGCCGGTTTGACGCAGACCGATGTGGCGGGCGACCGCTTCAGCAAGGAGTACGTCAGCCAGATCGAGCGGGGCAAGACGCGGCCGACCAAGGAGACCGTCGAGTGGCTCGCTGCGCGTCTCGGCGTCGACGCGAACTTCCTCAAGAACGGCATCTCGACAGACGAGCGCTCGCGCATCGAGACGCTGCTCGCGCGGGCGGAGGCTCTCGTCGAGGCGAGTCGCCCGGACGAGGCCATCGACCAGATCGAGGATTCGAAGACGGCCGTTCTCGCCACTCGCTCGCCGGTTCTCGAGCTGCGCTTGTCGATGGTGGAGGGGTCGGCGCGTCACGCCGCCGGCCAGGTGCGCGAGGCGATCGAGGTCCTGACACGGGCACGGGCGATCGCCGAGGGGCCCGAGTTCTCGGACATCGACCGCGCGGACGTGTTCTTCCGGCTCGGCATCTGCCGCTACAAGCTTTCGAGCATCGCCACTGCAGTCGCACTGTTCGACCAGGCGCTCGAGCTGGCAGACCGCTCACACCTTCCCTCCGACCTCCTCCGCGCCAAGATCCTGCACTGGCGCTCGCGGTGCCGTCGCCGGCAGCGCGACTTCGCCGCGGCGACCGAGGACGTCGAGCGCGCACTCGAGCTCGCCGAGGGACTGGACGACCGGCGCGTGACGGCGAACGTGTACTTCCAGGCCTCGCTGATCGCAGAGCGCGAAGGTCGCTGGGTTCGCGCTCGGACGTACGCGGAGCGGGCGAAGGCGATCTTCGAGGAGCTGGAGGCTCGCGCCGACGTCGGCCGGCTGCTGAACAACCTCGGCGGTCTCAACTACTTGCTGGGGAAGCCCGACGCGGCGATGCAGTACCTCCGCGACGCGTTCCGCGTGTTGATCGACGCCGGCTCAACGGACGAGGCCGCGACCGCCGTGTCGTCGCTCGCACAGGTGCAGCTTGGCGTCGGCGACGTCCAGATGGCGGAGGAGCAGGCGAAGCAGGCGCTCACGATGCTCGGTGGGCGCGAAGATCGTCTTGACGAGATCGGCAATGCGCAGCTCGTGCTCGGCCGGTCGCTGCTCGAGCAGGGCCGGCTCGACGAGGCTCAGGCGGCTTTCGACGCTGCGGATGCGACGTTCGAGAAGTTCGAGTCGGCCAGCCACCGCGCCGCCGCGTGGGTGGCGAAGGGCGATCTCGCCGCACGGCGCGGCGACGACTCCGAGGCAGCCAGGCTTTACCGGCTCGCCGCCGAAGCTCTTCAGGACTTCCGGTTTTAGGACGGGAGGAGGTGATCTCCATCAACAAGACACGGCTCATCTTCTTGGCAGTGATGATGGCGTTGGTCCTGCAGACGCTGGTCGTTGCAATCGGATTCATCCCCTGCGGCTTCTTCGACGGAGGCAGCGGGGAGTAGCGCTCGCTGTAGTCACTGCGGAACCTGCGAGATGCGGAACTACACTCGGGCGGTGCGCCGAGCAAGCATCGTTGCGCTCCTCGGCCTCCTCGTTCTCGCGGGATGCGGCTCCGGCTCGAGCTCCGAGACCGATGCCCACACGTCGGCCGCGACGCTCGCCGTCCTCGCGGCTCGCGCGCCGACGGTGCTGCCGTTAACGGCGGGCACGGGCGACCTCGCGCCGGGGCGCCTCAGGTTCACGTTCCTGGTCGTCGCCTCCGACGGCCGCACGATCGATCGTCCGCGCGCGAGCGTCTGGCTCGCGCGCGGACGCGACCGGCCGCCTTTCGAGCGCGTCACCGCGCGCCTGGAATCGGTCGCGCCGGACGCAGCCGACGAGGCGTTCGAGCCGTTGCAGTTGTACGTGGCGCACCTCGACGTGCCGGCGCCGGGGCGCTATTGGTTGCTCGCGCGGCCT
>Ga0126307_10001056_pt1 | contig 18184 bp, 21 predicted proteins | sample Plot28_FD_89955 | JGI IMG/M metagenome (GOLD analysis project Ga0126307, IMG submission 89955) | Serpentine soil microbial communities from UC McLaughlin Reserve, CA, USA - Plot28 | ecosystem: Environmental > Terrestrial > Soil > Grasslands | place: USA: UC McLaughlin Reserve, Lake County... | reverse complement strand
GGCCTAGAGGAGTATGAGCGCGGAGAGCATCCCCTCGTCTCGCTGCGGGTAACGCCTGAGTTCATCTTGCATCTGAGGCCGGACCCCACCTTCGAGACCGTCTCCACCGGGGGTTACGATCACCTCGCCCTGGTGGTGGAGGGTACGAACCTGGATGCGCTGGCCGAACACCTCACGGACGCTGGCGTGGAGATCGAACGCACCTCGGAGAACGTCGTAGGCGCCCGAGGCTCGGGGAAAGCCCTGTACGTGCGGGACCCGGACGGCTATCTGATAGAACTCAAGCTTTACACCAACGAGTCAGGGGCTCCTCCTACCGAATAAGGTCCGCCCGGACGGACTCGGTGGCGGGGGATGTCGCGCAGCCGCCGGACGCCGCCCTCGTCGAGGGGTTCAGGTGGGTTTTCTACGCCGGTGCGGCGCTTGCCGTGCTAGGCGCGCTTACGGTCCTGGCACTGATCCGTGCCAAAGCGGCCGGCGTCGGCGAACCTCGCGCCGACGATCTCGACAGCCCTTAGCGGTCCCGCTCTCTTAGGGGCACCCATCTCCACCAGCGAACCGGCGTGCTTCTGCTCAACCCGTTCATCCTTCCTCTCGAGGACGCTCAACCAGCTCTTCTGGCGTCTGGAAGCTGGTGGCTGAGAGGCGGGATGCCTGAAGCAGGAGAATACGAGAATGTGCCCGGTTTCTGCAAGAGCGCCACACTGAATGCCTCGTTAAGAGGGCCTGTTTGTTTGTAAAGCGGGGGACGCAGGAGAACGTATAATCTGATCATGGAACGGACGGAAACGAAGATGGACCGCAAGCTGCTGGAAGCCCTGCGCCGCCGGGCGGCCGAAGAAGGACGTGAGGAGTACGAGATCCTTGAGGAGGCTGCCCGCTTCTACCTGCAGCACGGAAACCGGGCCAGCATTACCGAGTTGATCGAGAGGGCGCGAGAACGGAGGGAGCGTGCGGGCGTCCCTGAGCCCTCCGAGGACGAGGCGATGCGGATCGCGGTTGCCGAGCAACACGCCCACCGTAGCGAAGCGAGGGGGCCTGGTGGGTGACCCTCAGAGCTGTCGTTGACCCGAACGTCTTTATCTCCGCGCAGATCTCATCGCTCGGGCATCCGGCGCGGATAGCGCGGGCGGCCGACAAGGGTATCTTCGAGCTGGTCGTTTCGGAACGGTTGCTTTCGGAGCTTCACGACGTGCTTATGCGTCCGCGGTTCAGGCGCCACATGACCGAGCGCGAAGTCGAGAATCTGGTGGAAGATCTCCGCGAAAAGGGCATCAACGCAGAAGAAGGAGAAATCAGGCGCATGGTACCCGGTGACCCCAAAGACGACTACCTGGTGGCGCTGGCCTGTGTCTCGGGAGCAGGCTACCTCGTCTCGGGTGACCCGCACCTGACTGCGGCTTCGCTCGATGCTGCGTCCGTCACAGTACTCACCCCCCGCAGGTTCAGCGAAATGTTGGCAGAATCCGACCGATAAGGCCTTGGAGTACTGCGAAAGAACAAGGAGCGCCGGGGCTTATGACCTAAGCTACCATATGAGGCGGAGGATCGAGGCTGTGACCGACCTGATCGAAGCGAGAAAACCCGGGCTGAGTGCGCCATGCGAGCGCTACGAGGTCGGAACATGAGGATTAACCAACTTCTGGAGGACAAGCGTGCGCCCTGTGCGGCATCCGCGTCCGTACCCTCGACGGGCATACGGTTGTTACGGCAGCGCACATCGTCCCGTGGAGCGAGACGCAGGACGACCGGCCCGTCAACGGCATGGCACTGTGCAGGATGTGCCACTGGACCTTCGACGAGGGGCTACTCGGAGTTTCTCAAGTGTACGAAGTCATCGCCTCTCGGCAACTCAGCATCCTCTATAACCTTCCCGGCTACCTGACCAACCTCGAAGGGCGCGGTATCGTGGGGCCTACTCAGAGAGTGTTCTGGCCCGATACAGAGTCGTTGCGGTGGCATCAAGAAAACGTACTTCGAACGCAGTAACTCTACCCAGCTTTTCTGCTGCGCCTCCCGGCACGCAAGAAAGCCCCCGGAGAAGACACTACCCTCGGCACAGGCACCCTGGCCTCGAGTAGAACGTCTCGCAAGCTCTCTATACGGTGGACGAGGAAGGCGAAACCCTTCTCGATGGTTTGCTCTACTTTGCCTTCTACGAGGAAGGCTCCTTCGTGGTGCAGGATGTCGCCGCACCTCTCGTAGACGGAGCGGAAGATGGTCGTCTGCAGCAGACCCCACTCGTCTTCGATCAGCAAAAAGTACACGCGGTAGCCGCTCTTGGTCGGGGGGCTCTGGAGGCATTCGATCAGGCCTGCCGCGCGGGCCCTGCTCCCGTGAGGTAGTTCCATGATCCCCTCGCTCGGAACCACCCCGAGCTCTTCGAGCGCGTCGCGGTACGGCGCGAGTGGGTGCCTGTTGACGTTGAGGCCGAGAACCTCCCACTCTATCCTCTCCTTCACCGTATCCGCGAGGGGCAGATGCTCCACGCTCCTCTTCTCCCTCGAGGCCCACCAGCTCGCCGGATGCGGCTGCGGGATCTCCGGCTGATGCCCGCGTCTGCGCTTCTTCGGCAATGCTGCGGTCTCACCGAGTAGCTGCGGCCGTTCGGACCTTCCCGCCAGAGAGTCGAGGAACCCTCCCTTGATGAGGTTCTCTAGCGCATCCTTCTCGACGGCCGTCCTCTGGTAGAGATCCGAGACCGAGACGAACGTTCGCCTGCGCCGCCCGGCGAGGATGGAGGAGATGGCCTTTTCGGAAAGACTTTTGCAGTAGCGCAAGCCCACGCGGAGGGCCGTGCCATCTTCCTCGACGGTGAAACCATCGCCCGAGAGGTGTACGTCCGGCGGGAGCACACGGAGCCCGATCCTGCGCGCCTCGTTCAGGAGCACCCGCGGGCTGTAGAAACCCATCGGCTGGGAGTCGAGCACCCCCGCGAAGAACTCCGCCGGGTAGTGGCGCCTCATGTACGCGCTCGCGTAGGAGAGCTCCGCGAAGGAGGCCCCGTGGGCGGCAGAGAAACCGTAGACCGAGAACCCCTCCATCCACGAGAAGACCTCGGCGGCCCCGGCGGCGGGGACGCCTTTCTCCCTGGCCCGCCGCAGGAACTCCCGGCGCAGGTTCTGCATCGCCCCAGGCCCCCGGTCCTTAGTCATGGCGCGCCGCAGGAAATCCCCCTCCGCGAGGGTGAAGCCTGCGACGGCGTTGGCCACGGCGAGGACCTGCTCCTGAAAGACGAGCAGGCCGTAGGTCGGCCTGAGGATCTCCTCCACCTCGGGCAGGATCGCCTGGTACCTCTCCCGCCCGTTCCTCCTCATCACGTAAGGGGTGATGAGGTCGCCCCTCACGGGACCGGGTCTGAACAGTGAGATCTGCGCGACGAGGTCGAAAAACCTCCTCGGCCCGAGCCGCTGGCTCAGGTGCATCTGGCCGGGGGACTCGAGCTGGAAGATGCCAGAGTTACGACCGGTCCTGATGAGGGCGTAGGTCTCTTTGTCCCCCGGCGGCAGGTCGTAGGGATCTATCTTCCTACCCGTCCTCTTCGAAGCCGACTTCCCGGCCCTGTGTAGCGCGGTGTGCATCCTCAAGCCGAGCAGGTCGAGCTTCGGCAGGCCCACCCGCTCCAGATCGTCCTTGTCGTACTGGCAGCGCTGGAGCCCCTCCTTCCCAGAAGGCTCCAGCGGCACCAGCTCGGAGAGGTGATGCCGGGCCGTCCCGAATACCATCCCCCCGCTATGCGTGCCCCCCTCCTTTATGCGTCCAACGAGGCCCGCCGAGAGCTCGAGCAGGAGACGATACCTCTCCCTATCTTGCAACGGATGGCCTTGCATCGCGGGTTCCGCGAGAGACTCATCCCAGCCGGAGAGGCCGGCGTAGACCCTGTTACGGTCCGAGAAGCGGGTGGGGACGTTCCTGGAGAGGACGTCGATCTCGCCCGGGGGGTGCCCGAGCGCCCGCGCCGCGACCCGCACCGCCCCCCGCAGCGACATCGTCTGCACCGTCGCGGCCTCGGCGACGCCTCGACGCCTGTAGCGATGGATCATCTCGAAGCGCACTTCGTCCCGCCTCACGGAACAGAAGTCCAGGTCCACGTCGGGCGGGTCCTTGCGCCCCTCGTGCAGAAAGCGCTCGAAGAGCAGCCTGTTCGAGAACGGTTCGGGCTGAGAGAGCCCCAGGCAATACGAGACCAGGCTGTTCGCTGCGCTACCCCGGCCCGTAACGGGGATGCCCTTGGACTTCGCGATCTCTTTGGCCTCGTGCGCGATCAGGAAGTACGGCGCAAACCCGAGAGCGTGGATACAGCGCAGCTCTCGCCCGAGGCGCGACTTCAACTCCTCGGCCGTGGGACTATCCTCCGCTCTTCTCCCATAGCGTCTTCTGGCGCCCGCGAGCGTCAGCTCCAGTAGCATCTTCCCGGCCGTCTTGCCCGAGGGCAGGGTCGCCGCCGGCATGTGGACTCTGCCCGACAGCTTCACCGCCCCCGCGCACCGCCGCGCGACCTCCGCAACGTTCGCCAGGGCGTCGGGATAGCCCTCGAAGAGACGCCTCATCTCCTTCCCGGATCTGAGATGCAACCGGTCGGTAGGCCTGTACTCCGGGCCGGGGAGCGCCGTGAGGTTCGCGGCGGCGACGAGTACGTCGTGCAGCCTGTGGTCAGCAGAGGAGAGGTAAGCGACCTCCCCCGTGGCGACGATCGGTGCGCCAGAGGCCCGCGCAAAGGCCGCCACTTTTCTCATGCTTCGCCGCCCGGTCGCCGTCTCGTCGTCGGTCAGCTCGACGTAGAGTCGGTCCTGAAAGACCTCCAGCAGAGAGCGGAGCACTCTGGTCGCCTCTTCTCTTTGCCCGGCAAGGATCAGGCGCGGCAAGAGTCCGAACGGGACAGCCCCGGTGAGGCAGAGCAAACCTTCCGTATGCTCCAGGATCTTCCCCAGCGGACAGACGGGACGGCGCCGGTCCTCCGAAGACGTCCTGTAGTCCGTGATGAGCCGGCACAGGGAACGGTACCCCTGCATAGACTCGGCGAGCAGCACGACATGCCCAACCGCTGTCGAGACCTCGGCCCCGACGATGGGAAGGATGCCCGCCTCATCGGCGGTCTCGAGGAAGCGGGGGATGCCGTAGAGCCCGTCGCGGTCCGTGAGCGCAAGGGAGTACATCCCCATCCTCGCCGCGGTCTCCACCAACTCCTCCGGTCTCGCGACCCCGAAACCGAAGGAGAACCCGCTCCTGACGTGCAGATGGACGAAGTCGTCGGGGGACTCTCCGTTCAATCCGTCACCCCCACGAGGAACCACTCCCCGTCGTTCTCCTTTGCCAGATCCACCACCCCGCCGTCGGAGAGGAGGACCCTCGCGAGGCTCCTGTTCTTCGCCCGCTCTTCATCCCACCACGCCCGGACCTCCCGCCAGCGGCCGAGCACCTCGACCACGTGCCGCTTCTTGCGGCACCGTCTCCGCTCCGAGGCACGGGTGACTCGCAGGCGTCCGTGGCGGTTTTCCAGTTCGACCGGCTCCCATCGGGCGTGTGCGGCCTGTCCTCCCTTCCCTTCCATCTCCGAGGCACGCGAAAGCCACGGGGCGCGCAGCAGGTGATCCAGGACCGCCAGCCTGGACTCACGGGTCGCAAACAGCGGCTCCTCGAAACCCTCGGGCCGCAAGGGGTAGCGGTGTATCTCCGAGACGCTCGCCTCCATCTCTCTCCTCCCTCCAGGGAGCGCCCGAGCCGGGGGATGAGAAACCCGCGCCTCCGGATATAATCCGGGGAGCAGGCGTCCTCGCCTCCTCTAAACCCTCGCAGGCCGGTACTGGTTGGACGCCGGCCGGCCAGCGGGGCCCGGGGTGGGGGCGCTCCTGCTTTGCCGTTCCTCCTTTACGCTACCACAAACTATTGTTTGCAGTCTATGGCAAAATCGTATAAAGTGTCCTCGCGAGGCGTTCGGAGGAGGTAATAGTGGTCCCCGAGAACTGGAAGGTAAGGATGGAGATGCTCCGGCGCCTGGCCCTTGTGGATGCGAGGGGAGGGGGGCCTCCGAGCGTGCGCGAGGTGGGGGAGGCCGTGGGACTGAGGAGCTCCCAGACCGCCCACAAGCACCTCAAAAAGCTGGAGGAGGCCGGGTACGTCGAGCGGGAGGGTAGGCGGGCGCGCGGCATCAGGCTGACGGAGAAGGGTTGGGAGGCCGCCGGCGAGATGCCCCTTTTGGGCAGGATCGCCGCCGGACGCGGGCTCGAGGCCGTGACGGTCGGGGACGAGGCCTACTCGCTGGCGGCGGAGCTCGTGGGGTCCCGCTCGGGCAGGCGGCGCTACCTCTTGCGGGTCGTGGGGCAGTCCATGATCGGGGCGCACATAGCAGACGGGGACCTCCTGGTCGTGGAGGAGGACGAAGCCCCGCCCGACGGCGCCGTCGTTGCGGCCCTCATCGGCGGTGGCGAGGAGGTCACCGTCAAGCGGCTCTACAGGGAGGGAGATCTCCTGCGGCTAAGGCCCGAGAACGGGGACCACGAGGACCTCGTCATGCCCGCCGAGGACGTGACGATACAGGGGCGCGTGGTCTACGTTGTGCACCCCCCCAGGGGGAGAATCTGAAGTAGCATTTCAGCAAGCCGCCTTGCGGGCGGCTTGTCAGCTTTCGTTTGCGCGAGTCTTGGCTGACTGGCTGACAAGCGAAGCCCGAAGGGCGAAGCGTGCTGACTTGCTGAAATGCTGAGCAGCGCAGATTGGGAAGGGTTGGACCCTTCCCAATCTGCTGCGGCGGGTAAAGTAAGGGGCGTGAACGGGCCGGCACAGACGACAGGGACTACGGAACGGGAAGTTCTGCTGACCCGGCCGGTGGTTCTGCTTACTCTCGTCGCTTTCGCCGCCCTCTTCGGCTTCCAGCTGCTGCTCTCGGTCGTGCCTCTTTACGCTGATGAGGCTGGTGGTGGCAGCTCCGGCGCCGGACTCGCGACGGCCGCCTTCATGCTCTCGACGGTACTGACCCAGATCCAGATGCCCCGCATCCTGGGCCGCTACGGTTACCGACGAGCGCTCGCAGCAGGACTCCTGTTTCTCGGGGTTCCCGCGCTGTTCTACGCGTACGCCCAGATGCTCGTGCCGATACTGGCCGTCACGCTGGTGCGGGGCGTAGGGTTCGGGATCGTCACCGTGGTGTTCGCGGCCCTGATCGTCGAGCTTGCGCCTCCCCATCGCAGGGGAGAAGCTCTCGGGCTCCTCGGTGTCGCCATCACGCTGCCGACCATCTTCTGCAACGCGCTGGGGCTCTGGCTGGCGGGAAGGTTCGACTTCGGGGTCGTCTTCTTGCTCGGGGGCATCGCCCCGCTACTGGGGCTCGGTATGATCCCCTGGATCCGCTCAGCCTCACCGGCGACGAAAGAAGAAAGTACGGCCGGTTTCTTTACGGGACTCGGAAGGCCTCACCTAAGGCGTATCTTCCTGCTCTTTGCGACGACGACGATGGCCGCCGGGGTGGTCTTGACATTCCTGCCTCTGGCGGTGCCTGGCTCGGGGGTTTTCTCCGCCGCGAGCGCGCTCCTCGTTGTCGGTATCACCTCGACCGCCAGCCGCTGGTGGGCCGGAAGGTTCGGCGACCGCAGGGACCCGCGCCTCCTGCTCGCCCCCGGTCTCATCGCCTGCGCGACCGGGATGGTCTGCCTTCCGCCAGGCGGCGTGATCCTGCTACTCGGCGCCGTCCTCTTCGGGGCCGGGTTCGGGCTGCTCCAGAATGCTACCCTCATCCTGATGATGGAGCGTGTCTCGAAATCCGAGTACGGACTCGGCAGCACGCTCTGGAACGCCGCCTTCGACGCAGGGACCGGGATAGGAGCCTTCTCGTTCGGGTTCGTGATCTCGGCCATCGGGTTCTACTGGTCTTTCTCTATCTGCTCGGCGATGGTGGCATCGGCCCTCATACTCGTGCTCCTCGATCGTTCCTCGACACAGGATCAACGTCCCCAATAGAAACCCCGCCAACAACCGCGCAACGCCGGGGCGGAGTGAGGGGAAAGGGAGAGAAGATGAACAGGAAGGGGAGGCGCTAGCGAGTGATTCCCACGAACGATCCCGATCGAGGCCAGGCCCTGCGACGGGTGCGCGGCGTGATCGAGCGCCTGGTTAGGGACGGCACCGCCGTTGCGCATTCGGACGGTGCGCTTCACAGCCTCTTCCCGGTCGCGGTGTACGCCGCCGAGGGCGAGGCGCTGCGGGAATGGGTCTTGCGCGAAGGGGCGACGAAAACTATCGAGATCGGCCTCGGCTACGGTATCTCGGCGCTACACGTCTGCGAGGGCTTGCTCGGCAACGCGGACCCGACGGCGCGACACGTCGCCCTCGACCCCTACCAGGCGACCAGGTTCGCGGACCTCGGGCTGCAGTTCCTCGAGGAGGCGGGCCTCGCGGAGATGGTCGAACACCACGCGGAGGCTTCGGAGATCGCGCTGCCGCGATTCCTCGGCGAAGCCCGCAATTTTCACCTGGCGTTCGTCGACGGCAACCACCGCTTCGACGGGGTCTTCCTCGACCTCGTCTTCCTCGGACGGCTCATACGTCCGGGCGGGATCGTCTTCGTCGACGACTACCAGCTACCGGCGGTCGCGCGCGCGACGTCGTTCTTTCTGACGAACCTGGGCTGGAAGCTCGAGGAAGTCTCGGCCGCGGACGATCTGCATCAGTGGGCCGTCCTCCGTACCTCCGCAGTTCCTGACACGCGACCGTTCGACTACTACGTCGACTTCTGATACCAGCGCAGAGGGCTTCTCCTGCCGCAGGGCGTCCCTCGACGAACCCTATAGCCGGAAGGGCCGTCTCCTCCAACTCCCCATCCACAGAGCCGGGTGTGGGAACAACACCCTTTTCATCATACGAAGTGCTATCACGATATATCGTGATATACTGCCGGGTTATAGCTAGCCGTCAGGACGAAGGAGGCGAGATGTACGGTCGGGGCATGATGGGCTACGCGGGTGGGAGGCGGACGATGGTCCCTTACGGGAGGCCCTTTCCCCCGAGGTTCATGATGGGGTTGGTGGTAGGAGGGTTGTTTCTGCTCTTTGTGCCCGGTCCCGCCTTCCATTTCTTTCCCCTTCTCTTTCTCATCTGGGCCGTTCCCTTCTTTTTGGTGCCTGCGTTCGGGGCCGTCGCGAGGGGCTTGACGGGGCTTACGGAGGCTCGTCCTCTCCCGCGTACGGGCGGGGTGACGGAACAGGAGAGCAAGGAGCGGCAGCTTTTGGGGGCGCTCGCGCGGCGGGGGGAGCTCTCGCCCGCGCTGGCGGCGCTGGAGACTTCGCTCACCGTCGCCGAGGCTGACCGGATGCTCTCCGATCTTGCCAACAGCGGTCACGTGGAGGTAAGGGCGCGCGAGGGAAGGTTGGGGTACGCGCTCTGGGAGCAGGACCGGCGTAGGTTGACGGATGGTGATTAGTGCGCGTTCGCCAAAGGAGTTCGAGGACATGTTCAGTCCAAAGGCGATGAAGGGGTTCTTCGGAGGTAGGCACGGGCCAGGGTTCGGCCACGGTCCACGGCGAGGACGGATGTTCGAGAAGGGGGATCTAAAGTACGTGATCCTCGACCTGCTCAAGGACGAGCCCTCCCATGGCTACGAGGTTATACGGAAGCTGGAGGAGAGGTCCCGCGGGTTCTACTCTCCGAGTCCCGGCTCCGTTTACCCCACATTGCAGCTGCTCGAAGACATGGAGTATGTGAGCGCCACCCAGCGGGACGGCAAGAAAGTCTACGCCATCACGGACGAAGGGCGGAAGTTCCTGGACGAGAACCGGCGCTACGTCGAGGATATCTGGGGCAGGTTCGGAGGAAGCTGGAATCCCGAGGTCGCGACCGAGCTGCACGAGATCAGGCACGACGTCATGGATCTCGGCAAGCTCTTCGGCCAGAAGATGCGCGAGGGAAGGGTGGACCGGGAGAAGCTGGCCCGCGTGAGGGCCGTGATCTCGACCGCCGCAAGGGATATAGAAGATATCCTGCGGGAGCGCGAAGATCCAGGAACGACCAGCGTGTAAAGGAGCATTTCAGCACTTCAGCCCGCTCTGGCCTGCGGCCTCCGCTTGTCAGCTGGTCAGCACGCCGCCTGACGGCGGCTCTCAGCAAGTCAGCCAGGGCCACGCGAAAGCTGAAATGCTGTTATTTTGAGAGGTGTAGAGAGGGGCGAGCAAAGGGGAACGTCGCATGGCACAGCGGACGGGAGAAGAGGCCGCTGGGCACCGGCGCGAGGACGATGGCATCCAACCCCCTTACCTCTACCCTGATTATGTGGAGACGCGCCTCAGGGCGCCGAAGAAGCCCCTCATCCTCCTCCCCAGGACGCTCTCCGATACCACGGGTCCGGCACACGGGCGCGGCTCTATAGGGGAGCTCGACCACGACCTGACCCGCCAGCATTCCGGCGAGCCTCTGGGTGAGAGGATCATCGTTACGGGACGTGTCCTCGATGGCGACGGACGCCCGGTGCGAAGCAGCCTGATAGAGATCTGGCAGGCCAACGCTGCTGGACGTTACACCCACCACCTGGACCGCCACCCCGCTCCGCTGGACCCCAACTTCTCTGGTGCGGGCCGCTGCCTCACGGACGACGATGGCCGCTACAGGTTCGTGACGGTAAAGCCAGGCGCCTATCCCTGGAAGAACCACGACAACGCCTGGCGCCCGGCGCACATCCATCTCTCGCTGTTCGGTTCGTCTTTCAGGAGCAGGCTCATAACCCAGATGTACTTCCCCGGGGACCCGCTCTTCGAGTACGACCCGATCTTCCTGTCCGTGCAAGATCCGCAGGCTCGACAGCGCATGATCTCGACCTTCGACCTCGAAACGACGCGGCCAGAATGGGCCCTCGGCTACCGCTTCGACATCGTGCTCGAAGGAAGGGAGGCCACCCCGATGGAGAACCACCGATGAGTCCCGAGCCAACGCCTTCCCAGACTATAGGTCCCTTCTTCCACGAGGCCCTCCTCGACAGGAATTACTCTGAGCTCGTCTCGCCGGATCATCCCGAGGCTATAAAGATAAGAGGAACGATCTACGACGGGGCCGGCGAGGTCGTGCCTGACGCGATGGTCGAGATCTGGCAGGCCAACAGGGCGGGCCGCTACGATCATCCCGCGGACGAGAGGGAGGACCTGTCCGTCGACCAAGATTTCTCGGGCTTCGGACGCTCGGGCACAGATGCGGGTGGCGAGTTCTCCTTCTTGACGGTAAAGCCCGGGCCCGTCCCCGGTCCGGACGGAAGGCTTCAGGCACCACACGTTATGGTCTCCGTCTTCGCCCGCGGCCTCCTAAAGCGCCTGGTGACCCGCATCTACTTCCCCGACGAGGAAGAGGCAAATGCTGTCGACCCCGTCCTCTCGTCTATAGAGGACCATGAGCTTCGGAGGACCCTCATCGCCCGTAACGAAGGGGGTACTCTGCGCTTCGACATCCACTTGCAGGGCCATGAGCAGACTGCGCTCTTCGAGTTTTAGAGATGGCCGGAGAGCTGTTCAGGCCGATCTTCGTCCCCGAGAGGTTTGCGGAGGCCGTCTCAGGAAGGGTCTGGCTTCGTGCTATGCTCGATGCTGAGGGCGCTCTGGCGGTTGCGCAGGCGCGGACTGGTCTGATCCCTCCACAGGCAGCGGAGACCATCGTCTCCTGCTGCGACGCGGACCGCTTCGATCCCGAGGAGATAGGATGTAAAGGACGCGCCCAGGGCAACCCCGTACCGCCGCTCGTCCGGGCTCTCACCGAAGCGGTCTCCGAGGTCTCTGAAGATGCAGCCAGCCACGTCCACAAAGGGGCCACGAGCCAGGACATCATGGATACGGCCGCGATGCTCGTGTGCCGGCACGCCCTTGGCCTGATCCTCACCGAAGTAGAAGGGATCGCGGCGGCCTGCGCCAGCCTCGCGGATACTTATAGGGACGCCATGATGCCTGGGCGCACGCTGCTTCAGCAGGCGCTCCCGACGACCTTCGGCAAGAAAGCCGCAGGCTGGCTCGTCTCGGTGCTCGAGGTTGGAAGACGGCTCCGCGAAGTGCGCGAGGCGGGGCTTGCCGTTCAGCTGGGTGGGGCGGTGGGGACGCTGGCCTCGCTCGGTCCTGCGGGCACGCGGGTTCTCGGCGAGTTCGCGCGGGGGCTCGATCTGGTGGAGCCCGTAGTTCCGTGGCACACTGACCGGGTCCGGATCTCGAATGTCGGGGGGGACCTCTCCCTCGTCGCCGGCGTGCTGGGTAAGATCTCACAGGATGTCATCCTGATGGCCCAGACGGAGGTAGGGGAGGTCGCCGAGCCCGCAGGAGAGGGACGGGGAGGCTCCTCGACGCTGCCCCACAAGCGGAATCCCATCCTCTCCGTAACCGCCGCCGCGAACGCCAGAAGGGTGCTCGACCTCTCGCACACTCTGCAGGCGGCCGTGGTGGGCGAGCACGAGCGGGCCGCCGGCGCCTGGCACACCGAGTGGGAAGCCCTCTCGGACGCACTCGCCCTCGCTGGCGGGACCGCCGCCGCGGTCAGGGAGGTAACCGAGGGTTTGGAAGTACATCCGGAGAAGATGCTGGAGAACCTGAACGCCACCGGAGGCCTGCTACTCGCCGAGAACGTAACCACGGTCGCGGCGCAGCATCTCGGGCGTCTGGAGGCGCACGACCTCGTTGAGGAGGCCTCGCATCGGGCTCTCGAAGGCGGAAAGCCCCTGCGCGAAGAACTGTTGTCCGAACCCAGACTCGGCGAGGTTCTCTCCGAGGAAGAGATAGACGCCGCGCTGGACCCGGCGGGCTACCTCGGGTCTGCAGGGGAGTTCGTGGACCGGGCTCTGAAACTCTATCATGAGGGGGAGAACTAGTGACCGAAGAAGTTGTAGTGGAGCTGAACCACGTTCTCGAAGGGCTGGAGGACACGCCGGTCCTCGTGCTGTCCAACTCTTTGGGCACCAACCTCGGGATGTGGGATGATCAGGCCTCTGTTCTTCGCGAGCGTTTCCGGCTGTTGCGCTACGACCAGCGTGGACATGGGGATTCGCCCGTTCCGCCTGGCCCATACAAGATAGAAGACCTCGGGCTCGACGCGCTGGCGCTCCTGGACCGGTTGGAGATCGAACGCGCTTCGTTCTGCGGCCTCTCCATCGGAGGGCTCGTCGGCATGTGGCTGGCGAGCGAAGCTCCTGAGCGCATCGAACGTCTGGTGCTGTGCTGCACCGCGTCCCGATTCGACTCAGAGATGTACGACGCCCGCGCCCACCAGGTCCGGACCGAGGGTGTCGATTCGATCGCCGACACGGTGCTCGAGCGCTGGTTTACGCCAGAGTTCCGCGCCACCCGCCCCGAGACCGTCGAATGGGCAGGGAGCATGCTGCGCGACACCCCCGCCGAGGGCTACGCGGGCTGCTGCGAGGTCCTCAGGGACGCCGACATGCGGAGTAGGCTCGAAAGTATCCGGGCTCCCACGCTCGTGATCGCGGGCGCAGAAGACCCTGCGGCCACCGTGGACCAGGCAGAGGAGATCCGCGACTCGATCCCGGAGGCGCGCCTCGTCGTGGTCGAGGCGGCGCACCTGGCGAACATCGAGCAGCCCGAAGCCGTGACGCGGGAGATCCTGGAACACCTGGAGCCGGTCACTGAGGAGAGAAGATGACCTCGGAAGACTCGACCTATGATCTCGGCATGCTGGTCCGTCGCGAGGTTCTTGGCGACGAACACGTCGACGCCGCCATCGGCCGCACGACGGAGTTCACCGCGGACTTCCAGGACTTCATAACCAGGTACGCCTGGGGTGAGATCTGGGCCCGCCCCGGTCTGGACCGCAGGACGCGAAGCTGCATCACCCTCACCGCGCTGGTCACGCTGGGCCGCCTCGACGAGTTGGAAATGCACGTGCGCGCCGCCGTTCGCAACGGCCTGACGCCAGAGGAGATAGCAGAGGTCTTCCTCCAGAGCGCCGTCTATTGCGGGGTGCCCGCGGCCAACTCCGCCTTCGCCGTAGCCCAACGCGTCCTCTCCGAACGCGGAGAGGAGGAGTAGATGCGTACGCAGGTGGGGATCGTCGGGGGTGGCCCGGCGGGGCTGCTGCTCTCGCACCTACTGCACCTTGAGGGGATCGAATCCGTCGTGCTCGAACGCCGCAGCCGCGAAGACCTGGAGACGACGGTCAGGGCGGGCGTGCTCGAACACGGCACGGCCGAACTGCTGAGAGAAGTCGGCGTCGGGAAGAGGATGCTGAGAGAAGGCTCCGTCCACCACGGGATCGAACTGCGCTTCGGCGGCCGCGGGCACCGCATCGACTTCGCCGACCTGACGGACGGGCTTTCGATCACGATCTACGGCCAGCAGGAAGTCGTCAAAGACCTCGTCCACACCAGGCTCGAAGCAAGCGCAGAGGTCCTTTTCGAGGCTGAAGCTGCGAGCGTCCACGACCTCGACACCGAATCGCCCACGATCCACTTCCTCAAGGACGGCGAACAAGAGGAGATCTCCTGCGACTTTGTTGCCGGTTGCGACGGCTTCTTCGGGGTCTGCAGGACCGAGATCCCGGATAGTGAGCGCACGGAGTACACCAGGACCTATCCCTTTGGGTGGTTCGGCATCCTCGTCGAGGGACCGCCGTCGACGGAGGAGTTGATCTACACCCTCCATGACCGCGGCTTCGCCCTCGTCAGCACCCGCTCCCCCGAGGTCCAGCGCCTCTACTTCCAGTGCGACCCGCAAGACGACGTCGAGGAGTGGCCAGACGAGAGGATCTGGGAAGAGCTCTCCACGAGGCTCGCCACCCACGACGGCTGGGAGCTGACCGGAGGCAAGATCTTCCAGAAGGACATCGTGCAGATGCGTTCCTTCGTCTGCGAGCCGATGCAGCACGGCAGGCTCATCCTCGCCGGGGACGCCGCGCACATCGTCCCACCGACGGGAGCGAAGGGGATGAACCTGGCCGTCGCCGATATCCGGGTCCTCGCCCACGCCTTGACGCAGTTCTACAGATCTGGAGACAAGGAACTACTCGATGCATACTCCGAGACCTGCCTGCGCCGCGTGTGGAGGGCGCAGCGGTTCTCCTGGTGGATGACCTCCATGTTGCACCGCTTCGACAGAAGCGACCCTTTCCAGCTCAAGGTGCAGCAGGCCGAGCTCGACTACGTCACGTCCTCGCGGGCCGCGGCGACGACCATCGCCGAGAACTACGTCGGAGTGGCCCTGGGTTGAGCGACAAGCTCACAGCCTGCCGCCCTTTATAATGGGCGGCGTGGCGAGAGGGATGATCGGCGGCGAGACCGGGTTGCTGGCCCTCATCGGGCAACCCGTCGGCCACAGCCTGAGTCCGGCGATGCACAACGCAGCCTTCGTCGTAGACGGCCTCGACTTCGTCTACGTCTGCCTGGATGTGGATCCCGAGGAACTACCGGCGGCGGTCAAGGGTATGGAGGCTCTGAAGTTCCGAGGCTTCAACGTTACGATGCCGCACAAGCGGGCGATGATCCCGCTCGTGGGCGAGCTGGACGAGGGAGCCCGTATCTCGGGGGCTGTCAACACCGTGGTGATCGAAGACTCCGGATCGCGCGGCTTCAACACGGACGGAGGCGGGATGGTGATGGCCTGCCAGGAGGCCGGTATAGAACTCTCGGACAAGAGCGTGCTGCTCCTCGGCGGCGGGGGCACCGCCGCCGCCATCGCGGTCGCCTTCGGCGACGCAGGGATCGGTGAGCTTCACATCGCCAACCGGAGCGTCGAGCGTGCGGCGCAGCTACGGGACAAGCTGCACGAGACGGGTATGAAAGGACTAGTGGTTCATCACCTCGATGCGATCGAGGAGGCGGTCCCTGATGTGGAGATCGTCATCAACGCGACTCCTCTCGGGATGAAGGAGGGAGACCCCATGCCAGTACCATCCGGTTACGTGCGGGAGGGCAGGGTGTTCTGCGACGCGGTCTACCGGCCGGGGACGCAGACCCCGCTCGTCCGGATGGCCCGCGAGCGGGGTGCCCCCGTCGTCGCCGGCGACAGGATGTTGCTCTACCAGGGCGTACTCGCGCAGAAGCTCTGGACCGGGCGCGAGCCGAACGTGAAGGCAATGGACCGTGCAATATCCTGAAAGTGGCAGGCATCAGACTTGTACGGGATAGTCACTGAAACACTGACAAGCGGAAGCCGAAGGCTGGAGCGGGCTGATGCCTGAACCCCGTGGCCGTGGTTTGCTTCGCAAAACCACTCTCAGAACTATGAGTTAACATGCCCCGTTGGAGCGAAGGAGTGAGGGAGGATGGAAGGATCAAACGGGAAGACCGTGGAGAGGGAGGAGCCGGAGGTCAGGGGATGTTACCCCCACTTCCTGAGTGTACCGACGCGCTGGATGGACAACGACGTCTACGGGCACGTCAACAACGTCATCTACTACTCGTACTTCGACACGGTCGTGAACGAGTATTTGATCCGTTCAGGAGTACTGGACATCGAGAGCAGTCCGATTATCGGGCTGGTCGTCGAGACGCAGTGCCGGTTCTTCAAGTCCCTGACCTTTCCCGACACCGTCCACGCGGGCTTGCGGGTGGCGTGTCTGGGACGCAGCAGCGTGCGGTACGAGATCGGGCTGTTCAGAAACGAGGATAAGACCGCCGCTGCCCAGGGCCACTTCGTCCACGTCTACGTCGAACGCGAGTCCCGCAAGGCGATCGCCCTGCCGCCCGGGATGAGGGTCGTGCTGGAGAAGATACTCGTCGGCGAGTAGCCGCTAGCCCGATCCGTACGAGGCGGCCAGCGAGGCGACGCGGCCCGAGATCAGGCGCCCCATCTCATCGAGCAGGGCTTCGTCTTGTTGCGAGAAGGCCCCGACGGTATCCGAGTCGATGTCGAACTCGCCGACTATCTTGCCATCGTCCCGTACGAGCACGACCAGCTCGGAGCGGGTGTGGATCGAACACGCAAGGTAGTTCTCGACCTCGCGCACGTCCTCGACGATCTGGTTACGGTCCTCGGAGACCGCCGTGCCGCAGACGCCCTCCCCGATACCGATGCGTGAGTGGTCCGCCGGTGCCGTGCGGGGACCGAGCACGAGGGTATCGCCCACAAGCAGATAGATGCCGCTCCAGTCCCACGACGGATGCGCCTCGTGTATCCGCTGCACGACCTCGTTCAATACCTCGTCGTCCTGCGCGCCTGAGGCTACCAGCGCCTCCACCTCGGATCTCAAGTCCTCGCGAAGCCCCGTCTTCTCACTCATCGATGGAATCCTTCCGCACGTGGAACGTCTCCCACCAATGATAGCGTCGCCCCGGAGAGAAATCCGTGAAGATCCTACCGCATACCGCTCTAGCCGGAGAAAAACCCCGACGTGTCCCACACCAGGATGGCGCCGCCGCTCGTGGGGTCTTGCGTCACGCTGATCAGCTTCCAGCTCTGGCGCGCTCCCTCGTTGATCGCCTCCTGCAGGGCGGCCTCCGAAGTGCCGGTCTCGCCGGCTTCCAGCGAAGCGTGCTGCACGTAGTAGCGCTCGGCCTCCGGCCGCTCGGGAGCCTCCCTCTGCCCCTCGGTCATGTCCTTCCTCCGTTCTTTCGGTTGCCCCTCGGGCAAACTTTTCCACCCAAGCATGATGTCATCCACGGGAGCCAGATGCACCCACCAGAGGTCCACAGAGGACTATTGCCGAGCTGTTACTACAACGTTACGTCCTCTACCATGGCGGTGGGAGGCAGGGTAGGCGGAGAGCGCCCTCGAAATGCACGAAAAAAGCCGCCGTGCTAGACTGCCCGCACTTTCTAACGGAAAGGGGAAAGGGAACAAAACCGCCGAATGTAAGGGAAAACGCGACGGGTGTAGATACGTTGACAGCGGCCTGGGGAAAGCCGGCAGAACGTAGATTTCGGGCGAGTCCTACAGGCGCTGAGTCCATTTTGGGGAAAGGAGAGAGGGTTGCGTAGGATCCAGATGACGGTAGACGGGAACGCCCACGTGGCTGAGGTAGAACCGAGGTTGCTCTTGCTCCACCATCTCAGGGAGAACCTTGGGATCGGGGGCGTGCATCCGGGATGCAATACGACCAGTTGCGGGGCCTGCACGGTCCACATCGACGGCGAGTCGGTCAAGTCGTGTACGGTCCTTACGGTGCAGGCTGACGGGCACGAGATCACCACCGTCAGGGGCATCACGGAGAACGGTGTGTGGCATCCGATGCAGCAGGCTTTCCACGAGGCGCACGGTCTGCAGTGCGGCTACTGCACGCCGGGCAT
>Ga0126307_10001055_pt1 | contig 18194 bp, 16 predicted proteins | sample Plot28_FD_89955 | JGI IMG/M metagenome (GOLD analysis project Ga0126307, IMG submission 89955) | Serpentine soil microbial communities from UC McLaughlin Reserve, CA, USA - Plot28 | ecosystem: Environmental > Terrestrial > Soil > Grasslands | place: USA: UC McLaughlin Reserve, Lake County... | reverse complement strand
GGCCGTAGCGGCGCGCGAGCCGGCCGAGCAGGCGCGACGTCTCCTCGGGCACGCGGGCGTCCTCGGGACGTCCAACGATTGGGGCGAGCGTGCCGTCCACGTCGCAGAAGACGGCCGCGCGCTCTGGGTCGGTCGCCAGCTGACGAAGGGCCTCCAGCACGCGCCGTAGTATGCCCCGGTGCGCCTCGCCGCCATCGCCACCGCCGCGGGAGCGTTCTCGGGGCTGTTCGGAGTGGGCGGCGGAACGATCATCGTGCCGCTGCTGGTCCTGTGGCTGGGCTACGAGCACCGCGAGGCCACCGGCACCTCGCTCGCGGCCATCGCGATCATCGGCGCGCTCGCAGCGGCAGCCCACGCCGGGTACGGCAACGTCGACCTGGGCGAGGGCCTGCTCGTGGCAGCACCGGCGATCCTCGGCGTCCTGGCCGGCACGGCGCTCCAGCAGCGGATCTCGGAGCGCGCGGTGGCCGGCGCCTTCGTCCTGCTGCTGGTGGCATCGGCCGCGGTGCTCGTCTTCTGATGGACCTCGTCGGCCTGGTCGCGCTCGGATTCGCTGCGGGAATGGCGGGCGGTCTCCTGGGCGTGGGCGGCGGCGTGCTGTTCGTGCCGGCGCTTGTGGTCTTCGCGCACGAGTCACAGCTCGAGGCCGTGGCCACTTCGCTGGTCGCGATCGTGCTCGTGGCCCTCGTCGGAGCCTGGCGGCAGCGCGAATACGGCAATTTGCGGCTGCGCGACGGCATCGTGATCGGAGTGCTTTCGCCGCTGGGCGTGATCGTCGGCGTGCTCCTCGCGAATGCCCTTCCGGAGCGCGCGCTCGAGCTGTCCTTCGCGGGCGTCCAGCTGGTGTTCGCCTGGAGGCTCGCGGGAAATGCAGGACTGCGCTAGGTTGAGCCCGGTGGAGATCCTCGACGTGGAGACCGAGGACCGCAACGGACTCGTGCACGTGGCCCTGAAGGGAGAGTTGGACCTCTCCACGGTGGCCAAGGTCCAGGACGAGTTGCGGCGAGTGGAGGCCGACGAGCCCCCCGTTGTCGTGCTCGACCTGTCGCGCCTGACCTTCCTCGATTCCACCGGACTGCGCTGTCTCGTGACCGCCGACGAGCGCGCCCGCGACGCCGGCCGGCGGGTAGTGATTGTGCGCGGGCCGGAGCCCGTGCAGCGCGTTTTCACCATCACGCGCCTCGAGGAGAGGCTCGAGATGGTGGACGACGCATCCACGGTCAGTTGACCCAATAGGTCACTGACCCAGCAGGTTTCGCATCGGCCCGAAAGGGTGATATGTGACACGTGACACCAGCCGTCCTGGTCGGGGAGTCGGCGGCTGAGTCTCCCGAGGCACGGAGGCTCGAGGACGACAGGCTCCTTTTGAGCTACCACAGGGAGGGGAACCTCGAAGCTCGCGATGAGCTGGTGGTCCGCTTCATGCCGCTGGCGCGGCAACTTGCGGCGCGTTACCGTCATGCAGGCGAGCCGCTCGAGGACCTGATTCAGGTCGCGTGCGTGGGCCTCATCAAGGCTGTGGACCGCTACAACCCCGACCGCGGGAGCGGCTTCACGCGCTACGCGGTTCCCACGATGCTTGGCGAGATCAAGCGCCATTTCCGCGACAAGGGCTGGTCGGTGCACGTGCCGCGCGCGACCCAGGAGCTCGTGCTCAAGGTCGGCGAGGCCCTCGGCTCACTTCCCGCCAAGCTCGGCCGCTCGCCGACTCCGCGCGACGTGGCCCTCGCCGTGGGCGCGCCTGTCGAGGACGTGCTCGAGGCGATGGAGGCCGCGACCGCCTACGAGGCAATCTCGCTGGACGCTCCGCGGCCGAGCAGCGGCGACGAGGAAAGCTGGACGCTGGCCGACTCGCTCATGGAGGAGGAGCGCGGCTACGAGTTCGTGGAGATCGGAGAGACGCTGCGCGGCACACTCGAGGCTCTGCCCGCGCGCGAGCGCCTCATACTGCGCCTGCGCTTCGAGGAGGACATGACGCAGGCCGAGATCGCGGAGCACGTGGGCGTCTCCCAGATGCACGTGTCGCGATTGCTGCGCCGCTCACTGGACCGGCTTTCGGCAGCGGGGGCGGCGGCGGCGTAGCATGCGCCAGGTGGCGCAGGAGCTCACCTCACGTCCAGAGGTGGCCGCACTGCTTGTCCGGGGCGAGGAGCGCGGCTGCGTGAACCTGTCCGAGTTCGACGAGCTCGTGCACGCGCTCGAGCTGGTGGACGACGACGTCGACGCGCTCGAGTCCTACCTCGAGGCGCAGGGCATCGACATCGGCGACGACTGCGGGCGCGCAGGCGTCGAGCCGACGACGTTCCGCAACGGCGCGCTCGCCGCCGCCACGACCGACGCTCTCCAGCTGTTCCTGAACGAGATCCGGCGCTACCCGCTGCTCACGGCGAAACAGGAGATCGACCTCTCGAAGCGCATCGAGCAGGGCGACCTCGGCGCCAAGGAGCGCATGATCAACTCGAACCTGCGCTTAGTGGTGTCGATCGCGAAGAAGTACCAGGGCCAGGAGCTGTCGCTGCTGGACCTGATCCAGGAGGGCATCTTCGGCCTGATTCGGGCGAGCGAGAAGTTCGACTGGCGCAAGGGCTACAAGTTCTCCACCTACGCGACCTTCTGGATCCGCCAGGCCATCCAGCGCGGCCTTGCAAACAAGGCTCGCACGATCCGGATCCCGGTGCACATCGGGCAGCGCGAGCGCAAGATCGTGAGGGCGGAGCGCGACCTATCGAGCCGCCTCGGACGCGAGCCCACCGACGATGAGATCGCGGCGGCCGCCGAGCTGCCGCTCGAGCAGGTCGAGGAGGTGCGCGACGCCGCTCGCACGGTCACGAGCCTCGACCGGCCGATCGGCGAGGAGGGCGATACCGCTCTGGGGGACGTGCTCGAGGGCGGCTCACCGCCCGTCGACCAGGAGGTCGAGGTGAGCCTCAGCGAGGAGCTTCTTAGGCGGACGATCGAGGAGCTTCCCGAAACGGAGCGCGACGTGATCAGGCTCCGCTTCGGGTTCGAGGACGACGATCCGCAGCCGCTGAGGGAGACGGGCCGGCGGCTCGGCCTGTCGGCGGAGCGGGTGCGCCAGATCGAGTCACGCGCCCTCAAACGCCTCGCTCTGCGCCGTGAGCTCGAAGCGCTGCGCGAGGTGGCCTAAGACACATAGCAGGGCCACCCGTCTCCATACAGCGTCCCCCACAGGTCCGCTGTACGGCTCCGGGTGGCCCTTTCCGGACCGCTACCCGGCCGGGGCTGGGCGAAACTCTGGCACCGGCACATCAGGCGTTCGTACGATGCCGATCGCGGCCACCGCGAAGTGGAGCCCGGGCGCGAATCGGGCGGGCCTTCCGTCGCCCTCAGGCGAGTAGCGCTCGCGCTGGTCGAGCAGCTCCAGAACCCACCGGCAGACGGCCGCCTGCGGGGCATCGTCACCCACGTCGCAGGCAAGCCGGACGAGCGCAAGCGTCTCCGCCGGTTCGACGCCCTGGAACATCTGGCCGAGCGCACTCATGAGGAACGAGTAGACGCGATCGAGGAGCGGGTCGCGGGACAGCTTTTCGACGCCCGGCGCGGGTCCGAGGTCGAGCGGCTCCGCTCCGTTCACCAGGCGAAGCGCCTGGTCGCCGAGCACGCCGCGCGTCTGCTCCGGGTCGAGCCCCACCTGGAGCCCGTTGCGCGCGGCCATCACGGTGGCCCAGGTCGGCGCCCCGTAGGGCGCGTCGCTCGCCATCAGGATCTGGCCGGGCGCCACGAGCGAGAACAGCGCCTGCAGGTCGCTGGGCGACCACCAGGAGGTGTCGAAGAAGAGGTTGGGATGGTCCGGCGCCTCGCGCCAGATCCAGGCCAGGTCGGAGATGCCGGCGTGCGCGAGGATCAGGGGCATGCCGGGATGCGAGCCGGTGGCATCCACCGAGTGGCGGCCGAGCGCCGGGATCCCCCGCCCAGCGTGCACGAGCACCGGCAGCCGGCGTTCGTTCGCGAGCGCGAACACCGGCTGCAGCCCGGGGTGGTCGAGCGTAAACTGCTCCGCGCGCGGATGCAGCTTGATCCCGCGAGCCCCGCGCGCGAGCGCGCGCTCTGCCTCCGCGAGCGCGTCGTCGTGCGGGTTCAGCCGGGCGAACGGGAACAGGCGGCCGCCGCTCGCCTCGGCCTCCTCGATCACCATGTCGTTGGCGGCGGAGTAGCCCTCCGGCTCGTGCATCGGGAAGACGAACGCGCGGGCGTCGATCCGCTCCAGCGAGTTCGTCAACTCCGCGCTGCTGCACGAGTAGCCGTCGGGGTCGTTGAACCCGATGTGCGTGTGGGCATCGAGCGGCTCGATGCCCGGCACCTCCTCGCGCAGGCGGTCGAGCCACGGGAGCATGCCCGAATCCGAAATCACGTCGGGTGAGACTACTCAGCTCGTTTGGAGCAGGAAGTGGTCCGGCTCGCCGCCGTCGCGAACGAGCGAGAGCTTGCCCACGACCGGCACGAGCAGGCCCTGTGCGTGGACGTAGCCGGTGTTGACCTCGGCGGACTCGGCTCGCCCGTCCAGCATGTCCTTCATCTGCTGACGATGCTTGTCGAGGTTGGCGCGGTCCATCACGGGAGGCCAGACGGCCTGTTGGAACTCCGCCTCGCTGTAGCCGACCAGGTCTGAGAAGGCCTGGTTCAGCTCGCGGAAGCGTCCGTCGACTCCGATGGTGGCCATCGGGTGCGTCACGTCGTCGAAGCCCGGACGGTCGTCGCGCTTGGGAGCGTCGTCCGCGCGGTTAGCGAACAGCGGCCGGTGCGGGTCGGCGCCAGCGGGAGCCGCTGCGGCGGGAGCTGCGGCCGCGGGCCCACCCCTCTGGCCGTTCTCCGCTGGGCTCACCGCGGCAAGTGGGGGCAGCGCGGCCGCCTCAGCATCGGTGTGAGGCTCGTAGGGGCTGATGGTGCGGCGCTCCTCCGGGTGCCCGAGCCGGGAGGCCCCGGCCTCGTCGGCCGCCTGGCGTGCCACCCCTGCCGCCTTCTCGGCGGCGGTAGCGGCGTCGCGAGCGCGCTCGGCCTCGCGCTCGGCGGCGGCAGCCGCCTCGGAGAGCCGGCGGGCGGCTTCCTCGACCGCGCCGGCCTGCTCCCCTGCGCGCGAGGCGTGACGATCGGCATCACCGGCCGCTTCGTTGGCGCGGCTCACGTGGCGCTCGGCGGCGGTCACGGCCGCGATCGCACGGTCTGCGTGCTGCTCCACGGCGCCTGCGCGGGTGTCCGCGCGCGCAAGCTTCGACTCGACCTCCGCCGCCACCTCCGCGCTCCGCTGAAGCGCGCTTTGCACGTGCCCGGCGCTGCTCTCAACGCGCTCGGCGTTGCGCTCCATGGCTCCGGCGGTCTCCTTGGCGCTCTCGATGTTGCGCTCCGCCGCGGCGACGGCGTCCCCGGCGCGCGCAACGTCCTGCTCCATACGAGCGGCCAACTCGTCGCCGCGGCGGATGGCCTGCTCGGCGCGTTCTGCCGCCAGCTCGGCGCGCTCGGCTCCTGCCTGCTGCTCCGTCGCGGCGTGGACGACCCGGTCGACGTCGCTCCGGACGCTCGCTGACACCTGTTCGGCAAGGCTTGCGTGAGCCTCGACCGCGCTCACCGCACTCTCGGCGCGGCTCGCATGGGCCTGGGCTGCGGACACGGCCTCTCCGGCGCGACTCGCGTGGGCCTCCACGGCACCGACGATCTCCCGTGCGTGGTTCGCATGAGTCTCGACCGCCGCAAGCGTACCCTCGGCATGCTCGGCGCGGGCGTTCAGCGCCTCGGCGGTCTGGCGTGCGCTCGTGAGCTCCCCCTCGATTCCGACGAGCGTCGCCTCCACGCGGGCGGCGCGCCCCTCGATGTCGGTGATCGTCTCGGCGGCGCGCACGGCTTGGGCCTCGGCGGCGTTCGCGGCCTCCTCGGCGCGGCTGGCGCGCGCCTCGGCCTCGCCCGACGCGTCGGATGCGCGAGTGGAATGGGTGCGAGCGGCATCGGCGGCCTGCTCGGCGCGAACGGTGAGTCGCTCGATGGCCGCGATCGCATCGGGGGTGACTGGCGCGCCCGTCGCGCCGGCCGGCGTGGCACCGCCGCCCGTCGAGCGCAGCTCGGCTATCTCATGGCGCAGCTCGCCCACGAGCGCGCGCGCCTCGTCTGCGCGCTGATGCTCGTCCTCGATGGCGCGCTCGAGCGCCTGCAGCTTGGCGTGCGTGTCGGCGAGGTCGCCGGAGAGGGCGCGGTGCTCCTCGATGCGCTCGCCGGTCAGCGACTCCAGCTTGGTGCGCACGCTCTCGAGCTCGGCACGCAGGAGCTCCTGCTGGTCAGCCCGGGCACGCGTGTCGGCGATCTCGGCCACCAGGCGCTCGTCCCGCTCGGACACCCGGCTCAGCTTCTCGTCGTGCTCGGCGATGGCCTTGGACAGGGCGGCTGCCAGCTCCTCGACGCGGGCCTGCGTCTGGTCGAGCGCGCCGCTCAGGTCAGGCTGGGCCGCTCCCGCCACGGATTCCTCGAGCTGCTCCAGCCGTACATGGGTGCGTTTGAGCTGTTCACCCAGCTCCGCCGCAGGCTCGCCCGCCTCGGCAGCCTCCAGCACGGCCATGCGGCCGCGCATCTCCTCCAGTTCGTCCTTCAGGCCAGCCTCGGCACCGCGCGCGACCTCGCGCGCGAGTGCCTCCACGCGCTCGCGCATGCCCGTGACGGCCATGTGCAGCGCGGCCTCGTCGTCCGCCCGCTCGCTGGCGTCAGCCAGCGCGGCTTCGAGCAGCTCCACTCGAGCGCGCGTGTCGCGAAGGTCCGACTCGAGGCGGCGGCGCTCGTCGCCCGCGCCGCGTTCCTTGCCGAGCTCGACCTCAAGCGCCTCTATCCGCTCGCGTGTGGCCCGCAGCTCCGACACGGTCGCGCGCGTCTCTTCGAGCTGTGCGCTCAGACGCTCCTGAGCCTGGGGCGTACCCGCCAGTTCGCGCTCGAGCCGCTCCACGAGCTCGCGCGTCTCGTCGACGGTGCCGCGCGTGCGCTCGCGCTCCTCGCGTGCCTCCTCGGCCTGCGCGCGCATCTCGTCGAGTACGCGCCGCGTGTCGGCCAGCTCCGTTCCGAGCTCGAAGATGCGCTCGGATGCCTTGGCCACCTCGCCGCGGGCGGCCTCGGCCTCGCCGCGGGCCTCCTCGAGCTCCGCGGAGGTGCCCTCGAGCGCGCGCTCGAGGTCCTCCGAGCGGCCGAGCGCCGCCTCCACCGCATCCGCGATCTGGCCCGCGGCGGCGACCGTGGCGTCGTGCCCGGCATCGAGCTCTTCCTCGTCCTCTGTCGGGACCGGGCTGGACGGTTCGACCAGGGGCCGAAACGCGACAATCGTACCGGCGGCGAGGTCCTCGTCGTCGAGCTGTGCCGTGCCGCGCATCGCGCCGTTCACCCAGTCCACCACCGTCTTGTGGCTGCGCTGTAGCTGCCGCAGCGCGTTGCCGCGCGGGGCGGCGATCTCGAGCGCCTCTAGGAAGCCGTTGAACTCGAGGCTCTGGCTCATCCCAACAGGGACGAACGTGAGCGTCAGCTCGAGCTCTGTTCCATCCTTGCGCCGGGCGAAGGTCCTGACCACGCCCCCGTGCTGGGGGAGCTCGCCGGCGACGGCGAGGGTCTCCACGAGCGGGCGGCCGAGCATGCGCGCTGCGGGCCATCCGAACAGCTCCTCGGCCGGGCGGCTCCAGCGCGTGACCGCGCCATCGCGATCCGTAAGAACGAAGCGAGCATCCACGAGCTGGCGCAGCAGCTCTTCAACAGCCTCCGCCTGGGCGGTCGCGGGACTCGACTCTGGCTCGGACACCTCCCTGTCTCTGTCGGCACGGGAGCGGGCGCACACAAGCCCCGAACGAAAACCTGTTGCCTATTCGTCCAGCCGGAATCCGTGCTCCAGCACGCCCTTCACGCCCGCGTCCAGCGCATTCAGGCGGTAGAGCGCGAGAGCCGCCGCGGAGCGAAAGCGCCGGCCCGGCAGGGAGTCGGCGCCGTGGTGGGCGAGGATGCAATGCGAGAGCACGTGGAGCTTGGCCTCCGGAAAGCCCCCGAGCCGGCGCGCGCGCTCGGTGACCAGCTGCTGGCCGAGCGACAGATGGCCCACCAGCGAGCCCGCCTCGCTGAACGCGATCTCGGCGCCCCCGAGCTCGAATTCGAGCGTCTTGCCCACGTCGTGCAGGATCGCGGCGCAGAGGAGTAGGTCCGAGTTCAGCCGGGGGTGGAGCGCGCACGTCTCGTAGGCGAGCGTTCCGACCGCCACGGTGTGCTCGATCAGGCCACCGAGGTATGCGTGGTGGCCTGAGCGCGTGCAGGGGGCGCGCCGGAAGTCCGCACGGAAGGCGTCGTCGCCGAGGAACGAGTCGAGCAGCAGCCGAAGGTCGGTGTCGTACACCTCCAGCGATAGGTGTTCGAGGAAGCCGTCCAGCTCCTCCACGTCGCGATATGCCACCGGCAGGAACTCGGCGGGGTCGCTCGCGTCCCCCTGGGCGCGCTTGATCGTCTTGAGCGCCACCTGAAGCTCGTCGCGGAAGCGCTCCACGCGCCCGCTCACAGACACGAGGTCGCCGCGGTCGAACTGGCCCGCGAGAAAGTCCGCATCGCGAAACGCCCGCCCCGGGATCGCGCCGGTGCGGTCGCGTAGCTCGACCGCCAGATAGGGCGCTCCATTCTTGGCCGTCAGGCGGTCCTTGCGCGTGCAGGCGAACACGCCCTCGACCTCGCCGCCCGCTCTCAGCTCAGCGATGGTCACGGCGTCAATCGTGATCGCAGGATCGGACGTCGGGTACCGTGAGGTTGATGACGGATGTGATCTGGCGAGAGCGCCCCGAACTGCGTGCACCCGTGATGGTGTGTGCCTTCAAGGGCTGGAACGACGCGGGCGAGGCCGCGTCTGCGGCGCTCTCCTACATCCACGGCTCGTTTGAGTCCCGCGAGGTGGGCAGCATCGATCCCGAGGAGTTCTACGACTTCACCGCTGTGCGGCCGACGGTCAAGCTCGTCGAGGGCAGTACGCGCGAGATCGAATGGCCGGAGAACTCGTTCTCGGTCGCACCGGTGCCGGGTGCCGAGGGCGATCTCGTCATGCTGCAGGGCGTGGAGCCGTCGCTGCGCTGGCGGCGCTTCACCGAGGACGTGGTCACGGCGGCCCGCGACCTTGGGGTTCGCATGGTGATCACGCTCGGCGCGTTGCTGGCGGACGTGCCGCACAGCCGCCCGGTGTCGATCACAGGAATCACCTCGGACGAGGCGCTCGTAAAGCGGCTCGGTTTCGAGCCGCCGAGCTACGAGGGGCCCACCGGCATCGTCGGCCTGCTGCAGCAGGCGTGTGCGGAGGCTGGCCTGCCCGCGGTGAGCCTGTGGGCGTCCGTGCCGCACTACGTGGCCGCCGCGCCCAACCCGAAGGTCGCGCTCGCGCTCGTTCGTGCGTTCGAGGGCACCGCGGGCCTCGCCGTGGACGGCGGGGACCTGGAGAGCGCTGCCGACGACTACGAGCGCCAGGTGACCGACGCGGTTGCGAGCGACCCCGAGGTGAAGGCCTTCGTGGAACGCCTCGAGGCCGCCTTGGACGAGGAGACCGCGGACAACCCACCCGACGAGGGCGAGCTACCCTCCGCAGACACGATTGCTAGCGACTTCCAGCGGTTTTTGCGTCAGCGCGGCCCCGGGGGGCCTGGACAGGCGTCGTAGTTTGCTCCCACAGTCATGGGGGCACAAGTCCTACATGACGATTGGTGGATCGATATTCCTCATCGCGCTTGGCGCGATCCTGAAATACGCAGTTGACGTGACGGTGTCCGGCATCGAGATCCAGACCATTGGTCTGATCCTGATGATCGCCGGCCTCGTCGGGCTCGTGATCGGGCTCTTCCTGCTCACGCAGACGCGCAGAGGCCCGGCCGCGTACGACGACCGTGGCGTGGTCGACGACCGCCCGGTCGTCCGCTAGCTACTTCTCTGCTGCCGGACAGATGATTCGGTAGTCACAGAAGCGGCAGATCTCCGGCGAGGGGGTCGGCTCGAAGCGCTGCCTGAGAATTCCTCCCGCGATCTCGGAGACGGTTGCGCGCACCCGTTCGAGCTCCTCGTCGGAGTGCTCCACCGGCACCTTCTCGCCGGTGAGCACGTAGAAGTAGCTCTGCGCCGAGGTCTCGAGCCCCCAGGACTCGCGGGCACCCATCTGGTACACGGACAGCTGCACGTCCTCGCGCAGCTCGTCCTCCGTCTTGGCGCGGCCGGTCTTGTAGTCGATCAGCTCGTACGTGCCGTCCGGATGGCGGTCGACGCGGTCGACGCGGCCGCGCAGCAGGTGCGGGCCGATCCGGAACGCGAACGAGCGCTCGAACCAGACCCCCTCCGCGTCGGAGTCGCGGTCACGCTGCCAGTAGCTCTCGAGCGCCGCGACGGCGCGCTCGCGGAACTGCTGCTCGTCGTCCGAGTCGCCGAAGCCCGAGCGGCGCCAGGAGGCCTCGAACAGCTCCATCAGCTGAGCGAGCGAGCCGCCGCGCTGTCCGTGGAAGCGCTCCAACACCTGGTGCACGACGATCCCGAAGCGCTGGTGGATCGTCGGCTCCTGCGGGATCCGGAACACGCGCGCGAACTTGTACTTCAGCGGGCAGATCCTGTAGGTGTCGATGTCCGACGCCGACAGCATCAGGCCGCGGCCGCGGCGCGGAATGAACGGGTCGAGCGAGGGCTCGGACCCGTTCTGGTCGCTCGCCGGCCGCTCGGCGGGGTCGCGCTCGGTGTCGCGCAGCCAGCTGTCGAGGGCCGACTGCTCGAGGATCTCGCGCTGCTCCGGGGTGGCGCACTGGAGCAGGATCTCGTTCACCGCCGGCAGCGCGGCGTCGAGCGTCTGCCCCTCCTTCGCGCGCTCGATCAGCGCGGCCACCTTGATCAGCTCGAGGTACCGGGAGACCGCCTGGTCGACGTCGAGGTAGGTGTCGAGTCGCATCTCGCCCAGGCGGCCACCCATGCGCGCGACCGTGTCGAGCAGCTCGTCGCGCATGATGCGGAACGTCGAGTGGAGGCCCTCCGCCGGCCCGAACAGCTCCTCCTCCAAGACCTCCTCCTCCACGCCGGTGGCCGCCATCGCCTCCTCGTAGAACGGCGACGGGCGCGGCGTGGTGCCCGGCGAGCCGGACTCGGCCCAGGCGAGCACGAGACCCTTGCGCGCGCGCGTCATGGCCAGGTGGAGCAGGCGGCGCATCTCCGCCTCGTGCGCCTCGCGGCCCTCGCGCGCCGGCCGGCGACCCTTGAGCAGCTCGGCCGGGATGCCGTCGGCCTCGGGACGGAACGGGCCCGGCATGCGGGCGGCCGACAGGCCGAGCACGAAGACATGGTCGAACTCGAGGCCGCGCGCGGCGCTCATGCTCCTCACCTGCACGGCGGGCGCCGTGGGCGTGCCGGTGGCCTCCTCCTCGCGCAGGCCCGACTCCGCCACCGCGGCCAGGTAACGGGTGAAGTCGCGCGCGGTGGCGTGCGGTTCGCGGCGCATGTAGGCGGTGGCAAGCTCAGGGAGCTTCGCGATGTTGCGCAGCCGCTCGACCGTGTCGGCGTGCGTCGCGAAGACCTGCTGGCGGCGCAGCCCGATGCGCTCGATCAGCCTCAGCACGAAGGCGTCCGGCCGGCGATCCTCGAACGCGTTCGAGGCCGAGCGGTAGAGGCGCAGGAACGCGCGCGCCCGGTCGCGGCCCTCCTCGGACAGCTGCGGGCCCTCGAGTGCCGCGGCCACTGCCGAGGGCACGTCGAGCTTGCGGCGCCGCGCGAGCTGAGTCAGGCGAGCGACGTCCACCGAGCGCAGCTCGATGGGCGGCCTGGTCAGGGCCCGCACCACGGCGCCGGAGTCGTTCGGATCGGCCAGCGCGCGCAGCCACGCCAGCACGTCGCGCACCTCCGCGCGCTGGAAGTACGCCGCAGAGCCGCACACGCGTGCAGGAAGCGCACGCTCCTCCAGGGCAGACGCTATTACGGTGCCCTCGCTCTTCACGGAGCGCACGAGCACGCAGATCTGCTCGGGCGGCACGCCGGAGGCGATCAGCTGCTCAGCCTCCGCCGCTACCGCCTGCGCCTGGGCGCGCTCGGAGCGGCAGCGCCAGAAGCGCACGCGGCCGCCGCTCACGCCGGTGAGCTTCCTGCCGGGGGCCACCGCAGCCGCGGCGTCGAGGATGCGCCGGCCCGAGCGGCAGTTGCGCTCCAGCTTCACCACCCTCGCCTCCGGCAGCTCCTCGCGGAAGCGGTCGTCCGCGCCGACGAGCGTCACCTGGCGGTGCTCGTCGATCATGAGGCGTAGGAGCATCCCCTGGGCGAAGTTCGTGTCGTCGTACTCGTCCACGAGCACGTGCTGGAAGCGGCCCGCGACGCGTTCGCGCACGTGCGGCCGCTCGTGCAGGAGCTGGAAGGCACGCAGGACGAGGTCGCCGAAGTCGAGCGCCCCGCGCTCCGCCAGCAGGCGGTCGTGGTCGGCATAGAGGCGGGCGAACTCGAGCTCGCGCGCGGCGCCCGTGCGAACGGCGTCGCTCTCGGCCGCCGTCATCGCCCGCTCGGCGTAGGCGAGACAGTCCTCGGCCGAGATCATCTCGTCCTTCAGCCGGTCGATGCGCGCGACAAAGCTGGCGAGCAGCGGCGCAGGGTTGCCGCGAATCTCGTGCTCGCGGAGGGATAGCTCGTCGATGCGCTCGAGCAGGAGCGCGAGGCGATCGGCCGGGGTCACGGGTGAGAGGAAGGGATCCACGCCCGCCTCGAGCGCCTCGTCCTGTAGCAGGCCCAGGCAGAAGGAGCGGAACGTCTCCACATGCAGCTCCTCGTACGGAGCGTCGAGCACCGCCTCGAGGCGCTCACGCATCTCGGCGGCGGCGGGCGCCGAGAACGTGAGGGTGAGGATCCGCTCGGCCGGCACTCCCTGGTCCACCAGCCACACGAAGCGGCTCACCACAGTATGGGTCTTTCCGGTGCCGGCCCCGGCCGCAACAAGCAGCGGGCCGTCGGGATGGGTGACGGCCGCCTCCTGCGCGCGGTTCAGGCCGTCGAGGGCTACAGGCATCGCGGCCTAGGATACGCCGCAGCGTGTCCCTTCCGGACAGCACCGATTGGCTCGGCTTCTGCCGCCGCGCGGCGGGCGCCGCGCGCGACGCCGTTCACGCGTATGCCACCACGGCCGAGCGAGGGGTCGAAACCGGCCGCGGCGAGGGCGGCGATACGGCGTACGTGATCGACCGCGCCGCCGAGGACGCGATCTTCACGGAGATCGAGGGCCTGGATGACCCCGTAACCGCCATCTCTGAAGAACGCGGTGAGTTTCAGATTGCCGGCGGAAGCGAGCTGCGCATAGTCATCGATCCGGTCGACGGCTCTCTGAATGCGAAGCGGGGTCTGCCCTTCGCGTGCGTGTCGATCGCAATCGCCTCCGGGCCGCGGATGAGCGACGTGGAGCTGGGCTGGGTCGCTGAGCTCGATCCACGCATCTCGGACGGCGACGAGCCGCGGCACGGGCGCGACTGGTGGGCGGTGAAGGGAGACGGAGCGTTCCGCGATGGCGAGCCCCTACCCGCGCTGCAGCCCGGGGCGCTCGAGGTGCTCGGACTCGAGACTGCACGCCCGGAGCTGGTGGCGGCAGCGTCGTCCGCCATCGCGTCCGTGGGCGCCGGCCGCATTCGCGCGCTGGGCTCCGTGGCGATGACGCTCTGCCTCGTGGCGGCTGGCCAGCTCGACGCGATGCTGAGCCTCCGCCCAATCCGCTCGGTCGATGCCGCGGCCGCCCAGCTCCTCGTGAAGGAGGCGGGCGGAGCGGTGACCTTCCCGACGGACGACGAGCTCTCGCTGGAAATGCGCTCGCCCGTACTGGCCGCCCGCGACGAGGAGCTCCTGGAGCGCCTGCGCACGACCTTCGCCGGCTGAGGACCGGGCACCGGGAGGGCACTGCCAGGGGCACCCAAACGGTGCCTGGGACAGGACGGTCCCCCCGGAACGTCGGGATTGACGCAACAGCAGAGCGGGCATGGAGACTCATCCATGTCGCGTCTCAGAAAAGTCGACTGCTCCGGCCCCGGCATTCGCCGCCGCCGCCGCGGCAAGGGCTTCGAATACCTCGATGACGACGGCAAGCGGGTGACCGAGCCGAGCGTGCTCGAGCGCATCGGTGAGCTGGCCATCCCGCCGGCATGGGAGGAGGTCTGGATCTGCCCGTACCCGATGGGCCACATTCAGGCTACGGGCACGGACGCCGCGGGGCGCAAGCAGTACCGCTACCACGACAAGTGGCGCGAGCGGCGCGACGCAGAGAAGTTCGAGGAGATGATCGACTTCGCGCGGGCGCTCCCGCGTATGCGCAAGTGCGTGGCCAAGGACATCGCACGCGACGGCATGCCGCGCGAGAAGGTGCTCGCCTGCGCGATGCGGCTACTGGACCGGGGCTTCTTCCGGATCGGCTCGGAGAACTACGCCGAGGAGAACGACACGTACGGCATCGCCACGATGGGCAAGCGGCATGTGAAGATTTCAGGCGACCAGGTGACGTTCGACTACGAGGCGAAGGGCGGCCAGCGGCGGGTCCAGTCGATCGGCGACCCGGAGCTTGCGGAAATCGCACGCGCGTTGAAGAAGCGCCGCGGTGGAGGCGAGGAGCTGCTCGCCTACAAGGTCGGGCAGCGTTGGGTGGATGTGAAGTCAGCGGACATCAACGCCTACCTGAAGGAAGCCACCGGCGGTGACTACAGCGCCAAGGACTTCCGCACCTGGAGCGGCACGGTGCTCGCCGCGGTCGCGCTCGCGGTGGCGGGAATGGCATCGACGTCGAAGGCGTCGCGCACACGCGCGAAGAGCCGCGCCGTCAAGGAGGTCTCGCGCTACCTCGGGAACACGCCGGCGGTCTGCCGCGCGTCGTACATTGACCCGCGCGTTTTCGACCGGTTCGACGGAGGACTCACAATCGGCGGCGCGCTGCCCGATCTGGTGGAGGACACGGCGCCTTGGCCCGACGTTCAGCGGGCCGTCGAGGAGGCCGTGCTCGACCTGATCGCGGGCAACCGTGAGTCGGACCTGGTCGAGGAGGGAGTGGAGCTCGCCGCGGTCGCTTAGGAGCGGCGGCCGAAGTCAGTCGTGTAGGTGCCGCCACGGCGGCCCACCGGCGTGCCCGCGGCAACGCCGATTCCGATCGAGCGGTACGAGCTGCTCAGGATGTTCGCGCGGTGCGGCGGGCTGTTCATCCAGGCCGAGCCGATCGAGCGCGGGGTCGAGCGGCTACCCGAGCCGTACGCAATGTTCTCGCCGACCGACCAGCTGCGGGCGCCCGAGAGATAGCCGGTGCTGCGGATGCGGTCGACGAAGCTCGCGCCCCCCAGCGAGGTGTGCGAGAAGAACTTGCGAAGCGCCATTGCGCGTGAGTGCCGCCGGGCGGCCCGCGAGAGCTTGCGGTTCAGCCGCAGCGGGCGCAGGCGGTGGCGCGCACGCTCGGTGTTGAGCACGCACAGCGTGGCGCGGACGAGGGCGCGCTTGCTCGCCTTCGCGGCACTGGCGTTCGCGGCGCTGCACGCGCCGGCCGCGGAGGCGCTCGGCACAGCGAACAGAAGGACGGCAAGGGTCGCCACGACCGTCAAGGCAGACTTGGTAAAGCTCATTCCCTTGTTCAGTCGGCGTCGCGCTGGAGACCTTTAGGAGGTCAGACGGCGACCCTGGACGGGTGTTCGAACCCGTTTTGGGGACAGGACCGCGGGTAGGGGCGCCGAATGCCACCCGCAGCCATCCTTGACGTCGACGGCACCCTTGTCGACACGAACTACCACCACGCGATCGCCTGGTACCGGGCGTTCCGCCAGAACGACATTGTGCTGCCGATCTGGCGCATCCACAGGCACATCGGGATGGGTGGCGACCAGCTCGTCGAGGCGCTCGGCGGCGAGCAGCTCGAGAACGAGAAGGGCGACGACATCCGCGCGGCGGAGAGCGTCCTCTATGTCGAGCTGATGACCGAGGTCAAGCCGCTCAAGGACGCCCGTGAGCTGATCGAGGACCTGAAGCAGAGCGGCCACGCGGTCGTGCTCGCCAGCTCGGCGAAGGAGCACGAGGTGGACCACTACCTCGACGTCCTCAACGCGCGCGAGCTCGCCGACGACTGGACGACCTCCGCCGACGTGGAGGCCACCAAGCCCGAGCCCGACCTCGTGGTGGCCGCAGTGGAGAAGGCGGGCGGCGGCGAGGCGGTGATGGTCGGCGACTCGACCTGGGATTGCGAGGCCGCGAAGCGAGCCGGGCTCGAAACGATCGCCGTGCTCACCGGCGGCTTCTCCGAGGCCGAGCTGCGCGATGCCGGCGCGCTCGCAGTCTATTCCTCGATCAAGGATTTGCGCGAGTCACTCGACGAGACCCCGCTTGCGGCAAGCTAGGGGTCATGGCCGAGAGGCTCGGCAGCTACAAGGCGAAGCGCGACTTCGAGAAGACGCCTGAGCCGAAGGGGCGCACCCAGGGCAAACCGAGCGAGGCGCGCTTCGTGGTTCAGGAGCACCACGCACGCCGACTCCACTGGGACCTGCGCCTCGAGCACGAGGGCACGCTGGCGTCGTGGGCGCTCCCTCGCGGGGTGCCCGAGCACCCGGACGAGAACCGGCTCGCCGTGCGGACCGAGGATCACCCTCTCGAGTACCTGGAGTTCGAGGGTGAGATCCCGAAGGGCGAGTACGGCGCCGGCGCGATGCTTGTTTGGGACCGCGGCACCTATGACGCGGAGAAGTTCCGCGACGACGAGGTGATTGCGACCTTCCACGGCGAGCGCCTCAGCGGGCGCTATGCGCTGTTCAGGACCCGCGAGAGCGATTGGATGATCCACCGCATGGATCCGCCCGCGGACCCGGCGTACGAGCCGTTCCCGGAGCGACTCAAGCCAATGATGGCTCGCAGCGGCATGCTGCCGCCGCGCCAGGAGCGGTTCGGCTTTGAGGTCAAGTGGGACGGGATCCGAGCGGTGGCGTTCTGCGACCACGGCCACATCGACCTCCAGGGTCGCAATTTCAGCGACTTCACGCCGCGCTACCCGGAGGTTCGCGAGCTGGCCCGCTCACTCGGCGCGCGCCGCGTGGTGCTCGACGGCGAGATAGTGGCCTTCGACGAGAAGGGAAGGCCGAGCTTCGAGCGCCTTCAGGCGCGCATGCACCTGGCGTCCGACTCAGCCGTGCGGCGGCGCATGCGCGACATCCCCGCCACCTACGTGATCTTCGACCTGCTGTATCTCGACGGCCACTCCACGATGGCGCTCTCGTACGAGGAGCGCCGCAGCCTGCTCGAGCGGCTCGAGCTCGAGGGGCCGGCGTGGCGCACACCGTCGTACCACCGCGGCGAGGGCAGGGCCCTGCTCGACGCCACCAAGCAGCACGGCATCGAGGGCGTGGTGGCGAAGAAGCTCGACTGTCCGTACCAGCCGGGCGCGCGCGCCTCGCACTGGATCAAGGTGAAGAACGTCCATACCCAGGACGTGGTGGTCGGCGGCTGGACCCTCGGCGAGGGTGGGCGATCGGCGAGCCTGGGCTCGCTCGTGGTCGGGGTGATGGAGGAGGAGCGGCTCGTCTACTGCGGGAAGGTCGGCACGGGGTTCACCGAGCAGTCGCTCGCGCTCGTGAAGCGGGAGCTCGAGCCGCTCCGCGCCGACAAGAGTCCGTTCAGCCGCCGCCAGCCGCCCAAGGGCACGATCTTCGTGGAGCCACGGCTCGTTGCCCACGTGGAGTTCCGCGAGTGGACCAAGAGCGGGACCCTGCGCGCGCCGTCCTTCAAGGGCCTGCGTCCCGACATATCTCCGCAGGAATGCGTGCGTGAGGAAGGTTAAGTGCGTCTCTACGGGTAAGTTTGTGACATGCCACGCGCCATTTGGAGCGGTGCGATCAGCTTCGGGCTGGTCAACATCCCCGTCAAGCTCTACAGCGCGGTCTCGCGCAAGACCGTCAGGTTCCACCAGATCGACGCCGAGTCGGGCCAGCGCATCCGCCAGCAGCGGGTGAACCCTGGCTCCGGCGAGGAGGTCCCCTACGAGCAGATCGTCAAGGGCTACGAGATCAGCCCGGATCGCTACGTGACTATCACGCCCGAGGAGCTCGAGTCGCTCGAACCGCAGAAGACGCGCACGATTGACATCGAGGAATTCGTGGACCTCGAGCAGATCGATCCGATCTACTACGACCACCCGTATTACCTCGCCCCGGACAAGGGAGCGGCGAAGGCGTACAAGCTGCTGCTCGACGCGATGGAAG
>Ga0126307_10001053_pt1 | contig 18205 bp, 15 predicted proteins | sample Plot28_FD_89955 | JGI IMG/M metagenome (GOLD analysis project Ga0126307, IMG submission 89955) | Serpentine soil microbial communities from UC McLaughlin Reserve, CA, USA - Plot28 | ecosystem: Environmental > Terrestrial > Soil > Grasslands | place: USA: UC McLaughlin Reserve, Lake County... | reverse complement strand
CCAGCGTGGCCCGGACCACCCCACTAGCGTTGGCGGCATGTCGCGCCGCGCCAAGATCGTCTGCACCCTCGGTCCCGCGACCAGCTCCCCCGAGCAGGTCACCGCCCTCGTCGAGGCAGGGATGGACGTCGCGCGGCTGAACTTCAGCCACGGCGCGCACGAGCACCACGCGACGGCCTACCAGCGTGTCCGGGAGGCCTCCGACGCCACCGGTCACGCCGTCGCCATCCTGGCCGACCTGCAGGGCCCCAAGATCCGGCTGGGCACCTTCGCCGACGGGCCGGTCGAGTGGCCGACGGGCAGCCAGGTCTGCATCACGGTGGAGGACGTCGAGGGCACGGCCACCCGCGTGTCGACGACCTACAAGAACCTCGCCGACGACGTCCGCGTCGGCGACCGGCTGCTGGTCGATGACGGCAAGCTGGCCCTGACCGTGGTGCGGGTCGAGGGGTCCGACGTCTTCTGCCTGGTGGTCGAGGGCGGCGAGGTGTCCAACAACAAGGGACTGTCGCTGCCCGGTGTGGCGGTGAGCGTCCCCGCCCTGTCCGACAAGGACGAGGACGACCTCCGGTTCGCCCTACGCCTGGGGGCCGACTTCATCGCGCTGTCCTTCGTTCGCTCGCCCGACGACGTCGAGCTGGTCCGCGACATCATGCGCGAGGAGGACATCGAGGTCCCGGTGATCGCCAAGCTGGAGAAGCCGGAGGCGGTCGCCAACCTCGAGGCGATCGTCGAGGCCTTCGACGGGATCATGGTGGCCCGGGGTGACCTCGGCGTGGAGCTGGCCCTGGAGCAGGTGCCCCTGGTGCAGAAGCGGGCCATCCAGGCGGCCCGCGAGCGGAACAAGCCGGTCATCGTCGCCACCCAGATGCTCGAGTCGATGATCACGAACTCCCGGCCGACCCGCGCCGAGGCCTCCGACGTCGCCAACGCCGTCCTCGACGGGGCCGACGCGGTGATGCTGTCGGGCGAGACGTCCGTGGGGGCGCACCCGGTCGGCGCCGTCCGCACCATGGAACGCATCATCGACGCCGTCGAGAGCGACCAGCTGTGGGTGCCCGAGGTGGAGCGGCGGTCCCGCTCGCGGTCCGGCGCCATCGTGCGCGCGGCCCGGGACATCGCCCAGGCACTCGACGTGAAGGCGCTGGCGACGTTCACCCAGACCGGCGAGACCGCCCGCCGGCTGGCCGCCCTGCACCCCAAGCAGCCGCTGCTGGCCTTCACCGTCGACGCGCGGGTGCGCAGCCAGCTGGCGCTCTCTTGGGGGGTGGAGACGTTCCTGGTGCCTTCCGTGCAGCACACCGACGACATGGTCGCCCAGGTCGACTTCTCGCTGCTCTCCATCGGCCGGCTCAAGGTCAGCGACCGGGTGGTCGTCGTGGCCGGCAGTCCGCCGAACACCGTGGGCTCCACGAACCTCATCCGGGTGCACGAGGTGGGTACCGACTCGTGAGCGCCCTGCAGGACGACAGCCAGGCCGCCGCGCTCCTGGCCATCCTGGACCTGGACGAGCGCGAGACCGACGTCTTCGTCGGCCAGACCCCGACCACCGAGCGGCAGCGCATCTTCGGCGGGCAGGTCGCCGGGCAGGCGGTCATGGCGGCGGGCCGGACGGTGCCGGCCGAGCGCGGCGTCCACTCGCTGCACTCGTACTTCCTGCGGCCCGGCGACCCGGACGAGGACATCCGTTACGCCGTCGACCGCATCCGGGACGGCCGTTCGTTCACCACCCGCCGGGTGGTCGCCTGGCAGACCCGCAAGGGCGAGGACGTCGCCATCTTCTCGCTGACCGCCGACTTCCACGCGGGCGAGAAGCCGGTGGCCGAGCACTCGCTGCCGATGCCGCAGGTGCCGGGTCCCGAGACCCTGCCCGGGACGGCGGAGATCGCGGACCGGCACGGCGAGCAGGCGGCGTGGATGCGTGCCATGGGACGGGCGGTGGAGCAGCGGTTCCTGGAGGACCCGTTCACCGCCCCGCCGAAGTCGCCGCCGGACACCAGGTCGTGGACCTGGCTGCGGGTGGCCGGGCGCCTGGGCGAGGACCCCGCGGTGCACGCCGCCGCGCTGACGTTCGTCAGTGACCTGACGCTGCTGTCGGCCGGCTTCGCGCGGCTCGGCGGGGGCTGGCCGGACTTCGCCGGGGCGAGCCTCGACCACGCGGTGTGGTTCCACCGGCCGGTGCGGGCCGACGACTGGTTCCTCTACGAGACCGACAGCCCGGCGGCGTCCTCCGGCCGGGCGCTGTGCCTCGGGCAGATCTGGGCGGCCGACGGCACACACGTGGCCACCGTCGCCCAGGAGGGCCTCATCAGGTCGCTCAGGGACTGACGGTCTCGGTCTCCTGGACGGCCGGAGCGGCGTCCGCAGGCCCGGCCGGCTGCTCCGCCTCCCGCTCGGCTTCGGCGCGGGCACGCTCGGCCTCGGCGCGGGCGCGTTCGGCCTCCTGGGCCGCTGCCTGCTCGGCGGCCGCGACCGCGAAGTCGGCCGCCAGCCAGTCGTGGCCCTCGCACAGCAGCACCCACAGCCGCTCGACGTGCGCCCTGGTGGTCGACGCGGCGCCGATCGCCACCCGCAGGACCGTCGACCCGCCGACGGTGGTGTGGGTCAGGAACACCTCCCCGCCGTCGTTGAGCCGCTCGAGGAGGGTCATGGTCGCCATGTCGGCGTCGACGCCGTCGGCCCAGCGCGGGCGCAGGCAGACCAGTCCCAGCGGGTGCGGGGTGGCGACGTCGAAGCGGTCGTCGGCCCGCGCCCATCCGGCGAGTTCCTGCGCCAGCGCCACGTGCCCGCGGAGATGGGCGCGCAGGCCCTCCGCGCCGTACCACCGCAGGACGAACCACAGCTTGAGCGCGCGGAAGCGGCGGCCGAGCGGGATCTGCCAGTCGCGGAAGTCGACGACGGCGCCGGCCTCGGTCGCGGCATTGCGCAGGTACTCCGGCAGGATCGCGAGCGCCCCGGTGAGCGCTGCGCGGTCGGCGACCCAGAACAGGGTCGCGTCGAAGCCGGTGAGCAGCCACTTGTGCGCGTCGGTGGTGTAGCTGTCGGCCCACTCGACCCCGTCCTGGAGCGACCGGAGTTCCGGCGCGATGGCGCTCACCCCGGCGTAGGCGGCGTCCACGTGCAGCCAGACGCCGTACTTCTGGCAGATCGGCCCGAGCGCGGCCAAGGGGTCGACGGCGGTGGTCGACGTCGTCCCCACCGTGGCGCAGACGAGCACCGGGGTGAAGCCGCGCGCGATGTCCAGCTCGATGCGGGCGGCGAGCGCGGCCGGTCGCATGGCGAGGTCGCCGTCGACCTCGACGATGCGGACCGCGTCGCTGCCGAGGCCGGCGATGCGGACGGCCTTCTCCATCGAGGAGTGCGTCTCGGAGGACACGTAGACAGTGGCCCGGTCGGGGTCGACGCCGTGCCTGACCGTGCCGCCTCCGCTGGACCGGTGCAGCGCCGCCAGCAGGGCGACGAGGTTGGCGCCGGAGCTGGAGTCCTGGACGACGCCGCCGCCGCTGCCGGTGGACCGGAAGGACGCCGGCAGACCCAGCAGGCCGGCCAGCCAGTCCATGACGTGCTGCTCGAGCTCGGTCGCGGCCGGGCTGGTCACCCACGACATGCCCTGGACGCCGAGGCCGGCGCTCACCAGGTCGCCGAGGACCGACGGGCCGGAGGTGTTGGCCGGGAAGTAGCCGAAGAAGCCGGGGTGCTGCCAGTGCGTCACGCCGGGCAGGACGACCCGGTCCAGGTCGGCGAGGACGGCGGCGAACGGCTCACCCTGCTCCGGCGGACCGTCGGGGAGGGACGCGCGCACGTCGCCCGCGGAGACCTGCGAGCGCACCGGGAACGACCCGATCCGCGACCAGTAGTCGGCGATCCAGTCGACGACCTCGTGGCCGTGCTGGCGGAACTGCTCGGGTGTCATGTGCGGAGCTGGCTCGGTCACGGTGCTCACCGTATGGCAGCCACTTGTTAGCGTCCGCCGCATGGCCGACCTCGCCCGTACCGCCCGGCTCGACGTGCTCGTCGAGGGCTACGTCCGCCCGCCGAACGTCGCCGGCACGGTCAGTCTCATCCGGGACCAGGACCGGGTCGTGATCGTGGATCCGGGCATGGTGGCCGACCGGGAGCAGATCCTGGGCCCACTGCGCGCGCTCGGCGTCCGGCCCGAGGACGTCACCGACATCGTCCTCAGCCACCACCACCTCGACCACAACCTCAACGTGGCGCTCTTCCCGGTGGTACCGGTGCACGACTTCCAGTCCGTCATCGAGGGGGACGTGTTCACCCGGCGACCCGCGGAGGGCACGCAGCTCACGCCGAGCATCCGGTTGCTGGCCACGCCCGGGCACACGCCGCAGGACATCACCACGCTGGTGGGCACGCCCGACGACGTCGTCGCGCTGACGCACCTGTGGTGGACGGGGGAAGGGCCCGCCGAGGACCCCTACTGCCTGGACCGCCAGGAGCTGCGGGACAACCGGGACCGCTGCCTGGGCCTCGCGACGCTGGTGGTGCCCGGGCACGGTCCGGCGTTCCGGCCGCAGCCCTCCACGCCTCGCTGAGCGGCCCGACTCGGGTGCCCCCGGTGCGACTCGAACGCACACTGCGCGGGTTTTGAATCCGCTCCCTCTGCCGATTGGGGTACGGGGGCGTGCCGGGGTGCCCGGCGCCCGAGCAGCCTAGCGGTGAGGTGGGCGGGCGCCGACGTGGCTAGGCTTCGGCACCGTGAGCAGCGAGACGATCCGGGTCCTCATCGCCGAGGACGAGGCGCTCATCCGCCTCGACCTCAAGGAGATGCTCGAGGAGGAGGGGTACGCCGTCGTCGCCGAGGTCGGTGACGGCCAGCAGGCCGTGGAGCAGGCGCGTGCGCTGACCCCCGACCTCGTCATCCTCGACATCCAGATGCCGATTCTCGACGGGCTCTCCGCCGCCGAGCAGATCGCCTCGGCGCGCATCGCCCCGGTCATCGTCCTCACCGCCTTCAGCCAGCGCGAACTGGTCGAGCGGGCGCGGGACGCCGGTGCGATGGCCTACCTGGTCAAGCCGTTCTCCAAGAACGACCTGGTGCCGGCCATCGAGGTGGCGCGGGCCCGGTTCACCGAGATGACGGCGCTCGACGGCGAGGTGAAGACCCTCGAGGAGCGGCTCGAGACCCGCAAGGTCGTCGAGAAGGCCAAGGGCGTGCTCATGGAGCAGCAGGGCATGACCGAGGCCGAGGCCTTCCGGCACATCCAGCGGACGGCGATGAACCAGCGGACGTCGATGAAGGCCCTCGCCCAGTCGATTCTGGAGCCCGATCCGGCCGCCTGACGCACCACCGCCTGAGCGTGCGGGGAGGCGCGTCGTCCTCCAGAGTCGCCGCTTGGTGACGGAGTGTTTCCACTCGTACCCCGTTAGGGACGCTCAGGTCACGACTTCATGACTTTGGGTGCATCCCCGGGTGCATCGCCGGACGCGGCGGTTAGGTTCGGCGCACCGATCGGGCGTCCGAGCGGCGGGTTCCGCCCTGCGGACCCGGCGGCAGACGCACAGAACGAGAACCCTGGGAGTTGCTTGATGCGCACTCGCACCACGGCCCGCGGCATCGCCGTCCTCGGCGCCGCCCTTCTCGCAGTCACCGCCTGTGGCGGTGGCAGCGACGACGAGGGCGGCAGCTCCGGCAGCGACAGCGCCGAGAAGCAGATCAACATCTACGGCACTGACGGCAACATGGGTAACGCCCTCGGCGAGGACTTCACCGAGGACGGCGAGCTGGCCGGGATGAAGGGCACCACGCCCCTCACCGAGCTCGGCTCCGACTTCACCGACCGTCTCCTGGAGATCGACCCCAAGCTCCAGGACTACAACTACGCCGGTGAGACCTACGACGCCGTCGTCATCACCGCGCTGGCCGCCCAGATGGCCGGCACGAACGACGCCAACGTCTTCAAGACCTACGTCAACGGCGTGACGTTCGGTGGCGACAAGTGCGAGGACTTCGCCAGCTGCTCCGAGATCATCGCCGGCGGCGGGAACCCCGACTACGACGGCATCTCGGGCCCGCTGGCGTTCGCCGACGCCGGTGAGCCGGCCGTGGCGAGCTTCGGCATCCTGCAGTTCGCCGACGACAACACCATCCACGCCGAGGACAACGAGTACGTCTTCGCAGGCGACGAGGCGAACGCGGCCAGCGACGAGGGCCCGGCTCCGGCCACCGCCGTCTCGGCGGCCGGCCCGCTGACCATCGGCTACCTGCTGCCCGAGACCGGCAACCTCGCCTTCCTCGGCCCGCCGGAGGTCGCCGGCTTCGCGCTCGCGATCAAGGACATCAACGACGCCGGTGGCGTCTTCGGCCAGCCCGTCGCCCAGCAGGGTGGCGACTCCGGTGACACCTCCACCGACACCGCGACGCAGACCGTCGACCGCCTGCTCCAGGCCGGCGTCAACGCGATCGTCGGCGCGGCGTCCTCGGGCGTCAGCCAGACCGTCATCGACACCATCACCGGTGCCGGCGTCATGCAGATCTCCCCGGCCAACACCTCGGACATCTTCACGACGTACAACGACAACGGGCTCTACTTCCGCACCGCGCCTCCGGACGTGCTGCAGGCCCGCGCCCTGTCCGACCTCATCCTCGAGGACGGAAACAACACGGTCGGCATCCTGGCTCTCAACGACCCGTACGGCACCGGTCTCGCCGAGAACACCCTCAACAACCTGGTCGAGGGTGGCCTCTCCGAGGACGACATCAAGAGCATCATCTACGACCCCCAGGCTGCGAACTTCGATTCCGAGGTTCAGCAGATGGTCGAGCTCAACCCGGACGCGATCGTCGTGATCGGGTTCGAGGAGTCCTCGAAGATCATCCAGGGTCTCAACGCCCAGGGCATCGGCCCGCAGCGCTGAGGCACGAAGCGCTGAGTCATGCAGCGCTGACCAGGCTGATCGAGCCGGGTCGCTGACCCGGTAGCGCCACCGCAGTGGCCCGGCACCGTCCACGGTGCCGGGCCACTGTGCTGTTCGCCGAGGTCGTCCGGCGAGCGATGTCCCTGGAGCGGGCATTTCCACGCCGGTTCTGCCCGCCTGGGGGACAACGCTCCGGCGGGCGGCCGCTCCCCGATGCCCCATCGCCGGCTGGGGACCGGGCGGCGGAGGCTCCCCGACGACGACGCAGCGCCGGCCCCCTCCGAGGGGACCGGCGCTGCGGTGTGGGGCACTGAGCGGGCCTACTGGGCCTTGGCCAGGGTCCCCAGGTACAGCTCGATGACCTTCGGGTCGTGCATGAGCGACTCACCGGTGTCGGTGTAGGCGTTCCGGCCCTGGTCGAGGACGTAGCCGCGGTCGCAGATCTGCAGGCACCGGCGGGCGTTCTGCTCGACCATGATGATCGAGACGCCGGTCGCGTTGATCCGCCGGCAGCGGATGAAGACCTCGTCCTGGTAGGCGGGGGAGAGGCCGGCGGAAGGCTCGTCGAGCAGCAGCACCGAGGGGTCCATCATCAGCGCCCGCCCCATGGCGACCATCTGCCGCTCGCCGCCCGACAGCGACCCGGCCTTGCCCTTCCGCCGCTCCCCGAGCAGCGGGAACAGGTCGACGACGTAGTCGAAGCGGTCCTTGAACGTCTTGGGCCGCAGGTACACGCCCATCTGCATGTTCTCCTCGATGGTCAGAGAGGGGAACACGTTGTTGTTCTGCGGCACGTAGCCGACGCCCAGGGAGACCAGCCGGTGGGCCGGCGCCGAGGTGATCTCCTCGCCGCGCAGGCTCACCGTGCCGGAGCGCACCGGGATGAGCCCGAAGAGGGCCTTGAGCAGCGTCGACTTGCCGGCCCCGTTGGGGCCGATGATGCCGACCAGCTCGCCGTCCTGCAGGTAGAAGTCGCAGCCGCGCAGGATGTTGACGCCGGGGACGTAGCCGGCGACCAGGTCGTCGGCACGGACCAGGGCCCCCTCGGCGAGCCGCACGTGCTCCTCGCGGGTCGCCGCCTTCTCGGCGGGGGAGAGCTCGGTCGAGGCGACGGTGTCGGCGCGGGTGAGTTCCTCGCCGGACTCGTCGACCTCGAACAGCTGGTCGTTCTCGCTGAACACCGAGTCCCGCTGGCTCATCGGTCGGTCCTCTCGTCGGGGCCGCTGGGTCGGGACGGCTGGTCGCTGCTGAGGACCTCACCCTCCTCGCGGGCGATCCGCTGCTCCGCCTGGGCGAGGACCTTCTCCTCCTCCTCGACGGTGAGCGGGGCGTCGTGGTGGGCGCCGAGGTAGGCGTCGACGACGGCCTGGTTCTGGCTGATCGACTCCGGCGGCCCCTCGGCGATGATCCGCCCGGCGGCCATCACGACGACCCAGTCGCTGATGTCGCGGACCACGTCCATGTCGTGCTCGACGAAGATGACCGTCATGCCCTGCTCACGCAGGTCCTTGACGTGGCCCAGCAGGCTCTGGGTCAGCGCGGGGTTCACGCCGGCCATCGGCTCGTCGAGCATCACCACCTGAGGGTCGCTCATCAGCGCCCGCGCCATCTCGAGCAGCTTGCGCTGACCACCGGAGAGCGTGCCGGCGAAGTCGTCCTTCTTCGCGTCCAGCTTGAACCGCTGGAGCAGTTCCATCGCCTTGTCGGTGTTGGCCTTCTCCTGCCCCCGCCAGACGCCGGGGATCAGCGCCCGGAAGAAGCTCTCGCCCCGCTGGCCCTGCGCCCCGAGCAGCATGTTCTGCAGCACGGTCAGCCGGGACAGCGCCTTGGTCAGCTGGAACGTGCGGACGACGCCGAGCCGGGCCACCGCGTGCGGCGACATCTTGCCCAGTGACTGGCCGTTGAACGACCAGGTGCCGGTGTCGGGCTGGTCGAAGCCGGTCAGCAGATTGAACAGCGTCGTCTTCCCGGCACCGTTGGGCCCGATCAGGCCGGTGATGCCGCTCCGCTGCACCTCGAGGTGATCCACCGAGACCGCCGTCAGCCCGCCGAAGGTGCGGGTGACGCCGTCGACGACGACCGCGGGGTCGGGCTTGGCGACGCCGACCTCCCACGGGAGGTCGCGGAGCGCGACCTGGGCCAGCCGCCGCGGGGCGTCCCCGTGGCGGTACGCCGGCTGGTCGCCGGGGGAGGAGCCCGCGCCGGACGCCGTGGCGCCGGAGGAAGTCGGGTCAGCGGGCATCGAGCATCACCTCTCGTCGGTCACCGATGATGCCCTGCGGCCGGAAGACCAGCAGGAGCATCAGGCCAAGGCCCACGAGCACGAAGCGGATGGCCGCCACGTCGGTCGCGGTCAGGAGCCCTTCGGGGATGACCCCCTTGCTGATCAGCGTGCGCAGGCCGGTGTCGGCGAACTGCACGAGGAACAGCAGCAGCATGGACCCGATCACCGGGCCGAGCACCCGTGCCGCGCCACCGAGGATCAGCGCCGCGTACGCCAGGAACGTGTTCGCGTTCTGGTACTGGTCGGGGATCGCCGAGCCGGTACCGACGGCGTAGACCATGCCGCCGAAGGCACCGAACACGCCGCCGAGCACCAGGGCCTGCATCTTGTAGACGTACACGTTCTTCCCGAGCGCGCGCACAGCGTCCTCGTCCTCGCGGATCGACTTGACGACGCGACCCCAGGGGGCGCGCATCAGCAGGAACACCAGGACGCAGGACAGGGCCACGATCACCCACCCGACCAGGCCCACCCACAGCTCGGCACCCGACCACGACGTGCCCAGGATGGAATAGCGCTTGCTGGTCTCCCAGGGGGCCAGGGCGACGAAGTCCCGGTTGAACGCCGCCAATCCGCGGGTGCCGCCCGTCACCGACGTGGCCGAGACGGACCGGAAGAGCAGGCGCAGCCCCTCGGCCGCCGCGATGGTGGCGATGGCCAGGTAGTCCGCCCGCAGGCGCAGCGTCGGCAGGCCGAGCAGCAGCGCCAGGACGACCGCGCCGGCTATGCCGACGAGCACGCCGACCCAGAACGGCAGGTCCCACTGGGTCACCGAGACGGCGATGCCAAAGCCGCCGAGCATCGCGAACGCGATCTGACCAAAGTTGAGCAGCCCGGTGTACCCGAACTGCACGTTGATGCCGATGGCCAGGAGGGAGAAGAAGATCGCCTGGAAGCCGAGTCCGGCCTTCAGGGCGGTGGATAGTGCGTCGAGTACCTCACCCATGGCTCAGCCGATCCGTGCGCGGCTGCCCAGGATCCCCTGGGGCCGGATGACGAGGATGACGATCAGGAGCAGCAGGCCGCCGACGTACTTCATGTCGTCCGGGATGACCAGGGTCGACAGCTGGACGAAGACACCGACGACGAGGCTGCCGACCAGGGCCCCGTATGCCGTTCCCAGCCCACCGAGCGTGACGCCGGCGAACATGAGTAGCAGCAGGCGGAAGCCCATGTCCCACTGCACCTGGTCGGAGAGGCCGAGCAGGACCCCGCCGAGGGCGGCGAGTGAGCCACCCATCATCCAGACCACCATGATCACGCGGTTGACGTCGATACCGGACGAGGCCGCGAGGTCGCGGTTGTCCGACACCGCGCGCATCGCCTTGCCGATCTTCGTCCGCTGCAGCATCAGAGCGACGAGCACGAGGACGATCACCGAGATGATGATCGAGAACAGGGCCCGGTTGGTCAGGTTGAACAGGCCGTAGTCCACCGCCCGCTGCGACTGGTACTGCGCGTAGGGGTTGGACCGGCCGCCATAGAAGATCTGGATCAGGTAGCGCAGCGTGAGCGACAGGCCGATCGAGACCACCAGGGCGGCCACCAGCCCCGTGCCGCGTCGGCGCAGCGGCCGCCAGATGCCGAGCTCGTTGAGGGCACCCACGCCGGCGCCGATGATCATCGAGAGGATCGCCGCCGGGATCAGCGGGACGCCGCCCTCGACGTTGATGTACCAGGCGACGACCGCGCCGATCGTGACCAGCTCGCCGTGCGCGAAGTTGGTCAGTCCGGTCGTCCCGAAGATCAGCGACAGACCCACGGCACACATGGCGATGAGCAGCCCGAAGCGCAGACCGTCGACCAGTAGCTGGATCGCCCGGACACCGCCCCCGCCGGCGCCACGGCTGCCGTCCTCGAGGCCGAGGTTGACGAACTGACGCCGTCCCTCCGCGACCGTGACCGTCCGGTTGTCCTCACCGCTGAGGGTCACGCCCTCCGGGAGGTCGTCGGCGTTGATGCTGACGACGTACTCGCCGGGGCCGGGGACGTCGACCGACCACTTGCCGTCCTCGTCGGACTCGACCGAGTCGACCTCGTCGCCGTCGGCCGTCTCGACGGTGACCTCGATGCCCTCGATCGGCCCGCTGCGACTCGTCTGCAAGGTTCCGGCGACGGCCTCGCCCTCGGCCCGGGCGATCCCCGGTGCCAGCGTCGCCAGCCCGAGCGCGAAGGCGGCGACCAGGAACAAGCGCACGACGATCCGGAGCCTGTCCGATGCCCGACCGCGGCCCCCCGACCGCATCGGCGGCTCGACGGAGCCCGGTCGTCGACCGTGCCGGCCGGCACGGTGTACCGCGTGCGTCACGCGACCTCCCTGACGATGGTTGAGGGGGGACGCTATCCCAGTTGGGGGGGCCCAACCGTTCCTGCGTGCTGACCTGTGACCTTTCCGGGATCCGTGGCGGTAACAGATTGTGCGCGATCGGCGCGTCGCCGTGATGAGGGCTGCTCAGGGGTGCACTCTCCCCTCACCGTCCAGGGGAGGGCTCCTGTGTCAGGAACCGGTTCGCGGTCTCGCGTGGTCACGCGCACGGCGCGTCCCGACGACCTGCCCGGAGTTCTCGCGCTCGTGCGTCAGCACAGAGCCGACGCGCACGCCGAGGACGTCCTCACCGGACACACGCGGCTGAACGCGGCCGCCTCCGGTTTCTGCCGGCTCCTCGAGGACCCGGGCCATCGCGTCGTGCTCGCCGTCCTCCCCGGCCCGAACGCCGCAGGCGGGGGCACCGCCGGTGAGGTGCCGGTCGGCCTGGCCGTGCTCGGCCTCGACCCGCTCTCGCTCGTGCTGGGAAACCCGCAGGTCACGGTCGACACGTTCGTCGTGCACCGCGAGCACCGCCGGTGCGGCACCGGTGCCCGGCTGCTGGCCGCCGCCGCGCGCTACGCCGAGGAGACCGGTGCCGCCCACGTGGTGGCCGCCGTCGCCGGCCACGAGGCGGAGCGGCAGCGGTTCTTCGCCCGCATGGGGTTCGCGCCCCTGAGCACCCGCCGGATCGTCACCGTGGAGTCGCTCACCCGGTCACTGACCGCCTGGCAGCGCAACGGCCTTCCCGTGCCCGCCCCGCGGCGGCCGCTGGCGCGCCGCCGGCCGCCGCCGCGGTCGCTGCCCTCGATCGCCGCACTGGCCGCCGAGGCCTGAGCCCGGGCTCAGGCCTCCTTGGTCAGGCAGGTGAGCCGGCCGGCCGCCGTCGGCCGGCCGCTCTCGTCGGTCACCTCGATGAGGAAGGTCGTGAGCGTCCGCCCGCGTCGCACCGGGGTGCACACCGCGGTGACGACCCCGGAGGTCGCACCCCGCAGGTAGCTCACGTTCAGCTCGATGCCGACGACCTGCTTGCCCGGTCCGGCGTGGAGCGCGCCCGCCCAGGACCCGATGGTCTCCATGAGCGCGCACGTCGCTCCGCCGTGCAGCAGGCCGAACGGCTGCTCGTTCCCGGCGACGGGCATGGTCGCGACCATCCGGTCCGGGTCGAAGTCGGTGATCGCGATGCCCAGCTTCTCGTCGAGCGGACTGAGCTTGTCGGCCGGCGCCCAGGCCGGAGGAGGGGTCGCCACGCCAGCGACGGTAACGAGTCGTGGCCCCGCTGCAGGGACCCGGCCCGAGCGTGCGAGGGTCGGGGGGCAGTGGGGTCCTTTCATTAGGATCGGACCCGATGTCAGCTCCCGGCTCCACCCTCGCGACCACCGCCGCCCCGACCGACCCAGGCACGCGTCCCCGGCTGCTGCTCCTCGACGGGCACTCGCTGGCCTACCGCGCCTTCTTCGCGCTGCCGGTGGAGAACTTCTCGACGACGACGGGCCAGCCGACCAACGCCGTCTACGGCTTCACGTCGATGCTGATCAACGTCCTGCGCGACGAGAAGCCCACCCACCTGGCGGTCGCCTTCGACGTCGGCCGGAAGACCTTCCGCAGCGAGATCTTCGCCGAGTACAAGGCCAACCGGTCCGAGAGCCCGACCGACTTCCGGGGACAGGTGAGCCTCATCCAGGAGGTCCTCGCCGCGCTGCACGTCCCCGTGATCACGGCGGAGAACTACGAGGCGGACGACGTCATCGCGACCCTCACGGTGCAGGCCGTCGAGCAGGGCATGGACGTGCTGATCTGCACCGGCGACCGCGACGCCCTCCAGCTGGTCAACCCGCACGTCACGGTGCTCTATCCGCGCAAGGGGGTCTCCGATCTCACCCGCTTCACGCCCGAGGAGGTGGAGATCAAGTACGGGCTCACCCCGGCCCAGTACCCCGACTACGCGGCCCTGCGGGGCGACCCGAGCGACAACCTGCCCAGCATCCCGAGCGTGGGGGAGAAGACCGCCGCCAAGTGGGTGCGCGAGTACGGCTCGCTCGACGCGCTGGTCGACCAGGTCGACACCGTCAAGGGCAAGGTCGGCGAGAAGCTGCGCGAGCACCTGTCCTCGGTGATGCAGAACCGGCGGCTCACCGAGCTCGACCGCGCCGTCCCCCTGGAGGTGGGGCCGGCCGACCTCGCCGTCCAGCCGTGGGACCGCAACGAGGTGCATACCCTCTTCGACAACCTGCAGTTCCGCGTGCTGCGCGACCGGCTGTTCGCGACCCTCACCAGCGCCGAGCCGGAGGTCGAGGGCGGCTTCGACGTCGCCGAGGACGAGGTGGCGCCGGGACAGCTGGGCGCCTGGCTGCAGGCCAACGCCCGCACCGGCCGCACCGGGCTGATCTTCCGCGGCAGATGGGGCCGCGGGACCGGCGAGCTGACCGGCATCGCGCTGGCGGCGGCGAACGACCACGCGACGTTCGTCGACGTCGGGCCCGACCTGGACGTCGCCGACGAGCAGGCGCTGGCCGCGTGGCTGGCCGACCCGGCGCCGCAGAAGGTCGTGCACGAGGGGAAGGGGCCGTACCTCGCGATCTGGGCGCGCGGCTGGGAGCTGCAGGGGGTCGTCAGCGACACCGCCCTGGCCGCCTATCTGGCGAACCCGGGGCAGCGGTCCTTCGACCTGGGCGACCTCGCCGTCCGGTACCTCAAGCGTGAGCTCAAGGACGCCGCCGAGCCCGAGGGGCAGCTGACCCTCGACGGGCTGGGGCCCAGCGAGGCGGACGTCGCAGCCGAGGCCGCGCACGCCGACGTCCTCAAGGCCGTGGCCGTCAACGATCTGTCCGACGCGCTGGAGACGGTCCTCGGCCAGCGCGGGGGAGACGCCCTGCTCGGCGGGATCGAGCTGCCACTGACCCGCGTGCTGGCCGCGATGGAGTACCGCGGGATCGCCGCCGACGTCGACTACCTCCGCGAGCTCCAGCGGGAGTTCGCCGAGGGCGTCGCCGCCGCGGCCGCCGAGTGCTACGCCGTCATCGGGCGCGAGGTGAACCTCGGGTCGCCCAAGCAGCTGCAGGCGGTGATCTTCGACGAGCTCGCCCTGCCGAAGACCAAGAAGAACAAGACCGGCTACACCACGGACGCCGACGCGCTCACCTGGCTGTTCGAGCAGACCGGTCACCCCTTCATGGAGCACCTGCTGCGGCACCGCGACGTCACCCGGCTGCGCACCGTCATCGACGGCCTGCTGCCGATGGTCGACGACGGCGGACGCATCCACACCACGTTCCAGCAGACGATCGCCGCCACCGGCCGCCTGTCCTCGACCGATCCGAACCTGCAGAACATCCCGATCCGCACGGCCGAGGGCCGGCGGATTCGGCAGGCCTTCGTGGTCGGCCGGGGCTACGAGTCGCTGATGACGGCGGACTACAGCCAGATCGAGATGCGGATCATGGCGCACCTTTCCGGCGACGAGGGCCTGATCGAGGCCTTCACGTCCGGCGAGGACCTGCACTCCTTCGTCGCCTCCAAGGCGTTCGACATCCCGATCGAGGACGTCGACCCGGAGATGCGCCGCCGGATCAAGGCGATGAGCTACGGCCTGGCCTACGGTTTGTCGGCCTACGGGCTGGCCCAGCAGCTGAAGATCACGCCTGAGGAGGCGCGCGGTCAGATGCAGGCCTACTTCGAGCGCTTCGGCGGGATCCGCGACTACCTCGACACCGTGGTGGAGGAGGCGCGGCTGACCGGCTACACCGTCACGACTCTCGGCCGGCGCCGCTACCTGCCCGACCTCACCAGCGACAACCGGCAGCGGCGCGAGATGGCCGAGCGGATGGCGCTGAACGCGCCGATCCAGGGCTCGGCGGCCGACGTCATCAAGGTCGCGATGCTCAACGTGGAGAAGGCGATCGAGGCCGAGGGGTTGCGGTCGCGGATGCTGCTGCAGGTCCACGACGAGCTCGTCCTCGAGGTGGCGCCGGGGGAGCGGGAGAAGCTCGAGGAGCTGGTCCGCCGGGAGATGGCCGGCGCCGCGCAGCTCGACGTCGCGCTGGAGGTGTCCGTCGGCTTCGGCGAGAGCTGGGACGCCGCGGCGCACTAGAACACTGCGATCCTCCGGATCGCACCGCGGCCAGGAGCCGTCCCCCGGTCGCGCTGAGCGCGTCCTTCGCGCCTGCGCGGGACCCTCCGGGCCCCACTCGGCGCGACCGAGGGATGACCATGTGCGTCCGCTACGCCCCTTCGCGCACCGGGATGATCTCGTCGGCCACGAGACCGTGCGCCTCGCGGTGGACGGCGGCCGCCGCATCGGCATCGGGCGCCTCGACGAGGCAGAAGACCTTCCCCGAGGCCTCGTCGAACCAGTAGTGCTTGTAGTCCACGCCGTACTTCTGCTGCACCTCGAGGTCGCGCTGGTGCGCGCCGTTGACCGCATCGGCGGTCAGGCCCTCGACCTTGTTGTGTACGTCCATGAACAGCGCCATGTCGCTGATCCCTTCGCCGCGCTCCGCGTCGGCCCCCGTCGGCCCCTGGAGGGTCGTCGACGCGCGGAGTCTGGCAGCGCGGGGACGGGCGCGGAAGGCTCTGATCAGCCCGGGCGCTCGCAGACGAGGATCAGCGTGCCGGGCACCAGCTCGCCGCGTTCCCGCGACCACTGGCCCCAGGTCTGGGTGCGGCCGGGCGTCCACTCCGGCTCGAGCAGGTCCGCGAGCACCAGCCCGGCGCCGACGACGGCCCGCACCCAGTCGCCGGCCGTGCGGTGGTGCTCGACGTAGACCGTCCGCCCCTCGTCGTCGGTCTCCACGTAGGGCCGCCGGTCGAAGTAGGACGACGTGACGCGCAGGTCGTCGGGATCGGGGGAGTCGGGGAACGGCCAGCGCATCGGGTGGTTCACCGAGGCGACGAACCGGCCGCCGGGCTTGAGCACCCGCGCCACCTCGGCGAACACCGCGCCGGCGTCGGCGACGAAAGGGAGCCCGCCGAACGCCGAGCAGGCGAGGTCCGCCGAGGCGTCGCGGAGGGGGAGGGCTCCGGCGCCGGCCTGCAGCAGCGGCACCGCGATCCCGGTCGACCGGTTCAGCTCCGCCGCCCGGGCCAGCATCCCGCCCGAGAGGTCCAGCGCGACGACGTCGGCCCCGGCGGCCGCCAGCCACCGCGCGCACGGCGCCGAGCCGCAGCCGATCTCCACCACGCGACGCCCCGCGACCTCGCCGAGCAGGTGGGCGTCGGCCTCGCGCAGCCCTTCCGGGCACCACAGGAAGTCGGCGTCGCCGAGATCGTCGCCGTGCTCGGCGAGGTAGGCGGGCGCGGCGGCGTCCCACCACCGGCGGTTGGCGCACGCCGATTCGGCGTCGTCCGCCGGCCGCCGCGCGACCCCGCCCGCCGACGGGTAGCCGTCGCTGCCGAGGGGCAGATCCGGCGGGGCGGACGGCGGCAGGCTCATGACACGCCGATCGTGACACGCCGTGGGGGGACGGGACCGCTCCGCACCCAGGTGGACCCGGGCGTCTCGGCGTCCGTACCATGGGAATGCGCCAGAGGTCTGTCGTGCTCCTCCTCACCGGGGTTCTGCACGCGCCGGCTCTCCCCGCTGAACATCCCCGCGGTCACCAGATCGCGGGTCGTCCTGTCCCTACGCATAAACCGTCCGGAGCAATCGACCACATGACCTCCACTCAGGTCCGTCCTTCCAGCACCCCCCAGATCGCGGTCAACGACATCGGCTCCGCCGAGGACTTCCTCGCCGCCATCGACCAGACGATCAAGTACTTCAACGACGGCGACATCGTCGAAGGCGTCATCGTCAAGGTCGACCGGGACGAGGTGCTGCTGGACATCGGCTACAAGACCGAGGGCGTCATCCCCTCGCGGGAACTCTCCATCAAGCACGACGTCGACCCGAACGAGGTCGTCAAGGTCGGCGACGAGGTGGAAGCCCTGGTTCTCCAGAAGGAGGACAAGGAAGGGCGGCTGATCCTCTCCAAGAAGCGCGCACAGTACGAGCGCGCCTGGGGCACGATCGAGGCCAAGAAGGAAGCCGACGAGGTCGTCACCGGCACCGTCATCGAGGTCGTCAAGGGTGGTCTCATCCTCGACATCGGCCTGCGCGGGTTCCTCCCCGCCTCGCTGGTCGAGATGCGCCGCGTCCGCGACCTGCAGCCCTACGTGGGCCGCGAGCTCGAGGCGAAGATCATCGAGCTCGACAAGAACCGCAACAACGTCGTCCTGTCCCGCCGCCAGTGGCTGGAGCAGACCCAGTCCGAGGTGCGCAGCGAGTTCCTCAACAAGCTCGCCAAGGGCCAGGTGCGCAGCGGCGTGGTCTCCTCGATCGTCAACTTCGGTGCGTTCGTGGACCTCGGCGGCGTCGACGGCCTGGTGCACGTCTCCGAGCTGTCCTGGAAGCACATCGACCACCCGTCCGAGGTCGTCGAGGTGGGCCAGGAAGTCACCGTCGAGGTCCTCGACGTCGACCTGGACCGCGAGCGGGTCTCCCTGTCGCTGAAGGCGACGCAGGAGGACCCGTGGCGCCAGTTCGCCCGCACCCACCAGATCGGCCAGGTCGTGCCCGGCAAGGTCACCAAGCTCGTCCCGTTCGGTGCGTTCGTGCGCGTCGACGAGGGCATCGAGGGCCTCGTGCACATCTCCGAGCTGGCCGAGCGGCACGTGGAGATCCCGGAGCAGGTCGTGCAGGTCGGCGACGAGATCCTGGTCAAGGTCATCGACATCGACCTGGACCGCCGCCGCATCTCGCT
>Ga0126307_10001052_pt1 | contig 18220 bp, 20 predicted proteins | sample Plot28_FD_89955 | JGI IMG/M metagenome (GOLD analysis project Ga0126307, IMG submission 89955) | Serpentine soil microbial communities from UC McLaughlin Reserve, CA, USA - Plot28 | ecosystem: Environmental > Terrestrial > Soil > Grasslands | place: USA: UC McLaughlin Reserve, Lake County... | reverse complement strand
GCAGTCGCCGTACGTCATGCAGAACGTCTCGTCGCCGATGTAGCTCTGCGCGCGCTTCATCCTGCCTCCGGTCATCGTCCCGTCGCCGGTGTCGGCGATCGTCACCGTCCACGGCTCCGCATTGCTCCTATGCGCGGTCATGCGTTTGCCGGCCAGCTCGAACGTGATGTCGGAGCGGTGCATGAAGTAGTTCGCGAAGTACTCCTTCAGCATGTGGCCCTTGTAGCCCGCGCAGACGACGAAGTCGTCGATCCCGTGCGCGGCGTAGATCTTCATGATGTGCCAGATGATCGGCATGCCGCCGATCTCCACCATCGGCTTCGGGCGCACGACGCTTTCCTCGCTGATCCGCGTGCCGTAGCCTCCGGCGAGGATGACGGCCTTCACGCGCGGCGCTCCGCGCGGAGATAGGCAAGTGCCGCGAACGCCCCCGCGATCAGCACCCAGCCCGCAAGCTCGGCGCCTTCCTCGACGGCGACCTCGACGGCGTTCGCCCACGTGTGCTCGTCGTCACCGATGTAAAGCGCGGAGGAGAGCTCCGCGACGATCGCGAGGGCCAGCAGCGCGAGGCCACCGCCGAGGGCGGTGGAGAAAGGCGGAGCCACTTCACGGGCCATGCGCAGAAGGATGACGAAGACGAAGACGAGCAGCGGGAAGTAGATGAGCGGCCAGAACACCCGCTGAAGCGGCACCTCCACGTCGAGGATCTCGACCGACCGCTCGGCGACGCGCTCGTGGAGGCCGACCGCGTCGTCGAGCGACAGGAACGCGATTGCCGCCGCCAGCAGCAACGTGATCCGATTGAGCGCGCCGGCCGCGACAGCCGGGACGAAGAGGAAGAATGCAGCCGCAAACGTGCTCATGGACGACGCCCAGGCGAACGCGTTGTACTCCTCGTCCGCATTGAGCGCGGCGCGGTCGAAGCTGAAGCCGAAGTTGGCGAGCTCCGCGACGGACTGGACGACGACCGCCACGAGCGCGATCCATGCCGCCGTCGAGATGATCGCCCGCGCTTCCACGCGCGAGAGCGTAGAGCCTTGACGGCGTCGGATCGCCTGCTGCGGGCGGGCGTGGTGCTCGCGATCGCGGGGACCGCCGTACAGACGGCGCTCCACCTCGTCAACCTCTTCGCGCTCGACGACCGGTACTACCACCTCGACGTCAGCGCAGAGAGGACAGCCTTCACGTGGGCGAGCACCGTCGCCACCTTCGCCGCCGCCTGCGCGGCGCTCCTGCTCGCCGCGCATCCCGAGACCCCCCGCCGCGGCCTGATGCTGTTGTTCGGCGCCCTGCTCGCCTGGCTCTCCCTCGACGACTTCGTGGAGGTGCACGAACGGCTCGGAGACTGGGTCGGGGACACCCTCGGCCTCCCGGAGGCGATCGGACCGCGCATCTGGGTGCTCGCGTACCTACCCGTGCTCGCCGTCACCAGCCTCCTGCTCCTCTGGAGCGCGCTCAACGCGCCGCCGCGACCGCGCCGCTACCAGCTGGCGGGAATCGGGCTGCTCGTGGGCGCCGTCGCGACCGAGGCACTCGGCGCTCTCACGAAGCTCCTCGAGGAGCACGGCGTCGAGACGCCGCACCGCCTGCGGGCTGCACTCGAGGAAGGGCTCGAGCTTTCGGGCTGGATCGTCGTGGCGGCGGCGCTGACGGCCGCGCTGTACTCCGAGCCCGTCAGTGACACCGGCCGGAGCCGTGATCGGTGAACTCAACACCGGCGGCCGGCTCGAACTCCCAGTCGTAGGCGCCTTCGAAGAGCGTCAGGCGCAGGATGCCGAAGGTGCCGGTGTTCTGGATCTCCGTCGCAGGCAGCTCCTCGCCGAGGCCGACGGGTGTGGCGCCGCCGGTCCCGACGACGAACTCGCGAAGGCCACGCTCCTCGTCCACCTCGCCGGACGGCGCCTGCGGTGCGAACCGTTGGTAATTGTGCTCGTGCCCGCCGAGGACGACGTCGGCGCCGGCGTCGTAGAGCGCCTGCCAGAAGGCCGCCGTCCTCTCGTCGGAGCCGTGCGCCGTGCCGGAGCTGAAGCGCGGGTGGTGCCAGTACGCGAGCGTGCAGCCCTTGCCGCTCGAGCGAAGGTCGCCGCGGAGCCAGCGCTCCTGAGCCGAGCCCGCACCGCAGCCGCCGACCAGCTCGGCGTCGCAGTTGCTGTTCAACGCGATCAGGTGCCAGGCGCCGAGGTCGAAGCTGTAGTAGCCGAGCCCGCGCCTGCCGGCGGCGTCACCGAAGTAGTCGAAGTAACCCGCAGCGTCGGGGAAGTGGAGGTACTCGTGGTTGCCCGGCACGGGGCGCGTGCGGTCTTTGAAGCGCCCCCACGCCGGCGCGTAGCAGGACTCGTACTCCTCCTTCAACCCCTCGTTGTAGACGTTGTCGCCGAGCACGAGCACCGTCGCCCTGGAGTCGCCCACGACGAGCTCCGCCGTCGCCTCATCGTTCTCCTCGCCGCACACGCCGATGTCGCCGACGGCGACCACATCCGCCGCTCCCGGCCGCTTCGAAGAGTCGGCGCCATCGTCGTCTCCGCCGCAGCCACCGCCAAGCATGAGCGCGGCAAGACAGGCTGCCGCGGCGCGCACCGTCACTTCTGCTGCCGCAGCGCCGGGAAGAGGATCACGTCGCGGATCGTCTCGCGGCCCGAGAGGACCATCGCGAGCCGGTCGATGCCGAGACCGAGGCCGCCCGTGGGCGGCATCCCGTATGCGAGCGCCTCGACGTAGTCGGGGTCCCCCGGCTCGCCCCCGGCCTCGCTCGCCTGCTGCGCGAACCGCGCGGCCTGCTCGTCCGCGTCGTTGATCTCGGTGAAGGCATTGCCCAGCTCCATTCCCCCGACGAAGTACTCGAAGCGCTCGACGATGGACGGATCCTCGTCCGTGGCGCGCGCGAACGGCGACAGCTCGAGCGGGTAGTCGTGAAGGATCGTGGGCTGGATCAGCGCCGGCTCGACAAAGGAGCTGAGCGAGTGGTCGACGAGCTGTGCCCAGCTCTTGTCGGCGCCGGTGTCGACCTCGCGCTCCTCGAGCCTGCGCCGCAGCTCGGCTTCGTCACGCGTCCACAGGCCCTCCGCTTCGAGCGCGTCCACGAGCTTGAGCCGCGTCCACGGCGGGGCCAGGTCGACCTCGTGGCCGCGGAACGACACGTTCGTCGTCCCCGTCACCTCCTCTGCGACAGCGGCGACGAGCTGTTCGATCCGGTCCATCGTGTCGCGGTAGTCGGCGTACGCCTCGTACCACTCGACCATCGTGAACTCGGGCTGGTGCTTGTACGAGACGCTCTCGTTGCGGAAGTCCTTGCCGAGCTCGTACACGCGATCGAGACCGCCGACGATCAGCCGCTTGAGGTAGAGCTCTGTGGCGATGCGGAGGTAGAGGTCGGCGTCGAGCTCGTTCGACTGCGTGACGAACGGTTCCGCGAAGGCGCCGCCGTACCGCGGCTGGAGCACCGGTGTCTCGACCTCCACGAAGCCCCACTCGTCGAGCTGCCGCCGGATCGCCGTCACCATCCGCGTGCGGAGCTGGAAGTCCGCTCGCGTCTCCTCGTTCATCAGCAGGTCGAGGTAGCGCTGGCGGTAGCGCGTCTCGGCGTGCTGGACGCCGTGGAACGTGTCCGGCAGCGGCCGCTTGATCTTCCCGAGCAGCACGAGCTCGTCCACAGCCAGCGACGGCTCGCCGCGCTTGGCGCGCGCGGGCCGCCCGGTGGCGCCCACGATGTCGCCGAGGTCGACGTGCACGGAGCCCGTCCGCTCGGCCGGGCAGAGCAGCTGGATGCGCCCCGAACGGTCGACGAGGTCGAGGAAGACGAGCTTCCCCATGTCCCGCCGAGCCATGACCCGACCGGCAACTCGGCGCATCTCCACGGACTCCTCGCCGGCCTCGAGCGGCCCACCCTCGGCACGCACGGAAGCGATCTCGACACGGTCCGGAAAGCGCTTGGGCAGCGAACTCATGCCGAGACCCTAATTCGACGCGGAACGGGCTTTGCCCGCTCCGCCGCTATCGCTCCGGAGAAGGAACCACCGACCAGCTTCTGGACCGCGCGATCCCAAAGCGATCGCCCGTGCTTCATACACTCGGCGAACGTCGTGAGACGTTCGCCGAAGCCGCGCCAGCGCCGTCAGGCCGCTTTGATCTCCAAGATCTTGTACTTCAGCTTCGCTCCGCGCGGGGTTGCGACCTCGACGGTCTCGCCTTTCTTCTTGCCGAGAATGGCCTTGCCGACCGGAGACTCGTTGGAGAGCTTCTGCTGCGCCGGGTTCGCCTCGGCCGAGCCGACGATGTGGTACTCGACGGTCTCCTTCGCCGCGACGTCACGCAGGCGGACCTTCGAGCCCACGCTGACGACGTCCTTGGAGATCTCCTTCTTGTCGATCACGCGCGCCGACAGGAGACGCTCCTCGAGCTGCGCGATCCGGTGCTCGAGCATCGCCTGCTCGTTCTTCGCGTGGTCGTACTCCGCGTTCTCGGTGATGTCGCCGAACTCGCGCGCGATCCGGATCCGCTCGGCGACCTCGCGCCGCTTGTCGGTCGAGAGGTACTGGATCTCGTCCTTCAGCTTCTTGTAACCCTCGGGCGTGAGGATCACTTCCTTCACTTGAGGCCCTCCTCGACTGCCTAAAGAAAAACGCGCGGGCCGACTCCGGCCCTCGCGGGGGCGGCATGGTACCTGCGACGCCGGATGACGTCAAACCCGGTTGACTACCATTTCGCCGTCTATGCAGGTAGATCTTTCGTCCAGCTGGCAGATCGGGCCGGTCGAGATTCCCTCGCGCGTCGTCCTTGCGCCGATGGCGGGCGTGAGCGTGCAGGCGTTTCGCCGGCAGGGTCGGCGGTTCGGAGCCGGGCTCGTGTGCTCGGAGATGGTCAGCTGCGCCGGGCTCGACCACCGGAACGAGCGCACGCTGGGGTACCTGCGCATCGCCTCGGACGAGCATCCGCTCGCGGTGCAGATCTTCGGCTCGAATCCGGCGACGATGGCCGAGGCGGCCCGGATGGTCGAGGACGCGGGCGCCGACCTCGTCGACATCAACTTCGGCTGTCCCGTCAAGAAGGTGACGAAGACGGGGGCGGGCGCGACGCTGCTGGAGGACGCGCGACGCGCCTCCGCGATCGTGACCGCCGTCGCCGACGCCGCCTCCGTTCCGGTCACCGTGAAGATGCGCCGCGGCCTCGAGAACGGCTCGCGCACCTGCCTTGAGCTCGGCCCGCGGCTTGTCGAGGCCGGCGCGGCGTCGCTGACGCTCCACCCCCGGTCGGCGAAGCAGATGTACACAGGGCAAGCCGATCACTCGCTCACGGCGGAGCTCGCCGAGCTCGTGGACGTCCCGGTGGTGGCCTCGGGCGACATCACTTCCCGCGCCGGCGCCCAGGCGGTGCTCGCGACGACCGGCGCCGAAGCCGTGATGGTCGGTCGCGCGGCGCAGGGAAACCCGTGGGCGATTCGCGACATCGCCGGGGAGTTCGCCGCGGAACCCTCCCGAGAGGAGGTCGTCGCGGAGCTCGTCCTCTTCATGCGCGAGACCGTCCGGGAGCTCGGCGAGCGGCGAGCGGCGAGCTTCCTGAAGAAGTTCTACGGCTGGTACCTCGGCCACGGACGCTTCCCGCGGCCGTTCAAGCAGGAGCTGACGCAGCTCGCGACGATCGACGAGGTGGAGGAACGTCTGTTCGCGGCCGCCCCGGGCGCGGCGTTCCTGGTCGCGCGTCTGGCGCAGGAGCGCGCTCCAGCAGCCGAGATCGAGCTCGAGCTGCCGATCTCGATTTACGGCGGCGGATAACGGGTATAGCCATCACGCACAAGGAGGTATGTGATGGCGACCACGGAAGAAACACCGACTGAAGACCGGACCCGCGTCGACGAGAAGGTCGACCGCGGGCATCCGGTCGACGTCCAGACCGCCGAGACGCGTACGAGGACGGATCCCTACGCGGGCATCTCGGCGGCGCACGACCGCTTCGGCGGCATCGACATACCCGCCAGCCTCGTCGGGATGCTCACCGCCCTAGCGACGACGATCATCCTCGCCGGGTTGATCGGCGCGGCCCTCGGGGCCGTCGATTACCAGACTGGGCTCGAAGGAGACGCCGAGGACATCGCCCTGTGGAGCATGATCGGCGGCGTCGCGGTGCTCTTCTTCGCGTACTTGGTCGGCGGCTGGGCCGCAGGTCGGATGGCCCGCTACGACGGGGCGCGGAACGGCTTCGCCACGGGCGTCTGGACGCTGGTCTTCGGCGCGATCCTCGCCGGTCTCGGCGCCTGGTTCGGCAGCGACTACGACGTGTTCCGCAACGTCGAGCTGCCGCAGTGGTTCTCGACGGACGCGTTCACGACCAGGGCGATCATCAGCGGCGTCGCCGCGATCGCCGCGATGTTCATCGGCGGCATCGTCGGCGGGCTCTGGGGCGAGCGCTACCACAGGCGCGCCGACCGCACGATCATCAGCACGGCGGAACGGCCCTAGGGAAGACGAAGGGGCGGCCTCGGCCGCCCCTTCGCTTCTCCCGCTGATCTCTCTACCGAACCGTCGTGGGCGGCTGTTCTGCGATCACCTGCGTCGAAGACGTCGGCGTGTCTGCCGTTTGCGTCTGAACCTCGGCCTCCGCGCGACGCCTGCCGACCTCGATGTCGCGCCTCGCCTGATCCGTGGCGGCCTGGCCCCGCTGGTAGGCGCCCCGCAGCATGTCTGCAGCAACCTCCCGGCCGCCGAGGCCGAACGCGAGCGCGGCCCCGAGCGCGATCGAGCCGAGCAGCGCCGCGTAGGTGATGATCACGATGTCCTCCGCGATCTTGAGCTGGTCGAGGATCATGAACGTCGCTATCGCCATGACGAGGATCGGCCCGGCCGTGGCGACGATGCGACCGGTGGGCGTATCCCCCATGAACCTGGACGCGAGCGTTGCGACGCCTGCCGCGACCGCGCCGGCGACCAGGAAGATCAGCACCGCGGCAATCACGTTCGGGAGATACGCGTAGACCGAGCCGACGAAGTCCGTCAGCGCGTCGATCCCGAGCGCCGTCGCAGCGAGCGAGATCGCTCCGAGGAAGATCGCCCAGAACGCGAGCGTCCCAACGAGCCGCGACGGGCTGCTCGTCACTTTGCCGACCCACTCGCCGGTCGTCCCGGTCAGCACGTGACGGTCGAGCCCGCTCCTCGCGAGCACGCGCGCGATCAAGTTGCCGACGATCTTGGCTACGACGTAGCCGAGGATGAGGATGACGACCGCGCCGATCAGGCCTGGGAGCCACGCGAAGAACGTGTCGAACCCCTGCTCGACGCTGTCGCCGATGTTGATTGCTGCGTAAACCACCTCTCCACTCCTTCCGGTTACAGACAGAACCGTCTGTCTGCCCCGCGGCGGGGCCGCTGAAACCGCCCGCCCCTAGTGGTTCAGCGCCCAGATCAGGCGGAGGCCCTCGAGCGTCAGGAACGCGTCGACACTCTCGATCGTCTGCGAGTGGGGGGCGATCAGCTCGGCCAGGCCGCCGGTTGCCACCGCGCGGGCGTCGACTCCGAGCTCGCCGCGGATCCGCCTCACGATCTCGTCGACCTGGCCCGTGAAGCCGAAGACGAGGCCCGACTGCAGGGACGCACCCGTCGTCTTGCCGATCACCGTTGCGGGGGCGGAGAAATCGACTCGGAAGAGCCGGGCTGCGCGGGCGAAGAGCGCGTCCATGGAGATCTCGATCCCGGGCGCGAGCACCCCGCCGACGTACTCACCCTCGACCGAGACGACGTCGAAGTTCGTGGAAGTGCCGAAGTCGACGACAACGCACGGCGCGCCGTAGCGCTCACGTGCCGCCAGCGCGTTGGCGATGCGATCGGGACCGACTTCCCGGGGGTCGTCGTACCGGATCCTGATCCCGGTCTTCGCGCCTGGGCCGACGACGAGGATCGGCGCGCCGGCCCAGCGCTCCGCGAACTCCTCGTACGCGCGGACGAGCGCGGGCACCGTGGAGGAGAGGCAGATGCCGTCGACGCTGTCGAGGTCGATCAGCCCGGAAAGGAGCACGCCGAGCTCGTCACCGGTGCGCTCGGCCTCCGTGCCCGCACGCCGTGTGTCGCCGAGCTCGCCGTCGCGGAAGAGCCCGAAGACGGTTTGCGTATTGCCGACGTCTACCGCGAGCAGCATGGGCTAGACGGCCTCCGACGCGCCGGTCGCGATGGCTGCAGCCGGGGGCTATTCGTCGTCGCGGAGCGGCTCGCCGATCCTGTCCGCCAAGGCCTCGGCGGTCAGCTTCGGGTCCTCGCCCTCGGCGCGGAGCTCCTCGACCGTCACGTCGCTGGAGGTATAGACCTCGGCCCGCGGGATCATCCGCGTCGGCCGGTTCTTGTCCCAGACCCACACGTCCTCCATCCGCAGATGGAAGAAGGGATAGCTGGGCTGCGGGACGTAGCGCAGGTCGAGCACGTTGCAGAGGTACGTCGCGTCCTGCGTGAGGACGCAGTAGCGGAAGAGGCCGAAGACGGCCGTGTATTCCTTCTTCAGCTGGAGCTCGAGCTCGGCTTCGAACTCGTCGAGCTCGTCGAGGTGACTCATGCGAGTCATTGTAGTGCCGCGAGTAGGGCGCGCACCGGGCCCCGTCCAGGCACCTCGAGAGCGCTGTCCAACTCGGCCAGGGGCTCGAGGACGAACCTGCGTTCGCTCAGGCGGGGATGGGGCACGACGAGGTCATGCTCGACGATCTGCTCGTCGCCGTACAGCAGCAGGTCGAGGTCGATCGTCCTGGGACCGAAGCGAGGACCGGACCGGTCACGCCCCAACTCGAGCTCCACGGCCTGCAAACGTTGCAGGAGTGCCCTGGGATCCAGGTCGGTCCGGATCGCGGCGACGCCGTTGAGGAACCGCGGCTGCGGCTCATACCCGACGGGATCGGTCTCGCGCAGCGCCGAGACCGCAATGACCTCGAGCCTGCCTTCCTCGTGCAGCAGCTCGAGCGCCCGGCGGATCGTCTGCCCGCGCTTGCCGAGGTTCGACCCGAGTCCTACATAGGCGAGTTCCATGGCTAGCTAATGTTGCTCGGATGCGCCGGCTCGGGCTTGTCCTGGCGTTGCTCTTCGTAGCTGCGCCGGGCCCGGCGGAGGCAGCGCCTGCTGCAGTCGTTCCCACAGGAAAGGACCTCGCCTCACTCTCCGATTACCGGTTCACGCTGCTCGGGCTCGAGGCGGATCAGGCGGCCGAGCGAGCCGTCGCGGACCGAGGCGGCACCATCGTGGCGCCGGACCTTCACATCTGGCGCCTCCCCAGTGCGCAGGCGCAGCGGCTGATCCCAGGCCTTTCCCGCTCCGGGGTGCTCCGCTACGCCGAGGCCGACCGCCCTGTCTTCCGCCAGGGGCACCTGAACGGCGGCGACCCGCTCGCGGCGCCCAACGTCGGCTGGCACCACTACCACGTGGGCTCGGACAAGGCTGAGCCGCCGGGGCCGGGCGTGCCGATCACCATCGTCGACTCGGGGCTCGACATCACGCACATGGAGTTCGCCGCGCGGCCGAACACGTTCCTCCTCAACCAGCAGGAGACGCCGTTCGAGTCCGAGGAGTACCACGGCACGATCGTCTCGTCGACCGCCGCCGCACCGACGGACGGAAAAGGCGCCGTGGGGATCTACCCGCAGGCGATCCTGCGCGCGTACGACCTGGACTTCCTGTCGGAGGCCTCGATCGTCGCGGGGATCAGCCGCGCCGTCGCCGCCGGCAGGAGCGTGATCAACCTCAGCCTCGGCGGCGACGAGCCTTCGCGCTCGATCTACGAGGCGACGATCAACGCATTCGGCCGGGGGTCGATCGTCGTCGCAGCGGCCGGGAACGAGCGCCAGTTCGACGACCCCGCGATCTACCCCGCGGACTTCCCCCACGTGCTGACGATCGCATCGACGGGTCAGGCGGACCTGCCCTCGGCGTTCTCCAGCACGAGCCTCGCCGTCGATCTCGCCGCTCCCGGCGAGTCGATCCCGTGGCAGTACCCGGCCGACCCGACCTTCTTCGGCGCCGCCACGGGGACGAGCTTCGCGGCGCCGATCGTCAGCGGGGCGACGGCGTGGGTGTGGACCGTCCGCCCGATGCTCGACAAGACGCAGATCGTCGAGCTCATGCGGGCGTCGGCGCGCGACGTGACGCCGCCCGGGCCGGACGCTCGAACGGGGTTCGGCCTCCTCAACATTCCCGCCGCGCTCACGCGGGCCGCACCGGCGAGCGATCCGCTCGAGCCGAACGACGACGTCGATCACGTCAAGGCGAACGGCATCTTCCGACTCGCCGCGCGCGCAGTGACGGCGCCGGGGCGATCGCGAGCGTCCTACCGCGCGCGGCTCCACGCCGAGGAGGACCCCCACGACGTCTACCGCGTGTGGATCCCGCGTCGCAGCACCGTGACCGCGACGATCCGCCCGAGCGCCAACGTCAACGCCCGCGTGTGGGGACCGCGGACGACGAACGTCGCCGAACGCGGGTCGGCACAGAGACGTGACCTCCGCGGGTCGGGCTCTCGACCGGCCGGCCGGCTCGAGACGCTGCGCGTCAGAAACACCGCTGCGCGCGGCTACTACGGCTACCTCGACCTCTTCCTCGGCAAGCGCGTGCGGTCGGCGACCTACGCGCTCGACGTCAGGGCCCGCGCTCTGCCGTCGCGGACGAGTACGCAACGGTGAGGCCGGCCGGGCTGATGCCCGGCTTCCGCACGCGCACGCGCACGCGGTGCGCCGGGAAGCGCGCGGCCAGCTCCTCGGCGACCGCAGAGGCGAGCGCTTCGATCAGCCGGTAACGACTCCCGTCGGAAACCTCGCGAACGCATGCCGCCACCGCGCGGTAGTCGACTGTCTGTTCGAGATTGTCCGCCGCCGGCGGATCGATCTCGAGCGCGACGTCGTAGAGGAAGACGCGGCCCGCCACCCGCTCCTGCTCGTCCACCCCGTGCCGTCCGAAGACCTCGAGCCCGACGAGCTCGATCGTGACGCTCAACCAATCACCGCCTCGGCCGCCGCGAGCGCTTCGACGTGCTCTCGCACGTCGTGGACGCGGAGGATCGTCGCGCCGCGCTCGTACGCTGCAACGGCCGCCGCGATGCTCGCCGAGAGCGGCCCAGTCGTCGCCGTGGGAGCGCCGAGGATCTTGCCCAGCGAGCTCTTGCGCGAAAAACCGACGACGATCGGCCGGCCCAGCACCGTCAGCTCGCCCAGCCGCCGGATCAGCTCGAAGTTGTGCTCCACCGTCTTGCCGAAGCCGATCCCCGGATCGAGGCAGATGAGCTCCTCGCGGATGCCGGTATCGATCGCGAAGCGAAGCCGTTCCTCCAGGAACGCCTTGACGTCGTCGACGACGTCGTCGTAGTGCGGGTCGTGCTGCATCGTGCGCGGCTCGCCGAGCATGTGCATCAGACAGACGTAGACGCCGGACTCGGCGACGACGTCGGCCATCAGCGGATCGCCACGCAGCGCAGTGACGTCGTTGACGAGCTCCGCGCCGAGCGCGACCGCCTCGCGGGCGATAGCGGCCTTCGCCGTGTCGATCGAGACGGGGAGCTCGCCGGCCACCTCTTCGAGCACGGGCCTGACGCGGCGAAGCTCCTCCTCCACCGACACCGAATCGGAGCCGGGCCGAGTGGACTCGCCGCCGACGTCCACGATCGCTGCGCCCTCGAGGACCATGCGGCGGACGCTCGCAACCGCGTCCGCGGCACGCAGGTTGACCCCGCCGTCCGAGAAGGAGTCCGGCGTCACGTTCACCACGCCCATCACCGACGGGCGCGGGAGCCGCGATTCGATCGGGCCGCGGCTCAAGAGGACCGCGCGACGGCGACCATGAGAACGAACAGTACGGCGGCGGTCGTCATCGCTCGCCGGAGAAGGTGTCGCACCCCAACGCCTTCCCGTTGCCGTAGCCGCGCCCGAACCAACGATCTCGGTCGCCGCGCGACGGCGCGTTCCATGCGGCCGAGTCCGCGAAGTGGTCCGGCTTTCCCGGCACCGCCGCCTGCTCTGCCCCGGCCGCAGCTTCCGTTGCGTAGGCGGAATGCGCCCAAACACCGGCGAGACAATCGGCCTGGAGCTCGTGGCGCAGCCAGAAGTCGCGCCCCTGGCTCGGGCTTGCCCGCTCGGCGCGCCGGACCTGCCTCGTGATGTTGAGGATGTTCTGGACGTGGTGGGCGTACCCGTGTGCCACCGCGTAGGAGCTCGCGCCGGGAGCGACGACGAGGTTGCTGTCGTAGTCGCAGTAGTAGACCGAGGACGGAGCGACGCCACAGTCGGAGCTCGCCGAACGCCTGGCGACGACGATCGTCGCCGGACGGAACGAGGCACCGGCCTGCGCGAACAGCGCCTTCCAGCTTTGCTGAAGGTCACGCGCCACGGCAGGGGCGCCGCGGGGCGGAGGGCGGCTTGCTGCCGGCGCGGCCGGGAACGGGTCCAAGACGTCGCGGAGATTCACGCGATCGCCGCCGCCGGGCAGGCCGCCGGCGAGCGCGACGGCAGCGAGCAGCAGCCCGAGGACGATCCAGAGGAGCGCGCCGCGCGTCTTGAACGTCGGCAGCCGGAAACCGCCGGCCGTCCCGTATCTCTCCTCGACTTGATCTCGCGTCAGCGGCTCGTCCGAGCGCACGACGCTGGTCTAGCAGAACGCCGGCTAGGGCTTCGCCGGGTCCGGCGGAGGCGGCTGCATCATCGCGCCGGGAACCGGGAAGGGCTTCGGCTTCGGCGCCGGGCGCCGCTCCTTCGGCTTCTCCGCCGGGGGCGCCGCCGCGGGTGTCTCCTCCGCAAAGACGTCGTCTTCCGAGGCTCCCTCGAGCAACCGCAGGAACTGATCCTTGTCGATCGTCTCGCGCTCGATCAGGATGGCCGAGAGGCGGTGGAGCTCGTCCATGTGCTCCTTGAGCACGCTGATCGCCTGCTCGTGCGCCTCCTCGATCACGCGGCGGATCTCCTCGTCGATCTCGCGTGCTACCTCCTCGGAGTAGTCCGGCTCCGCGCTCATCTCGCGGCCCAGAAACGGGAGGTCGTGGTTGCGCCCCAGCACGCGCGGTCCGAGCTTCTCGCTCATCCCGAAGCGCATGATCATCTGCTTCGCAGTCGAGGTGACCTTCTCGAGGTCGTTCGCGGCGCCGGTCGTGACCTCGTTGAAGACGAGCTCCTCGGCGGCGCGGCCGCCGAGCGTCGCTGCCAGCTGGTCCATCAGCGTCGACTTCCGCGTCAGGTAGCGATCCTCGCGGGGCAGCGAGATCGTGTAGCCGAGCGCCTGCCCGCGGCTGATCACCGAGATCTTGTGGACGTCTGTGTCCTGGTCGAGATAGTGGCCGACCAGCGCGTGGCCCATCTCGTGGTAGGCGGTGACCTTCCGCTCCTCCTCGGAGAGCAGGCGGGTCTTCTTCTCGGGGCCGGCGATCACGCGCATGATCCCCTCCTCGAGCTCCTCCTGCTCGATCGTCTTCTTGCCGCGGCGGGCGGCCAGCAGCGCGGCCTCGTTGACGAGGTTCGAGAGGTCGGCGCCCGTGAACCCCGGGGTTCCGGCGGCCAGCGTGTCGAGTTCGACCTCGGACGCGATCGGCTTGCCCTTGGCGTGGACCTCGAGGATCTTCTTGCGCCCGTTGCGATCGGGTCGGTCGACGACGATCTGCCGGTCGAAGCGGCCCGGGCGCAGCAGCGCCGGGTCGAGGATGTCGGGCCGGTTCGTAGCCGCGATCAGGATGATGTTGTCCTTCAGCTCGAACCCGTCCATCTCGACGAGGAGCTGGTTCAACGTCTGCTCGCGCTCATCGTGGCCGCCGCCGAGCCCCGCTCCGCGATGCCGGCCGACGGCGTCGATCTCGTCCATGAAGACGATGCAGGGGGCCGCCTGCTTTGCCTGCTCGAAGAGGTCGCGCACGCGCGAGGCGCCGACGCCGACGAACATCTCGACGAAGTCCGAGCCCGAGATCGAGAAGAAGGGGACGCCGGCCTCACCGGCGACCGCGCGAGCGAGCAGCGTCTTCCCGGTACCGGGCGGGCCGTAGAGGAGCACGCCCTTCGGAATTCGCGCGCCGAGTGCCTGGAACTTCTTCGGGTTCTCGAGAAACTCCTTGATCTCGTGGAGCTCCTCGACGGCCTCGTCCACGCCTGCGACGTCCTTGAAGCCGATCTTCGGCGAGTCGGGCGTCATCCGCTTCGCGCGGCTCTTGCCGAAGCTCATCACCTTCGACCCGCCGCCCTGTACCTGGTTCATCAGGAAGATCCAGAACCCGAACAGGAGCACGAACGGCAGCAGCGAGGTCAGGAGCGACCACCACGGCGAGCCGCCGATCGACTTCGAGTCGAAGTCGACCTTCTGCTCGCGCATCAGCGCTTCGAAGTCGCGGAGCGACTCCGGGCTCGAGTACCCGACCTTCCGCTTCTCGCCCTTGTCGTCGCCGCCCGTCGGCTCGTACTCGACCGTCAGCTCCTGCTTGTTCGGGTTGATCACGACCTCCTTGATCGGAGGCTCGCCGGTGCGGACCTGGGCCTGCAGCTGCGAGTACGTGACCTTGTCCTTCGGCTTCTCGTTCATCAGGGTCTGGCTCGCCAGATAGACGAGCAAGACGATGACGATCAGCGGAAAGAGAGCAGAGCGAAAGAAGCGGTTCATGGCCGGTATATCGACCAGGGTAGCAGCGGCCTTACTGCTGAAACCTGCCTCAAACGGGGTGGATCAGCCGGCAGTGGAATCGCTGAGGACGCCTACGTAGCGAAGGTTGCGATACCGCTCGGCGAAGTCGAGCCCGTAGCCGACGACGAAGCGGTTGGGGATCTCGAAGCCGATGTAGCGCACCGGCACGTCGATCTCGCGGCGCTCCGGCTTCGTCAGGAGCGCGCAGACCTCGAGCGTGGCGGGGTTGCGGGCCCGGAGGTTCCGCATCAGATAGGAGAGCGTCAGCCCCGAGTCGATGATGTCCTCGACGACGAGGACGTTCCTGCCTTCGATCGCGGTGTCGAGGTCCTTGAGGATTCGCACGACGCCCGAGGAGTCCGTCGAGGCACCGTAGCTCGAGATCGCCATGAAGTCGACCTCGCAGTGGACGTCGATCGAGCGCATCAGGTCGGCCATGAAGAAGACGGCCCCCTTGAGCACGCCGATCAGGAGGAGATCGCGCCCGACGTAGTCGGCCGAGATCTCGGCGCCGAGCTCCGCGACGCGCTCACGAAGCGCGTCCTCCTCGATCAGCACCTCGCCGATGCCCTGTTCGACCTGCGTCGTCTCAGTCATCGATCCGCTCGGCCCTCACCCCTGCGGCCTCGACGATGCCCGGCACCGCGACGACCTCGTCACCGCGGACGACGAGCGGCCACGCCTCCCGCTCCGACCTCGGCACCTTCGCGTCCACGAACACATCCTGAACTTTCTTTTTCCGGTTCGCGAGCCGGTCCCCCGCGCGCCAACCGCGGACGTGCAAGCCAGGAAGCGACGAGGCGATCCGCCAACGGCCCCAGCGCACTTCGCCGCTCAACTCGACCGGCCCCCGCTCGAGCCACACGCGATCATATTCGCGCACCGCCTGGAGCCCGCCGCCGACGTCGACTCGCGCAGAGCCGGCTGTGGCGGCGAGCAGCGCGTCGAGCCGGCTCGGTCGCCCCTCGGCGAGAGCGAGCAGGTTCTGCTCCGCCCGGTCGTCGAGCTCGCGCAACAGCGGCATGATCCGCTCACGGATCAGGCCTCGCTTCGTGTCCGGGTTGGAGGAGTCGACGCGGAACGGGATCCCGACGGCGTGGCAGTACTCCTCGGTCTCGGCGCGCCAGACTCGCAGCAGCGGCCGCACGACGCCGTCCTCGCGCTTCGGCTTGATCCCGCCGGCCTGGCCGCTCGAGATCAGGCGGTAGAGCACCGTCTCCACCTGGTCCGACGCCGTGTGGCCCGTCGCCCGCAGCCGGTCGGCCGCAAAGGAGTATCGAAGCTCTCTGAGGTCCACCTCGGTGCGGCCAGGAGCCTCCACGACCTCGGCGTCCAAGACGTCGCGACAGAAACGGGCATCCTCTTCCGACTCCGTTCCGCGCAGGCCGTGGTTGACGTGCAACGCCGAGACGTCGTAGCCGAGCTCACTCAGCACGTGCCAGAGGCAGGTCGAGTCGGCCCCGCCGGAGACGAGGCAGACAACGTCGCCCCCGCGCGGGATCAGCTCGGCCTCGCGGATGTGCTCCTCGACCCTTGCGCGAAACGCCGCGACGTCCATGGCCGTCATTGTCGCTGGCGCCGCTCGAGCACCGACGCGGCGAGCAAGACGGCCCAGCGCAAGACCCAGGCAGCGACCGCGCAGAGCGCGAGCCGCCGGATCATTCGTAGACCGGGTCGCGCGTCCACTCGTCCAGGCGCTCCGCCGCTCGCTCGAGCTGCTCTTCATAGAGGATGTGCGGCTCGGCGTACGTGATGATCGGCATCCTCGCTCTCGGCCCGCGCCCGTCGGCGCCTGCGACGGCGAAGGCGATCGGGAGCGAGTGGCAGACGACGAGGAGCGTCTCCTCCGGGCGCTCCAGGAGCACTCGGAAGCCACGGACGTAGCGCGTCGCGATCGCGACCCGCGACTCGCCGTCTCCCGGCGGGACGTCCACGGGGCCGTGTGTCGCGGCCCAGCGCCGGTAGTCCGCGAGCGAGCCGCCCTCGAACTCCCCGTAGAAGGGATCGTTCAGCTCCGGGAGCACGAGCCGGGGAATCTCACGCTCGCCGAGCATCAGGTCGGCCGTCTCGTGCGTCCGCGGGAACTCCGTCACGACGCAAAGGCCGACGGGCTCGCCGGCAAGGCGCTCCCCCAGCTGCTCGGCCTGCTGCCGTCCCAGCTCCGTCAGCCCACAGGCGACAGCGGGATCGCCGTTCACGAGCTCCTTGACGCTGAACTCGCTCTCGCCGTGCCGGATGAACAGCGCCCGTTCCATCAGCACTAAAACAGCAGGCTGCGGTAGAAGCCGACGCGTTCCATGCCCACGCGTTCGTAGAGCCTGATCGCGGCGGGATTGTCGGCGCGTACGAAGAGGCAGACGCGAGGCACGCGGTCGAGCAGCACCCGGATCAGGTCGCGCAGCCCTCGCTGGCCGTAACCCTGGTTTCGCACCTCAGGATCGACCCAGACCTGCTGGAGCTGCACGGCGCGCGGCGTCCAGGCGGAAGCCTCGGCCTTGAAGAGGATCGTCCCGTCCTCGAGCCAGAGCCACGAACGCCCGTCCTCGATCTGCTGCCGCGTCCGGCGCCTGAAGCCGGCGGCATCCGTCCGCAACGGATCGACGCCGATCTCGCCCTCGTGCGTTGCAGCGCAGGCCGGGATCAGCAGCTCGAAGTCCGACGGCGTCGCCTCCCGGAGAGCCGACCGTCCGGCCTCGGGAGGCTCGTCGATCGCGAACACGGGTTGGCCCGGCCGATCCTCGCGCGGCGACGGCATCTCCTCACGCGCCGCCTCCCACAGCTCGGTGACGGCCCGCTCCTCGCCGATGATCATTCGCGCCTTCGCGCGGGTGGTCTCCTCCGCGAAGGCGGCGCTGCCGGCGCCGGAAGGCACGACGTTCGCGCCGAAATGGCAGAGCGAAGCGACCTCACCACGCTCGATCACTGCGAGCAGGCGGCCGACATCGCGGCGCGCGGCCTCCTCCAGGAACACGCGCTCGACCGGCTCGGCCGCGCAGAACTCGAGCGCCTCCTCGAGGGACGGTTCAACCAGCTGGGCCATGAGCGAGTGCAGAACAATAGGCTCCGCGCATGCCCATCCACGTCCGCGCCGAGCCCGGCGACTATGCCGATGCCTGTCTCCTGCCGGGCGACCCGCTGCGCGCCAAGTACATCGCCGAGACGTTCATCGACGACCCGGTGCAGCGCAACTCCGAACGCGGAATGCTCGGCTATACGGGGAGGTTCGAGGGGAAGGCCGTCTCCGTGCAGGCGACGGGCATGGGCTGCCCGTCGGCCGCGATCGTCTTCGAGGAGCTCGTTCAGCTCGGCGTGAAGCGTCTCCTCCGCGTCGGCACCTGCGGCGGCCTGCAGCCCGATATGCAGCTGGGCGACCTGATCGTCGCCGTCTCGGCCGTCGCCTCGGACCGGACGGTGGAGAAGCTCGTCGGCTTCGAGCCGCACACGCCGACGGCGGACTTCGCACTCGTCCACGGCGCCGTCCATGCGGCCAAGGAACTCGGCAAGGCGGTCCGCGTCGGGCCGATCGTCTCGAGTGACCTCTTCTACAACCCCGACGACGGCCAGTACGAGCGCTGGTCGTCGCGAGGCGTGCTCGCGGTCGAGATGGAGGCATCGGTCATCTT
>Ga0126307_10001051_pt1 | contig 18221 bp, 21 predicted proteins | sample Plot28_FD_89955 | JGI IMG/M metagenome (GOLD analysis project Ga0126307, IMG submission 89955) | Serpentine soil microbial communities from UC McLaughlin Reserve, CA, USA - Plot28 | ecosystem: Environmental > Terrestrial > Soil > Grasslands | place: USA: UC McLaughlin Reserve, Lake County... | reverse complement strand
GCCGGTCGAACCACGTTGGCTCGTCGGCAAGCATCTCGACGACCACCGACGACCAGATGTACGCTGACAACATCTGGACTCCCCAGTCAGACGTACGGCAGCAATTCGCAAGCGCGCGCCGATGGTGACAACGCACGAATCTGGGGCGGCATGCGCTATCCCAGTACGTTGCCCTCAGCGACGCCGCCGGCGAAGGGATCGCCGACTACATCAATGCGAACTCGATGCAGCTGTCCCGGGAGCAGCGATAACCGCGTCTCTGCTTATCCGGACTTGCTGGGTTGTGCCGGATAGCGCGCGAAGGTATCCGAGACGTGTATGCGGGGGCAGCGCACTGCTTCTGCTGCCCCCGCAGGCCCGAACGGGTCCGTCAGCCGATCGCCTCGAGCGCGTCGCAGAACGCGGCGTCGCCCTGCTCGAAGATGTCGTGCGGGCCGTGGACCACTACGCCGCCCGGCGAGAACACGATCTTGCCGACGTCGTGGAACAGCACTCCGAGACCGGGGTAGGTCTGCTTGAAGACCTGGCCCACGTTCGTCTCGGTGTCGGTCGCGTAGTCGTAGATGAGCGTAAAGCTCCCCGTCCCCGTCATCGAGGCGGACGGGTCGTCGGAGCGCCAGTTCGTCTCCACCCGCTTGAAGTGCACGATGTCCTTGACCGGGTTCCCGGCCTTGTCGAACGTCGTCATCCCGGAGACCTCGATCGACCCTTCCCATACGTCGTCGAACGCGCCGCACGACGCAGAGCCTGAGTACGCGAACGAGTCCGTGAACCTTTCGGGCGGCTTTGCGGAGGCCGCACCGGCGAGCAGCAGCGCAACGCCGCATGCAGCCGCGGCTGACGCCAGGAGTCCCTTCATGCCCTTCCTCTTTTCTCCCCCCGGGAGTGCCTAAAGAACTAGCACGATGTCGCGGGACTGACAACCGAGACGGGTCAAGGCGGCGAAGTGTCATCCTGGCGAAGTGAGCGAGCTCATCGCGATCGGGACATACGGGACCCGGGACGAGGCCGAGGTCGTCCAAGGTCTCCTTGCGGCGGCGGGGATCGAGGCGTCGATCACAGCAGACGATGCGGGCGGCGCCTTTCCGTTCGTGCTTTCGGGTGGGGCGCAAGTGCTCGTCGACGAGAGCGATGCCACGGCCGCCTCGGAGCTCCTCGCAGACAGAACCGACGCGAGCTGACTGACGCGTGGCCGACCTCGAGGCGATCGGGATCACGACCGCCGACCTCGCCGCGTCGCTCCGCTTCTACAGCCTGATCGGGGTCGAGGTCCCGGATCCCGACGAGGACCACGTGGAGGCCTCGGTGCGCGGCGGGCTGCACCTGATGTGGGACACCGAGGAGCTGATCAGGCGGTTCGAGCCGGAGTTGCCGACCCCGGTTCGTCAGAGAATCGTGCTGGCCTTCCGCTGTGCGGATCCCGCCGACGTAGACGCCACGTACGCGCGCGTCGTCGACGCCGGGTTCGAAGGTAAGACAGAGCCTTGGGATGCCTTCTGGGGGCAACGCTTCGCATACCTGCGCGACCCCGACGGAAACACGGTCGGTCTGTTTGCGTCCCTCGGATAGCCGTGCTTACCGGCTCCGGCGGCGCAGCCGTCGGCCCCGCTTCTGCAGGTGCAGTGGACCGTGAGGCACCGGCCGCCGCTCCGCGCGAGGCCATTCGAGCGTTAGCTCCTCGCCGATCCGTAGGTTGTGCCAGCGTTCTGCGACCTCATCGAGCGAGCCGACGACTCGGGCCAGCCGTTCGGCGTCGACGCGCGCCTCAGCAAGGAGATCGTCCCAGCCGTCCGGCAGTGGGCGCCGGTGCCGCCTCGCGTTCCAGGCGGACTGCAGCGCGAAGGCGAGGAGCTCGGACCGTCGGCCCTTCGGATGCGCCTTGGGGCGTAGCTTCCGACGCCTGACCCATTGCCGCACGAGCTCGCGCTCGACCGGCAGAAAAATGCCCGGATCGCGGCCGGCAGCAAGCTGCCCGAACACGGCACCGTCCAGCCCCCATTCCGCCTCGGCCACGAAATGAAGAAGGTCGTGCGGTAGGTACTCGTCGTAGCCGGGCGCCGGGTGGGCGACGAGCGCGGCAGCGCGCTCCCGCTCGACGAGCACGGCGTAACGGCGTGCGGCTGTCGTGCGGAAGTGGACGAGCATCACGCTATCCAGTCGCCAGTTCGATCTCGGCCGGTAGCTCCGCCGGTTCGTCGCGGCGCTCGAGCATGGCACGCGCACGGGCGTCGAAGTAGGTGTACGCCGTCGTGATCGCAACGAACGGCATCGCGAGGGCATAGACGACTCCCGCGACGAGGTTGAGCAGCGCGAGCGGCGCGTCCGTGATGAAGATCAGGAGGGCACCAACCAAGGGTCCTGCGACGAGTGCGAGCACGACGCCGACTCCGACCAGCGAGCCCACGCGGAGCCAGCGGCCGCGCACGAGCTCGGCGCTGCGGCGAAGGCCCTGGCGGCCCGAGCGGTTCTCCAGCTGGACCGTCGGCACGAGGAGCGCCCAGCGAACTGCGAGCCACACGGCAACCGGGATCAGCAACCAGGTCGCGGCAAGGGCAAGGCAGACAACGACTGCGATGGCCAGGCTGCGCAGGAGCGGTCGGAGCTTCGCAAGCGCGACGCGGTATGCCTGGATCGGGCCGACTGGTCGGCCGTGGTCGATCTCCACCAGGGCGCAGGCGGTTGCCGCTTGCACCAGGCCGATACCGAGCAGGCTGAGCGTCGTCCCGACGGCAACCACCAGCAGCGCGACCGCCCCGGCCGATTCGCCGGTGGTATCGATTCCTACCAGGCCGAAGCCACCGAGAACCAGCAGCTGGAGCAGCGCGATGACGATGCCCAGAGGAATGAAGAGCAGGCCGATGCCGAGGAAGAGCGGCGCCCGCTGCACGTACATGCGGCCCGAGGCGGTGAGGACCTGTCCCCAACTGCGGCCGCGGGCGAGCCGGAGAGGCGCCGAGGGCCGCCAGGTCGTGCGCTTCGCCGCGACGAGCACGAGCACGAGCAGTGCGGCGAACAGGAGCAGCGTGGGCAGCGGATTCCGGAGCAGCTGGACGAGGCCTCGCGAGCCGGTCGCGACCGTGTCGCAGAAAAAGTCGGTGGCGCCCGTCCCGAGCACGCCGGCGGTGGGGACTGCGTAGCCGCGAGAGCGCCAGCCCTGCGACCACGTGATCGGCTCGGTCCACTGCCGCTTGAGATTGGGCCCGGTCGGGCCGTTGAAGAACGCCCTCTGCAGCTCGCCCCAGCGTCCCTCGAACCGGATCCACGGGAACGCCCCTCGGGCCGCGTCCGGGTCACTCGGAATCGTCTTCACGGTCGGCTCCACCTCGACGTGAGGGCTCCGCGTGTCGTCGCAGCCGACGCCCGCCTCAGCCGAGCTGCCGAGATAGAGCGCGTCGGTGTACTTGTTCGCATGCGACCCGGCGGCGGGGTACACGACCGGGTGCGTCGAGTCGACGAGCTCGAGCTTGTCCTCGCCCCAGTCGGCTTGCTCGGCGCCCTCGTGTGAGCTGTAGCCGACCGTGGTGGGCTTCGTCCTCAGCGCTTCGCGCGCGCCGCGCGCGTCGAAGACGAGCTGGATCATCTCCCAGTCGCCCTCGTGCAGGTTGTTGAAGTCGTTGAACGGATAGAAGAGCCAGTACTGCAGGGCCAGCTGCCCCGGATAGCCGTCCTCCGCAGCCACGTGGGCGTACACGGTCGGTGCTCGCCCGCGCGTGAGCCGGCGTGCCCAGCGCTCGTAGTCGCAGCCGGGGTGGAGCGCATCGCCCGGGAAGTCGAGGTGATACTCGTAGCGGTCGGCGAGATCCTCGGCGCTCGGCCCGATCTTGACGAGGTCCGTCGGGCGCCACGGACCTCGCAGCGCCACGGTCGGCTCGTCGGACAGCAGGTCGACGTCAGTTGGCTCGTACGGTTCGCCGGGCCCGCACTCCTCGGCAATGTCTCCGCGGGCGAGCGCGGGCGCGGTCAGCGCGGCGACGCCGACCAGGACGAGTAGTGAGCGAAAGGCAAGCCGTCGCATGAACGGCGATTGTCTCAGCGGCGCAGCCAACGGACGCACCTATGTCGTCCCGCGGGTCGTGAAGTTCGAGACGTGGGCCGACGAATGGTTCGCCGGGCTGCGGCGGCCGCCCGGTTCATCCCTCATCAGAGGGTTTTCGCCGGCCGATTCCCCCGATCAGGGGACGAGGGCGCGCGTGATCTAGCACTTTGATGCGTCCGGCTCGCGCTGCGAGCGCATCATCACTGCGGATGAAGGAGTGCGGCTTTGAACGGATACGTGACGCGCGCGTTTGCCGTAGCAACGTGTGTGCTGGCGTTGGCAGCGGCGTCGGTCGGCACGGCGATGGCAGACGATGGGGCGGCGAGCGCGGACGCTCAGATTCTCGACGTCTCGAAGCAGGTTTCCAGCATTCAGAAGAAGATGGACGAGCTGATCGCGCACGGGCAGTGGGCGAGAGCCGGGAAGCTTCTGGCGAGCGCGGACTGCGGCTACGACGATCCGACCGCGGTGTTCGAGCCGTGGGGCGACTCCGCCAACTACTCGCTGGCACCGCAGAGTGATCTCTCGGCTGCTGTCGGCTGGTCGCTGAACAAGCAGGCAAGCATCGTCAGCGGAGCGGATCCGTTCAGCGGCGCCGGGCAGTCCCTACAGCTGGCCAAGGGCGCCGAGGTGGCGACACCGGCGATGTGCGTGAACCTCGACAACCCGACAATCCGCTTCTTCGTCAAGGATGTCGGCGGCAACGGCAAGGCCAACCTCAAGGTCGATGTCCTCTACGAAGATCTGAGCGGGCATGTCAAGCACCTGACGGTCGCAAGGCTGAAGGCGGGGAGCGACTGGCAGCCGTCGGCGATCGTGCCGATGCACATGAACATACTCGCGCAGGCAGCTGCCGGTGGCGTCACCGCGGTCGCCTTCCAGTTCAAGGCCGAGGGGCTGCAGAAGGACGAGACGGTCTCGATCTCGAGCATCTACGTCGACCCTTTCCAGTCACGCTAACGGCCACCGCCGAGGCGAACGACGGGAGCCGGGGAAAGCCCGACTCCCGCCGTTCGCGGCGCTTCACTGGGCCGCCGCGACTGCCGATAGCAACGTAACGTGAGCACTTCAACCGCAGCGCTCGATCTGCAAACGCAGCTTGTCGCGGCCTCGCGCGAGCGCGTCGTCTCGCGCCTATCGCGCCGAGAACGATTGACGCACGGCGTGACTGCGGTCGCGTTCGCCGCCGGCGCGCTCGCGCTCGCGTTGGCCGACTCCCGGCCGAGCGGCGAGCCGTGGTTGTTGGTCCTGGTTTTCGTAGGCGCGATCGCGCTCGTGTCACGGATCGAGCTCGAGGTCGGAAGCGGGTTCGCTTCGCCTGTCGAGTTGGTCGTGATCCCGATGCTATTCGCGTTGCCGGCCGGCCAAGTCCCGATCGCGGTCGCCGCCGGGCTCGTCCTCGGACAACTCCCGAGCTACCTACGTGAGCGAGTGCCGTCCGAGCGGATCGTGGTCGCGATCGGCAATGCCTCCTACACGCTGGCCCCTTCGCTCGTTTTCGCCGTCGGATACGAAGCCGCAGCGGATTCGAACCGGCTCGCGATGCTCACGGCCGCAGCCGTCGCGGCCCAGTTCGCGGCCGACGCGCTGATCTCGACGGCCCGTGAGCACTTCGCGGTCGGTGTCGACCCGCGCTCGCTGATCCGGCCGCTCGGCTGGACGTTCTTCGTCGACGCATGCCTCGCTCCCGTCGGCTTCGCCGCCGCCCTCGCCGGATCGCTGTGGAACCCCGCCTACCTCCTGCCACTGCCGCTCCTCCTGCTGACGAGGTTGTTCGCAAACGAGCGCGCCGACCGGCTCAGCCAAACGCTCGAGCTCTCCGCCGCCTACCGCGGCACCGCCTTCCTGCTGGGCGACGTGGTCCAAGCAGACGACGCGTACACCGGCGCCCACAGCCGCGACGTGATCGAGCTCAGCGTCGCCGTCGCCGACCACCTCGGCCTCGACGCACGCGCACGACACCTCGCCGAGCTGACAGCGCTTCTCCACGACGTCGGCAAGATCAAAGTCCCCAACGAGATCATCAACAAGAACGGCCCGCTGACCGCCGAGGAGCGGGCGATCATCAACACCCACACGATCGAGGGCGAACGCTTGCTGTCGCAGGTCGGCGGCCTGCTCGGCGAGGTCGGCCGGGTCGTCCGCTCGTGCCACGAGCGCTACGACGGAGCCGGCTACCCAGACGGCCTCGCCGGCGACGCCATTCCGATCGTCGCCCGCATCGTCTGTTGCTGCGACGCCTTCAACGCCATGACCACCACCCGCTCCTACCGCAAAGCGATGTCAGACGCCGAGGCCCGCGCAGAGCTGCTGCAACACCGCGGCAGCCAATTCGATCCCGACGTCGTCGATCCGCTTGTCGGCGTCATCGGCGCACCTGCGAGCAACTAGCTCGTTGGTTCGGCGTGGAAACGCAAGACCGCGCGAGGGCTGAACGTCCGCAGCATCAGCATCAGCGCCGTCAGGCCGACGAGTGTGTTGACGGCGGTGATGCCGACCTGCATGCCGACCGAGAACGAGACGGCTCCTGCGAGCGGCACGGCGCCCCGCAGCGCGTAAGCCGTCAGCACCTGCTGGGTCCCCACGCCGCCCGGCACCGGGACCGCGGTCGAGAGACCGTTGAAGACGACGACCAGCGCGGCCGTCGCGAGGCCTGCCTGGATTCCGAATGCCGAGAGCACGAGGAACGCGACGCCAACGCGGCAGCCCCATGCTGCGAGCTGGAGCGGCAGGACGCGGTGCAGATAGCGACCGGGAGTCCGCAAGATCGCGGCGCCCTGCGCGAGGTGCGCGAAGAGGCTTCGCGCTCGCCGTGGCCGCAGCTTCAACGCGACGGCCGCGACGGCGACCAGGCCGAATGCGGCGATCACGGGGTAGATGCCGACCGAAGGCAGCGAGACCGGCGCAAGCCCGAACAGAACCAGCCCGGCGAAGAGCGCGCCGCCGAGCAGCCCGTCCAGCAGCGTGACCACTCCCAGCGTCGCGGCCAGCGTCGAGACGCACGAGTCGTGGATGCGGCTTCGGATCAAACCGAGCTTCACGAGCTCGCCGCCCTTCGCGGGCAGGAACGAGTTGAACGCCACACCCGCTAGGAACGAGCCGGTCACGGACGTCGCGGGGACGCACCGGTCCGGGTACGCGGCACAGATGACGTTTCGCCAGACCATGGCGCGCAGGCCCAGCCCGGTCAGCTGCAGCAGGAGTGCGGGCAGCAGGTAGCGGCCGTCGAGGTTCGCCAGCTGCTCTGCCGCGGCCTCGATCGCGTCGAGGCCTCGTTGAAAGAGGTTCAACCGGCCGCCTCGGGTGCTGCGAGACCCGAGATCGCTCCCGGTCGGTCACTGATGAGGCCGTCGACACCGAGACGCGCGAGCTCCGCGGCCCGCGTCAGGTCGTTGACCGGCCAGGTCATGACGACGCCGGCGACGCGACGGAGCTCGGTCACGGCCGCGAGGTCGAGCAAGCGTTCGTGAATCGACACACCTTCGATACGCCGAGTGGAAGTCGCGCGGATCAACGCGCGAAGCTGGCGCGCGGTTCCGACTGAATGGATTCGGCGGACGGGTAGGCCCTCGAACGTCTCGAGCAGCGGCCAGGCCCGTGTGCAAATGGTCACGCGGCGCTGTCCGAGGTAGGGCACGAGCACCTCGACCACACGCTCCGCGAGGCGGCGATCCTTGCCCTTGAGATCGAGCATGAGCTCGGTCGCCGGCGAGGCCGTCGCGAGCAGATCGGAGAGCAGCAGATGGGCGCGCCACGGTGGAGCGAGCTGCCAGCGGTCCCAGAAGAGGGGTAGGGGCCCGACCGCCTTCAGATGACGGATCTCGAGCCGGCCGCGGAAGAGGTTGACGTCCGCCTCCACGATTGCGCCGCAGTGCTCGGCCTCAGCCGCGCGGAGCAGGTCGAGCTGGTTGCCTGCCCGGTGGGCGACGAGAAACGGCACGCGTCGCAAAGGTAGCGACCTTCTGTGAGCGTTCGGTGAAGGTTTCGCTATCGCAATCTCTCGCATGGATCAGTCGTCGGCATCAGGAGACTCGACCATGAGCACGAGGCTGCACTGCGCTCAAAGCCACGTAGTCGAACGGCGCGGCGAAGCGAAGCATTGCGGCGACGGCGGGCGGCTGCACTTGCCGTCTTCGCCGGTCCGCAACACAATCAGTCTTGCGACCAGTCGCCGCGTCGACCCGACGAGCCCCGTAGATCAGGAGGAACTCGCATGGCCAAGCCCGTAGAGGAACGCACGGTCGGCAACGGCGGTACGCCCGCGCCGGCCGCCACCGACGGCGCTCTCGCGGCCGACATCATCATCGCGAACGCCCCCGACCCGGTCTTCGTGTCGGACCTCGAGGGGAAGATCCTGCAGGCGAACGACGCCGTGTCGGAGCTGCTGGGCTTCCGCCGCGACGAGGTCGTGGAGCAGTCGCTGTCGCGCTTCATCAGCGAGGAGGAGACGCGGGAGTTCACGGCGGCACTGAAGGAGGTGGTCGAGCGCGGCGTCACCCGTGACGCGGTGCTCAACCCGCGCAGCGCCACCGGGGAGTTGATCCCGACGTCGCTGAACGCCTCCGCTCTGCGCGACTCCGACGGGAGGGTGATCGGCGCGATCGGCGTGCTCCGCGACATGCGCGAGCTGGACAAGGCGCGCGCGTACGCCGAGAGCCTGATCAAGAACGCGCCCGACCCCGTATTCGTCTCCGACCTCGACGGCAAGATCATCGAGGCGAACGACGCGGTGTCCGAGCTCCTGGGCTTCCGCCGGGACGAGGTGCTCGAGCAGTCGCTGTCGCGCTTCATCTCCGAGGAGGAGACGCGGGAGTTCACTGCGGCCCTGCGCGAGGTCGTCGAGCGCGGCGTCACCCGCAACGCGCGCCTGAATCCGCGCGCGGCCACCGGCGAGATCATCCCCACGACCCTGAACGCGTCAGCGCTGAGCGACTCGGAGGGGAACGTGATCGGCGCGATCGGCGTGCTGCGCGACATGCGCGAGCTGGACAAGGCGCTCTCGTACTCGCAGAGCCTGATCGAAAACGCACCCGACCCCGTCTTCGTCAGCGACCTGGAGGGCAAGATCCTGCAGGCGAACGACGCCGTCTCGGAGCTGCTGGGCTTCCGCCGCGACGAGGTGGTCGAGCAGTCGCTGTCGCGCTTCATCTCCGAGGAGGAGACGCGCGAGTTCACGGCCGCGCTCCGCGAGGTCGTCGCCCGCGGTGTCACCCGCAACGCGCGCCTCAACCCGCGAAGCGCCACCGGAGAGGTGATTCCGACGACGTTGAACGCGTCGGCCCTCCGCGACCCAGAGGGCAATGTAATCGGTGCGATCGGCATCCTCCGTGACATGCGGGCGTACGAGCAGGTGGTGCGCGACCTCGAGCAGTCGAAGATCGAGCTCCAGGAGAAGATCCTCGACCTGGAGAAGTTCGAAGAGGTCGTCGTCGGTCGCGAGCTCAAGATGATCGCCCTCGAGAAGGAGCTCGAGAGCCTCCGCCAGGAGGTCGCGATGCTGCGTCCGCCCACTCCATGAGCGCAACCGAGGCCGTTCCGCTGCCCGACGGCGGCGAAGCCGAGGTTTCGCTTCGCGCACGTGTCGCCGAGCTGGAGCTCCGCGTGGCCCAGGCGGAGGAACGGCGGCGCGCGCTGCTCCACATCATGGGCGACCTCAACGACTCGAACAAGCGGCTGGAGGACCAGCGCAAGGCGATGCTCCACATCCTCGGCGACTACGAGCAGGACCGCAGCCGACTCGCCAAGCAGACCGAGCGGCTCGACAACTCGCGCCGCGCGCTGCTCCACATCCTCAGCGACTCGCACGACTCCAACCTGCGGCTGGAGAACAGCCGCAAGGCGATGATCCACATAATGGGCGACCTCCGCGAGACGACGGTGGAGATCGAGCGGCGCGAGCAGGAGCTGCGGGAGAAGCAGGAGCAGCTGATCCAGGCCGGCAGGCTGGCCACGCTGGGCGAGCTGACGACCGGGATCGCGCATGAGCTCAACAACCCGCTGAACAACATCGGCCTCTTCGTCGGCAACGCGATCGACCGGATCGACCTCGCGCAGATCGATCCCGACGCCGTCCGGGACGAGCTCGGCAAGGCGATGGAGCAAATGCGAAAGGCGACCGAGATCATCTCGCACCTGCGCACGTTCGGCCGCGCGGCGACGATCGTCTACGAGCCCGTCGAAATCGCGGCCGTGATCGAGCGCTCACTGTCGCTCATGCACGAGCAGCTCCGGCTGCGCGAGATCTCCGTCGCGGTCGAGCCGGGCGAGGCGCCGATCGTCGTCCACGGAAACGAGATCCAGCTGGAGCAGGTCTTCGTCAACCTGCTCACCAACGCGCGGGACGCGCTCGCCGACCTCGACCACAGGCAGATCTGGATCAGGTGCGAGATCCGGCCGCCGATGGCGTTCGTGACGTTCGCGGACAACGGCCCGGGGGTCCCGTCGGATCTCGAGGCCCGCATCTTCGACCCGTTTTTCACCACAAAGGAGGTCGGCGCGGGCACGGGCCTCGGCCTGTCGATCACCTACGGGATCGTCACCGAGCACGCGGGCACGATCGCCGTCGGGGAGCGCGAAGGCGGCGGCGCCGAGTTCACGATCGAGCTGCCGCTCGCCGAATTCGAGGTCGACGTTCCGTGAACCCGACGGTCTTGATCGTCGACGACGATCCGGCGCTCCTGGAGGCGTTGCCCGAGGCCCTGCGCCTGCGGATGAGCGAGCTGACGGTGGAGACGAGCGACTCGGCGCCGGACGCACTGGCGAAGATCGCCGTCGCGGACTACGACGCGATCGTCAGCGACATCAAGATGCCCGGGATGGACGGTCTCGCGCTGCTGGACGAGATCCAGAAGGTGCGGCCTGAGACCCCGACGCTGCTGATCACCGGACACGGCGAGCACGACCTGGCCGTGCAAGCGCTTCGTCGCGGCGCCTACGACTACATCCAGAAGCCGATCGACCGCGAGTACTTCACCGTGTCGCTTTCTCGGGCGATCGAGAAGCGGCGGCTCGACCGGCAGATCGAGCTCCAGCGGCTCGAGTTGGAGCGGCACTCACACGTGCTGGAGCACGTCGCCGATGGTGTTTTCGTGGTCGACTGCGACGGAGTCGTGCAGTTCTGGAACCTCGCCGCCGAGCAGATCACCGGAATCGCGCTCGCTGACGCCGTGGGCAACCCGGCCGGCGACTTGCTCGGAGGATGGGACGACGTCTCGCCGTCTATACCGGTGGCCGGGGCCGAGCGGCCGAAGCGCCAGCTCGCGCGGATGCTCCCGTTCGAGGTCAACGGCCGTGAGCTCTGGCTCTCGCTGTGCGGCGTCGAGGTCGCCGACGCGACCGTCTACTCGTTCCAGGACCGCACCGACGAGCGGATGCTCGACAAGCTCAAGGACGACTTCGTCGCGACGGCCTCGCACGAGCTGCGCACGCCGCTGGCTGCGATCTACGGCGCGGCGAAGACCCTGCGCCGTGACGACGTCCTCGACGACGAGGGCGTCGAGCGGATGATGGCGATGATCGCGAGCGAATCGGAGCGGCTGGCCCGCGTCGTCGACGACATCCTCGTCGCGAGTCACCTGGACTCCGGCCGTCTGAGCTTCGCGTCGGCTCCGGTGGACGTGCGCGCGCTGGTTGCGGACGTCGTCGACTCGATGCAGATGCACGCCGAGAACGGCGTCGCGATCGACGTGGACGCTCCGCCGAACGGCCTGCCCGGCGTGGCGATCGACCCGATAAAGCTGCGGCGCGTTCTGCTGAATCTGCTCGAGAACGCAATCAAGTACTCGCCGGAAGGCGGCCCCATCGTGCTGCGAATCGCGTCCGTCGAAAACGGCCGCCTGCGCCTGGCCGTGCACGACGAGGGCCTCGGGATCCCCCACGCCGATCAGGAGCGGATCTTCGACAAGTTCTATCGGGGCGACCCGCAGCTCGCGCGCGGCGTCGGCGGCACCGGGCTCGGCCTCTACATCTGCCGTGAGCTGGTGCAGCGGATGGGCGGCGAGATCGAGCTCGAGTCGGAGCCGGGCAAGGGCTCCACCTTCACCGTCGAGCTGCCCGTCCGCGCCGCCGCCGGCGCTCGCTGACGGCTACCTGCCGTCGGGATACGGGTCCTCGGCGCTGTCGCCGCCCGTGATCGCCTCCCACTCCTGCGGGCCGTCGCAGTCGGGGCACGGCGGCAGCGACTGGACCGACCGGACCTGAAGCTCATAGCCGCAGTTCGTGCACCGGTAGGTGCCGGACCGGACGTCGCTGCCGATCGGGGCTGGATTGGCCATCGGAAACCTCCCTCGGTCGCGTGTGGCCGCTCGCTACCCCAACTCAGCCGGACTCGAACCTCCGAGCGACTTCGCGCCAGTTGACGACGTTCCACCAGGCGGCCACATAGTCGGGGCGCCGGTTCTGGTATTTGAGGTAGTAGGCGTGCTCCCACACGTCGACCCCGAGTAGGGGCGTCTTGCCCTGCAGGAGCGGTGAGTCCTGGTTCGGCGTCGAGACCACCGCGACCGAGGACCCATCCTTGACCAACCAGGCCCAGCCGCTGCCGAACTGGTTCACGGCCGCGGTAGCGAGCGCTTCCTGGAAGCGCTCGAAGTCCCCGATCGCGTCGGCCAGCGTGCCTTCGGGCTCGCCGCCGCCGTCGGGCGCCATGATTTCCCAGAAGAGCGTGTGGTTGACGTGGCCGCCGGCGTTGTTCCGGACAATCGTTCGCTTGTCGTCGGGGAGGTTGTTCAGGTTGGTGAGCACCTCCTCGACCGAGGCGTCCGCCCACTCCGTGCCCTCCAGCGCCGTATTGGCCTTGTCCACGTACGCCTGGTGGTGCTTGTCGTGGTGCAGCCGCATCGTCTGCTCGTCGATGTGCGGCTCGAGCGCCGCGTAGTCATAGGGCAGCTCGGGGACCTGGAAAGGCATGTTTCTCCTCTCTCTTCGACCTCTGCGGCGAGCCTACAGAGTTTTGCCGCGGCCGCTTGTGGCAATCCAGAGAGCCATGCGCGTTGTCTTTGCTGTCTACCTCGTCGTGATCGGGGGCACCCTCGCCTTCTATATCGCAGTCGGTCTCCTACACCGGTGAAGCGCTCTCTCCGCAACAACGGCCTCTCGCTGTTCTTCCTCGCGCTCTTCCTCGCGACGGCGTTCGGCCAGTCGATCGCAGGGCGCTCCGCGTACAACGAGCAGCAACTCGAGCACGGCGGCCAGACGGTCTCGTGGGGCCGCTACGTCACCTCCTCGGACTACGGGCAGGCGCTCCTCGAGAACTGGCAATCGGAGTTCCTCCAGTTCATGTTCTTCATCGTCGCGACGATCTGGCTCGTCCAGCGCGGCTCGAACGAGTCGAAGCCGATCGAGGACATCGGGCTGGAGAGCGAGGAGATGCAGAAGCTCGGGCCGCATGCGGGGCGGAATTCGCCGCGCTGGGCTCGCTTCCACGGGGGTCTACGCCGCTCGATCTACTCGAACTCGCTCGTGCTCGTGATGTCGGCGATCTTCTTCCTGACCTGGTTCGGCCAGTCGGTCACGGGCTGGACGGAGTACAACGACGAGCAGAAGGATCACGACCAGCCGACCGTCTCGTGGGCGACATACCTCGGAACGGGAAGCTTCTGGGAGGAGACGCTCCAAAACTGGCAGTCGGAGTTTCTCGCCGTGGGGACGATGGCGATCTTCACCGTCTACCTGCGCCAGCGCGGCTCACCCGAGTCGAAGCCCGTCGGTGCAGCGCACGACGAGACCGGCGCGTCCGGCTAGTCCGTACCCCTACGCAGCGGCGGTCGGCCCGGCCCCGTCGCGGTCCCAGACGTCGCGCAGATGGCCGAACGGCCGCCAGGTGTCGGGCTCCCACGACGATTCCCGGCACATCGGGCACTCGACCGGAAGCGCTCGGAGCACGGCTCCGTAGCCGCAGTGGGCGCAGCGAACGTGGTGCTTCGGCGAGTCCAACGCGTACTGAACGTGTGTCGGTCATCGCCGCCATCCCTGCGGCAGCGGTACGAAGGCCACGATCTGCAACCGCTAAGCCTTCCGTCAGCATTCGCTCACGAACGTCGGCGCGGGTCCGTCTCGACGGCGATCTCCCGCTCGCCCGGAAGCTTCTCGACCACGACGTAGCCGTCACCGTCCCGCACGACCGTCTCGATTTCGGGGATCACGTGGTCGGGGAGGACGACGAAGTGGGTGGGATCCCTCCGGATCAGCTCGTACTCGGAGGCCGCGAATGCGATTTCTGCCGTGCAGTCGCGGCGTCCGCATTCGCACACGAACTCGATCGGGCTCGGATCGACGGCCGAGAACGCGTCGCTGACGTCCTTGACGCGCTCGTTCACCTGACGGAAGAGGGCCTCGTTGTGGGCGACGCGGTTCCTTGTGGTTTGCGAGTTGTCCACGTGGCCAGTATCTCGCGAAGGTCCGCCGCCCGCTCGCCGTGCGGGCTTACTCGGGCTCGGCGGACGGGAAGCGTTTCGCGGAGCATCGTCTCGCCTTCGTTCACCGCGGGCGGATGCTCGCGGAGCTCGCCGCACATGCAGCGGACGGCGCGTCCGCGCCGCGCGTCGACGGCTTCGACGAGCCAACGCTGGCCGCCGATCTGAAAGGTGTTGCCGACGTGTAACGGCTGGTCGGTTACGCGGACTTCTTCGCGGTCTTGAAAGCGCAAGACCACTTCGTACACAGCCATGGTCTCATGCCTCCGGTGACGGTGTTAGCTGTCGAGATTCCAGAACGACGAAGCGTTCGAGCGTTGCGCTTGCCGTCGGGTTTGACGGGCGCGGGCGAGGATATCCACATCCCCTGTGAATAACGTGAACACGGTTCGGTTTGCACACCCGATCGAACGACAGTTCGCGGAGGCGCTCGCCGCGGACGGGATTCCGTGGCTCTACGAGCCGAGGACGTTCGTGCTGGAGCGAGACGCGAATGGGAACCCGACGGAGGCGATCACGCCCGATTTCTATCTTCCCGACCAGGACGTGTACGTCGAGTGCACGGTGCAGCGGGTCGCATTGCTCCGCCGGAAGCGGCGGAAGATCGAAAAGCTACGGAAGCGCTACGGGGTCACGATCGCACTGTTCGACAGCCGCGACTTCGACCGGTTCAGCGAGCGCTACGGGCTCGCGTTCTCGACGACGACGCCTTCCCAGGCGCCGAGCGTCAGTGCGCCGGAGACGCCGTGGCTGCGTCCGTCGGGCGAGGTCGACGCGGCGACGGTGCCCTCGACTCCCTGAACGCGCGCCTCCTGGTCGGACAGGTTGAGCGCGACGACGACGGAGCCGCCCCGTCGCCACGCCCAGGTCCCCCGCGGCGCGTTCAGCGGCTCGTAGGCGCCCGATCGGAGATCGGCCGACCGCCGGCGAAGACCAATTAGTTTGCGCGTGAACGAGAGGACGGACGCCGGATCGTCCCGTTGCTCCTCGACGTTGCACGCACGGTGGTTGCCGAGGGGGAGCCACGGAACAGCCCCGGGCTCGGTGAACCCCGCGCCGTCGGCGCCCGACCACTGCATCGGCGTCCGCATCGGGTCGCGCCCGGGGTCCTCGGGCCAGCGTCTCAGGCCGACAGGGTCGCGCAGGTCCTCCGGCCGCAGCTCCGCCTCCGTCATGCCGATCTCGTCGCCGAAGTAGAGGACCGGCGTACCGCGGAGCGTGAGGAGCGCCATCAGCGCGAGCCGCGTCCGCGCCTCGTCCCTGTCGCACCACCTGCTGGGAAAGCGGCCCGCGTCGTGGTTCGACCCCGTCCACACCGGCCATGCCGTCTGCGGCAGGAGCGCCTCGGTCTCGGCGACCACGTCGGCCAGCCGCGCGTCGAAGTCGGCGTAGACGAACGGGAAGTTGAACGCCAGGTGCAGCTCGTCTTCGCCCGTCCCGTAGAAGGCGGCCATACGCTCGACCTCGCGGACGTGCGTCTCTCCGAGCAGGATCCGCCGCGGCTCCTCGGCATCCGCGAGCTTCCGCCAGCGGCGCAGCACCCCGTGGACCCCCGGGTGCGTGTCGAGCGACTGCAGCTCGGGGTCCTTCACGATCGAGTGGGCGACGTCGATCCGGAATCCGGCGACTCCCCGCTCGAACCAGAACCGGAGGATCCCGTCGAACTCGTCGCGGACCTCGTCGTTCCACCAGTTGAGGTCCGGCTGCTCGGCGAGGAACTGGTGCAGGTAGTACTGACCGGTGGCCGTATCGAGCGTCCACGCAGGCCCGTCGAAGACGCTGGTCCAGTCGTTCGGCGGTCCGCCGCCGGCGCCCGGGTCGGCCCACACGTACCAATCGCGCCGCGCCGCGCCGCGCGCCGCCCGCGCGTCGAGAAACCAGGGGTGTCGGTCCGACGTGTGGTTCGGGACGAGGTCGAGCAGCACCCGCATCTCCCGCCGCCCGGCCTCCGCGATCAGCCGGTCGAGGTCGGCGAGCGTCCCGACCTCGGCGTCGACGTCCGTGTAGTCGGCGACGTCGTAGCCCCAATCGGCGTTCGGGGAGGGCATCGTGGGGCTCAGCCAGACTCCGTCGACCCCGAGCCACGCGAGGTGATCCAGCCGCTCCGTCAGCCCGGCGAGGTCGCCGACGCCGTCGCCGTTCGAGTCCGCGAAGGAACGGACGTAGACCTGGTAGAGGACCCCCTCGCGCCACCAGGAGTTAGCCGCGGAGCCCGAAGGGAAGAGTGCGGGAGTTATCATGGGTTGGCCCACAAAATCGCAGAGAGGCGGATCTCACGGGCCTAGAACCGGCTGAAGCTCGGCTGTCCGTCCCGGAAGAGGTCGTGGGGCGGGACATCGTCGTGGTCGGTGCTTCGGCCGGAGGCATCGGGCATTCGAAGACGGCAGCGCGGGATTGCGCACGATCAAGGCCAGGGGCGGCCTCGCAGTCGTGCCGAACCCGGATGAGGCAATCTCCCCGGACCTGCCTGCGAACGCGCGCTCGCACGCGGATCCACAGCACTGCCTGCGGATCGCTCAGATTGGCGATCTGATCGCTGAGGTTGCACGTGGTGCTGGACCGGTATTACGGGAGGAGTTGATGGAGGACACGCAGATGCAGTACGACTCGATCGAGGAGGCGACCGACGAGCTCGGGCCTCCTGCGGCGCGGACGTGCCCGGAGTGCGGCGGCGCGCTGTGGGACGTGACCCGTCTGTCGGCGTTGCTCGATCGCCTCCACTACGCCGTCGTCTCCGTGAACTCGTCGTTGCGGGTGACGTATGCGAACTCCGCCGCGGCCGACTTGCTGGGGCACGAAGGGACGCTGGGCGAGAGCGCCCTCGTCGATCCGTGGCCGGAGCCGTCGCTCCGCACCATTGCAGCCCGCATGTTCGAGCACCGCGCCGATCCGGCCGAGGCCCGCGCGACGCTCGACGATGGGCAACTCGTGTACGACGTGCTCGCCCTGCCGCCCGACGCTTCCGGCGACGCCTTGCTCGTGGTCGCTGACGTGACGGCCCACGAGCGCGGCCAGCGCGCCGAACGGGACTTCGTGGCGAATGCGGCTCACCAGCTTCGGACGCCGGTGTCGGCGATCGCAAGCGCGATCGAGGTTCTGCAGGGCGGCGCGAAGGAGGATCCCGAGGCACGCGACCGCTTCCTCGCCCATCTCGACCGCCAGTGCGAGCGCCTGGTTCGCCTGACCCGCGCCCTCCTGCTCCTGGCTCGCGCGCAGGCGCTGGCGGAGCCGCCTGCCGTCGAGGTCGTCCCCCTTCGCCCCTTGCTTGCCGGCGTCGCCCGCGGGCTGCGGCCGGGTGGGGGAGTCGAGCTGACGCTCGAGTGTCCGTTCACGCTCGCCGCACTCGCCAACCGAGACCTGCTCGAGCAGGCGATCGGGAACTTTGCAGAGAATGCGGCAAAGTACACCGTCGAGGGCGAGATCGTCCTCTGTGCCGAGCGCGCAGGGCAGCACGTGCGCATCGTCGTGAGCGATACCGGGCCCGGCGCCGACCTGCCGACAGACAGGCGCTTCGAGCGGTTCTATCGCGATCCTGCCGTGCAGGGCGAGGGCTTCGGCCTCGGGCTCGCAATTGCGGGGGAGGCGGTGCGCGCACTCAGGGGCGAGCTCGAGATCGAGTCGAGCGACGCAGGAACCCGCATCGTCGTGACGTTGCCGTCGGCGATGGTGAGGCCGCCGTGAGCGAGCGCATCCTCGTCGTCGACGACGAGCCGGCAATCGTGGACGCGGTTGCGTACGCACTCGAGGGCGAGGGCTACGAGGTCGCGAGCCGT
>Ga0126307_10001050_pt1 | contig 18222 bp, 17 predicted proteins | sample Plot28_FD_89955 | JGI IMG/M metagenome (GOLD analysis project Ga0126307, IMG submission 89955) | Serpentine soil microbial communities from UC McLaughlin Reserve, CA, USA - Plot28 | ecosystem: Environmental > Terrestrial > Soil > Grasslands | place: USA: UC McLaughlin Reserve, Lake County... | reverse complement strand
GAGATCTGGCTCACGCCGGTCAAGGAGGTGCACTACTTCGACGCCCGCCACCGCAAGCGGCGCAGCAACAACTACTACCGAAGGCATCTGCGGAAGCGCTCGCGCCGCTACGCGCAACTGCAGACCTACCGCGATGCGGTCTCCAAGCGCGACGGGACCTTCCTGGCCAATCTGGCCTGGGACCTCCATTTCTTCGTGCCGCCGCGCACCAACCGCTGGTATCAGGGCATCTTTCGGCCCGGTCCCGGGCAGACCGCCGGTGAGATCACGCCGGCGTACTCGATCCTGGACGTGAGCATCGTCGAGGAGATCGGCGAGATCAACCCGGACCTCAAGATCATCTACCTGTTGCGCGACCCCATCGAGAGAAGCTGGTCGTCGGCCGTGAGCGAGCTCGCGCGCCGCAGGGGACGACCGGCCGAGGAGATCACGGACAGGCAGCTCTTCCGGCATTTCGAGCGATCCGGACACGTCCTGAGGGCCGACTACGTGCGCACGTTCGACAATTGGGAGGGGGTGTTCGGCCGCGACCAGATCTTCGTCGGATTTCTCGACGAGATCCAGCAGGACCCTCGGGATCTGCTGCTCAGGCTCTACCGGTTTCTGGGGGTCTCCGACAGCGAGGACCACATCCCCGCCGGCATCTCCAAGAAGGTCAACGCCTCGCGGCAGTACGGGACCGCCATCCCGGAGCGCTTTCGGGCTCACCTCGCCGAGCTGTACCTGCCGCAGCTCGAGGAGCTCTCGCAGCGATTCGGGGAGCCGGTGACCAGTTGGCTCCGGCGCGCCGAGGAATCGGTGGCGGCCGGCAGCGGAACCCACTAGTGGGGGGGCATCGGACCCTGGTCGCGATCCTGGGCATGCATCGCAGCGGCACCTCCGCCGTCGCCGGCATGCTCGCCGACCATGGCATCGAGTTCGGCCCGGTCCGGAAGCGCAACCGGTTCAACCCGCGTGGCAATCGCGAGCTGGCGCAGCTGAATGAGCTTCACGAGGCCGTTCTCGAGCGAAACGGCGGGTCGTGGTGGAGCCCGCCTGAGTCGGTCGACGTGGAGCCGGGCGACATCCGGCGCCGCGACGAGATCCTGGCCACGGTCCAAGGGGAGACCGTGGGCGTCAAGGATCCGCGGATGCTCGTGTGCCCTGAGCTGTGGCACGACCTCGAGCTGAAGCGGATCGGCGTGATCCGCAATCCCGCATCCGTGCGGCGGTCGCTGGCCCGCCGCGCCGCGGAGCGCCCGCACCGCCATCCTCAGCTGTCCGCCCAGCGGTGGGAGGAGCTCTGGGTCACCTACAACCGGGCACTGCTGGCCGAGCACCGGCGGGCGCCCTTTCCGGTGGTCGACTTCGACCGGCACGACGACCTCGACCGGCAGGTCGCCGTGGCGCTTGGATTCTGGGATCTCGACCCGAGCGGCGATTCGGCGTTCTTCGATCGCGACCTCGTCAAGCAGGGACGCGACGGGAGCTGGCGCACGGAGGTCGAGGTCCCGGAGGCCCTCGAGCTCTGGGATGTTCTAGCCGCGATCGCCGGAACCTGAGAACGGTCGCTCCAGCCTTCGCTACGATGGCGCGGCTGCTTCGGGCAGGGGCGGCGGACCGGATGCGTTAAGCGACGCACGGACGGTCCACGTCGACGCACGCACGCTATCCACGGATGCGATTCAAGATCCAGAGAAAGCTCGGGCTTCGGCTGCTGGCGGTCTCGCTGGTCGCCGTTGGAGCCCTCACCGCGGCCCAGGCGGCAAGCGCCGCGGGCAAGCCGAACATCGTCGTGATCCAGTCCGACGACCAGACGGCGAGCCAGTTCACACCGGAGGTGATGCCGAAGACGACCGAGCTGCTGGCGGATCACGGGACGTCGTTCAGCGACTACATCGTCACCACCGCCCTGTGCTGTCCGTCGCGGGCCTCGCTCATCACCGGCCAGTACGCCCACAACCACGGGGTCCTCAGCAACGGTAGGGGCGGCGGCTACGGCGCTCTCATCGACAAGGGAAACGTGCTTCCGGTGTGGCTTCAGCAGGCGGGTTACAACACCATTCACGTCGGCAAGTTCATGAACGCCTACGGGAAGGCGGTTGCCGACCCCGCCGAGGTCGCTCCCGGATGGGATGACTGGCAGACGCTCTTCAGCGGCGACGGCCGCTACTACGGCTATTCGCTTTCGAATAACGGCGAGGTGGTCCAGAAGGGACTGGCGAACCGCGATTACGTGACGCGCGTGATCACTCGCAAGGCGGTGGGGGCCGTGAGGCGGTACGCCCCGGACACGAAGCCCTTCTACCTACAGGTCGATCACCGAGCGCCCCACGTCGCGCGCGGCAACCGCCCGGGTCGATGCGGCGGAGGCACGCGCGCTCCCGAGCCGGATCCAGCGGACCTGCACATGTTCCGCGACGCTCCGCTGCCGCGGTCCCGCGCGTTCAACGAGGCGAACATGACCGACAAGCCGGCGTTCCTGCGGTCAGCGCCGCCCCTCGGCTACCGGGATCAAAAGCACTTAAAGAAGCATTGGTCGTGCGCGCTCGCCTCGCTCGTCGGCGTGGATCGCAGCGTGGCCCGCGTCTTCAACGCGGTGAAGAAAGCCGGCGAGATCCGCAAGACCGTCTTCATATACATCTCGGACAACGGCCAGTTCTTCGGCGAGCACCGGATCTTCAACGGCAAGGTCCTGCCCTACGAGGAGGCCCTGCACGAGCCGCTCGTTATCCGGATGCCCAAGCGCTACCGCAGCGGAGCACCTCGAGATGATTTGTCCGGCGAGCCCGCGGCCAATATCGATCTGGCGCCGACGATCCTCGATCTCGCCCACGGCGCGCCGTGCCCACCGGGGGGGCAGTGCAGGGTCATGGACGGCCGATCGCTCATGCCGTTGCTGAGCCGATCGGGCTCCTGGCCCGCAAAGCGGGGGCTGCTCACGGAGTACCGCGTCTCGACGCCGCGGAGCTACGCGACCTGTGACTTCGCCGGAATTCGGACCGGTAACTCGATCTACGTCGAGCACTACAGCGTGGTGAATCTGACGACGCACAATTGCGATCGGACCCTCCAGGTGGAGCGCTACAACCTGAAGGACGACCCGAAGGAGCTGCAGAACGTGTGCCGAGGGGGCCTGCGGACGAGTTGCCCACCGAGCCACCGGCAGGCCGACCTCGAGCGGCGCCTCCAGTTGCTTCGCGTATGCGCCGGCATCAAGGGCCGCGACCAGAGGGTCGCCGGCAGGCCGTACTGCGAGTAGCCGAAGGCCCAGCCGGCGCCGACCCTCCCACTTCCCCTCGGCTCCGGCCATCTAGGATCGCTCGCCATGGCCGAGCACGACTTCGTCTTCGTCGGCGGGCTGCACCGCAGCGGCACGACGCTGCTGGCACGCGCGATCGCCAAGCACGCCGAGGCGAGCGGGTTTCGCAAGACGGAGGCCCTGGCGAACGAGGGCCAATTCCTGCAGACCGTCTATCCGATCGCGCGGGAGTTCGGTGGCACGGGCCGGTTCGGATTCGACGAGCGAAGCCATCTGACCGAGGACTCGCCGCTCGCCACCGACGCCAACCGCGAGCGGCTCCTCACCGAATGGGGCGAATACTGGAACCTCGGCAAGCGCGTCCTGGTCGAGAAGTCACCGCCGAACCTGCTCAAGCTGCGCTTCCTGCAGGCGCTGTTCGGCGATGCCACCTTCGTGGTGATCATGCGCCATCCCATCGCGGTCTCGTACGCCACCCAGAAATGGAGCGAGACCTCGATCGAGTCGCTGATCGAGCACTGGCTCGTCTGCCACGAGATCTTCCTCGAGGACGCTCCCCACATCCGCCGGCTGATGCTCGTCCGCTACGAGGACTTCGTGACCGATCCCGAGGGGATCGTCGGGCGCATCCAGGAGCGCCTGGGCCTCGCTCCCTCCAAATCGACTTTCGCGGCGCGTAGCGGCATCAACGATTCCTACTTCAAGCGATGGAACGCGCGGCTGCGGCCATTCCGCAGACGGGAGAACGAGGAGCTCGCGCACCGCTTCGAGGAGCGTGCCAACCGGTTCACCTACAGCCTGGCGGATCCGGAGCACGACGCGGTACCCGCCAGCGCGGTGGGAGAGCTACTCGGTCGACTGACGCCGGCCCCCTGATCTACTCGCAGAAGGGGCGAGCGGACGGCGCGTCGCGCCCCTGGACCCCGGAGCACGAGCGCAACAGGGCGAGCCGGGCGGCCAGCGTTCTCTGAGTCGTGGCCAGGTCCGGGTCCCTGGCCCGGTTGTCGAGCTCGTAGGGATCCGTCCTCAGGTCATACAGCTCGCGATAGCCGGTGGCGAGCTCCGAATAGACGTAGCGCGGAATGCGGATCGCCTCGTAGCGATGGTCGCCCGACGCGATCTCCGCCAGCACCCCGCGGTTCCGCGGCCAAGTGCCCCGACCGCCGACGAGCGGTGCCAGGCTGCGGCCGTCCATTCGCCGGCAGTCGCTCGGTCCGGCGCACGTCGCCACCCCGCCCAGATAGCGATCCGCGTAGTCGACCAACGTGGCCGCGATGTCCTGATTCGACACCACCGCGTGGCGTTCGGGCACCCGCGACCCCCTTCGGTAGGCATCCGGCACCTTGACCGCATACGGGACGTTGAGGGCGGGCTCGTAGATATCCGCCTTCCCGTTCGGCCGCCGGTGCTCGCCGAAGAAGTTCCCGTTGTCCGAGACGTAGATGACGATCGTGTTGCGGGCCTCGCCGTCGCGCTTGAGCTCCCTCATCACGCGCCCGACGCCCTGGTCGAGCTCGGCGATGGCGGCGAGCGTGCAGTGCCAGTTGTTCTTGATCTCCTTGATTTCCTGATGGTCCAGCCGCGGCAGATTGCGGATCGCCGCCGGCTTGTCGGAGACGTCGCGCTCGTTGAACGAGGGTGGCCGCGGTAGCGGCACGTGCTCCACGGCCCGTACGGAGGCGCGATCCGGCGGACCCGGGGACGCGGCGCGCCGACATGGGTAGACCGGGGACCGCCACCCATGTGGGGCCTCATAGGCAAGCCAGAGAAGGAACGGATCGCTCGAGTGGGAGCTCTTCTCCAGGAAGCGCTTCGCCTTTCGGGTGAGCACGTCGGTCGAGTAATCGCTGCGACGGCTTCCGAAGTGGCGCACCCTGCCGTTCACGGTGACGTCGTAGTCGTAGTAGCCCGGAAAGCCCAGGAACCCGAACCAGTGGTCGAAACCGGGAGCGGGGCTGGCCCCCGCGACCTCGGTGTAGCCGTTCAGGAACTTGCCGACGAAGCCCGTGCGGTAGCCCGCGCGCTGGAGCCAGACCGGGAGCGTGTTATGCGGCTCGCGCAGCGACGCATACCCTGGATTGTTCGAGAAGACCCCATGGTTGTGCGGATACTGCCCGGTCAGGATCCCCGCGCGGTCCGGGCAGCACAACGGCGGAGCGGCGACACCGCTGCGAAAACGGGTGCCGCGGTCGACGATGCGGTCGAACGTCTGCGGCATGTAGGCGCGCTTGAAGCTGTTCAGGGACTGGTCGTCGACCAGGACCACCAGGAAGTTCGGCGGCTCCGTAGTGGCCGCGGCAGCTTCGTCGCCGCCCGCAGCGCGGGCGTGGAGTCCCAAGACAAGCGTCGCGAGCCCTACGAGGATGCCCGCCCACCTCGCCGTCGTCACGGTCCGCCCGGCCCAGCCCACGCGCCGAAGCTAGCGCATGCGGGGGCGCTAAGCGCGGCGCGACCGCCGGCTCGCGACTCGGCGGCCCTGTTAGCCTCGCCGCGCCGTGCGGCTGGGAATGGTCTACAAGGTCCGGGACGAGGCGGACATCCTCGAGGACAACGTGCGCTTTCACCGTGCGCTTGGGGTTGATTTCTTCGTCATCGTCGACACAGGGTCGACCGACGGAACGCTCGAGATCCTCGAGCGCTACGAGCGAGCGGGGTTCGTGAGGCTCGAGCGCGTCCAGGGCGGGATTCACGACATGAAGCGCGGGGGCGAGGAGGAGATCACGCGAATCGCGTCCGAGATGGGGGCCGACTGGGTGATCCACAACGACGCCGATGAGTTCTGGTGGCCCGCTGTAGGGAACCTGAAGGACGCCCTGAAATCCGTTGGGGAGCAATTTGGGATGGTGGTCGCGCCGCGAACGGAATTCGTGGCGCGACCAGGCGAGGGGTCCTTCGCGGACCGTATGACCGTGCGCGAGGCTCGCTTCCGTCGGCCCGCCAAGTCCGCGCACCGGGCAAACCCCCGGATCAGCCTGCGAGGTCCGCACCCGGTCGAGATCTGGGCCGGCGGCTCTCCATACCGAGGGTTGGTGGGTAAGCCCGTGCTCCGCACCGGCGCCGAGCATCGCGAGGACGATCCGCTCGAGCTATTGATTGCGCCCACCTTTCCCGTCGGCGTCCTCCATTTCCCGGTCCGCTCCTTCGAGCAGTATCGGCGCCGGGTGGAGATCGCGCGCGACAACGGGCAACTCGAGCGAAATCCCGATGCGCGTGCCGTGCGCGATGCCTACGAGGAGGGAAGGCTGGAGGAGGTCTACGAGCGCCTGACCCTCGACGACGCGGCGGTGGCGAGGGGAATCGACGAGGGCTGGCTGGTCGAGCAGACCGGCTTTCGCGATTGCCTGGCGGCCTGCCCCGATCCGCTCGCCGGCGGCGAGACCGGCACTGTCGGCACGCCTCCCGATGGGGACGGCCCAACGCTCGACGACCTGCGCGACGACGCGATGTACGCGATCACCCGTTACATCCAGACCCAAGCCCACCGTGCCGCGAAGCACCGGCGTCAAGCCGCCGAGGTGCGGGGGGTCAAGCGACGCCTCAAGCGCCGCTCCCGGACCCTGCGCAAGCGCACCCGCCGCCTGCAGCGGATCGAGTCCAGCGTCTGGTGGAGGCTCAGACCCCGAGCCCCGCGCTTCATCAGGCGCCTCCTCGCGCGCGGGCGACGTTGAGTCCGCCCGCGATTCACCCTCGCGCCGCGCGGCTCGAAATACTGGATCCGGAATGAGCGTCTCGAGCGAGTCCAGGCACCGTGAGCTCGGCCTCACCGACTCGGAGTACGAGCTCATCCGCGGGCTGCTGGAGCGTGACCCCAACAAGGTCGAGCTGGCGATGTTCTCCCTCCTGTGGTCGGAGCACTGCGCCTACAAGCACTCGCGGAGGCTGCTTCGGAAGCTGCCGACGGAGGGACCGCGGGTGTTGATGGGACCAGGCGAGAACGCAGGCGCCGTGGACGTCGGCGGCGGCCACGCCGTGGCGTTCAAGGTCGAGTCGCACAACCACCCCAGCGCCGTCGAGCCCTTCCAGGGCGCCGCCACGGGAGTCGGCGGAATCCTGCGCGACGTGTTCGCGCTTGGAGCGCGGCCGATCGCGGTGCTCGACTCGCTGCGCTTCGGCGAACTGGACTCGGAGCGCTCGCGCTACCTGTTCGAGCACGTGGTCGCGGGCATCGGCCACTACGGGAACTCGATCGGGATCCCAACCGTCGGCGGCGAGATCTACTTCGAGGCGCCGTACGAGCAGAACTGCCTGGTGAACGCGATGTGCGTCGGCCTCGCGCGCGCCGACCGGCTGATTCGGGCCGCAGCCAGCGGGCCCGGGAACGCGATCGTCCTGCTGGGGGCGTCGACTGGCCGTGACGGCATCGGGGGTGCCTCCGTGCTGGCCTCGGCCGAGCTTGCGGAGGGCGCCGAAATGCGGCCCAGCGTGCAGATCGGCGATCCGTTCGAGGAAAAGAAGCTCATGGAGTGCTGCCTCGAGCTCCTCGACCGAGGGCTGCTGATCGCGCTGCAGGATCTCGGGGCCGCCGGTTTGAGCTCCTCTTCGGCCGAGATGGCCTCGGCAGGCGGGGTGGGAATGGACATCGACGTCGATCGCGTCCCGCTTCGCGAGGCGGACATGGAGCCGTTCGAGATCATGGTCTCCGAATCGCAGGAGCGCATGCTCGCCGTGGTGGAGCCATCCCGCGTCCCGGACGTGCTCGCCGTGTGCGAGCGCTGGCAGACGGGCGCGGCGGCGATCGGCGAGATCACGGACACGGGGCGCATCCGGATGCTTTCCGGCGGTGAGGTCGTCGGCGATGCGTCGGTTGCGGCGCTGCTCGACGCCTGCCCCCTTTACGACCTCGAGCCACGGGAACCCACCGCCTGGCTCTATGGGAACCGCGCCTCGCTCGACGCGCAGGCGGACGGCGCCGCGATCATCAGCGCGCTGCTCGCCTCGCCGAGCGTCGCCTCGAAGCGCTGGGCCTTCGAGCAGTACGACTCGATCGTCCAGTCGCGAACCGTGCGCCGCCCGGAGGCCGCGGATGCGGCGGTGCTGGCGCTGCCCGAGAGCGGCCGGGCGATCGCCGTTGCGATCGACGGCAACGGCCGCCGGGTGGCCTGCGATCCCTATCGGGGCACCATCGAGGCGGTGCTCGAGTGCGCGCAGAACCTCGCCTGCGTCGGCGCGGAGCCCCTTGGCCTCACGAACTGCCTCAACTTCGGCAATCCCGAGAAGCCCCACGCCGCATGGCAACTGGACCGCTCCGTGCAGGGCCTCGCCGACGCCTGTGCCGCGCTCGAGGTCCCCGTCGTGGGCGGCAACGTCTCGCTGTACAACGAGACCGACGCCGGCCCGATCTACCCGACTCCCGTGATCGGGATGGTCGGCGAGCTTCCCGACCCGGACCACGCCGTCGGCGTCGCACCGCAGGAGGGCGACGCCGTGGCGCTTGTCGGCCCGTTTGCGCCGTCCCTGGCCGGGTCCCAGCTCGCCAAGCTCCGGGGTGACCTCGACCAGGGCCTCCCAGGGATCGCGATCGACGACGTCCGGTCGGCAATCGAATTCGTCCGCAACGCGGCGCGCCAGGGCCGAATCACCGCCGCCCATGACGTCAGCGACGGAGGCCTGGCCTGCGCCCTCGCTGAGTGCGCCATCGCCGGCAGCGTCGGCATCCGCGCCGACCTCGATCCGCTCGTCGAGCTCCGCGGCGGGTCGGGCGAGAGCGCCCTGTTCGGGGAGGGACCGGGCGGCTTCGTGATCACCGGGCCCGCCGCGGATCTTCGTCAGCTGGCCCAGGAGGGCGAGCGCCAGGACGTGACGGTGCTGCTCGTGGGCGAGGTCGCCGGCGAACGGATCGAACTGCTCGCGGCCGAGGCCGAGGGCGCGATCACCGTTGCCGAGGCGGAAGCCGCCTGGCGCTCGCTGGGCGGAGGCTAGAGCGCGTCAGCGTCGCTTCAGTTCGGAGCCCAAATAGTCCGGAAACCGCGGCATCCGGCGCCTGGCGCGATCCGACTCCACTGCTAGCCTTGCTTGGCAGGCGGCTTGCCTGCGAAATCTCTCCCTTCCAGGCACGGTGAATGCACGCCAGCGATCGCTCATTCCCAGACCGCGACGGCCCGCGTGACGAGTGCGGGGTGTTCGGCGTATACGCGCCGGGTCACGATGTCGCGAGGCTCGCCTACTTCGCCCTCTACGCCCTTCAGCATCGCGGACAGGAATCCGCCGGCATCGCCACCTGCGAGGGTGGCCACATCACGACGCTGCGGGAGGCCGGGCTGGTCTCACAGGTGTTCGACGAGGAGAAGCTCCACGCGCTCGAGGGCGACATGGCGATCGGACACGTTCGCTACTCCACCACGGGCGGCGGCTCGTGGGAGAACAGCCAACCGGTGTGGCGCGACGATGGGCGGGAGGTCGCTCTTGCTCACAACGGCAACCTGACCAACGCGGTCGAGCTCTACAACGACCTCCGCGAGCGAGGCCTGCGCTTCCGGGGAACGTCCGACTCGGAGATCATGGCCGCCCTGCTCTCCGTGGAGGAGGCGCGGCCGATCGAGAATGCCGTCGAGGCGGTCATGCCGAGGCTCGAGGGCGCCTACTCCACGGTCGTCATGACCAAGCGTGCGGTGGTGGCGTTTCGCGACCCGCACGGCGTGCGCCCGCTGTCGCTCGGGAAGCTGGGCGAGCGGTACGTCATCGCCTCGGAGAGCTGCGCCTTCGACATCATCGGTGCGGAGCTCCTGCGGGAGGTCAACCCGGGCGAGCTCATCTCACTCACCGAGGACGGGCTCGAGAGCCGACAGGTCGTCACCGCAAACCGCCGCGCGCATTGCGTGTTCGAGCACATCTACTTCTCGCGTCCCGACAGCCGCCTCGAGGGCCGCGTGGTCCAGCGGGCTCGCGGCCGGATGGGCGAGATCCTGTGGCGCGAGGCCCCGGTTGACGCCGACCTGGTGATCTCGGTCCCCGACTCGGGCAACCCGGCCGCGAGCGGCTTCGCGCGCGCCTCCGGTATCCCGCAGGACGACGGCCTGATCAAGAATCGCTACGTGGCGCGTACCTTCATTCAGCCGGGGCAGGAGCTCCGCAAGCGGGGCCTGCGAATGAAGTTCAACCCGCTGCCCGAGATCGTCTCGGGAAAGCGCATCGTCGTCGTGGACGACTCGATCGTTCGCGGCAACACCACCCGCCAGATCGTCGCGATGCTGAAGGACGCGGGGGCCAAGGAGATCCACCTGCGGATCTCGGCGCCGCCGATCCGCCACCCCTGTCACTACGGCATCGACATGTCGACGCGCGAGGAGATGATCGCCCACGAGCGGAGTGTCGAGGACATCGCCGCCGAGCTTGGTGCGGACTCCCTTGCCTACCTGTCGCTGGAGGCGGTGTACGAGGCGATCGGCGTCCCGGCCTCCGACCACTGCGACGCGTGCTTCACCGGTAACTACCCCCTCGGTGACGACGGCCAGGGGAACGGCAAGTTCGCCCTCGAGGACCTAGCCGTGGTCCCGGCAAGTCGCTGAGCCGAAGCGCAGTTGGACGCTTTTCGCATCGCGGTCCTCGCATCCGGGACTGGCACCAACCTCCAGGCGATACTCGACGGCCTCCACGGTCGCGACGGGATCGAGATCGCCTGCGTCGTCTCGAACAAGCCGGGGGCACCGGCGCTCGAGCGCGCCACGGAGGCAGGCGTGGAGACCTGCGTGTTCGCGCGGAGCGACCACCGCGACCGGGTGGACCGTGACGCGGCAATGGCCGAATGGCTGGCCGAGCGCGAAGTCGACCTGATCGTGCTCGCCGGCTACATGGAGCTCCTGTCACCCGAGTTCGTGCGGCGGTTCCGCAATCGGGTGGTGAACGTTCACCCGGCGCTGTTGCCCTCCTTTCCCGGGCTGGACGCCGTCGGGCAGGCGCTCGAGCACGGCGTTCGGGTGACAGGGGTGACTGTGCACTTCGTCGACGAGGGAGTCGACTCCGGGCCGATCATCTTGCAGCGGCCCGTCGACGTGCCATACACTCGCGACCGCTCGCAACTGGAGAGGGAGATTCACGAGGTCGAGCATCAGCTGCTGCCGGAGGCGATCCGCCTGATCGCCGCCGGGGCTGCCCGCGTCGATCCCGGGAATCCTCGAGTCGTGCATGTCGACCATGCGGAGAGCGCTGTAGATGGCTGACCCGGCGACGCCCGCGGCCGGAACCGAGGCGTCGGCGAGGCCCGAGGATGGGGTCAAGGTTCGCAGGGCGCTGATCTCCGTCTCCGACAAGACGGGCATCGTGGACTTCGCGCGGGGGCTCGCCCGGCTGGGGGTCGAGATCGTGTCCACCGGCGGCACCGCGACCACGCTGCGAGACGCGGGTATCGAGGTCCGCGACGTCTCGGACCTGACGGGTTCGCCGGAGATCCTCGGGGGACGGGTCAAGACCCTTCACCCGCGGATCCATGCCGGACTGCTCGCCGTCCGCGACGACCCCGAGCACATGGAGGTCCTCGCATCGGAGGGAATCGAGCCGATCGACCTGGTCTGCGTGAACCTGTACCCGTTCGAGCGCACGGTGGCCAGGCCGGGCACGAGCGAATCCGACGCGATCGAGAACATCGACGTCGGCGGGCCGACGATGATTCGCGCCGCTGCCAAGAACCACCGCTTCGTCGCCGTCGTCGTGCAACCGGAGAGCTACGACGCCGTGCTGGCCGAGCTCGAGGAGACCGGAGGCGGCGTGTCGGGAGCGACGCGGCACTGGCTGGCGAACGAGGCGTTCGCGTTCACGGCCCGATACGACGCAGCGATCAGCCGCTGGTTCGGCATCCGCTACGAGGAGTTCCCCGAGCACTGGGTGATGGCGCACGAGAAGTTCCTCGATCTCTCCTATGGCGAGAACCCCCATCAGAAGGCCGCCCTCTATACCGAGGTCGGCGCCCGGGCCCACGTCCTGTCGCGGGTAGCGAAGCTCCACGGCAGGGCGCTCTCGTTCAACAACGTGCTCGACCTGGACGCAGCTCGGCGGCTGCTCGATGAGTTCGAACGCGCCGCGTGCGTGATCGTCAAGCACAACAACCCCTGCGGTGTGGCGACCGCCGAGGGGATCGGGATCGCGTACGAGAACGCCCTCGCCTGCGACCCGATGTCCGCGTTCGGCGGCGTGATCGCGCTGAACCGCAACGTGGATGGCCCGCTCGCGGAGCGGCTGCATCAGCACTTCATCGAGGTCCTGATCGCACCGAGCTACGACGACGATGCCCTGAGCGTCTTGGGCCAGAAGGAGGCGGTTCGCATCATGGAGGCGACCGAGCAGCGCCGGGACGAGCCGGGCGACCGTGACCTGAAGCGGGTCCGGGGCGGACTGCTCGTGCAGGAGCCAGATCGGATCGATTCGGATCGCGAGTCGATGGCGCTGGTGACGAAGGCGAGCCCCAGCGGAACCCAGTGGGATGACCTGTGGTTCGCGTGGAAGGTCTGCAAGCACGTGCGCTCGAACGCGATCGTGATCGCAAAGGACGGCGCCACGATCGGCGTGGGAGCCGGGCAGATGAGCCGCGTCGACTCGGTAAGAATCGCGATCGAGAAGGCACGCGAGGCACGGGGGGCGGAGGCAGAATCCATTCTCGCCGCGTCGGTTGTCGCGTCGGACGCGTACTTCCCATTCCCGGACGGCCCCCAGATCGCGAGGGAGGCGGGTGCCACCGCCTTCGTCCAGCCCGGCGGCTCGATGCGCGACTCCGAGGTGATCGCCGCCTGCGACGAGGAGGGGGCGGCGATGGTCTTCACCGGCCGCAGGCACTTCCGCCACTAGCTCCGTCGGCATCGTCCGGTTTTCTCCCGCCGAGCGGGGGTATTTCCCTGACATGCCCGCACTGCTTCCCGCGACCACGCGCTGGCTCCTGCGCTGGGCGCTGTTGATGGGACTGTGGCTGGCGTTGACCGACACGGACAAGAAGCCCGAGCTCATCGCGGGTGCCGTCGCCGCGGCGATCGCCGCGACCGTCGCCGGCCTGATCGTGCGCTCCGGACCGCCGAAGACCGTAAGCAAGTCGCTGGCACTGCTGGGCCTGGGGCCGCGGCGGCTCGTCCGGCCTCTGGTCCGGTTGGCGGTGGACACCTGGATCCTCACCGTCGCGCTTGTCCGCAGATTGTCCGGACGAGATCAACGCGGCTCGTTCAGAGCCGTTCGCTACAGCCCTGAGGAGCCGCGTCGCAGCGCCGCCGGTCGAGCTCTCACCGAGATCTGGGGTTCCCTTACGCCCAACCGCTATGTCGTGGGCGCCGACGAGGACGAGGGCATCCTGATCGTCCACGAGCTCGTGCGCACGGACCAGCCCATCGATCCGCTCGCCGGGCGATGAAGGAGTGGCATCTCGCGGCGGCGATTCTCGTCGCCGCGCTGATCCCCTGTGGCTGGGTCTGCCTGCGTCGCAGCTTCGCCGAGGGCGTGGTGGCCGTCCAGCTCGCGGGCACCATCGCGGCACTCGCCCTGCTCGTGCTCGCGGAGGCGGAGCAGCGTGAGCCCTTCGGTGACCTGGCGGTTGTCCTTGCGCCGCTCTCGTTTGCCGGGACGCTCGTCTTTCTGCGCTTTCTGGAGCGGATGCGGTGAGTGTTCGCGACGCCATCGCCTACGCGCTGCTCGGCCTGGGGGTGACGTGCGAGCTCATCGCCGTCCTCGGCCTCGTGGCGATGAGGGACGTGTACGACCGCCTCCACTACGTCGGGCCCGCGACGCTGGGAGCCCTGCTGGTCGCCGCGGCCATCTGGGTGTACCAGGGTCCCTCGCAGATCGCGCTGAAGGGGACGCTGGTCGCCGCCTTCGTCCTGGTGGCCTCCCCCGCGCTGGCCCATGGGACCGCGCGGGCGGCGAGGATCAGCGAGCGCGGCGACTGGCGACCGGGACGCGAAGAGGGAATCGAGGTGGAGGAGCCATGACGGTGGTGCAGATCGCGGCGCTGATCGCGGTCGCCTTCGGCGGGACGGCGGTCGTGCTGGCGCGGGATCCGGCGCGGCAGGCTCTCGTGGCCAGCGTGTACGGGCTCGCGCTCGCCGTCCTCTTCCTCGCGTTCCAGGCTCCCGACGTCGCGCTCTCCCAGATCGTCGTGGGGGCGGTGGGGCTGCCCGCGATGATCATGTTCGCCCTCCGCAAGATCATCCGCCGCGAGGAAGTCGACCGGGAAGAGCGGTGAGCGAGCGGCTGCGATTGACCGTGTTTGCCGCCGGCGTTGTCGGGTTCGGTGCCGTTCTCGTGTGGGGGCTCGCGGGCTTGCCCTCGTTCGGCGATTTCGACGGTCGCTACGGGCAGTACCTCGCGCACGCCGCGGTGCCGGAGCGCCACGCGACATCCGCGGTGGCCGTGACGACCCTCGACTTTCGCGGATTCGACACGCTCATCGAGGAGTTCATCCTCTTCACGGCCGCCGTTGGAGTCGTCGTCCTGCTTCGCGTTCAGCGGGCAGGCGAGGAGGTGCCGGCGGAGCCCGACGCGGTCCGGCAGCCGACCGCCCACAGCGGGTCGCTGCGAAGCGTCATCACGGCGCTCGTCGGGCCCTTTCTGCTCCTCGGGCTTGCCATCGTCGTTCACGGCCACCTGACCCCGGGTGGCGGCTTTCAGGGCGGTGTGATCCTCATGGCGGCGCTGTTCCTCGTCTATCTGGGCGGCACGCACATGAGGCTCGGGCCGTTTCGGCCCCTGGCGGCGACGGAGGCGTCTGAGGGCGTGGGGGCGGCGGGGTTCGCTCTGATCGGCCTCGGCGGGATCGTCGTGGCGGGCGCCTACCTGGAGAACTTCCTGCCGTTCGGGCGGGTGTCGAATCTCGTCTCGGGAGGGGACATACCGCTCCTCAACATCGCGGTGGGGCTCGAGGTGATGGGCGCACTGCTCGTCGTGCTCGGCGAGTTCCTCGACCAGCGGCTCCTGATGCGGAAGGGTCGGCTGTGAGCTTTCTGCCCTATGCGGTCGCGGCCTGGCTTTTCGTCATCGGCCTCTACGGAATCGTCACGAGCCGCAACCTCGTGCACCTCATCGTCTGTCTGTCGGTCGTCCAGTCGTCGACGTACGTGCTGTTGCTGGCGGTCGGCTACCGAACGAACGCCACGGCGCCGATATTCGCCGACATCTCCACATCGCGGTCGGTGGTCGACCCGATCGTCGCGACGCTCACGCTCACGGACGTCGTGGTGGAGGCGACCGTCGTCGCGCTCCTCCTGGCGTTGGCGGTCCAGGCGCACAGGCGCTTCGGCACATTGGATCCCAACGAGATGGGCGCCCTGCGGGGTTAGGCGCCGTGGACGTCGCACCGCTTGCGGTCGCCGTGCCGCTCCTGGCGGCCGGCCTGCTGACCGCCATCGCAACGCGGGTGAACAGGTGGTTCGCCGAGGTCGTGGCAGTGGCGGCCACACTGGCGGTGGTCACCTTCTGCGCGATTCTCCTGGTGCGGACGACGTCGGGCGCCGAGGTCTACTGGTTCGGCGGCTGGGAGATGCACCGTGGGATCGCCGTGGGGGTGTCCTTCGCCGTCGACGCCTTCGGGGCCGGTTTGGCGACGCTCTGCTCGGTGCTGATGGTGGCGGCGCTCGTGCTGATGTGGCGATACCGGGAAACCGACCCGCCCCACTTCCAGACGCTGATGCTCCTGTTCCTGTCGGGGATGGTCGGCTTCTGCCTCTCCGGCGACCTCTTCAACATGTTCGTCTTCTTTGAGCTGATGAGCGTGGCGGCGTTCGCCCTCGCCGGCTACAAGATCGATGAGGACGAGGCGGTCGAGGGGTCGCTGAACTTCGCCGTCACGAACACGATCGGCTCGTTTCTAATTCTCACCGGCATCGCCCTCGTCTACGGCCGAACGGGGGCGCTCAACCTGGCGCAGATAAGCGAGGCGCTTCCGAACGGGCCTTCCGATGGGCTGTTGGTCGTCGCGTTCTGCCTGCTGGCGGCCGGGTTCTTCGTCAAGGCGGCGGTGGTGCCGTTCCACTTCTGGCTGGCCGACGCGTACGCGGTGGCGCCGACGCCCGTGTGCCTGCTGTTCGCGGGAGCGATGAGCGAGCTCGGGATCTACGCGGTGGGCCGGATCTGGTTCGACGGGTTCGCGGACGCGCTCGCGGTGCACGCGGACGGACTGCGAGCAGTGCTCGTGATCGCCGGCTGTCTCACGGCCCTGGTCGGCGGGGTCATGTGCGTACTGCAGGACCACATCAAGCGCCTGTTGGCCTTCGCCACGATCGCGTATGTGGGGTTGTTCCTGATCGGCCTCGCGCTCCTGACAACGGACGGAATCGCCGGGGCGGCGGTCTACATCGTGGCCGACGGGCTCGGAAAGGCGGCGCTCTTCGGCGCCGCGGGCATCGTGCAGCATCGCCGCCGGAGCGTGTCGCAACGGCGCCTGAGGTGCTACGGGCCAGGATTGCCGTTCACCGGGGCCCTCTGGGTCGTCGGAGCTCTGTCGTTCGCCGCGCTGCCGCCGTTCGGCACGTTCCTCGGGAAGTCGCTGCTCGAGGAGGGGCTGGTCAAGGAGGGTTATGGCTGGGTAATCGCGGTGTTGATCGTGACATCGGCACTGACCGCCGGGGCCGTCCTGCGGGCGGCGGGCGGGATCTTCCTCGGCTGGGGCGCGGGGGGTCCGCGGAAGGCGACCGAGGAGGAGACGTCGCCCGAGGAGGAGGGGGCACCGGAGCGCACGCCAGCGGTGCTGTTCATCCCCACGGTGCTGCTCGCGATGGGAGCGCTCGCGATCGGCCTCGTGCCAGGATTGGTGGAGGCGTTCGAGGGAGCGGCCGAGCGGTTCGCGGATGGATCGTCTTACGTGGCGACCGTGCTGCGCGGCGCCGACGCGCCTGCGATCGAGGCGGCGCCGAGCTATTCCGCGCCGATGAGCGCGTACGTGTACTCGGCTTTGACCCTTGCGGGGGCGTTGCTCGTGGCGGCTTTGGGCCTTTTCGGCTACCGGATCCAGGGCTCGATCGCCGGGGCCGTGACGCGGGTGGGTCAGAGGGTCGTCGCGCCCATGCGGGCCCTTCACAGCGGCCATATCGGCGACTACGTCGCGTGGCTGGTCGCCGGGGTGGCGCTGCTCGGCGGGTCGTTCGCGATCGCGCTTCAGTAGACATCGCTTGCGGCGGCTTCGTCGCCTGACAGGCTGATTTCGGTGCTAAAGCACCTCATGACAAACTCCGGCAATGCCGGAGCTGCACGTGCTGCGGGTGTTTTGCGGAGACGACGGGAGCTGTGGCAATCCGCTGGGAGTCTTCCTCGAGGGAGGATCCGTGCCCGAGGCCGACCGGCAGGCCGTTGCGGCGGATCTCGGATTCAGCGAGACGGTGTTCGTGGACGACGCCGAACGTGGCGAGATCCGGATCTTCACCCCGGCCGTCGAGATTCCGTTCGCGGGGCACCCCGTGGTCGGGACGGCGTGGCTGCTCGCGCGCGAGCGCGGCGGTGTGCCCGTGCTTCGGCCGCCGGCGGGTGAGGTGCCGGTTCGCACGGAGGCCGAAATGACCTACGCCGCCGGACGGCCCGAGTGGGCACCGGAGTTCGAGTTCGTGCAGCTCGGCTCCCCGGCTGAGGTCGAGGCGCTCGACGGATCGCCGCGGAAGGACGCGGAGGTCGGGATGTGGGCGTGGATCGACGAGGAGGCCGGCGTGCTGCGAGAGCGGGTGTTCGCGGAGCCTTTCGGGATCCCGGAGGACGAGGCGACCGGGGCGGCCGCGGTCACCCTCACCGCGCGACTCGGTCGCGCGCTCGATATCCGCCAGGGCCGCGGATCGCGCATCCAGACGCGCCCACTGGAGGACGGAATGGTGGAGATCGCCGGCCGAGTCGAGTTCGAGGAGGTGCGAGATTATGGGAGCTGAGCGGGATAAACGGAGCCGCGTGAGCCACTCGATCCGCACAGGTCTATGGCTGCTTCTCGCGGTCATCGCGGCTCTTGCCGTGGGATGCGGGTCCTCTGAGCCCTCGCACAGCACGGGCTCGTCGCCCTCCGTCGCGCAGAAGGTGCCGTCAGCGCAGCCCAGCGCAGG
>Ga0126307_10001049_pt1 | contig 18229 bp, 18 predicted proteins | sample Plot28_FD_89955 | JGI IMG/M metagenome (GOLD analysis project Ga0126307, IMG submission 89955) | Serpentine soil microbial communities from UC McLaughlin Reserve, CA, USA - Plot28 | ecosystem: Environmental > Terrestrial > Soil > Grasslands | place: USA: UC McLaughlin Reserve, Lake County... | reverse complement strand
TGAAACGCAGCAGCTGACAAGAGCGGTTACCCCCTCTGAACAAGAGCCGGCGGAGGCCGTGATCGCCGCCGCCCGTGCTAGCTCGTACCTCTCTCGTACCGCTCGACGGATGCGAACCGGCGCGAAGCCGCTCGCCGAGCGGATGACCCCTAAAGCGGTATATCCCAGAGCGGGAACCAGCGGGCCATGTCCTGTTCCCATGGGAGTTCGGCTCCGAGCTGCGACTGGAGGCGCAGCTCGCGCTCGGTGTCGCGCGCCTGTTCGCCGGGTGCGGGCACGAAGGGGTAGTAGGCGCCGCGTTTGAAGTTGTAGATGAAGTAGAGCGGCTTGCCATTCTCCTCGAAGGCGAACACGGCGGCCAGCACGCGGTCGCCGTACCCCGCGCTCTCCAGCTGGCTCGAGACCGTGTTGATCGCGACCACCAGATCGTCGAAGTCGGCGTCCTCCAGCACCAGCCAGCGGTAGCCGTACTCGTCGTCGTGCGGCTTGATCTCGGTGCCGGTGTCCGCGGCGGTGCCGGCCAGCAGCTCCTCGGTGTCCTTGACGATCTGCTGGAAGTCGGCGGTTCCGAGCGGCTGGAAGACGATGCCGGCGCGGCCGCGGTGCTTCACGCCGAGTCCGGTGTCCATCGTGATGTTGGCCGTCGTCATGGCGAACAGCCGGTCGGGCGCGGCGGTCTTGAGTTTCCGCCTTCCCCCAAGTACCGCATCGAGGAAGCCCATCAGCGCGCTGTGACCCGGCCCCAGCCGGCGTCCTCGGTCGCTCGCGTGCCGAGCACGCTTCGCTCCCTGCGTCCCTGCCTCGCTTGGTTCTCGCGGCTGAACACTAGGACGGGAGCGTGCCCTGCAGCGAGCGCTCCAGCTGCTGCAGGCGCTCGATCCGCTTCTCCGTGGGCGGGTGCGTGGAGAAGAGCCCCTGAAGCACGCTCTTGACTCGCACCGGCACTATGAAGAACGCGTTCATGCGCTCGAGCCGCTCGGCCTCGCGCAGATCGCGCTGCGGGAGCTGCTGCACGTTGCTCGCGATCTTGGACAGCGCCGCGGCCAGCGCGCTCGGGCGGCCGGTGACGATGGCGGCGCCGCGGTCGGCCGCGAACTCGCGGTACCGCGACAGGGCCATCATGAGGAAGAACGAGACGACGTACACCACGAACGAGACGAGCAGGATCACGATGAAGCTCGGGTTGTCGTCGTCGCCGCCCTGGCCGCCGCCGAAGAAGAAGCCGAACTGCATGATGATCGCCGCGAGGCTCGCGAAGAAGCTGGCGATGGTCATGATCAGCACGTCGCGGTGCTTCACGTGCGCCAGCTCGTGGGCCATCACGCCCTCGAGCTCGGTGGGGGAGAGCGCACGCATGATCCCGGTGGTGGCGCACACCGTCGCGCTCTTCTGGCTGCGTCCGGTGGCAAAGGCGTTGGGCAGGTCGGTGTCGGCCACCGCGATGCGCGGCTTCGGCAGATCCGCCTGGATGCAGAGCTTTTCGATCATCGCGTGAAGGCCGGGCGCCTCCTGCGGCGAGACGACCTTGGCGCCCATCGCGGATAGCGCGAGCTTGTCGGAGAAGAACAGCTGTGCGAGCGACAGCCCGCCCATCACAACCACGACCGTGACCAGGCCGGCGCCCGCCTGGAGCAGCACGGCGATGAAGACGACGTACAGCAGGCCCAGGAGGAACAGCGTCAGCAGCATGCGGGCCTGTAGCCCTGGATCTCTCGGGAAAACTGCTCTCTGCCTGGCCATATCCAGAAGATTAGTGGAAGAAAATCGCGGCTCCGCGGGCCACGCCCGCGGAGTGCGCACCGTCGCGCAACGCGTCTTGCAAGGGCAGGAAAGCTGCTTGTCCGCACGAGGCGTCTTGCTACAGTGGCGCCGTCGCGAGCGCTGAATTCCCCTGCATAACGCATGGAAACGGGGGGAACCCGGCGGCGCTCCGAGCCGTGATGAAGAAGACCTTCCTGCTTCCCATAGCACTGGCCATCCTGGCCTTCCTCGTGTTGCCGCTTCCTGGCCTCTCGGCCCCTTTGACGTCCCGCATCCAGGAGAAGCGGGACCAGATCCAGCAGCACAAGGCGAAGGAGGGCGTGCTCAGCACGACCATCGAGAGCTTCAGCACGCGCATCGACGCGATCCAGGGCGAGATCAGCGCCACTGAGCGCCGCCTGTCGCGTGTGCAGGACAGCCTCGACCAGCAAAAGGAGCAGCTGCTCGCGGTGCGCAACCGCCTGGAGGCCGCGCGCGACCGGCTCGAGCGGCTGCGCAGTGAGCTCGTCACGGCGCGCAGGGTCCTGGCGGCCCGGCTCGTGGAGATCTACAAGGCCGACTCGCCCGACGCCCTCACCGTGATTCTCTCCTCCGACGGCTTCGGCGACCTGCTCGAGCGGGCCGAGTTCCTAGATCGCATCTCCGACCAGGATCGCCAGATCACCGACCGCGTGCGCGGGCTTCGCGACCGCGCGCACGACCAGGCCGTCCAGCTCGCCGATCTCGAGGCGCGGGAGCAGCTCGCGGCCGAGCGGATCCTGCGCGAGCGCGACCAGGTCGCGGCCGTGGAAAACCAGCTCGTGGGCGCGCGCGACCAGCTCGCCTCCGCCCGTGCCGACAAGCGCGGCGCGCTCGCCCAGGTCCGCGACAGCCGCGTGCGCCTCGAGGGCGACCTCGCCGCGCTCGAGCGCGAGCAGGCTCGCGTCCAGGCTGCCATCCAGGGCAACTCAGGCGGCTCGTTCAAGCAGGGCAGCGGGCAGCTCGGCTGGCCGGTGAACGGACCTGTCGTCTCGCCCTTCGGGATGCGCTGGGGCCGCCTGCACGCCGGCATCGACATCGCGGTGCCGAGCGGCACGCCGATCCACGCCGCCGACGGCGGCCGCGTCGTGCTGATGGGATGGGTCGGCGGCTACGGGAACTACACGTGCGTGCAGCACACCGCCAGTCTGTCCACCTGCTACGCCCACCAGTCGAGCTTTGCGACCTCGAACGGAGCGTCGGTGAGCCAGGGGCAGGTGATCGGGTACGTCGGCTGCACCGGCCACTGCTTCGGCGACCACCTGCACTTCGAGACGCGCGTGAACGGGGCACCGGTTGACCCCATGGGCTACCTCTAGACGGTGCTCCGCCTGTTCACCTTGGCGGCCGTGGCGCTCACGGTCGCGACGGTGGCCGGGCTGATCCTGCTCTGGCCAGGCCACGTGGACTCGCAGGTGGCCCAGGGCGTCGCGGTCGAGAGCGAGAGCGCCACGGTCCACAAGGTCGAGGAGGGGCTCTGTGTGGGTTTCAGCGGACAGCAGTGCCTCCTCGCCACGGCGACCATCGAGAGCGGCCCCGAGAAGGGCAAGCGGATCAAGCTCCAGCTTGACGCGGGTGGGTTCGACCCTGACGTGGATCCGGGCGACAAGATTCGCGTGGCCAAGGCGCCTGAGCCTCCGCCGGGTTCGGAGGCCGTGGCCGGCACGGGCTACACGCTTCAGGACTTCGAGCGGCGTGAGCCGATGCTCATCCTCGCCGGCCTGTTCGTGCTGGTGGTGCTCGCATTCGCGCGCTGGCGCGGTGCGCTGTCGCTCGTCGGCCTCGCGATCAGCCTCGTGATCGTGCTGCTGTTCGTGGTGCCGGCGATCCTCGACGGCAAGTCCGCGCTGCTCGTGGCGGTGGTGGGTTCGATGGCGGTGGTCCTCACCACGATCCCGCTTGCCCATGGCATAGGGGCGAAGAGCCTGGCGGCTCTCCTCGGAAGTGCGGCGAGCCTGATCCTTACCGCACTGCTCGCCGTCGTCTTCACGAACCTGGCCCACCTCACGGGTTTCTCGAGCGAGGAGGCGATCTTCCTCCAGATCGGGAACGCCGACGTGTCGCTGCAGGGGCTGCTGCTCGCTGGAATGGTGATCGGTGCGCTGGGCGTGCTCGATGACGTGACGATCAGCCAGGCTTCCACAGTCCTGGCGCTTCGGCGCGCGAATCCCGCGCTGCCGTTCCGGCGACTGTTCGGCCTCGCACTCGACGTGGGCCGTGACCACGTGAGCGCCACCGTGAACACGCTCGTGCTGGCCTACGTCGGCGCGGCGCTGCCGATCCTGCTGATCTTCAGCGCCGCGGACCTCGGCGTGGCGGACGCGACCAACCTCGAGGTGGTCGCGAAGGAGATCGTGGCGACGCTGGTGGGCTCGATCGGGTTGATCTGCGCCGTGCCGGTCACGACCGCGCTCGCCGCGCTGCTCGCCGTACGAGAGGACCCCGGTAGCCTCGAGGACTATGGGCACGCCCACGCTCATAGTCATTGACGTTCAGCGCGCTCTCGACGATCCGAGCCACGGGGAGCGCAGCAATCCCGATGCCGAGCGCAACATCGCCCGGGTCATCGAGGCCTGGCGCGAGAGCGGCGCCGCGGTGATTCACGTGCGCCACGAGAGCGAAGGGCTCTTCGCGCCGGGCAGCGACACCTCGGAGGTCAAGCCGGAGGCGATGCCGCGCGATGGCGAGCCGGTGCTCACCAAGAATACGAACAGTGCCTTCGTCGGGACGGACCTCGAGCAGCGGCTGCGCGCCGAGCGAGTGGAGGCAGTGGCGATCGTGGGGCTGACCACCGACCACTGCGTGTCGGCCACGGTACGCACGGCGTCCGATCTCGGCTTCGAGACCTGGGTGCTCGCGGATGCCACGGCCGCGCACGAACGGCGCACGTTCAATGGCGAGCGGATCTCCGCGGAGACGATGCATCGAACGGCTCTCGCGAGCCTCCACGGGGAGTTCGCCGAGGTGCTCGAGACTGACGAGGCGCTCGCGCGACTGGCGGGCGCTAGCCGCGCCGCTTGAAGCGGCCGAGAATCTTCACGCCGCAGTTGCCGTTGCCGTCGCAGGCGGTGCCCACGAGCACGTTCGACCTGCGGCCGCGCAGGCGAACGTTCTTCGTGAACGGCCGCGCGCGCCTGCTCGCGATTACGCCGAAGCTGCGGCCGCCGTCGCGCGACACGAGCAGCCCGTACGAGAGGCCGCCCGCGAGCTCGTCTCCCGCGTCCGTCCGGTCGTGCGTGCGCGCGACCGTGGCCTTCACCCGGTTGCCGCGCCGGCGGGCCTTGCCGCGCGCGCGGGGACCGATCACGTCGTACCTCGCGGCGATGTCAACGGCGTTCTTGCCGTCCACTACGCCCGCGCCGGTGAACTCGTTCCAGCCGCCGTCATTCGCCGAGCGCACCATCACCTCGGCCACCTGCTCCGAGGCGAGCCGGCGCTCCGCCTGCCACGCCAGCGCTGCAAGGCCGGAGACGATCGGCGCGGCGAAGCTGGTGCCTTCGCCGTAGGCGTAGCGCGCACCGGCCGCGTCGAAGATCCGCGAGCAGCTCTGCGGGTCGTCCCAGTCGGTTCCGGTGTTCGCCGGCAGAGTCGAGAACACGCCGAACTCGCAGCCGCCGCCGCTGGCGCCCGGAGCGGCGAGGCTCACGAAGTCGTTGTGGTCCGAGAACGACGCCACGCTGCCGTCGGGCTTGGTGGCGGCGACGGAAAGTCCGATTCCACGCCCGCCCCGCTTGCCGCCGATCGCGGCCGCCGGAAACTCGAGTGGGTTGCCGTTCTCGGCGTTGTTGCCCGCCGCCGCGATCGGGAGCACGTCGTTGAAGAAAGCGGCTCTGAGCGCACGGGCCTGCGTGCGCGTGAAGCTCGACGCGTCGCCGGCCAGGCTCAGGTTGATCACGTCGGCGCCGCGTCGAATCGAGAAGTCGATGCCGCTGATCAGGTCGCCAACCGTGAAGCCGCTCTCGGTGGAGGCGCGGATCGCGATCAGCTTGGTGGTGCCTGCCACGCCCTTGCCGCCCCTGGCGTTGCCGTCGAGCGACGAGATCAGCCCGCTCACGAAGGTGCCGTGGCCGACGATGTCCGTCACGTCCGGCCCGCCGGAGCTCGTGTCGAAAACGCGCGCCACCTGGCCCGCGAACTCGGGGTGATTCACGTCGAGCCCGGTGTCGATCACCGACACGATTCGCGTCGAGCCGCCGCCGATCGTGGCGAGCGCCTCACCGGCGCGCACCGCGTCGTACGCCCATGTGAACTTGATGGGCGGCGGGCCGCTCGTCGGATCGAGGATGTCGAAAGGATCCGCTGCCAGCCGCAGGGTGCGATCGCGCTCGGTATAGGCCACGCGCGGGTCGCCGCGCAGCGATGCCACGGCCGCCGCGCCGGAGGGCACCGTCGCCGCCAGCGCTCCGATCGTCGTGAATAGCTCTGGGTCGCCGCCGAGGCCACGGACCTGCGCCGCCAGGCCGGCGAGGTCCTCGTGCGTGCGGGCGCCGATCAGGAGGTGCTCCGGCCCGCTGGAGCTCGCGATCCGCGCCAGCTCACCGCGTGTGGACGCGGCCGATGCGCTCACCGGCTCGGGCAGCGGCAGCGGCAGCACGCTGCCGCTCGCCGGGCGCGGGCTCTGACGCAGCGCTTGGCGTAGCGCCTCGCGCTCCAGCATTCCTGTGGAGGCGTGCGCGGACGCTGCGAGGAGCGGCGCCGCACAGAGGAAGGTCGCGAGCACGGCTCTCCGCACGCGATCATCCTACGGGCGGCTCATGTTCCTCGCTAGCTTTCACCGTCTTGCAGCCGGAAGTTCACATCGGGCCGCTTGAGCTGAAGACGTTCGGCATCTGCTTCGCGCTCGGCTTCCTGGCCTCCGGCCTCCTGATCAACCGCCGCTTCGCCGAACTCGGCCGACCGGCCGACTGGTCGTACGAGATGGTGTTCGCCGCGCTCGTGGGAGGTCTTGTCGGCTCGCGCGTGGATTACCTGATCCAGAACTGGGACAACGTCTCCGAAGATGTGCTCGGCAACGTCTTCTCCGGAGCCGGGCTCGTGTGGTTCGGGGGGTTCGTGGGCGGGGCGCTCGGCGTGATCATTTGGGCGCGCTGGCGGCGGTGGCTCGGGTGGGAGCTGTTCGACACGGCGGCGGTGCCACTGGCGGTGGGCTACGCGATCGGCCGCGTGGGCTGCCAGCTCTCGGGCGACGGCGACTACGGCACCCACTCGGACCTGCCCTGGGCGATGGCGTATCCCGATGGCACGGTGCCGACCACCGACGAGGTTCATCCCACACCCGTCTACGAGACGCTCGCGATGGGAATGGCCGGGCTCGTGCTGTGGCGCCTGCGCGACCGCGTGGCACCGGGCGTCCTGTTCGGGCTCTACCTGGTGATCGCGGGAATCGAGCGCTTCCTGATCGAGTTCATCCGCCGCAACGACGATGTGGCGGTGGGTCTCACAGAGGCGCAGTTCATCGCGCTCGCAATGCTTGCGCTCGGCGCCGGGATCCTCGCGACGCGGCGTGCCGCGTGGCGCCCCGCGACGGCCTGAGCGCGCTGCCGAGCGCCGCCGCGGCGCAGAGGGCGAGCGCCACGGTCGCGCCGGTGGCGCTGTGTGCGTGAAACGACACTTCGATCCCGACGATCCCCGCGAACACGGCCACCGCCGCTCCGCCCAGCATTGCGCGCGCCGGCGTACGTGCATGCTGCCGCACGGCGAGCGCGGGCCCGACGAGCACGGCGAGTACGAGCAGCGCGCCGAGCCCCTGGACCGCCACCGCCACCGCGGCGGAGAGCAGCACGAGCAGAGCGAGCCGCGTCACGGCCGGTCGCAGCCCCGCCGCTGCCGCGCCGGTGGCGTCAAAGGCCACGGCCGACAACGGGCGATGGACCGCGGCCAGGGCGGTGCCGCCCAGCGCGAGCAGCAGGCCGGCGGCCACCAGATCGCCGTCTGTCACGCCGAGCGGGTCGCCGAACAGCAGCTCCTCGAGCCGCTGTGGGGAGTCGGGCGCGAGCGCGAGCAGCGCTCCGAGGCCGACCAGGCCGGTCACAGCTACGGCGGTTCCTGCGTCGGGCCCGATGCGGATGTCGCGAGCGGCGAAGGCGATCAGCGCGGCGGCCACGAGCGCGCCCCCTGCGGCGCCGAGCAGAAGCGGTGTCCCGGCGAGCGCTGCGAGCACGAGGCCGGGGAGGAGCCCGTGCGAGAGCGACTCGGCGCTGTAGGCCAAGCGCTCGGTCACGACCCAGAAGCCGAGTGCCCCGCAGAAGCCGCCGACCAGGGCGAGCTCGAGCAGCGCTCTCCGGTCGATGCCGGAGCGCAGCGGATCGACCAGGAAGTCGAGCACCTCCATGTCAGTGACCGTGCTCGTGGTGCTGGATGGTCACGGCGCGCGTGGCGGCGGAGTCCTCGAGCACGATCAGCTCGTGTCCGTAGGTGGCCTGGAGCGTGGCGCGCGTGAGGGTCTCGGTAGGAGCGCCGAAGGCCACCTGGCGGCGGTTGAGGCAAATGACCAGGTCGAAGGAGCGGGCGCTCTCCACGTCGTGGCTGGCCACCAGAAGGGTTCGGCCCTCGGCGCGCAGCTCGTCGAACACGCTGGCGATCAGCGTGGCGCTGGCGGGGTCCACGCCCGAGAGCGGCTCGTCGAGCAGTAGCACCTGCGCGTCCTGGACGAGCGCTCGTGCGAGCAGAGCGCGCTGGCGCTGGCCGCCGGACAGCTCGCCGAAGCGAGTGCCCGCCGCATCGGCGAGGCCAACGCGCTCGAGCGCGGCCGCGGAAGCGTGCCGTTCGGCGCGCCGTGGCGGCAGCCACCAGCGGCCAGCCGCGAGCGTGCCCATCAACGTCACGTCAAGTGCGGTGACGGGGAAGTCGAGCCGAGTGCGCTCGGTCTGGGCCATGTATGCGGGGCGGCCGCTCAGCTCCACGCGCCCGGACGTGGGCTCGAGCTCGCCGAGGAGCACGCGAAAGAGGGTCGTCTTGCCGCCGCCGTTCGGGCCGAGCACGCAGACCGACTGGCCGGGGTGTGCCGCGAGCGAGACGTGCGCGAGCACGGGCACGCTGCCGTAGCCCGCGGCGAGCTGCTCTACGGTCACGGCGGCGCCGCTCACGCTGCCGACCTCCGCGTGGCGGCCGCGATCACCAGGCTGACGAGTGCACCGAGCACGGCCACGGGCGGGCCGGCCGGCACGTCGAGCCAGTAAGCCAGGTAGAGGCCGGCCACGCCCTCCGCGAGTGCCAGCGCGAGCGCGCAGGCCACGAGCCCGCGGACGCTCCCGGTCAGCATGCGTGCGGCGGCGGCGGGGAGCACGTAGATGGCGGTCACCAGCAGCGCGCCCACCGCCGGGATGGCGGCAACCGCCGCCACCGCCACGAGGGCGAGCAGCAGCAGGTCGGCGCGCGCGGTGGACAGCCCGAGGGCCCGCGCGCCATCCGGGTCGAAACCGACGGCCGACCAGGTGCGCCCGAGCGTGAGCGCCCCGGCTGTGGCGAGCGCGGCCACCGCCGCCGAGAGCAGCACGTCCGCCGTGTCCAGTCCGAGCAGCGTCCCGAACAGGAGCCGGTCGACCACCGCACCCGATTCGAAGACGTCGCTGGCGAGGATCACGCCCGTGGCGAGCGCCGCCACGAGCAGCAGCGCCGTGGCCTCGCCGTGCTCGCGCCCGGTGCCCTCGCCACGCACCGGCGTGCCGCGCCGCTCGGTGGTGCCTTGGACCGCACCGGCGTATCCGAGCGCTATGGCGATCCCAGCGATGATCGGCGTCACGCCGGAGGCGTCGGCCGCGACGAGGCCGGGGAACGTGGCCGAGCCCGCCGCGTGCGAGAAGAAGGCGAGCTGGCGCAGCACGATCCAGGCGCCCAGCACGCCGCCCGTCACGGCCAGCAGCACGAGCTCGAGCAACGCCTCACGCAGGAAGGGGAGATCCGCCAGATCCAGGGGCGAAGGCACCGGCAGAGTCTAACGAGAATGATTCTCAATAAGGTCGGCCACGGGGCGGCCATCGGCGGCCTTTGGCCTGGCCCTGGCGGACTGCTCGAGTAGCCGCAGGCCCTACGCCGCTCTGCGGGCCGCGTCCCGGATGAACTTGCGCGAGGCCGCCTGGAGCTCCAGGTCGTGCTGCACCGAGCGGTGATGCCCGCCCGGCAGGAGCAGGAGTCGCTTCGGCTCGCTCGCTGCCTCGTAGAGCCGCTCGCTCACGGCGTATGGCACCCGTTCGTCGCCGCGCGCGTGCATGAGCAGTAGCGCAGTGCCGGGTCCGAGCCGGGCCGCCGCCTCGGCGAGGTCGAGCGACTCCAGCCACGGCCCGCACGCGTCGGCGTCGCACCTGAATTCGAGCTGCTGGCCAGAGCGCAGGAAGCGCAGCAGCCCGGCCTCCGGAGCGGGACAGATCGCCACGACGGCACATACCGACGGGTCGCGCGCCCCCGCGTGGATTGCCTGGAACGCGCCCATGCTCGAGCCGCGCAGCGCCACTCGCGCGGCGTGCACGCGCAGCAGCTCGACCATGGCAAGTGCGTCGTCGATCGCGCCGGGCCCGAAGCTGCCGTCGGACTCGCCATGGCCGCGCGCGTCGTAGACGAGCGCCGCGATCCCGTCCGCGCGGCAGCCGCGCGCAAAGTCAAAGTGGCTCTCTTTCGCCGAGCCGGCGCCGTGCAAGACCACCACGCCCGCATCCGGCTCGCCCTCCGGCATGAACAGGGCATACGCCAGTCCGTCGTGGATCCCGAGCTCGGGTGGTGTGGGCGTGGGGTGGCGCATAGCGTCGTTCATAATCGCCGCTCGACGATGTCGGCGCTCGTGGTCTCGCATGTCTACCCCCTTGGCTCCCGCCTGAACGAGCGTGGCCGGCTCGAGGTGGGCGGCTGCGACGTCGTGGAGCTGGCCGCCGAGTTCGGCACGCCGGCGTACGTCTACGCCGAGGACGACATGCGCGCCCGCGCGCGCGGCTTCGTCGAGGCATTCCGCGCGCGCACCGAGCGCTTCGAGGTCATCTACGCGAGCAAGGCGTTTCCGTGCACGGCGGCGTACCGGCTGTTCGCCGAGGAGGGCCTGTCTGCCGACGTGGCGTCGGGCGGTGAGCTTCACCTCGCGCTTGCGGCCGGAATGGACCCGAAGCAGCTCTACATGCACGGCAACAACAAGTCGCCGGCCGAGCTCGACTTCGCCATCGAGAGCGGCATCGGACACATCGTGGTCGACTCCTTCGACGAGATCGAGCGCGTTCGCGGCCGTTCCCAGCGGGTGATGCTGCGCGTGACGCCGGGCATCGAGCCGAGCACGCACTCCTATATCCAGACCGGGCAGGTGGACTCGAAGTTCGGGTTCCCGATCGCCGAGGTGCCGCGCGCGGTGGACGCATGCGCCGCCGCCGGGCTCGAGCTGCGTGGCCTGCATGCGCACATCGGCTCGCAGATCCTTGACGTCGACGTGTTCGAGAAGCTCGGCGAACTGCTGGCCGCGATGGGCGCGTTCCCGCTGCTGAATCTTGGCGGGGGACTCGGGATCGCCTACACAGAGGACGACCTGCCGCCGTCGATCGAGGAGTACGTAGAGGCCCTGCTTCGGCACGCGCCCGACGGCGTCACCGTGCTCTGCGAACCCGGCCGCGCGCTTGTGGGCAACGCCGGCGTCACGGTCTACACGGTGGGCACCGTGAAGCGGATCGCGGACGTACGCACGTACGTGTCGGTGGACGGCGGCATGGCCGACAACCTGCGTCCCATGCTCTACGGCGCGCGCTACGAGGCCGAGATCGCGGATCGCTTCACCGAAGTGGGGGATACCGCCCCTCGGGGCAAAAGTGGTGGAACGGAGATCTGCACGATCGCCGGAATGCACTGTGAATCGGGCGACGTGCTCGTGCGCGACGTAGGGCTCAACGATCCGCGCGTGGGCGACATCCTCGTGATTCCGGCCACCGGCGCCTACGCGTATGCGATGGCGAACAACTACAACGCCGTGCGGCGTCCGCCGGTGATCTTCTGTAGGGACGGCGAGGCCCGCGTGGTGGTACGCCGCGAGACCTACGAAGATCTCACCCAGCGTGACCGCTGAACCATTTCGAATCGGGGTGCTGGGCCACGGCACCGTCGGCTCCGCCTTTGCCGGGCTGCTCGAGGAGCGGGCGGACGCGATCGAGGTCGAGGTGGGCCGGCGGCCCGAGATCTCCGGCGTGCTCACGCGAAGCCGCGGCGACTTCGACGACATCGTCGAGCGCAGCGACCTCATCGTCGAGCTGATGGGTGGCGTCGAGCCGACCCGCGATTACGTGTTGCGCGCGCTCGAGGCGGGCCGTCATGTGGTGACGGCCAACAAGCAGCTGCTCTCGCAGCACGGTGAGGAGGTGTTCGACGCCGCCCGGCGCGGTGGCGTGCAGGTGCGCTTCGAGGGAGCCGTGGCCGGCGTGGTGCCCGCGATCCGCGTGATGGCGGAGACGCTTGCCGCGGCTCACATCGAGCGCGTGCACGGGATCGTGAATGGCACGACCAACTACATCCTGAGCGAGATGGCGCGCACCGGCGCGAGCTACGAGGACGCGCTCGCCGACGCGCAGCGGCTTGGCTACGCGGAGGCCGACCCGACCGAGGACGTGACCGGCAAGGACGCCGCCGCGAAGATGGCGATCCTCGCCCGGCTGGCGTTCAACGCCGCGGTCCGGCTCGACCAGGTGAGCTACGAGGGCATCGAACGGCTCACCGCTGACGACATCGCCTACGCAAAGGACCTCGAGCTGTCGCTGAAGCTGATCGGCTCGGCGGAGCGCATCGGCAGCGGCCTGGCGGTGCACGTCTATCCCGCGTTCCTCTACGCCGACCACCCGCTCGCGTCCGTAAACGGCGCCTTCAACGCAGTGACGATCGAGTCGCCCGCGATCACCGAGATCACCCTGTCGGGCCCGGGCGCGGGCGGCATCCAGACCGCGAGTGCCGTGCTCGGCGACGTGGTGTCGGCGATGATCCCACCGCCGTCGCTCGTGCCGCCCGCGGTTGACGTGCCGCTCGTCACCGACACCGAGTTCTCGTTCTACCTCCATCTCGAGGTGGCGGACCGCCCCGGCGTGCTGGCGCAGGTTGCCGAGATCCTCGGCATGCAGGACGTGTCGGTGAAGTCGGTGGTGCAGAAGGGACTCGGCGAGGAGGCGCGGCTGGTGATGGTGATGCACCCGGTGCTCGAGTCGAAGTTCCGCGCGGCGGTCGACCTGCTCTCGCGGCTCGACTTCGTGCGCGAGGCCCCGCGGGTGATCCGGGTGATCGAGGAGACGTTCTGAGCCTCTGGCGCTACCGGGAGCGCCTGCCGGTCGAACCTCTCGTCACTATGGGCGAGGGGGACACGCCGCTGATCCCGGCGCCTCAGCTGTCCTCGCTCACCGGCGCGGACGTGTACCTCAAGCTCGAGGGCGCCAATCCCACCGGCTCGTTCAAGGACCGCGGCATGACCGTGGCGGTGAGCGCCGCCATCAGCGAGGGCGCGCAGGCGGTGATCTGCGCGTCGACCGGGAACACCGCCGCGAGCGCGGCGGCCTACGCGGCTCGAGCCGGGCTGCGCGGGGCTGTGATCGTTCCGGAGGGAAAGATCGCCACGGGCAAGCTCGCCCAGGCGCTGATGCACGGGGCGCGCGTGATCGCGCTGCGCGGCAACTTCGACGAGGCGCTCGCTCTCGTCCGTGAGCTCGCCGACCGTCATCCGATCGCACTCGTGAACTCGGTCAACGACTTCCGGATCGAGGGGCAGAAGACCGGGGCGTTCGAGGTCTGTGACGAGCTCGGCGAGCCGCCCGATGTGCTCTGCATTCCCGTCGGCAACGCGGGAAACGTGACCTCGTGGTGGAAGGGCTTTCAGGAGTACGGCGTGGCTCCGAGGATGCACGGGTACCAGGCCGAGGGCGCGGCGCCATTGGTGCATGGGGCGCGGGTGGAGCACCCGGAGACGGTGGCCTCGGCGATCCGAATCGGCAACCCGGCGCGCTGGGAGGACGCGATGAACGCGTTCACGGCCTCGCGCGGCGAGGTGCGCGCGGTCTCGGACGCCGAAATCCTCGGCGCGTACTCGCTGCTCGGAGCGAGCGAGGGCGTGTTCTGCGAGCCGGCGTCGGCGGCCTCCGTGGCCGGGCTGCTCAGGTTCGGAGCCGAGGGCCGCGTGGTGTGCGTGCTCACCGGGCACGGGCTCAAGGATCCTCAGACCGCGATGAACCGCGCGGCGAGCGTCGTCCCGTGCGAGCCGGACATCGAGAGCGTCGAGCGCGCGGTACTTGGATGAGGCGGGCGCGGTGAAGCGGCGCCGGCTCGTGCGCGTGCCAGCGTCGTCGGCCAACCTGGGTCCCGGCTACGACGTGCTCGCAGCGGCACTCTCGCTCCAGCTCGAGCTCGAGGTGGAGGAGACGGGCGCGTTCTTCGTGCACTCGGACGTTCCGGGCCTCCCGACCGACCGCAGCAACCTGTGCGTGCAGGCGTTCGAGCGCCTGCATCCGGCCGACGGCGTGACGTTCCAGATCCGCTCTCAGATCCCGGCCTCCGCCGGCCTCGGCTCGAGCGCGGCCGCGATCGTGGCGGGGCTGGCCGCCGCCGATCACATGTTCGAGCTGGACGCGCCGCTGCTCGACCTCGCGGTCGCGCTCGAGGGCCACCCCGACAACGTGGCGGCCGCGCTGCACGGGGGGTTCGTGATCTCCGTCGGGCAGGGCGAGGAGCCGGTGCGCTTCGATCCGCCCGCAGGGCTCGAGGGCGTCCTGGCGATCCCGGACCACGCGGTCCCGACCACCGAGGCGCGCGCCGTGATGCCGGCCGAGGTGCCGCTTGCGGAGGCGGTTCACAACGCGGGGCACGCGGCTCTCCTGGTGCTCGGCCTCGCCAAGGACGATTTCAGCCTGATCGGCCGCGGCCTCCATGACCTCGTGCACCAGCCCCGACGGCGCTCGCTCTACCCGCGCTCGATGGAGCTCGTTGACCGGGCCGAGGAGCTGGGCGCGGTGGGCGCGACGATCTCGGGCGCCGGCCCAACGGTGCTGTTCTGGTGCCACTGGCAGCAGACCGGCGGCCTCGTGGAGCGCCTGAAGAAGGAGGCACCTGACTGCGACGTCCGCCGGGCGACCTTCTCGCCGGGCGGTGCGGACGTGCGCGAGCTCTGAACCGCGGCGACGCGCCACCAACACTAGTCCCCCCGTCCGAGCCGGAAGCGGACGGCGGTCGGCGCGGACATCCGCCCGGCGCGGTCGACCGCCACCGCCGTGAGCACGTACGCGCCCTCGGCGAGCGGCCGGCCCCGCACCCGTCCGCTGAAGCGAAGCCGGTTGAGCGCGCGCCGACCGCGCGCGCTGAAGCGGCCGCCGGTCGACCGGGCGCGGCCGCGCCACGGCTTCCGCGCGAAGGCCTCGGGCGCGCCGCCGCCCTGGGCCACTTCAAATCGCACCAGCGCCGGACGCGTCAGGCGGAAGCGCAGTGCCGCTCCGGCGCGCCCGCGGCGCAGGATCGCCGGGCCTCGCTTTGCGGGCGTGAAGGTTGCCGGCATCAGCTCCAGGCCGGTGAGCTCGGGCGGCGTGTGCTTCGGTGGCTTCGGCGCGGCGACGGGCTTCGGAGCTGAGCCTGGCACGGGCGGCGGGGGGCCTGGGTCGGGCGCCGGCGGCGGCGCCGGACAACCGCCGCCGACCCTTGCGGCCGAGACCTCGATGTCGTCGATCCCAATCCACTCGTCCTGCCCCACGGCGTTCGTGGTGAGCACACGTACCTGCACGACGGGTTGCCCATCCGCCGCCAGGGGCAGGTTCACGCTGACGCGCGTGACCCTCGTCGCCAAGCCCAGTCCGCCCGTCGCATCCGCCACGTAACCGCCCGGCACCCCTGCGAATGGCCCGGACGCGCCCACGCGGTACTGCAGCGCCACCGGCTCGACGGCGTCGTGCGCCGTTGCGTCGATGTCGCGGACGAGCATGCGCACGGTCACACCGGCGCGCCCGCGTGTGTCGAGCGAGATCACCACGTGAGGTGCGCTCGCCGTGGCTGATCCCTGGATCGCCACCACCGGGTCGGGCAGCTCGAACTCGGCCACCCCGGCAACCAACCCGACCGCGCGCGGGTCCGTCAGGTTCGCGGTCACGTCGACCGGCGTGCCCGAACCTTCCGCGGTGACCCCACGCGGATCGCTGCCGGGCTCGCCGACCAGGCCGTCGCCGCGGTATCCGACGATCCCGGCCACGCCCGACCAGTCGTCCTCCACGCTGATCTGGCCGGTGTCCGACCATCCCTGGACGAGGGGCAGCGTGGCCGGCGACGTGCCGGCCTGCGCGGGAAAGGCGATCAGAAGGAGGCAGGTGAGCCCCGTCGCGAGTGCTCTTGTCATGTACGCAGAAGCGCAGACGCGCCCGGATTCGCCCCCCGTTACCGTGACGAGGCGTGAGCGACCGCATCGAGGCAGCCGGCGGCGTCGTGGTGCGCGACGGGGAGGTCGCGCTCGTTCACCGGCCGCGCTACGACGACTGGACCCTACCCAAGGGAAAGCTCGATTCCGGGGAGTCCTTCGAGCAGGCGGCGCTGCGCGAGGTGGAGGAGGAAACGGGCCTCCGTGCCCACTTGGTCCGCGAGCTACCGGCCATCAACTACGACGTGAATGGTCGGCCGAAAGTCGTTCGCTACTGGCTCATGGAAGTCGACGACGACGGCCCGTTCGTGCCGAACGACGAGACCGACGAGCTGCGCTGGATGCCGCTCGACGAGGCGCTGCGGGTGCTCACCTACGACCGCGATCGCGAGCTCGTCGCGAGCGCGGGGCTCTGAGTCGCGGGGCCACGCCGCGCTCTGGGCCGAACCTAGGCGGTTGCGAGCTCGGGCCGCCGGTCGGCCCACGGCCGCGCGGCCTCGAGCTGCGCGGCGAGTGAGAGCAGCGTGCCCTCGTCGGCGGGACGCCCGGCGAGCTGGATCGAGGTCGGCAGGCCGTCGTCGCCATGGAAGAGCGGCACGGAGATGGCGGGCTGGCCCGTGACGTTGAAGATGGCGGTGTAGGGGGTGAACTGCCCGGAGCGCCTGAAGTCCTCCCACGGGTCGTCGCTGCACGCGTCGATCTCGCCGATCCGGACGGGACGCTCGGCCAGGCCCGGCGTCAGCACCACGTCGTAGGTCTCCCATACGGAGATGATGCCGCGCGAGATTCCGGTGAGCTGCGTGCGCGCGAGCAGGTAGTCGAGCGCCGTCCGGGCGCGGATGCCCTCCCAGATCGTCCAGGAGAGCGGCTCGACCAGTTCCCGCGTCGGCTCGCGGCCGGTGACCATGCCGCCGAAGAACATGCCCATGGCGATGGGGGTGCCGAAGACCATGGTGAAGACGTGGAGGAGCTCGTCGTCCTCCCCCCAGGGCGCGGCCACCTCTTCGACCTCGTGGCCGAGCTCGGTCAGCAGCTGCGCGGCGTCCTCGACGGCCTGGGCGCAGATCGGGTCGAGCGGGGCGTCAATCGCGGCCGTTGTGGTGTAACCGATGCGGAGCTTGCCCGGGGCGCGTGCTGCCGCCGCGGCGAATCGCTCCGAAGGCGGCGGAGCCCAGGTCGCGTCGCCAACCTCATAGCCCGCCAGGAGGTCCAGCATCGCGGCCGTCTCGAGCACCGTTCTCGTGAGCACGCCGTCCTGCACAAGGAAGTCGTCGCCCTGGTCGGGGCCACGCGAGATGCGCCCACGCGTGGGCTTCAGCCCGACGAGTCCGCAGCACGAGGCCGGGATCCGGATCGAGCCGCCGCCGTCGCTGCCGTGGGCGAGCGGGAGCATCCCGGACGCCACCGCCGCAGCCGCGCCGCCACTCGAGCCGCCGGGGGTCCGGTCGGTGTCCCAGGGGTTCCGGACTGGGCCGAAGCGTCGCGGCTCCGACACGGGCAGGATCCCGAACTCCGGCATGTTGGTCTTGCCGACGATCACGAAGCCGGCGTCGCGCAGTCTCCGCACGAGGAAGGCGTCGTGACCGGGCACGAAGTCGCCGAACACGTCCGAGCCCATCGTGTAGGGCATCCCGGCCACCGGGGCGGTGTCCTTTACTGCGATCGGGACGCCGGCGAACGGCCGCGGATCGTCGGCACTGATCACCTCGGCCGCGGCCATGGCGCCATCGGCATCGATGTGGGTGAAGGCGTTGAGAGTCGGCTGGAGCGCCTCGATCCGCTCGAGCGCGGCGCCCACGAGCTCCGCGGAGCTGATCTGGCTCGTGTGAATCAGAGTGGCCAGCTCGGGCGCGGGTTTGAAGAGCAGCTCGGACATCGCGACGGCGAGCCTAACCGCTCCGGTGTGCTGGGCGTTTACCGCAGCGATGAAGGGGCGAGTTCCAACCCGCTTTAGCCGAGCTTGCGGGGCGGCAGTGGGGCGTGGTTACGCGCGCCCAATTGACGGCGCTCGGCATCGGGACGAGGGGAATCTCGGACTGGGTTCGCCCCGCCCGGCTTCACCGCCTTTACCGCGGTGTGTACGCCGTGGGCCATGATCGGCTGAGGTTCGAGGGGCGCTGGCTC
>Ga0126307_10001048_pt1 | contig 18236 bp, 17 predicted proteins | sample Plot28_FD_89955 | JGI IMG/M metagenome (GOLD analysis project Ga0126307, IMG submission 89955) | Serpentine soil microbial communities from UC McLaughlin Reserve, CA, USA - Plot28 | ecosystem: Environmental > Terrestrial > Soil > Grasslands | place: USA: UC McLaughlin Reserve, Lake County... | reverse complement strand
GGGCACTCGCCCCGCTTCGCGTCCGTGGACTGGATCGCGTACGGCTACACGCCGACCTAACGATCCTCGCCAAGCTCGCCTGCGCGCTCAGTCGAGCGCGAGCCGTACCCCTCGCGGCGTAAGCCGCCCCGCAGCAAACTGGCCCCACGGTCGATCCCGTTGCCTCAAGGGTGCGTTGCCTCGTCGCGTTGAGCGCGCATCGGCGTAGTACCGCTCTCAGGCCGGGAGTGTTGGCCGCAGGGCCAGCCTGAACACAACCTACTCCCGCGAGTCGGCTAACGCGAGCGGAGTTTCGCTAGCCGTTTCGCTGGAGCCTCCTAGTACTGCTCCGTTAGCTCAGGGTGGGCCGCGGAGGAATTGAGTGGTGGGCGGCAGCCGGCGTCGGCAGGTGGGGCAGGTTCCGTTCCAGCAGGCCAGCAGGCGCTGGAGCGCGCCGACGAGCTGAAAGAGGGTCAGGCTGCCGCCCTGAGTCTCGGGCGCTGGCGTTCGAGTGTGAGGAAGGCGTGCGCGACCGAGACGAGTGTGACGTGGTGGTTCCAGCCGCGGTAGCTGCGGCCCTCGAAGTGGTCGAGCCCGAGCGCGTCCTTGAGCTCGCGGTAGTCGTGCTCGATGCGCCAGCGGATCGTGGCCAGCGCGACGAGCCGCTCGAGCGGCGTGTCGGTGGGCAGGTTAGACAGCCAGTACTTGACCGGCTCGCTGGCGCCTTGGGGCCACTCGCACAGCAGCCAGCGGACCGGCAGCTCGGCGTCGGTCTCGCGCGCGCGACGGCGCAGCTGTTCGTTCGCCGGTCGGGTGTGCAGCGCGAGGAAGCGCGAGCTCATCGGGCCGCGCGAGCCCTCGCGCCAGGTGACCTCGACCGCCTGCTCGCCGCCGGCCGCAAGCGCCAGCTCGCGCAGCGAGCCGGGCTTCTCGCGATAGCGCGCGACCGGCGGGCGACCAATGCCCCGATAGGGCGGGCGCTCGGGCCGGACATGCTCGGCGAACGCCGACGTGCCGGCCTTGACCTGCACGACGTAATCGAGCTCACGGTCCTCGAGGCCTTGGCGGAACGCGGTGATGTCGCCGTAGCCGGCGTCGGCGCAGACGACCGGCGGCTCCAGGCCCCAGCCGCGCAGCGCGTCGATCATGTCCAGCGCGAGCTGCCACTTCGGCACGTGACGGACGTCGTCGGGCACGTGCGCCTTGCGGCGACGCTCGTGGTCGTCGTCCCACTCGGCCGGCAGGTAGATCCGCCAGTCCAGCGGACACGACGCCTCATCGGTCGCCGCGGAGATCGACACACCGACCTGGCAGTTATCGGTCCGACCCAGCGTCCCGGAGTACTGGCGCGCGACCCCGACCGACCAGCGGCCCTTCTTCGCAAAGCCCGTGTCGTCGACGATCCACGCCTCCGGCGCCAGCTCGGCCGTCATCCACCGCGCGACGTTCGCGCGCACGACCCGCTCATCCCACGGCGACTGGTTGACGAACTGCTGCAAGCACTGCTCATCGCCATCCTCCAGCCGCGCGGCCATCGGCTCGATGCTCTTGCGCCGCCCGTCGAGCATCAGCCCGCGCAGGTACACGCCACCCCACTTGCGCTGCTCAGATCGCCCAATCGCGCCGTCGAAGACCTCGTCCGCGAACGCCTCAAGACGCCCCCGGACCCTCGCCAGCCGCTTCGCCGACAGCCCGGCCACCGCCGCCATCATCGCCCCCAAGGTCGACGTTATGACGACCACCGATTCGACCCCCAAGCAGCCGAATCCTCCCCAGCTAACGGAGCAGTACTAGACGCTATGTAACGGCCGTCCGTCGTCCGGTGTGGGTGTGAGGGTCGGCACCGGCGCATGAGCTGCGCGGGTTGAGGGTCCAGGAGTGGCCTGGGCCCCGACCGCGATCATGGGGGTGCCGACATGGCACAGGTTCGCAGCTGGGCCGGGCTTGGTGTGCACGCGTCGAGGGTGCTGGCGGCGACGATGGACAGGCAGTCCGGGGAACTGGTGGTCCGGCGGTTGGCGGGCATGACGAGCGAGATCGTGAGCTTCTGCGCCGGGCTGCCGGGCCGGGTGCGTGTCGCCTATGAAGCCGGGCCGACGGGGTTCGGGCTCGTGCGGGCGTTGGAGGCCGCCGGTGTCGAGTGCGTGGTCGCGGCGGCGGGGAAGATCGAACGTCCGGCGAGTGATCGGGTCAAGACCGACCGCCGCGACGCCGAGCGAGGGTTGCGGCTGTCGATGATCGGGGGCCTGCATCCGGTCAGGGTGCCGACGCCCGAGGAAGAGGCGCTGCGTGATCTCGTGCGCGCTCGCGAGGACGTCCGCGGCGATCTGATGCGCGCGCGCCACCGGCTCAGCAAGCTGCTGTTGCGCCCCGACGTGCGCTTTGAGGGTGGCGCATGGACGCAGCATCATCGCCGGTGGCTGGCCGGCCTCGAGCTCGCAGGCCGCGGCGCCCAGGTGACGCTGCATGACTACGTCGGCGCGATCGACGCGCTGCTGGTGCGCCGCGACGGCCTGGAGGCCACGATCGAGGAGCTGGTCCCCGGTTCGCCGTGGGCCGAGACGGTCGCGAGGCTTCGCTGTCTGCGCGGCATCGACACGCTCACTGCGGTCGGGCTGTGCGCGGAGATCGGCGACTTCGGCCGCTTCGCGCGCGCCGGGCACGTGATGAGCTTCCTCGGCCTGGTCCCCTCAGAGCACAGCTGCGGCCAGAGCCGCCGGCAGGGCCAGATCACCAAGTCCGGCTCCGGCCACGGCCGCCGGCTGCTGGTCGAAGCGGCCTGGCCCTAGCGCCGAGCCCCGGCCAAGGGCCAGGCGCTCAAGCGCCGCCAGGCCGGCCAGAGCGCCCACGTGCTCGCGATCTCCTGGCAGGCCCAGCAGCGCCTGCACCGCAGCTGGCAGCGCCTCGACAGCGAGCGCGGCAAGCGCCGCCCGATCGTCGCGGTCGCCGTCGCGCGCGAGCTCGCCGGCTTCTGCTGGGCCGTCGCCAACGCCGACTGACCCGGCCAGCACACGTCGGTCAAGGAGGCGGCGCGAACCCGTCCGGCACCACACGCGCGAGGACATCCGCGGTCCTACTATGAGCCACCGCCCCGGCGGCCACGCTCGATCCTAGACAGCGGGTCCTCACGACGAAACCCGGTCCTGCGGCCACCCGGATCCGCGCATATCAGTCTGACCGCGCGTCGCGCACCAGCCGGACCCGCCGCCCCCTTGACCGACACCGATGCCCGCCCCAGCCGCGGGCATCGAGTGCTACCCGCTTGACAAACCAGCGTCCATATCAGTAGGGCGGGAAGTCGGCGTACCAGGCGCCGAGCGCGCGGAAGGCGTGCCAGAACTCGCGCTTGGCGCCCTCCTCGTCGAGCGACTCGTCGATGTTCGGCGTGTACAGCGCGTCGATCGACGGCGTCAGCGACTGGACCTCGCCGGCCTTCGGCTCGATCTCGCGCGCCAGCGGCAGCGCGACGTCGTTGAGCGTCTCCAGCGCCTCCGGGCCCATGACGACGACGATCTTCGGCTGCACGATCGCCACCTCCTCGACGAGGCGGGCGAGGCACTCGGGCGCGGCGAGCGACGTGTCGGCCACCGGGCACTTCACGCACAGCGTCCCGTAGACCGCCAGCGGGTCGATGTCCAGCCGGCGCAGGGACTTCATCAGGGCGGTCCCCGCGCGCCCGTAGAACGCCACGCCTTCCTCGATCTCCGCGGCGGTGGGGGCGTACTTGAGGAGCATCACGTCGGCCTGCGGGTGCCCCGAGCCCAGCACGGGCATCAGGTTGCCGCGCGGGCAGCGATCGCAGCTCTGCAGGTCGCGCGTGAAGTGGTTGAGCTCGCGGATGGCGCGCTCGAGGTACTTCTCGCGGATCTCGTCGTCGGTGGCGGGCATCCCGCCGACCGGTTTATTCGCGCTGCGCTGTTCTCCTTGCCCGTGCATCGGTCATTGCGGGTCGCGGGTCGCCACGGCGCGCGCGACCTTGCGGCGGCGCGTGGCTCGCCTGGCGGCCGACGGGGTGGCGCGGGTCTGCAGGAACTTGAGGGCCTGGACGTGGGCGTAGCGCAGCGAGGACGGCCTGCCGATGATGTCCGCGTCGCGCAGCGACTCGAGGAACTCCTCGGCGCCGTCGAAGTCGCGCATGCGGATGCGGACGGCGCCCAGGCCCTTCGCCACGTGCGCGTCCGAGCCGGCGCCGCCGACGATCCGGTACTTGGCCGCGAAGCGCACGGCCTCCTCGTTGAAGGCGGGGATGGCGATGCGCGGGTTGAAGACCTCGATCGCGTCGATCTGCTCGACCACGTCGAGCAGGTGCTCGTAGTCCGGGACGGTGTGCAGGCGGTCGAACGGGTGGGGCACGTAGACCAGGCCGCCCTGGCGCCGGATCTCCGTGATCGTCTCCTGCAGCGTGAGCCCGCGCGGGATGCGCTCCTCGATGAACAGGCCGATGACCTCGCCCTGGTCGGCGGTCTTGACCTCCTCGCCGACGATCACCTTCACGCCGTACTCGGCGGCCTTCGAGCGCGCGTCGAGCGCTCCGGAGATCTCGTTGTGGTCGGTGACGGCGATCGCGCCGAGTCCGCGCTCGCGGGCGGTGGCGAGCAGCACGTCGACGGGCGTGACGCAGTCGCCCGAGTGGTCGGTGTGCATGTGCAGGTCGACGTCGATCGCCCGCCGCTCGCGCAGCCGGCGGCGGACGTCCGGGCGGCCGGCGTCGTCGTGCCGGCGCGCCGCGACGCGCGCGTAGATCTCCTCCGCCTGGTCGGCCACGTCGCCCCACGAGCGCGGCGGCGGGTCGCCGGCGAAGCGGTCGAGCACCTCGGGCTCGCGCACGAGCCGCTCGAGCTGCCCCGCCAGGACGTCCACGTCGCCGGGCTCGAAGAGCAGCCCGCGGCCGCTCGACTCCACGACCTCCTCGTACGCGGGCAGCCGCGCCGCCACCGGCAGCGCCCCCGCGCCGATGGCCCGCACGAGCAGCCCGGGCGCGGGCGCCTGGCCGAGCGAGGCGGCGACCGCGACGTCGGCGTTGGCGAGGATCTCCGACTCGCCGGCCTCGGCGGCCGAGACGACGCGCAGGCGGTCGCGCACGCGGCTGCGCATGGCGCCGACCGGGACCGCGCCGGTGGGCGACCACACGACCGCCTCCCAGTCGAGGTCGCCCGGCAGACGGCGCAGCGCGCGCAGGAACAGCCGCAGCGCGGGCCGCTCCTCCTGCGCGCAGAAGGCGAGCCGCACCGTGCCGTCGCGCGGCGTCCGCGGCGCGCGTGCCGCGCCGGGGCGCACGAGCTCGTAGCGCGCGGGGAACACGCGCTCCATCACGTCGCCCGTCGCGGCGAACGACGCCGTCCGCGCATCGAGCCGTCCGAAGAACAGCTCCACGAAGCGCCGCGCCACCTGGGTCGAGAGCACGCGCTCCGCCGGCGCGTGGAAGGAGCCGACGTTGAGCGAGCGCGAGTGCCGCAGCGCCACGGAGGACGCGCTGGGCGCGAACGGCTCGTGGACGTGCACGAAGTCGAGCGGGACGCGCGCGAGCACCTCCTCCATCGTGCGCGCGACGTCGACGGGCGGCGACGGCCCGGTCCGGCGGGCCAGCGGCATCAGCTCGCCGACGCCCAGGACGCGCACGCCGCCGTCGGGATCGAAAAGCCGCTCCGGCGCGTCGCGCGCCGCGCGGATGAGCCGCCGCGAGTCGCGGATCAGCGCGCTCGACCGCGACGGCGCGAGGACGAGCAGCCGATGCCCCCGCGCCGCCAGTTCGTTCGCCAGCTCGCCGGCGAACGCGTTGACCTCGTGCTCGTCCTCCCAGGCGAACGGCGTCACCTGGGCGATGGAGAAGCTCACGCGGGGAGGTTAGACCCCTCCGTGCGCTCGCGTGCGGCGGCGGCCGCCTTGCGCGTCCTGGCGTGCTGCGCGATGAACGCCTCGGTCGCCTCGCGCGCCTGGTCGTCGGGCCGCTGGTGCATCGGCGACTTCATGAGGTAGCTGCTGGGGCCGTCGAGCTGGCCGCCGATGCCGTGGTCGAGCGCGAGCTTGCAGCAGCGCACGGCGTCGATGACGATGCCGGCGGAGTTCGGCGAGTCCCAGACCTCGAGCTTTAGCTCGGCCGTCAGCGGCACGTCGCCGAAGGCCTGGCCCTCCATGCGGATGTGGGCCCACTTGCGGTCGGTGAGCCACGGCACGTAGTCGGAGGGGCCGACGTGCACGTCCTCGGCCGGCAGCTGCTCCTCGAGGATCGACGTGACCGCGTTGGTCTTGGAGATCTTCTTGGAGTCGAGCCGCTCGCGCTCGAGCATGTTGTAGAAGTCCATGTTGCCGCCGACGTTGAGCTGCGACGTGCGCATGAGCTTCACGCCGCGGTCGCCGAACAGGCGCGCGAGCGTGCGGTGCACGATCGTCGCGCCGACCTGCGACTTGATGTCGTCGCCGACGATCGGCAGCCCGGCCTTCAGGAAGCGGTTGTTCCAGTACTGCTCGCGGGCGATGAACACGGGGATGCAGTTCACGAAGCCGCAGCCGGCCTCGAGCACCTGCTCCACGTACCACTTCGTCGCCTGCTCGGAGCCGACCGGCAGATAGGACACGACGACGTCGGTGCGGGTGTCCTTGAGCACCTGCGCGATGTCGACCGTCGAGCCCTCGGCCTTGGTGATCCGCTCCTTGAGGTACTTGCCGAGCCCGTCGTGCGTCATCCCGCGCTGCACGGGGACGTCGAGGCGCGGGACGTCGCCCGCGAAGTTGATCGTGTTGTTCTGACCGGCCCAGATGGCCTCGGACAGGTCCTTGCCGACCTTGTCGGCGTCGATGTCGAACGCGGCGGAGAACTCGATGTCCGCGACGTGGTAGCCGCCGAGGTCGACGTGCATCAGGCCCGGCACGCGCTCGGCCGGATCCGCATCGCGGTAATAGTGGACGCCCTGCACGAAGGAGTTCGCGCAGTTGCCGACGCCGATGATGGCCACGCGGACCTTGTCCTGGGAGTGCCGGCTCGTGCCGTTGCCCTCCACCGTCGGAGCGCTGCCTGGATCGTGTGTCAAGTGGAACCTCCGGTTTAGCTGACCCCGCCACCCTACCCGGCGGGCTAAAGGCGGTTACAAGGGCGGAGCCGGCCGTGTCAGCGCGCCGCGGACGTGCCAGATGCGCTGGAAGACCGTGATGACCGAGAGGACGGCCAGCACGTAGACGGCCGGGGCGAGGAGGTCGAGCACCTCCGCGAAGACGAGCCCGGCGGACAGGATGACGACGCGCACGGTGCGGTCGGCGATGCCGACCTTGCACTCGACGCCGAGCGCCTCCGCGCGGGCACGCGTGTACGAGACCATCAGCGACGCGAGCACCGCGACGACGACGCCGGCGACCGCGAAGTCGTCGCCGTCGCGCGAGAAGCGGTAGGCGACCGCGGTGAGGACGATGCCCTCCTCCATCCGGTCCAGCGTCGAGTCCAGGAAGGCGCCGAACGGCGTGCCCTTGCCCGACATGCGCGAGTAGCGCCCGTCCATCGTGTCGCACACCGAGCCGGCGATGAAGGCGATGCCGCCGAGCAGGAACTCGTCGCGCCAGACGAGGACGGCGGCGAGCAGGCACAGGACCAGGCCGGTCAGCGAGATCGCGTTCGGCGTCAGGCGCGACTCGATGAGCCGGTTGCGCATGACCTCCTGATAGGCGCGGGCGCTCATGCCCCCGAACTCTCCCATGCCCAGGCCCGCGGGCGGGCGCGGGCGAAGATCCCCCGCGCCGCCCAGGCCGAGACGGCGGCGGTGAGCGCGCCGAGCAGCGCGTCGAGCCACCAGTGGTTCGCGGTCGCCACGACCACGAACGTCACAACCGCGGGGTAGGCGATCCAGGCCCGCGCCGCCCAGCGCCGGCGCACGATCCGCGCCATCGCCAGGCCGAGCATGAGCGCGAAGCCGACGTGCATCGAGGGGACGGCGGCGAACGGGTTGAAGAGCAGGCTCGCCGAGTCCTCCGGGCCGACGCCGGTGAACGCGGACACCGAGTCCTCGAAGCCCCACTCGGGCATGAGGCGCGGCGGCGCGGTGGGGAACGCCATGTAGCCCACGAGCGCGATGCCCATGGCGACCATGAACATGTTGCGCACGAAGTAGAAGCGCTCGTTGCGGCGCAGGTAGATCCAGGCGAGCGTGACGGTCGTGACGGCGAAGTGCGAGTTCAGGTACATCCAGCTCGCGAAGTCGATCACGAGCGCGTGCGCCGTCGCCCAGGCGTGCACGGCGGGCTCGACGAACAGCCCGAGCGCGCGCTCGGCGTCGACGATCGCGCGCGCGTTCTCGAACGCCTGCGCGGCGCGTCCGTCGACCGTCCCGCGCACGAGCCGGTAGAGCCAGTAGGCGCCGCAGAAGAGCACGATCTGGCGGACGAGGTCCGACCAGCCGCGCGGGAGCACGCGCGCCGGGAGCCTGAGCGCCTGCGTGGACAAGCGGTTGACGTTACAGCGAGAACCGCGCGCGGACCCGGATCGGCCCGGGCCGCTCGGGCGCGACGCGCGTCCAGCCGCCGGGCGCCTCGCTCAGCCGCGCTCCGTCCGCGTGCCAGTAGCGCGTCCAGCGCTGACGGACGACCGTGGGGCCGCTCGTGCGGACGCTGAAGCCGTCCGGCGCGGCGGCGGTGATGCGCGCGCCGCCGGTCGCCGGCGGCGTCGCATCGCGCACCTCCCAGACCCGCCAGCCACGCGAGGCGTACGCCGGGCGCAGGAACGGCGCGCCGCGACGGAGCAGCCGCGCCTCCGCCTTGGCGCTGTAGTCGAGGTCGGCGTTCGGCAGCGCGACCCAGCGGATGGCGTTCTCGCGCAGCCAGGCGTGGTAGCGCTCGGGCGTCAGCGGCGCGTCGTCGTAGAAGAGCGGGTTCGTCTTGATGTCGAGCTGGCGCTCCCAGCCGCGCGCGAGCGGCACGGCGGGCGCCAGGTGCGCCACCTCCCAGTGGTTGTGCGTGAAGGCCACCTCCACGCGCTCGCCCGGTCGCACGGCGCGTTCGAGGAACGGGCGGACGCCGACATAGAACGCCGCCTGCGTCGACCGGTCGCCGCCGGCCTCGGCCACGGCGCGCACGGCCGGCAGCCACTGGAGGTAGAGCAGGGCGGCGAGCACGAAGCCGATCGCCGCCCGCGGCGCGCCGGGCCGGGGCGCGAGCACGAGCAGCGCGGGGCCGAGGAGCACGCCGAGGCGCAGGGCGTTCTGCCCGAACGGGTTGGGGACGAGGAACGACCCGGCGAGCACGGCGAGGTAGAGCGCGCCGCCGAGGAGCAAGGGGCGGCGCGGCGCCAGCAGCGCCACGCCGGCGGCCGAGAGCGCGAGCATCGGCCAGAACGCGGTCGCCACGAAGCGGTCGTCGCCGCCCTCGGGGAACAGCAGCGTCACGGCGGCGATGGCGGCCACGACCGGCGCGCCGAGCGCGGCGACCCGGCGGCCGCCTCCGCGGGCGACGGCGCACAGCAGCAGGAACGCGCCGGCGACCGGGCTGGCCAGCGTCGCCGCCAGCGACAGCGCCGCGGCGCCGGCGAGCCGCGGCGGGCGTTCGTCGCGCGCGCACAGCCACGCCGCGGTGGCGAGCGCGATGCCGAGCACGAACGGCATCCGCCCGATGACGACGTTGGCCACGACGCCCGCCGCGAACAGCCACGCCGGCGGGCCGGCGGCGAGCGCCTCAAAGCAGGCGACGGCGGCCAGCGACGCGAGCACGCCGGCCCACGCCGGCCCCGGCCAGCCGGCCAGCGGCGCGAACAGCACCGAGTACCCGAGCCAGTGGTGGCCGCCGTACCACTGGGCGTTCCACACCGTCAGCCCGGCGTGGTCGACGAGCCAGGCACGGTACGTGTGCGCGGCCATGTCGGCCGTCGCCGGCGCCGCGATCAGGTAGGCGGCGCCGGCAGCGGCGGTGGCGATGAGGGGGGCTGCGGGGCGACCGAGTATCGGTTTTCGTCCTCCGGTCGCCGCGAGACGGCGAACGGAACACCGGTTTCGTCCTCCGGTCGCCGCGAGACGGCGACCGGAACACCGGTTTCGTCCTCCGGTCGCCGCGAGACGGCGACCTCCGGACGACGTTACCTTCGCCCGAAATCAGCCGTGACCATGCACGCCCGGCGCCCGCCGAAGCTGCCGCGCGCCACGCCGACGCCGACGCGCCGGTAGCGGCCCGAGAGGATGACTCCCCGGTGCGGCGGCGAGTTCATCCACATCCGCAGCGTGCGCCGCGCCGCCCGACGGCAGCCGGTCATCCACGCGATCGTCTCACCGACCGAGCGGAACCGCGCGAAGCGACGGATGCGCGTCGAGAACGCGGTGCCGTCGAGCGAGTTGTGCGAGAAGAAGTCCCACGCGAGCATCTCGCGCGAGTGGTGGCCTGCGGCGCGCGCGAGCCCACCGGCGCGGCGGACGTGGCGCACGCCGTTGACCGAGCGCTGGAAGTTGACGGCGCGCACGACGGCCCGTTCGCGGGCCGACGCGCCGGCCGTCGCGGTGACGGCCGTGGCCGCGAACAGCGCGGCCAGAAGCGAAGCAACGGCTAGACAGAGCGCTACGAAGGCGCGCATTCGGCATCACCTGTCCATCCGGAGGCCCCCCGAGGTCTCCGGTTCGAGGTCCGAGCCCATCCGTGTGCGTGCCCGCAGCGCTGCAGGCTCCGAGCCCATCCGTGTGACCGCCCGCGCGTCGCGCGCGGGCCGCCCCTGCCCTCCCGTGGCTCCTGCTCGGCCCCCCGGGCCAGTCCCCACAGCGACGCTCCCTCGTCGCGGCGCGCGACCCTACCAGCGGTCCCGGCCGACGCACCGGGAAGTTCGCTCTCTATCCCGGTTCAGCGACGCGGGAAGTAACCCTTCTTACTTCGCGCGTTTGGCCCCCTACCCGTTCGCGAACTCGGCTACGCGCGCAACCACCGACCGGTCGTCCAGCCACGGCCAATGGCCGGCGCCGGGCACCACCTCGGCGCGGTCGGAGGGCAGCACGGCGGCCAGCCGCTGGGCCCACGCCGGGTCGAGGAACGGGTCGGCCTCGCCCCACACGACGAGCACCGGGCCGCCCAGCGCGCGCATGCGTTCGCCGCTGCGCGCCAGCGCCTCGGCGTCGGCGCCGCGGTAGAGCTTGAGGATCGCCCGCTGGGTGCCGTGGTCGAAGTGGCGCAGGATCGCGCCGACCTCCTCGCGCGGCAGGCCGGTGGCGCGCCGCAGCGCGAACCGCCCGGTGAACCCCATGGCCAGCTCGCCGGCCAGCGGCGTCCGCCACAGCCGGGCGAAGCGGTGCCAGCCGTGGCCCGGGAGCATCGGGACGGTGGCGATCGCCACGGCGCGCGTGACCCGCTCGCCCAGCAGCAGCCCGGCCGCGCCCCAGTCGTGCGCGACGACGCGCACGCGCTCGACGCTCCGCCAGTCGAGGAAGCGCTCGAGGAAGCCGGCGAACGCCTCCATGCCGTAGGGCCAGTCCGCCGGCTTCCCACTGCCGCCGAACCCGGGCAGGTCGACGGCGATCCCGCCCGCGTGCGCGAGGAACGGCGCCCACATGTCGGCGGCGTTCGGCACCCCGTGCACGTAGAGGAGCGGCTCCCCGCCGGCCCACGGCTCCTCGAGCCAGCGCACCGGCATGCCGTCGAGGGTTTCGACGTGCTCGCGCATCGGCGCGCGACGGTACCGTCCCGCGCCATGCTCGTCCTCGGCGAAGCGCTCGTCGACCTCGTCTGCGAGCACCCGGTGGCGGACATGACCGAGGCCGCGAGCTTCGCGCCGCACTTCGGCGGCGCGGCGGCGAACGTGGCGGTGGCGGCGGCGCGCGCGGGCGGCGACGCCGCGCTGCTCGGCGGCGCCGGTGACGACCCGTGGGGCCGGTGGCTGCGCGCGCGCCTCGAGGCCGAGGGCGTGCGCACGCGCTGGTTCGAGCTCGCGCCCGACCGGCAGACGCCGGTCGCCTTCGCGACGGTCACCGCCGACGGGGAGCCGACGTTCGCGATCTACGGCGAGGGCATCTCAGCGGCGATCGCCACCGCCGCCCGCCGTCTCGACGCGGCGCTCGCCGCCGAGGACCCGCTCGTCTACAGCTCGAACACGCTGCTAGGCCCGGAGCGCGACGTGACGCTGCGCGCCCGCGCGCTCGCGCGCACCGCGATCTTCGATCCCAACCTGCGGCTCGAGCGCTGGCCCGAGCCGGGCGAGGCGGTCGCGCTGGCCGGCGAGCAGCTCGCCGGCTGCGCGATCGTCAAGTGCAACGCCGCCGAGGCGCGGCTGCTGACCGGCGAGGACGACCTGGGCCGGGCAGCCGAGGCGATCGCGGCTCGCGGCGCCGCGACGGTCGTCGTGACCCTGGGCGCCCGCGGCGCGCTGGTCCGCGGCGCCGAGGCGTTCGAGGTGGCCGGACGGCCGGCGCGGGTCGTGTCGGCGATCGGGGCTGGCGACGCGTTCCTGGGCACGCTCGTCGCCCGCCTCGGCGACGGGCTGCGGCCCGCGGTCGAGGCGGCGGTCGCCGCCGGCGCGCGCGCGACGGAGTCGTGGGGAGCGGTCGGGTAGACCGCGGGCGCGTCCGCCGCGTCCGCGACCGGCTGCGCGCCGTCTACGGGCGCCCGGTCGCGCCGCCGCACGGGCACCCGATCGCGGAGCTGGTCCTCACGGTCCTCTCCCAGTCGACGAGCGACCGCAATCGCGACGTCGCCTACCTGCGGCTGCGCGCCCGCTTCCCCACGTGGGAGGAGATCCGCGACGCACCCAACGACGAGGTCGAGGCCGCCATCCGGCCGGGCGGCATCTCGCGCGTGAAGTCGGTGCGGATCCAGCAGATCCTGGCCGAGCTCGGTGGGGCGGGTGGGACGGTTTCTCTTGACCACCTCCCCGAGCTGCCGGTCGAGGAGGCCCGCGCGGAGCTGATGGCGCTCCCCGGCGTCGGCCGCAAGACGGCGGCATGCGTGCTCCTGTTCGCGTTCGGCATGCGCGACGTGCCGGTCGACACGCACGTGTCGCGCGTCGGGTCGCGGCTCGGCTTCCTGACCCCCGGCCCGTTCGAGCGCATGCACGACGAGATGCTCGCCCTGACGCCCCGCGGCCAGGAGCTCGAGCTGCACGTGAACCTGCTCCGCCACGGCCGCCGGACCTGCCACGCGCGCACGCCGGACTGCGGCAACTGCGCCCTTCTGCGCCTGTGTCCGTTCGGCTACAATCTGCGTCGGAACGACTGAGATCTTTCTAGGGAGCAACACACAATGGCGAAGACCATCGGAATCGACCTCGGCACCACGAACTCGTGTATGGCCGTCCTGGAGGGCGGCGAGCCGACGGTCATCGAGAACGCGGAGGGTGGTCGCACCACCCCGTCCGTGGTCGCCTTCGCGCAGAGCGGGGAGCGCCTCGTCGGCACCGTCGCCAAGCGCCAGGCGGTCACCAACCCCACCAACACCGTCTTCTCCATCAAGCGCTTCATGGGCCGCAAGGAGGCCGAGGTGCGCGAGGAGGAGTCGATCGTCCCGTACACGGTCGTCTCGGGCCCCGGTGGCGACGCGCGCGTCGAGGCCGGCGGCAAGCAGTACTCGCCGCCCGAGATCTCCGCGATGATCCTCCAGAAGCTCAAGGCCGACGCCGAGGCCTACCTGGGCGAGACCGTCGACTCGGCGGTCATCACGGTCCCCGCGTACTTCAACGACGACCAGCGCCAGGCGACCAAGGACGCCGGCCGCATCGCGGGGCTCGACGTCAAGCGCATCATCAACGAGCCCACCGCGGCCTCGCTGGCCTACGGGCTCGACAAGGAGTCCGACCAGACGATCCTCGTCTTCGACCTCGGCGGCGGCACCTTCGACGTGTCGGTGCTCGAGATCGGCGACGGCGTGTTCGAGGTCAAGTCGACGGCGGGTGACAACCACCTCGGCGGCGACAACTTCGACAAGGCGGTCGTCGACTGGCTCGCGGCCGAGTTCAAGCGCGACCAGGGCATCGACCTCACGCAGGACAAGATGGCCCTCCAGCGCCTCTACGAGGCCGCGGAGAAGGCGAAGATCGAGCTCTCCTCCGCCCAGGAGACGCAGATCAACCTGCCGTTCATCACGGCCGACGCCTCGGGCCCCAAGCACCTCGACGTGCGCCTGACGCGCGCCAAGCTCAACGAGCTGGCCGCGTCGCTGATCGAGCGCGTCGTCGGCCCGGTGCGCCAGGCCATGGGCGACGCCAAGGACAAGGGCGTCAAGGAGATCCAGCACGTCGTGCTCGTCGGCGGCATGACCCGCATGCCGGCCGTCCAGGACAAGGTCAAGGAGCTCACGGGCAAGGAGCCGCACCGCGGCGTGAACCCGGACGAGGTCGTGGCCGTCGGCGCCGCCATCCAGGCGGGCGTGCTGGCCGGCGACGTCAAGGACGTGCTGCTGCTCGACGTCACCCCGCTCACCCTCGGGATCGAGACCAAGGGCGGCGTGATGACGAAGCTGATCGAGCGCAACACCACCATCCCGACCCGCAAGTCCGAGGTCTTCTCCACCGCGGAGGACAACCAGCCGAGCGTGGAGATCCACGTCCTGCAGGGCGAGCGCGAGATGGCGATGTACAACAAGTCGCTCGGGAAGTTCCAGCTCACCGGCATCCCGCCGGCGCCGCGCGGGATCCCGCAGATCGAGGTCGCCTTCGACATCGACGCCAACGGCATCCTCGCCGTGTCCGCGAAGGACCTCGGCACCGGCAAGGAGCAGCGCATCGAGATCAAGGCCGGCTCCGGCCTGAGCGACGACGAGATCAAGCGCATGGTCTCCGACGCCGAGTCGCACGCCGACGAGGACCGGCGGGCGCGCGAGCTCGCCGAGGCGCGCAACGCGGGCGAGTCGGCGGCCTACAACGCCGAGAAGCAGGTCAAGGAGCTCGCCGAGCAGCTCGACGAGAGCTCCAGGCGCGAGATCGAGGAGGCGATCGCCGCCCTCAACGACGCCGTCAAGGGCGAGGACGCCGAGGACATCCGCGCGAAGACCGAGCGCCTGCAGACCGCGTTCCACAAGGTCTCCGAGGCCATGTACGAGCGCGCCCAGGCCGCCCAGGCGGCGCAGGAGCCGTCCACGAACGGCACCACGTCGAGCGACGGCGACGGCGCCGGGGCCGGTGACGAGGAGGTCGTCGACGCCGAGGTGGTCGACGAGAACCGATGACCGACGAGCAGGTCACCGAGCAGGACACCGAGGAGTTCACCGCGGCCGCGCCGCCCCATCCGGGGGCGGCGGGCACCGGTGAGACCGCCTTCGGCGACGCCGAGGCGCCCCCGGCCGGCGAGTCCGCGTCGGCCGCGCCGGACGAGGGCCCGGACTACCTGGCGCTCGCGCAGCGCACGCAGGCGGAGTTCGAGAACTACCGCAAGCGGATGGCACGCGAGGGCGCCCAGGCCGTCCAGCGAGGCATGTCCAAGGTGGTCAAGGAGCTGCTGCCGGCGCTCGACCATCTCGACGTCGCGCTGGGCGCGGCCGAGGGCCACGAGGACGTGGTGCGCGGCTTCGCGCTCGTGCGCGACGAGCTCGTCGCCGCGCTCGCGCGCGTCGGCGTCCAGGCGTTCTCGCCGGAGGGCGAGCCGTTCGACCCGCACCAGCACGAGGCCATGGCCTCCCAGCCGGCCGAGGACGCCGAGGCCGGCACGATCCTGCAGGTCTACCAGCGTGGCTACCGCATCGACGGGACCGTCCTGCGGCCCGCGCGTGTCGTCGTCGCCGCGTGATGGCTCGTCAGCCCGACTACTACAAGGAGCTGGGGGTCGACCGCAAGGCGTCCCAGGACGACATCAAGAAGGCGTACCGCAAGCTCGCGCGCCGCTACCACCCGGACACGAACTCCGACGCCGGCGCCGAGGAGCGCTTCAAGCGCGTCTCGGAGGCCTACGACATCCTCGGCGATCCCGAGAAGCGCAAGACCTACGACCGCGGCGGCTCCGTGTTCGGCGGCGCCAATCCGTTCGGCGGTGGCGGCAGCGGCCCGGCCGGCGGCGGCTTCGGCGGCTTCGGCGACATTCTCTCCGACCTCTTCGGCAGCGCCGCGGGGCGCGCCGGCGGCGCCCGCACCAAGCCGGCGGCCGAGCGTGGTCGCGACCTCGAGACGACGGTCTCGCTGTCGTTCGAGCAGTCGGTCCGGGGGGCGCAGGTGCCGGTGACGGTCGCCACGCAGGCGCCGTGCAACACGTGCCGTGGCACGGGCGCGCGGCCCGGCACCTCGCCGGTCGTCTGCCCCGTCTGCCAGGGTCGCGGCGTGGAGTCCGAGGGCCAGGGCCTGTTCTCGATCACGCGGCCGTGCTCCCGCTGCGGCGGGGCGGGGACCGTCATCGAGGACCCGTGCCCGACCTGCAGCGGCCAGGGCCGCCTGCGCGAACTCAAGAAGTACCGCGTCAACATCCCCGCGGGCGTCAAGGAGGGGTCGCGCATCCGGCTCGCCGGCAAGGGCGAGGCGGGGCTGCGCGGCGGCCCGCCCGGCGACCTGTATGTCGTGACGCACGTGGCGGAGTCGCCGGTCTTCCGCCGGCGCGGCGACAACCTCGAGGTCGAGGTCCCGATCACGCTCGTCGAGGCGCTGCGCGGCGCCGACGTCGAGGTGCCGACGCTGCACGGCACCAAGAAGCTGCGCGTGCCCGGCGGCACCAAGCACGGCACGGTCCAGCGCCTGCGCGGCGAGGGGCCGCCCGTGCTCGGCGGCGGCGGCCGCGGCGACATCCACTACCGGTTCACGATCGACGTCCCGCGGGAGCTCTCGCCCGAGCAGCAGCAGGCCGTCGACTCGCTCTCGAAGGTGATGAACGGCAACCCGCGCGAGCAGCTGCTCCGGGCCGCGGCGAGGTCGTGATGGCGGCGCGGCGCACGCGCATCTCCACCGACCGCGGCGTCTTCATGATCTCCGTCGCCGCCGAGCTGGCGGCGATGCACCCCCAGACCCTGCGCATGTACGAGGCGCGCGGCCTGATCGAGCCCAAGCGCTCGCCCAAGGGCACGCGCCTGTACTCGCAGGAGGACGTCGAGCGCCTGCGCCGCATCCAGGAGATGACGACCGAGCTGGGGATGAACCTCGCCGGCGTCGAGAAGGTCTTCGAGCTCGAGGACCAGCTCAAGCGCGCGAAGCGCCGCGTCGACGCGCTCGAGCGCCGCGCCCGCGAGCTCCAGGTCGAGATCGAGCGGCTCGAGGCGGTCCGCCGCTCCGTGCGCGCCGACCTCGTCCGCTACGAGCGCCCCGGCACGTCGCTCATCCCGATCCGCCACGTGCGCCGCCAGCGGCACGGGGCCTAGCCGGCGAAGCGCTCATCCCCGTCGCGCTAAGATCTCAGTCAAACCGACTGAGATCCTTATGCAACTCGACCGCTTCACCATCAAGTCCCAGGAGGCGCTGCAGGCGGCGATCCGCCTTGCCGCCGAGCGCCACAACACCGAGACCACGCCCGCCCACCTTCTGGTCGCCCTGCTCGAGCAGGAGGACGGCATCGTCGTCCCCGTCCTGCGCAAGGTCGGCGCGCAGCCGCAGGCGATCCGCTCCGCCGTCGCCGGTGAGCTCGACCGCCTGCCGACCATCACCGCCGGCGCCCGCGAGCCCGCCACGGCGCGCGAGCTGCTCGACGTCCTGCGCGCGGCCGAGCGCGAGGCCGGCCGCATGCGCGACGACTACGTCTCGACCGAGCACCTGCTGCTGGCGCTCGCCGACGGCTTCGACGCGCTCCCGGCGCGCGCGGACATCGAGCGGGCCGTCGAGTCCGTGCGCGGGCCGCACCGCGTGACCGACCAGAGCCCCGAGGAGAAGTATCAGGCGCTCGAGAAGTTCGGCCGCGACCTCACCGCGGCGGCCGAGGAGGGCAAGCTCGACCCGGTCATCGGCCGCGACGACGAGATCCGCCGCGTCATCCAGGTCCTCTCGCGCCGCACCAAGAACAACCCGGTGCTCATCGGCGAGCCGGGCGTCGGCAAGACGGCGATCGTCGAGGGCCTCGCCCAGCGCATCGTCTCCGGCGACGTCCCCGAGTCGCTGCGCGACCGCCGCGTGATCGCGCTCGACATCGGCGCGCTGCTCGCCGGCTCCAAGTACCGCGGCGAGTTCGAGGAGCGCCTCAAGGCCGTGCTCAAGGAGATCCAGGACGGCGAGGGCCAGATCATCCTCTTCATGGACGAGCTGCACACGATCGTCGGCGCGGGCGCCGCGGAGGGCGCCGTGGACGCGGCGAACCTCCTCAAGCCGATGCTCGCCCGCGGCGAGCTGCGCGCCGTCGGCGCGACCACGCTCGACGAGTACAAGAAGCACGTCGAGAAGGACGCCGCGCTCGAGCGCCGCTTCCAGCCGGTGCTCGTCG
>Ga0126307_10001047_pt1 | contig 18244 bp, 15 predicted proteins | sample Plot28_FD_89955 | JGI IMG/M metagenome (GOLD analysis project Ga0126307, IMG submission 89955) | Serpentine soil microbial communities from UC McLaughlin Reserve, CA, USA - Plot28 | ecosystem: Environmental > Terrestrial > Soil > Grasslands | place: USA: UC McLaughlin Reserve, Lake County... | reverse complement strand
TAGTACCTCAGAAATTCTTTTTTCTCTGATATGACGTGGCACGCTATAAAGCAAAGAATGAAGTTTTAGATTTTCATAACCTGTTAATATGTCATCACTACTCGGTGCCTGAAATACAATACCAATGCATGCCCTTACTTTAGCAGGTTCATTTACAATGTCGTAGCCATTTACACTAGCAGTACCAAAGGTGGGTTTAAGAAGAGTTGCAAGCATATGTATTGTAGTTGTTTTACCTGCACCATTTGGTCCTAAAAGACCAAAAACCTCATTTTCATGAATATCTAGAGTTAAATTATTAAGAGCGATTATATTCTGATATCTTTTAACAAGATTCCGTATATTTATCAAATGATCTTATTGCATATTTTATACTAATATATTTTAAGTTTAGAAAGAACAAATAATATCATAACATTATTGTTATCTATCTTAGATATAGTGTTTTTATTGAAATACGGTTATACCTTAGTGAATATAACAGAGAGGCAGCAGAAAAATTATGTATAGTCTTATGGGAACAAAAAGTGAGGAAAAGATCATTGGCCTATCTTGAACATTTTTGTCCCACAGATGGAACAAATACCTGTGGTTGCAGGCCTACCATTTTTCATTGTGACCTTCTTCTCGTCTTTCATTGACCTTTTTGACTTACATTTAACGCAATATGCTTCCATAGTAGTCCAAGCAGTTGGGGCAAAATAAAAGAAGCGGTGTATAAAATGATTGTCAGAAAGCCTAGAGTGGATTACCTAACACATTGAGACCCAGTGAAAGTAAATACATGCTAAAAGATTAAAGAAATTGAATAAGGCTACTCAATATGAAATAGAATTAAAGACAAATAAAAGATAACATTTTGCAATCTCTATAGACTAACGAAGATATTTAATATTAGCTTTACTATTACTTCTAAATCTTATGTTATTACCCATATGCTTTACCAATTAGTATTTTAGGATAAGCCCAGTTATTAAATTATCAGACAGTTTTGGGTTTTATTACTACATCTAAGTGTATTAACTAAGATAAAAAAAGCAGTAAAATGGTGTCCTAGAACTAAATATTTACTTTAACTGAATATCTGCTGACGCAGTACAATAAAATGATGCTTTGCCAATTGTTAGTTCATAAACCTACCAGTCAATTCTATTAGAATCATCTTTTTTAATAATTAATTGGTTGCCGATTATATTAAAACTAAGTGATTCATTATGTTTAAAATTCAGAGCGCGTGCTACATCTATATTAAAAGTTAAAGTAAAAACACTCTTACCTATCATCGAAGATACTTTTCCGCTACTAATAATATTATTTTGCTCACTAGTATTATTTTTCTTCTGTTGTGAATGCTGCTGCTTTTTATGATGTTTCATGATACTTAACAATCTCTTTTTTATTACTTATTTATCTATTCTACTTTTTAAAGTAAATAAGAAATAGTCTTTTATTAACTCTTCTTTTTGAATTATGCTAACGATTAGGGGTTATTTGAGTGATTTAGCCAAACGATCTTTGCTTTTGGCAGAGACTAATTTTTATAGGCTATAAGTTAATACTTTATTTTAAAATATTTTTAAATTAGTTTAGTTTTTAAATTGTTTACATTAATTCTCATAATACAATAAGATATTTTTTCTCTCTCTAATACTATATATTATAAATTAAATGTTAACCATATGCCTAATGGACTTTTAGTCTTTAATACAAAAAATTTTGGATCAAAATATTTAATAAAGCTTCTGTCAAAAATATGCTGTATTTTATTGACTGATACGTCGGGAATTGATCGATTGCTCAAAGAGTTGCATGCGTCTTATCTAAAAAATAACAAATATGACGAAGGAGACCTGCTCTTTTACAGAATAAATTATAAACTTATCGATTCCTTTGGAATTACACAAGATGAGGCCAAAAAATATCACTTTAATTACCATAACCATAATCCCCGCAGAGTATCTGAAGGTTATTGCCATACATGCAAGAGCATTACATCAATTATACCTATAATTTATGGAGTCTCAGAAAAGGATATAGCAACCTTAAAAGTAGCGGAAGATGATAAAAGACTGATTATAGGAAACCCAGATCAGCTCAAGAAAGAAAATAAAATGGCACTGTTTGGCTGCAAAATCTGTTCGAGTCCCCTACCGACCTATGGGACTATTTAGTTTTATTAGCGGTATTAACTTTATTATAATAAGCATTTCTATTCCCTACTACTCTAAACTTGTATTGCTTACCATATATTTCACGATAAAAACGGGCGTAGCTCTCTGCGGCATCATATGTTGCAAAGACCTGCCTTAGGCTATCAATACAAGTCTTTTTACCATATAAATCCAAGATCTCTACGACATAAGATTTTGGCAATTTTTTTACATTCCTTAATGTAATGGCAATACTTATTAGTAGAAATAAGATTGCAGCTATAACTATTATGGCAGACTCAAAACCTCTAACAAAGTTAATAACATGAGTTATTAGATTTTGATTCAGACACGTATAAACTATATTAAATACTACTATCAGTTTAGTACAGTATAATATCAGATGTTTATCTATGTTTACTCTCACCTTAGTACAATATGACAGTAACAGGTGTATGCTCATCTTTATATAGTAAAGTCATAATTACATAAATAGATTTTCTATAATCTAAATTATTTTGGCTTGAAAACTTTTATTTATGCTAACGAAAAGGATTGAAGTTAACAATCATATGACAATTAGTTAAACATTATCTACTCTAACTGCAAAATAAAAAATGACAAAATAGATAAAGTTATCATCTAGCAATTGATCTAGAACATCAAAGAGATATCAATTCACTGCAGATATTTTTTCTATCGTCTATCGTCAGTCGGTTTAAATACCCAGCAAATAAGTAGTGGAATTATTCCATCACGACAATCAATATAATCTTCCTACGCTTTACCTAGTTTGTTTAACAATTTTATAGAAAAGGGTTATCACTAAGCATACCTTTGCTGTTTGGACTGATCCACTTCAAGCAGAGCTGCAGTCTATAGTTGCATCATAATCAGCAAATCTAAGTGTTGGACAGAAATTTTCGTTTAGAATTTGAATAAAAATTTGGAATCAGAAGAATATATATATATATATATATATATGCATATATATACATTCAACTTCTGTGTGGAGTTATAGCATCTTAAACACTTCAATTTTATTCCTCTAATCACTTCTGCATGGTAGGTTCATGAAAATAAATGCTCATCATATTAATGATATCTATAGTAGTATTCGAGATCGTTTAGAAAGAGTTTTTGGAAAAATATATGCTATTTGGCTTCGAGAATTTAAAGTATTTATAAGAGAAAGAAGCCGGCTGGTAGCATCTACATTCACACCGCTACTTTGGCTGTTTGTTATTGGTTCAGGCATGGTCTCAAATGGCATCAATAGCATTATGCAAATATAGATTATCAAAAGTTTATTTTTCCTGGGATAGTATGTATGTCTATCATATTTTCATCCATTTTTTATGGATCGTATATTATATGGGATAGAAAATTTGACTTTTTAAAAAGCGTAATGGTTGCACCTGTCAGCAGAGGAATTATTTTTACAGGCAAAACATTTGGAGGAATGACGAATTCGCTAGTTCAGGTTTCTATACTTTTGACAGTTGGAGGTATTATAGGTATTCATTATACTACTTTATCCTTAGTCCAAACTGTCGTAGTTGTTTTGCTTCTATCGTTTTCACTAACATCCCTAGGTCTCGCTCTTGGTAGTTATATGCACAGTCTAGAAGGATTCCAGATGATTGTAAGTTTTGTGGTCTTCCCCATTTTCTTTTTAAGTGGTGCTCTGTTTTCAATAGATAATCTTCCTGATTGGCTTTCAATTTTAATTATAATAGATCCTGCTACCTATGCTGTAGATGCGCTCAGGAATACTATGCTTGGCATAGGAAGCAAACCATTTGAAGTAGATATAAGCATACTAATTGCATTTACAGCAGGTTTAGGAGTATTTGGAATTTTATCATTTAGAAGGATGAAGGCGATTTGATATTTTATTTGATTGATTAGGTATGTAATTATGTAATAAAGGAAAACAAATACTCAAATAGCATTGATACGTTACATCAGCCACGGTTTTCAGGATATCGACATTAACAAAATTTGATCTAGTTCTATATAACAAAATATAACAGTAAACATCTCTTCTATGAGAAGTGCATTAAGTACTATTATCTATGTAGGTTGCTAATCCGTCCATCGCACAATATAGATTATTCATATACATAACATATTTATGGCCAATCACAATTGCTTTTTTATTTTCAAAGAAATTCATTTTTTAGAAGCCCTACCTCACTTCAATTCTGAGTTGCATTCTGCATTAATAATAATATTATTTTGGCAACTACTTACATTTAAAAGAGGTATACCTATCTGATTTGCACAAGGGGCTATCGTCTAGCTTGGTCTAGGATACCATCTCTCTATGGGAGGTACATGCCTGGGGCGCTGGCGGTCGTGGGTTCAAATCCCACTGGCCCCACTTCAATCTTGTCCCTTTAATAGGTCCCATTCTGATTATCATATTAACTCAAGATATGCAGAGCACTACCACCACCAAGTCCAATAATACTATTTCCACTACTACAAAAGAAGAAGAAACAGTAACATTAAAAGAAGAAGAAGGAGAGAAACAAAACCAGTTAAGCCCATACACCATGTTCAAATATTCTATCAGGTCGGAACTAACACGAAAGTATTATGAAAGAAGGCTAAGGACATTCTTTGATTTTATTCAATTTGAAATCGAGATTAAAGATGTAGAAATAAGATGTAACCATTTTGCAGAAAGGGGAAAGATCAACATTAATTGGACATTAAATCATATAATACGATTCTTACAATTCCAAAAGGAAAGAGTGGAAAATGAAGAGATAACAGCTGCTACTTTGAAGAATTTTGTAAAATCATTAAAGGTATTTTGTGACAGTTCTGATATAGACATTCCATGGAAGAAAATAACAAGAGGCCTGCCAAAGGGAAGACAAGCAGCAAATGATAGAGCACCAACAATAGAAGAAATTCGCAGATTACTGAAATATCCTGATAGAAGAATCAAGCCAATTGTTCTTACCATGATCTCATCTGGAATACGTTTGGGTGCTTGGGATTTTCTGCAGTGGAAACATGTCACCCCCATATTTAATGAAAACGGGGAAGTGATTGCCGCAAAGTTAATTGTTTATGGAGGCGATATAGAGGAATATTATAGTTTTATCACGGCAGAGGCATATAATTCGCTAAAAGATTGGATGGATTTTAGGTCTTCATACGGTGAAAAGATAAAAGAAGATTCATGGATTATGCGTGATATTTGGCAGACAACTAATATCAATTATGGAGCAAAATGGGGTCTTGCTACGTGCCCAAAGAAACTCCAAAGTAGCGGGATAAAACGGCTTTTGGAACGAGGATTATTCGAGGAGGGAATTCGTCAGCCTCTAACAGATGGTGCAAAGCGGCATGAATGGAAAGCGGCCCACGGTTTTCGTAAATTCTATAAGACGAGGGCAGAACAAGCTATGAAGCCAATCAATGTCGAGATAACTATGGGTCATAATATCGGCCTTGGTATTTCCGCATCTTATTACAAACCTACTGAACGTGAAGTTTTAGAAGATTATTTGAAAGCAGTAGATCTTCTTACAATCAATGGTGATAAACTCATCCTGCAGAAACAAGTAACAGAATTAAAAGAAAAGAGTAAAGATAGTGAATATATCATCAAAGCAAGACTGGAGGAGAAGAATGTGGAGATTGAGAATATGAAAGGACAAATGGTTTTAATGCAGCAAGCACAAAAGGAAATCCTAGATTTACTGAAAGACCCTGCGAAGTTGCTAGAAGCATTGAAGGAAAACTAAATGAAATAGATACGGAAATAATAATAAATTTAATCCTCCAGCTGACGTATTATTGAATCAATCTTCAGTTTCTGTTTCTCTAGGATCTCTCTCAATTGCTTCCTATCAAGACTATATTTATCTACAAGTTCTCTTATTGTACGTGGATTACCAAGAGCATTATGATATTCTATGGCAACATATGTCAATAACCTCTTAAGTTCATCAGCAGACGGATCTTTTGCAGCGCCATTCTCGTCGAAATAGTTGTTCTTTAAGAAATATTCCATCATCTTTCTAATCAACAAGGTTTGTTTATCAGGTTCTTTGATAGCAATCTGTTTGAACTTTTGGAAGAATTGGATTTCATCATCAAATAAGATGTATTTACTCTTTCTTCTTTCAAAGTAGTTTATAATATCCTCATTTGAGATTCCCAATAAAACAGCAGCCGCAGCTCCTTTTCCAGTTAGAATCAATTCCTTTTCACCATGTGTATATTGTCCTTCTTTTATTAGATACTTCTCCTTTATCAGATAATCAACACTTCTATGAATGGAAGGCTGTAATAGGCCAAGTGCCTTTGATATATGGCTGACACTTTCTGGTTCTTTATCCTTACAATCAAAGAAATGTCTCAATATTTTCCGCTGTACTTCTCCCAATTCTATTGTCTTATAACTTGACTTAGACATTGATGTTATAAATGTTATAACATGTGTTATACTTTAATATATGTTACGCATAAACATAAGATAAGTAATGGGAATTGCAAACAATAAAGCAAATCTAAAACAAACGCGGATTCGTTGCCCGAATTCAGAATGTCAATATATATGGCTATATTCGGGTCGCTTCTTTTATTATGCGACTTGTCCATCATGCAGAAGAAATGTGAAAATCCAGGAAAATAAAATTGAATCGCCGCAATCTGTCCAGGTGGGGACCAAAGATCAGATTGCTACGGTCGCAAACACATAAACCAACAGAGGGGCTGATGAATTACGACAATAGATAATAGAATAGTTAGGAATAAAGGCTTTACTGAAGGAAAAGCACAGAACCTAATCATTAAGAAACTTCATCGTATTTCCGACTAGACATTTGTTGTAATCGATGAGACGCTAGTTAAACGGTTAGCACTTGACGAAGTTGACGATGCTTGGTTCGAACAAGAGTCGACAAGCAGTGGAATTCTGTTGAAGATTTATCGAAATAGTAGTGGCGATTTGAAACGAGATGAAATAGCTCAAGAGGTAGGAAAATGACGACTGTGGCCTATGTCGACAAAGAATCACAGGAACAACCATTACGAAAACTGAGTCAAATAGACAATATCGAAGAAGAGTTGATGGTGTATGATAACGATTTTCTGATGTCGTGTTCTGATAGGATTTGTCTAGAGTGTGGTTGCGATCATAGCTACGGCCATACTTTGAAAGAGTGAGGACATTTATCGACGTATTTCCAGAACTTCTTCAGAGGAAGAAGAATAACAAAGACAAAATTCTGGAGGCCGCTAAATAGATGTCTTCGATCATAGAATTTGAAGTATCGGACAAACTCAAACAATATGGAGTAACTCGATTTGGAAGAGAAGGGTCGACACTTCTTTTAGTGTATAAGGATAAGCCAATAATATTCAGTGTACAAAAGGAAGGGCTCTTTAAAACAGTCATAGGGTTCGAAAAGGCTTCATATATCGATATAAAGAGTATGACTACAACTCATCAGGTAAAAGCAAGATTATACACGTTCACAAGTATGATCAGAAGATTAGTGGTGAACAAGTAAAGATCGCTTTAGAAAATCAGAAAGGGTTTAATTATGTCAAGTAAGTCAAACAGCCGACCGCTAGATGATTATAATGGATGGGCTGATTTCTGGCGCCATAACATAGGTGTTAATGTAATTCCTGCAGATACTCGGAATAAAACAACATCGATACCATGGTCGTCGTGGCAGAATAAACCAATTCCTGAGGAGGATCATAATGAATGGAAGGCGACAGGAGCCTTCAATAAAGGTATGGCAATTATTGTGGGTAAAGTATGGCACAGAGAGGACAAGAAAGAGTTATACCTTACTTTTATAGACATCGACAAAATACAAGCAATAAATGAGATCTGTAGCAGAAATGGTAAAGACATTACATTGGAGCAAATGGCACAAAAGACACTGGTAGAACAGCATAAGGATAATTTAGGGAAGGCTCATATGTACTTCTATTCACCTGTACCCTTTTCAAACAAAGGACCTGATGCACTCATAGGAATTGAAGTCAAAGGACTAGGAGAACATGGACTTGCCTTCTGTTGTCCTTCTATCCATCAAGCGGGTCATCCCTATCAAATCATTGGTACAACTCAACCAGTAATCTTAAACACAAAACAGGCAGGAGAAATGATGCAGCATATCAACAGGATTTGTTTGAAGTTCGGTATACAGTACTTGGTAAAAGATAGTAAGTTCAATAGATTAAAACCAATGATTCAAAGACTGGTTATCGATCAGACTTTACGAATACCTAAAGGCGAAAGGCATCATACATTACTATCAACTGCTAATTCATTACTTATCAGACATTTGGATAAAAGAAAGAAGACAGAAGAGCGGCTTAAAGATTTCTTTATCCACATAAATAATACACTCTGTGATCCAGGACATTTACCAGAAAGAGAAATCAACACTATTTGGAAAGATGCATTAGATTTTGCCAAGACATCAAAACAAAATAATCAAGCAAAAGGATGGGAAGAAGAAGAAACAAGTATAATTGAACAAGCAAGCGAAGACATCAGAAACATGTACAAATTTGTGACTATTGCAGAATCAAGGAATATTCTATACTATAAAGATGGCGTCTATATTCCAGGTGGCGAAGTACTAATAGAAAAAGAAGCCGAACGATTATTTGGTTATGAACTTTCTAACAAAGATCTTGCTGAGATAAAAGGACATATCATGCGCAAGACATATCGCAGTCGCACAGAGTTTGATATAGATCTAAATGTTATCAATATGAAAAACGGATTATATGACATCCTAACAGGTGAATTCAAAGCACACGATCCAGACTATTTATCCATTAACCAAATACCAATAGTCTATAATCCTGCCGCAAAACCAAAGTTGTTTGGAAAATTTCTTAGTGAGATATTGTATCCTTCAGAAATAAGAACAGCTATAGAATTGATGGCCTATACGTTCTATAGAGATGATCCATATGAGTTGTATTGTATTCTTATAGGAATTGGTGCAAACGGTAAAAGTGTCTTTACAGCGCTGTTAACAGCATTACATGGACAGAAAAACGTAAGTAATGTAACATTAGATTCACTCATAAACAACCGCTTTGCAGTCGCCGACTTAGAGAATAAGAATGTAAATATTGACACTGAATTATCCAGTGCAACTATAAAGAATATTGCAATTCTAAAGAAATTAACAGGTAAACAGCCCATAAGAATAGAGCGAAAGAATCAACATGCATATGACACAAAATTATACGCTAAATTATTCTTTAACGCAAATAAGATGCCTGAAACATCAGATTACTCTGATGCTCATTTTAGACGTGAAATAATACTCAGCTTTCCAAATCAGTTTGAAGACAAGCCAGGAGAAGACGACAAATCTAAAGAGAAAAGCAAAGCTGATCCTAATTTAATAAATAAACTTACAACTGAGCAGGAATTGTCTGGAATATTTAATATTCTAATGGTTGCTCTAAGAAGGATACTATCTAGTAGTAATAAAATACATCTAAACCAAAAGACAATTCAGGAAAGAAGAGAAAAGCATGAATTAATCAGAGATCCAATTGCTGCTTTTATCAAAGATGCTATTGATGAAGCTTCTACAGAATCAGATTATGTAAGAAAAGAGGACCTTTATGAAGCATATAGAAAGTTTTGTAAATATCATAATTTGCCTATAGAACAAAAGGAGACATTTGGAAAGATTGTAAAGAATAAACATCGTTTCATTGAGGGCAGAGAAGCATCAGGTGGGAGAAAAACAACTTGGAAGGGTGTAAGGCTAATCAAATGGATTAATACTGATCCTAAACAAGAAACCCTGATGATAGAAGAATAGTAAATAATGAAATATGCTTTGATTTAGTTTACTATTTTCTGTTGTTTATTGAGATTATGCGATGATAAAACTAACTATGACGGAGTACTCTTTTAGCACATTATTAACAAATAATCGCTGTCAAATCACTAGTGATATTGTATCCGTCAAAGTATCCATAGTATCCATAGTACAACTCCATTCCAGAACCTGAATAAATAAAATATATATAGATTGGTAAGTAAACAAGAAAGAGTAAGGACTGAATACGTACTATGGATACCCTGACAACTCTGACGGAATAATAACAATTTAATATATTATGGAGAAGATAGAATCCTTACACATGTTATTCGCATGGGAAATTCATTACCTGCAGAAGTGTTACTACCTAAAGGACTAGTAGTTACCTGATCTAATGATTCCTCATAAAGTATCGATGAAAGACTTTTCCAATACAAAGAGAACACCGTAAGGCAGGAACTACTACGACCACAAACCGGTGGACAAGATGACTTACATAAAGACTGTTTTGATAAAGTAGAACAGCCGAACGCGCAATCGGAGAAGGCGATATCTTAATACTATTCTGACCTAGTATCGTTGGTTCTGGCTAACGAAAATCAGGGTGTGGCGTGTGGTATTCGTGATCCCGTCCCTTCATCAGAATGCATTGTCAAAGTTGGTAGTAGTTAGCACATCTCATCTAGAATCGTTAGATGACTTTGCGAAGACATCAATTAATGACTTGTTCATTGGAGGACTAATTGTAATAGTAATAGTCATAGTGGTAGCAGTACAAGCCATAAGCGAGCAAGCGGCCGCTAAAACGCTATATCTGCTCATCTAACAAAGAGCTCGTCTCGGATGCACTATTCGCGACAGTTAGCTTATACGTTAGGAAGTTTCACAATTAACACAAAGGCAGACATATTATGGCAATCAACAAGGAGACAAAGAGCTTTGGTATGCCCTGGGAGAAAGAGTACGGTTACTCCCAGGCGGTGAAAGTTGGAGACACTATCTACATTTCTGGGCAGGTAAGTCATGACGACAAAGGCGACATCGTCGGTCTAGGAGATATGGAGGCTCAGATGCGGCAAGCATATACTAACATCAAGAAGTTACTCGCACAGTATGAAGCAACGATGGACAACGTAATAGATGAAGTACTCTTTGTGACGGATATGGACACAGCCTTCGCAGCGGCGGTCAAATGTAGGCCGGAAGTCTTTTCAGGAACTCCAGTTGTCGCAAGCACTATTGTACAAATTCAGCGTCTTGCGTTCCCTGAGCTCATGATCGAGATTAGATGTGTAGCCAAGTTGTAGAACCCTCTTGCTACCTTTACTGAAGTCCAGGCTAAAGATTATGATGTTAATGATAACCGACCATCTAATGATGATGAAGGGCCACAGAGATACTGAAACTAAAATTAGAAGCATATATGGTTAGGATATTCTGATAATTAGACATGTGGGAAGTGTAGCAGGAAAGCGGACAGAAGGTTCATGCAACAAGATATTTGCAGACATCAAATGTGATTAACCTTTTATAATTAAAGATTATGTAAAGCATCTATAGTTGAGTAATTAAATAATGCAATTTGTGAGTACAAAACGATGTGTGGGAGAAGAATAAATAAAGTATATTCTATCGAGAGCTAATTCTAAAAGAAATTTGCCATCAATAAATAGTACATATAAGACAGCATATTATTACTAGATACTCCTAACTCAAATACTGTGCATTGGTAACAGTTGGAAACAGATGATAGCAGAGGTAACAAAGAGATAGCAATGATAAGAAAACTGGTATCAAATGATAACAACAACAAGAGCTTTAAGCTTCCATATACTAATATTTCTTGAAGATAGAAGATATGACGATATTAACTAGACAAGAAAGAGAAAGACTTGTATTAGACCTTTACAATCAGGGTAAGACTTATCGTGAAATATCTAAGGAAGCAAGAATATCTCCACGTGATATAGGAATTATTTTGAACAAGGTAATTGAAGAGAAGGCAGAAAGATCAAAAGAAGAACAAGATAATATTAATTCAAAGAACCACAATCAGGAAAATGAACAACGCCTATCTCTATCGGCCCAAGCCTACAAACTCTTTTCTGATAGAAAGACTCCATTAGAAGTAGCGATTGCATTAAATCTGAGAGAGTCAGAGGCAACAAAATTCTACAAAGAATATTGGAAGCTAAAACAACTACACAATCTGAATATGGTTTACGAATAGACTAAAGACGATATTGCTGATTGATTTAATAACGGAACTAGATTCTTCTGCAATATCCATTGGTGAATATTGCAGTTCTGTATTAAAGTAAAATTGTTCCATTTACTTATAATGACTCTATCTTTTCTTAGTCATCGGGAATAAAATATTTTTAGAATTGATATGATAATGTTTACTTCTATGATGCTCTATCTTTGCTCCTATGGACTTGATCTATGTGTACGCTTAATTCATGGGTACTGTTAAATTCCTTTTGACAATTCTCACATAATGGATGATGTAGGGAATAATTGGAGTCAGGATATGAAAATTGTTCCTGTTAATTTCAATACGGAGCACAAAGCTATGTTAGGACATTGCAAAATGTACTAGAAAAGGATGATGGAAATATAGCTATTAATTCGGACAAATTTGATAAACTAATTACCGCGTTAAGAACTGCTGTAGATAATGATGGGAGATTAGACAAAGAAGCTACATCATTTAATGACATATTTACCTTTTTTTGATGCGTTTCGGTAACCATATGCACATGTTCACTGCAATCATTCTCAGATTCAAAACTGTTTACTATTAGTTTCACTGCTATATCCACGTACTCTTTCTTAAATATCGAACAAGATTCAGTATTGATATAGACTACAAATTTTCATGCTGATTGATTAGAAAAACCTTATATCGTTATCGGGGAGACCATGACTTAGAATTGAGCGGTGATGAACGTGAATGGATAGTTAGCAGACTAAGCGATCTGGCCATTCGGGGCCTTAGCATGGAATTACTTGAGAAACAATTGCGTATTGACGGAGTAGAAGTTAGTCAAGGAATACAATATTACCACGCAAATAGACATCTTACCGATCCTGCAGACCGGGGTCCGGACAATTCCGTACGGCTGGTCGCCAACAAACCGGCGTGGGTGAGGGTATATGTCCGTGGAGCCATTAACGCACTCAAGGGAGTCGGAGGTGTAATCGAAGTGCAGCGACTAGTTCTAGGGGTATACAAAACATTTGATACACTCACACCTGAATCGCCAAGTACGGTTACCGCAGAGGTCAGTCAACCATATGCTGCTGAGCGGAGCTCGATAAATTCCACGCTTAACTTCATCATTCCAGCTGATCATATGATTGGTAATCTCAGATTTAAGGTAAGGGTCTCCAGCGGCGCTCTCTCTGATCGAACTTCAGTCTATCTTGATGTAACCCTACGCCAGACACTGCGACTTGCTGGGATCATGGTCAGTTATAATGGTCCAAACGGGGCTCCTGTCGCTCCTGGTACTGCCCCTGTAAATATCAAGCTAGCCGCTCCCAGCTTGACTGACCTGCAGACAACTTCAGCTGGACTCTAACTATATACCCAGTGCAGTCGATTGCTACCTATTACTCCGCCGGCTCAATCGTATTAACTACTCCTCTTAATGACCCTCTTCCTATTACTGAACCCGGTGGATGCACACCAAATTGGAATGAATTCATATCTAAAACCCTAGCTGACGCTCGTACAGCCGATGGGAACAGGACCGATGTCATCTATTTTGGCCTAATGGCAAATGGTATTCCCATAGGCACTGTAGCTGGCTGTGGTGGAGCGGGAACTGTTGCTGCTGGCTTCAATGGTGACGAGAAAGCCATGGCTCATGAGATCGGCCACGTATTGGGTTTGAAGCATGGTCCATGTGGGACGACTGGCGGTTGGGTAGACACAAATTATCCAGCTTATGAACCCTATGAAACACCAGCTGCTAAGACTGCCTCCATAGGCGAATATGGGCTGGATATCAACAGTGGAAACATCAATATTCCGACAATGTTTAAAGACTTCATGTCGTACTGTGGTCCGGCATGGATTAGCCTATACCATCATATGCTATTAATTAACAACTCTCGCCTTAATCCCATAATTGTCAGTGGAGTTGGCAAGTTGTGGGATGATCCAGCGTTAGTTGACCCGTATATAATATCTCACAGATACATCCCAGTTCCTCCTCGCGGGCCATTCGGAAAAGAAGTTGAACCGAATTTTGAGCCTTTGATTTCAATTATCGGTATAGTACGTTCTGCAAAAGAGATAGAAGTTAAGAGTGTAGCTCGCTTAGATGCGTGCCGATATCTCCCTTACGCTGAAGTGACTGAGTATTTTGCAGAGTTAATTGATCAGAACGATGGGCTCCTAGCTTCGGCGCCTTTGCAGCGTCTGCCATCATATGGTCATTGTGAATGCCCTTGTAGTGGTAAAACTGAAACCAATCTTCCCCCATACTACTTCCAGGCGTTTCTTACAAATGTCGCTTCAGGCACCACTTTGCGTATACGTAGAGACAATGACGAAATGTGGGTTCGTCACGCCCCAACCATGCCCCCAATCATTCAACAATTCAGTGCACGTGTGAGTAAAGCCGATCTCCTTTCTATCAGATGGAACGTTAAATCAAATACTGAACAGGATCTAGAAGCTTGGTTGCAGTGGTCCGCCAATAAGGGAAACAGTTGGCATGGCCTTAGTGTAGGTCTGGTAGATAAGCGTGCAGAAGTTGACATCTCTATGCTGCCGTCTGGATTGATCCTGCTACGTTTGCTCGTTCATGATGGCTTTTATACGGCGATCTCGAAATCGGTCTCAATCAAGGTTCAGCCTCATCTTCCCAGCGCTGCCATCCTCACCCCTCGCGACGGGACAACAATTCTTGTTGGCAGAAGATTTCGTCTATGGGGAGTAGCCACAGATACATCTGGCGCGTCAGTCGATCCTGAATCCGTACGCTGGTTGATCGATGGGAAAGAACTCGCCCGTGGACTCGACGCCTTCGTGACTGCACCATCAGAAGGCCAACATCGATGTACGTTGATCGTTGATGCCAATGGTAAGACTGTTGAACAAACGCATAAGTTCAAAACGGTAACGATGCCGCGTGAAGACGAACAGACTGAATAATCTGTTGTTCTCATATTCTAGATAATGTGATTCGACTCAGAACTATTAGGATCCCCTCAATGAAGGCGAATGTTGGTAATAACGTCGAGCTATAAATCTGCAATCACACGACTACAAGAAAATCCCAATAACGAAGTAACTTTTAGGAAATTGATGTGTAATTTGAGTTAAACTTTGCATAATTTCCGAATTGAAGAAAGGACAATAAAGGTCACATATGAGCACAATCCAAAATGAAACGAAGAGTTGACACAATCTCTTGGTGGATGTAGTATCTGTACAAAAGCAGCTAACCTTACAGTTATTTTCTGTGTGTCAATAACAAAGCTGTGGTAAAGAATAGATGGAATAACGAGACGATGAAATAAGACAGAGGCAGTGTCTGGATAGTTAAATATTACATGGAATCTTAGAATAGGTTTATAATTTCATAATCAAATGATACGCTCTAATTAATACAGCAAGCAAAGGAGTCCAGACTAATTTAAGGAATTTATAAATTATATGTATGCGAGATACAAATTGCATTGTCATCCGAAAACCAATTCAAATGCGAAGAATGCGGGATGGTATTTAGCTCTCAACAAGAGCTTCAGGAGCATGCAAACAAGGAACATGTTGGAACAGCATAATCGCGTTTTGTTGAGCGTTGAGAAATAAATATTTGAGCTAGTAGAATGGTGTAGAATCAAAAGTATTAGATTAATCAGTAAATTACTCTAGAGAAGTGTGACATAGTATTGTCTTGACAGTATTAGCAGCAGAAGTAAAGTAATCAAATGATGACAGCTAAGACGGACGAAGAATGTCGAGTTGTAAAGCAGCAGTCAGAAGAAGAATGGGATTAAATGGACAGTACTTAATCTAGTCAAATTGACAGATATATCTGTGCAAAGGTAGACCTAAAGAATTTGAAATGAGAAGAGGAGAAAGTAAGAAGATATAATCGAGTTTATATCATGGCGATTAATTGTTCATTATAGTTAGATGGTATAGAGATGGTTTATAATATTCTATACCTATTTCTAAGTGTCACGTCTGTTACTCCTGCTGCATCTGCAATATATCTCTGTATCTTATTTTCGTCTGTTTTAAGACATGACAAGTAAAGTGCTGCAGCTGCAAGTGCCATTGGATCTTTTCCAGCAGATATATATACCGCTTTTGATAATATCATGCATAATATCTATTGCTTGACGTCTTGTCTTCTCGCTTATCTTTGCATTGTTTGCAATTCTGCTAATACATTTTATTCGATCAACTAATGGAATTTTAAGATCAAGTTCCATGATCAACAATCTATACGCTTGCGCTATGTATCTTTGTTTGATATTGCTAATTGCAGTAATGTCTTTTAATATCCTTGGAAATCCCATTTCTCTACATGCTATGTGTGCTGCTGCAGCCAATATTGCAGATATTGATCTTCCCTGTACCAATCCTCTTTCGAACTTTTCTATATATGCAGTCTTTTCTATTACTGAATCCGGCAATCCAAGTTTATCCTTTAGTCTGTCAAGTTCACTAAAGGCTTGTCTAAGGTTTCTATCAGTGGAATTATTAGTCTGCGTTCTAAAGTCCCATGTCCTTAATCTTTCCATTGTAGAACGCATTTTAGCTTCCAATGGATGTCCGCTAGCATCTCTGTCAGTTCGTCCAATTATTGTTGCAAGTCCTCTATCGTGTCTAGCTAGAGAGGTAGGCATTCCTGTTCTACTTCTTCTTCTATTGTTTGCTTCATCAGTAGTAGTAAAGCTGCGCCACTCAGGACGAGTCTCTTGTACATTATCTAGCGTTACTATACCACAATTCCTGCAAATGATTTCACCAGATTCTGGATCTATAACCGAAGTCTCATCAGTATTGCAAGTTGAACATATGATTGAAGTTTGCATTTTAGAGAATGTAACATTAAAACGAGTGATATAATCTGATTAAAGCTACTAATAATAATTGTAAAATTATCAGGTACAAGAGTAATTATAAAGAAACTCTATTACATTAGCGGTTACAAACAGTATAGGCAGTACAGAAACAACATTAACAATTACAGCCGCTATCCTAATATCTATTGGAAGAGGAGAAATGATGATTTCAACTTACATGAGTATAATCAAGACATATTTCCTTGTAATAACTGCAGACAGAAAGGAGATAAGTGATACATGTGTGGTAGAGTAGTAGTAGTAGTAGCATAGTACATCGGACATAATATTATAATCGCATTAGATCTCATATAGAATGAGTGAAGGAAATGAACATAGAATGAAATAGATAACTCTATCAATTGCCCAGTAATTGCTTCTTTAATACAATGCACGATGATTAAATTGATAGTTTGGTAACATCAATAACTTTTGTTGTGATAGCTTTGCATTTGCAAATATCAAGAGAGTGCAATTATTACATCTTAGCATTAACTTGTTTGTTTTAGTTGGTTTGAGTGTAGCCATCCAATTACAAAATGGACAATATACAATGCGATTCCATTGTATTGGTGTTGGTTGTGGTATGTAACTCATACGAGTGGTTATATGGAAATATGATAAGTTGTTCTCAGCTATATATATAGCGCTTTTAAAATTGCATTGATTATATTTCTCTCGGTTCACTATTGATCTAGATGAAATATGTTAATCACTGATACAATTTGGATATATTACCGATAACATAAATTACAATGTATATAATTCAAGTCTATTGAAATTCATCGATGATAGAGATTCTAAGAAAAGAAAGTTAACAGTATTACCAAGAGTGGGATTATTATTATCTGCTACTATGCTTGTTGTTGTTGTTGTAGCGATAGTAGTGGTAATATCGATTTCAGCATTACTACTACCATTATCTTATGGGCAGCAACAGAATGCTGCTACAGACTCACCTGCTCCTTGTATTACCTATGACTCAACAGATAAGATAATTACTATAACTTGTGATTCTGCAAGTCTGACTGATATTGATAATCAAATAAAAGATCTTAATGTACTACATAAAGAAACAACCGCTACTGCTAATGATCATCGAGGAGTATGGCTATTAAATGCAGGTATTGTGGTAGCAGAAGGAGCCGCATT